>ENA-OQED01000886-OQED01000886.1-human-gut-metagenome-genome-assembly--contig:-NODE-886-length-11562-cov-0.996415_pt1 | contig 11562 bp, 10 predicted proteins | sample MGYA00242790_ERZ504625 | MGnify/ENA primary metagenome ERZ504625 (study PRJEB26092, sample SAMD00036345) | human gut metagenome | host: Homo sapiens | study: EMG produced TPA metagenomics assembly of...
CTACAGCCGTGACCGTAACCTGTGGCACATCAGCCATGAGGGACTTGAACTTGAGGATCCGGCGCAGGCTCCAAACTATGATGATATGTTAGTACTCAGCGTAACACCTGAGAAAGCTCCGGATAAAGAGACCGAAATCACCATGACATTTGAGGCAGGTGTTCCAAAGACCTTAAATGGAAAGGCAATGAAAGTTTCCGAGATCATCACAGAACTGAACAAGCTTGGCGGCGAGAATGGAATCGGCATTATCGATATCGTTGAGAACCGTGTTGTAGGTATGAAATCCCGTGGTGTTTATGAGACTCCTGGTGGAACAATCCTTATGGAAGCACATGAACAGCTTGAGGAGCTGATCCTTGATCGTGAAACTCTGGAAACCAAGAAGAAACTTGGCAGCCAGCTGGCTCAGGTTGTTTACGAAGGAAAATGGTTCACACCACTTCGTGAGGCAATCCAAGCATTCGTAGAGTCCACACAGAAATATGTAACTGGTGAAGTAAAATTCAAACTTTATAAAGGCAACATCATCAAAGCCGGAACCACTTCTCCATACAGCCTTTACAATGAATCTCTTGCTTCCTTCACAACAGGTGATATGTACGATCACCATGATGCAGACGGATTCATCACTCTGTTCGGTCTGCCGCTGAAAGTTCGTGCAATGAAGCTTGCAGAAGTAGAAAGTCAGAAACAGACCAACGACTGATCTTCATAAAAATAAGCAAAAAATATCTCCGGAAGTTCTTAATCCTCCCGGAGATGTTTTTTTGCAGCTTTTTTGTTTTATGTAAACCAATTATTTTCCAGCGCTTATTTTATTTAGCAACCAGCGCTCATTAAAAATTTTCTCAACTGATTTTTACGTTCTTCTGCTCCAGCCTCTCAGACACCCATTCCTTAAACAATGTATAAATTACAGACACCAACGGAATAAAAATCAGCATTCCCACAATTCCCATAAGATTTCCGCCCAGAGTCACTGCAACCAGTACCCAGATTGCCGGCAGTCCCACAGAGTTTCCAACTACGTGAGGATAGATCAGATTTCCCTCAATCTGCTGCAGGATCAAGAACAATATAAGAAATGCCAAAGCTTTCAGAGGACTTACCATCAAAATCAGGAAAAATCCCACCCAGCATCCAATAATTCCGCCAAACACAGGAATCAGCGCCGTAAAACTGATCAGCACTCCGATCAGCATTGCATATGGAAATCTTCCGATCGTCATGGAAACAAAGAACATGCTTCCCAGGATCACCGCCTCTATGCACTGCCCGGTAATAAAGCTTGAAAACACCTTACTTGCCAGTGTACAAACATGTCCCAGATATTCCACTGTTTTCACAGGTAAGATCGCATAAGCCGCTTTCAGGACCTGCCTGCCCAGCTTCTCTTTCTAAGGAGCACATAACAGGAAAACACAAAACCAATTGCAAAATTCATAGCCATGCTCACCAATCCCATAGTCACGGTAATAGTGGATGATACCAGATTGTCCGCCCCACTTCTCAAAACGCTCACAATAGAATCAATAATTTTCTGCGGATCAATTTCTATGGTAGATGCCCATTTCACAATTTCAGAATCACTCTGGAAGGTATCTGTCAGCCATTTCTGAACTAACGGAATATCTTCTTCCACCTTTTTCACAACATTTACCCAGAGTTCTTCCAAGCTCCGGTGCCACAATCAGTACTACAACGAGAATCGCCAGCACCACCAGAACAATGGAAAAAATCAGGCTCACCGGTCTTGCAAATTTTGCTGCTGCACGTCCCCCTCCTGTTTTCTTTTTCCTTTGCTTTTCCAAAAACATGCCGCTCAATAAATGCCATAGGTACATTCAGCACAAACGCCATAGCTCCACCCAACACAAATGGCAGAAGAAGTCCCCACACAATTTTTCACATACTTCAGCACCACATCCAGATTCTGCACTCCCAGATACAGAAGCACTGAAAAAGCGATCAGCCACCTTATCTTTTTCATATTTTCCTTATTTAGTTCCACTATTTTCAACCTCCTCCTTTCTTTCTCAGTACACTTTTGTTCTGCATATCTTACCACAAAATCCACTTTTTGACCAGTTATCCCTTTCTTTTTCCCACCTCTTTTAATTCAACGTGTTACTGTTCCCTCCGTGACCAGTAACACGCTTCGCGATGCAAAAGAATCATGCTTTGCATGATTTCGCGCCGCAATTCTCTGGTTTTCTGTGAACTTTATTGACACTTTTCCACGTTAACGCTATAATATTGATTAAATATCGTTTCCTCTAGAAGCGTTAAGGTTTGTAAAAAGGCATTTCTGCAAGATGTGCGTCACAACTTGTGGAAGATTTTTTTATAATTATATTGTGGGTTTTTCCCCGGCGAAAAGGAGGTATCTTCACTAAATGAAACAGATATCAGGCAATAAGCTGCTGGTAAAAGCACTGAAAGAAGAAGGTGTTGAGTACGTTTTCGGTTATCCCGGAGCATGTACCATCGATATCAGCGATGAATTATACAAACAGGATGATGTCACCGTAATCCTTCCACGTCACGAGCAGGCACTGGTTCACGCAGCCGATGCTTACGCACGTACCACTGGAAAAGTTGGCGTATGTCTTGTAACAAGCGGTCCTGGTGCTACCAACCTTGTCACAGGCCTTGCTACAGCCAATTACGACAGCGTTCCTCTGGTGTGCTTCACCGGTCAGGTAGCACGTCATCTGATTGGAAACGATGCATTCCAGGAAGTTGATATTGTAGGAATTACCCGCAGTATTACCAAGTATGGAGTCACTGTACGCAACCGTGAAGATCTTGGACGTATCATCAAGGAAGCCTTCTATATTGCACGTACCGGACGCCCTGGACCGGTTCTCATTGACCTGCCCAAGGATGTAATGGCTGAACTTGGCAGTGCAGAATATCCAAAGAGCGTAAATATCCGCGGCTACAAGCCAAACACCAGTGTCCACATCGGACAGCTGAAACGTGCGATCAAAACACTTTCCAAGGCAAAGAAGCCTCTCTTCCTGGCAGGCGGCGGAATCAATATTTCCCATGCCAATAAGGTATTCCAGGAAGTAGTGGAAAAGACCGGTGTTCCGGTTGTAACTACTATTATGGGACGAGGTGCAATTCCTACCAACCATCCGCTTTTTATCGGAAACCTTGGCATGCACGGTGCCTATGCAGCCAATATGGCTGTAAGCAACTGTGACGTACTTTTTTCCATTGGAACACGTTTTAACGACCGAATCACAGGAAAGCTTCATGAATTTGCCCCTAATGCCCAGATTATCCATATTGACATTGACACGGCCTCTATTTCCAGAAACATCCAGGTAGATATTCCAATCGTTGCAGATGCAAAAGATGCCCTTGCAAAAATGTCCGAATACGTTTCCGACTATGCCAGCAAAAAATGGAACAGTGAGATAAACAGCTGGAAGCAGGAACATCCTCTTGTAATGCGTCCAAATGACAGATTAAGTCCGGTTGACATCATTAACCAGATCAACTGCCAGTTTGAAGAAGCCATCATTGTCACGGATGTCGGACAACACCAGATGCTGGTTTCCCAGTATGCTGAGATCACACCAGGCAAACAGCTTGTTATGTCCGGAGGACTTGGCACCATGGGATACGGTTTTCCCGGTGGTGTAGGCGCAAAGATCGGTAATCCGGACAAACCGGTTATTGTTATTTCCGGCGACGGTGGAATGCAGATGAATATTCAGGAATTTGCCACAGCTGTTCTGGAAGAGCTCCCACTGATTCTTTGTGTATTTAATAACGAATATCTTGGTATGGTTCGTCAGTGGCAGAAGCTTTTCTATGGCAAACGCTACAGCATGACCAATCTTCGCTCCGGTGCCCTTTCCCGCCGTACAAATGGCGAGGAATACCCGAAATATACACCGGATTTTGTAAAGCTGGCAGAAAGCTACGGTGCCAAAGGGATCCGGGTTTTCAATAAAAATGAGGTTGCCGCAGCCTTTGAAGAAGCAAAGAAAAATACCAAAGTTCCGACTCTGATCGAGTTCATCATTGATCCTGAAGAAATGGTTTATCCGATGGTAAAGCCTGGCGGAACACTGGAAGATTTAATTATGGATTGTTAATTAACAGGGAGGTTTATCCAATGGCAGATAAAGGCATGAAAAAAAGATGGATTTCCCTCTACGTAGAAAACCAGGTAGGTGTTCTGTCCAAGATTTCCGGACTTTTCTCCGGCAAAAGCTATAACCTGGACAGCCTCACCGTTGGTACTACAGAGGATCCTACCGTTTCCCGAATGACCATCGGAACTGTAAGCGACGATGAAACGTTCGAACAGATCAAGAAACAGCTGAACCGAATGGTAGAAGTCATCAAAGTTATTGATTTCACCAATATGTTCGTCCGCATGAAAGAGATTCTTTACATCAAGGTTTTTAACTGCTCTTCTGAGGACAAAGTTGAATTATTCCAGATTGCTGAGACTTTCAAAGCCAGAGTCATTGATTACGGTAAAGACAGCCTGCTTCTGGAATTCGTACAGACAGCGACCAAAAATGATGCAGTTGTCAAACTGATCAAAGAAGAATTCGGCCGCATCGAAGTAGTCCGAGGTGGAAGTGTAGGAATTGAATCCATCAGCATGATGGAAAGATAATTTAAACGATGATGCCCCTCCTGTTAAAGGAGGGCATTTTTTGTAAATTTTACGAGGGGATAATTCATTATGAAAAAACAACAAATACCATTAAAAAATTCACTGATTCTCCTTTTGACAGCAACGATCTGGGGAATCGCCTTTGTAGCACAAAGTGAGGGCGGTGAAGCTGTCGGCCCTCTCACTTTCAATGCCACAAGAAACATTATCGGTTCTCTGGTGCTGATCCCGGTTATTTTACTGCTCAATAAAATAAATCCACAGAGCAATTCAGCTGATTTCGCAGAATCCGACAGACAGCCAATGGCATCCAGCTGTTCAAATCCATTTTCCCGCAACAAAACCTTAATTGCCGGCGGCATAATCTGCGGTATCTGCCTGTGTCTTGCTTCCAACTTCCAACAGTTTGGTATCCAGTACACCTCCGTTGGAAAAGCAGGTTTTCTCACTGCATGCTACATTATCATCGTCCCGATCCTTGGACTTTTTATGAAAAAGAAATGCAGTCCTTTTATCTGGGTTGCGGTTGTAATGGCACTGATTGGTCTCTATCTGCTTTGCATCACAGACGGCTTTTCCATTGGAAAGGGAGACTTTCTGGTCCTGATCTGTGCTTTCCTGTTTTCCCTGCACATTCTGGTCATTGACTACTTTTCACCAAAGACAGATGGAGTAAAAATGTCTTGCATTCAGTTTCTGGTCTGCGGAATCCTCACTGCTATCCCAGCCATAATTCTGGAGCATCCCAGTCTTTCTTCATTCAGTGGTGCCTGGGGCGCTACTCTCTATGCCGGCGTTATGTCCTGCGGTGTCGCCTACACCCTCCAGATCGTGGGCCAGAAAAATATGAACCCAACCGTAGCCTCCCTGATTCTCAGTCTGGAATCCTGCATCTCTGTCCTCGCCGGCTGGATTATCTTAGGACAGAAATTAAGCACCCGGGAAATCATCGGTTGTGTGGTAATGTTCGGGGCTATCGTTCTTGCCCAGCTGCCGCAGAAAGAAACTGCCAGTGAAAAATAACGCGCTCTAGAGCCTGTTTGAAAAATTCTTGCAGAAAGCCTTTTTCAAACACGCTCTAAATCTTCCAAAACCCAAAGTAAGAGGTAACGCTTGAACCTTCCAAACGTTACCTCTTACTTATTTACCCCATATCACCCATTATACAGCTGATAATATTTACCTTTCTGCGCAATTAACTCATCATGAGAGCCTCTCTCAATAACACGTCCCTGCTCCAGAACCATAATACAGTCGCTGTTTCTGACTGTGGATAATCTATGTGCAATAGCAAATGTAGTTCTGCCTTCCATCAGCTTATCCATACCATCCTGTACAAGCTTCTCTTGCCAAGGATTCCGGACTGAACATTTCCCAGCTTCCAGTAGTAGGATGTGCTCCTGAGTGGATGTCTGAGAAGGCAGTTTCCATTGGAAACTATGTAGTAGCAACTGGTCTTGATACATATCTTGGTGTAGACCCATATGTTTCCGGTTCTACAGAGGTTGCAAGCCTCCTTACAGAAGGGGTACGTGACTGGGTAGAGGCAGCATATACAGTTGAGAAAGATATTGATAAATTAGGCGATCTTATGATTGCGAGAATCGAAGAAAAACGTGACGCTCTCGGAATCTGATCGAAGGAAAGGCGCGATTAACTTATGAAAATAGCAGTAACCGGTAAAGGCGGAGTAGGAAAGACAACTTTTGCGGCAACACTTGCCAGACTATATGCAGATGAAGGGAAAAAGGTCCTTGCAGCTGATGTTGACCCGGACGCAAACCTGGGACTGGCTCTTGGATTTGATGAGGAGACTTTAGATTCCATCGTTCCCATTTCCAAGATGCGTAAGCTGGTAGAGGAGCGTACCGGAGCCAACAGCCAGAATCAGTTTTATACACTGAATCCGAAGGTAGACGACATTCCGGACACCTACGGAAAGGTTTGTAATGGTGTAAAGCTGCTTGTCCTTGGAACCGTGGAAACAGGCGGAGGCGGATGTGTCTGTCCTGAACATGTCATGTTAAAAAGAATCATCAGCAACCTTGTAGTGCACAGGGATGATGTGGTAATTATGGATATGGAAGCCGGTCTGGAGCATCTGGGCCGGGGAACCACGGAGAGCATGGACGAATTTATTGTGGTGATCGAACCAGGTGCAAGAAGTGTACAGACCTACAAAAACGTAAAACGTCTTGCAAAGGATCTTGGCATTACTCAGGTTAAGGTAGTGGCCAACAAAGTACGGAACGAAGAGGATGAAGAATTTATCCGCAACAAGATTCCGGCAGAAGATCTTCTTGGAATGATCCATTACAATGTAGAAGTTATGGACGCAGACCGCCAGGGTAAATCACCCTATGATTTCAGTGAGACAGTAACATCTGAGATCAGAAAGATTAAAGAAAAGATAGACAACGAATCAAGTCTGTAAATAATAGGAGGTACTACAGTGACTTTATTTGATAGAGTATTCAGCGGAAACGACGCTGTTTATGGATTAACAGAGGGCGCTATTGATGCAGCCATCGCACAGCATGGCGAAGACAAAGCAGTAAGCTTCCCTGATACCGCTTACAGCCTTCCTTGTTACTATTCAGTAACAGGAACCAAGGTTACAACCTTAAAAGAGTTAAAAGAGGCTCTTGGCGTTGTAAAAAACTCTTATGACAAGAGAGAAAAGACTGAACGACGCATTCATGTCCGGTATTGCTACCGCACTTTGCGCAGAGTTCATCGAAGTTCTGAAATATATCGACGGAGCAACACCATATGAGGAGCCATGCTATGGCCACCTTGCAGATGCTGTGATCCGTGAGCTTGGTGTACCGCTTGTAACAGGCGATATCCCTGGTGTAGCCGTTATCCTTGGAACAGCTCCATCTGTAGAAGAGGGTGTTGCACTTGTAAAGAGCTATCAGGCACAGGGTATTCTTGTAACACTGGTTGGCGGAATCATTGACCAGGTGAAGGAAGCTGGCATGAACACTGGAGCAAACGTACGTGTTATTCCTCTTGGAAAAGACGTTACAGCAGTTATCCACGTTGTATCTGTTGCACTTCGTGCAGCTCTGATCTTCGGTAACGTAACACCTGGAGATGCAGGTACACTTATGAAATATACAATGGACCGTGTTCCGGCATTCGTTAACGCATTCGGACCTCTGGATGACGTTGTAGTTGCTTGCGGAGCTGGCGCTATCGCACTTGGCTTCCCGGTAATCACAAACGAGACAGAGAACATCTTCCGTGTACCGAAGAGCCTTATCGTTCAGGAGGACGTAAGCAAATTCAACGCTACTTCCCTTGAGGCTCGTGACATCAAGATCAAGATCACAAACATCGATATCCCGGTTGCATTCGCATCTGCATTCGAGGGCGAGATCATCCGTCGTAAAGACATGCGTGTTGAGTTCGATGGTTCCCGTGTTGACTGTGCTGAGCTTGTACATACCTGTGACGCTTCTGAGATCGAGGATCACAAGATCACAGTTGTAGGACCGGAAGTTGACGAGATGGAAGACGGAAGCAAGAACAGCATTGCATACGTTGTTAAGGTTGCCGGTAAGAACATGCAGCCTGACTTTGAGCCGGTTATCGAGCGTAAATTCCACAACTACATCAACTGTATTGAGGGTGTATATCACACCGGTCAGAGAGATATGCAGCGTATCCGTATCAGCCATGCAGCATTTGATGCAGGATTCCGTATCAAACATATCGGTGAAGTTCTTTATACTCAGGTTAAGAACGAATTTGACGCAGTTGTTGACAAGTGTGAGGTTGTGATCTACACAGATCCTGCTGAGTGTACAAGAATCCGTCATGAAGTTGCAATTCCGACATTCGAGAAACGTGATGATCGTCTTGCAAACCTCACTGACGAGTCTGTTGATGTATATTACAGCTGTATCCTCTGCCAGGCATTCTCCCCGTCTCACGTTTGTGTTGTTACACCAGAGAGACTTGGACTTTGCGGTGCCGTTTCATGGCTGGATGCAAAAGCTACCAACGAGCTTGATCCGAACGGACCTTGCCAGGTGATCACCAAAGAGCGTCCGATCAATGAAGAGCTTGGTTCTTATGAAGACGTTGATGAAGCGGTTCAGAAGTTCTCCCAGGGTGCTCTGGAGCACGTTACCCTGTACTCCATCATGCAGGATCCTATGACTTCCTGCGGATGCTTCGAGTGTATCTGCGGTATCGAGCCATTCTCCAACGGTGTTGTTATTGCTAACCGTGAGTATGCAGGTATGACACCTCTCGGAATGACCTTCTCTGAGATGGCTTCCATGACAGGTGGTGGTGTTCAGACTCCTGGATTCATGGGACATGGTAAACACTTCATCGCTTCCAAGAAATTCATGAAGGCTGAGGGCGGTATCGAGCGTATCGTATGGATGCCGAAAGAATTAAAAGAGTTCATCGCAGAGAAATTAAATGCTACTGCAAAAGAACTTTACGGAATCGATAACTTTACAGATATGATCGGTGATGAGACTGTTGCTACAGATCCTGAGACTCTGGTAGGATTCCTTACAGAGAAGGGACATCCGGCACTTGGACTTGACCCGATGATGTAATTTATCCAGCAGCTCCTGCTGCAAAATGGAGATAATTTCCCTGGAGTCTGTCTCCTTTAGACAGGCTCCGGGATTCACTATTTCCGGCAGGAATACTGATTTATAGTTTCGCTGCGGAGGGCGAACAAGCAGATCATTTTGATTGCGGAATGAAATGATCTGTATCTGATAATTTATTTAGCAGCAAACCAATGGATAGAGGCGGAGCCTTACATGGTTTGTGATAGAAGATTAACAGAAAAGGAGATGCAGAAAATTGTTAATTAACAGAATTTTCAGCGGTAATGATGCAGTATACGGTCTAACAGAAAAAGCCGTAAACGATGCTGTACAGCAGCATGGTGCAGATAAGGCAGTGGGATTTCCACACACAGCATATTGTCTTCCATGCTATTATGCAGTAACCGGTGTGAAGATCAAAACACTTGGAGAACTGCAGGCAGCCCTTGGCGTCGTAAAATCTCTTATGACAAGAGAGCATGCTCTGGATGATGCTCTTATGTCAGGTGTAGCAACAGCCCTCTGTGCGGAATTTATTGAAGCACTGAAGTATCTTGATGGGGCAGAACCCTATCAGGAGCCTTGTTATGGCCATCTTGCAGATTCCATTATCCGTGAGCTTGGTGTACCGCTTGTAACAGGAGATATCCCTGGTGTAGCCGTTATCCTTGGCAGCGCACCGACTGCACAGGAAGGTGTTGACCTGATCAAGAGCTATCAGGCACAGGGTATCCTGGTAACATTAGTTGGCGGTATCATTGACCAGGCACAGGAGCTTGGTCTTAAGATGGGCTATAATTTACGAATTGTTCCTTTGGGAAAAGACGTAACATCTGTTATCCACGTTGTATCTGTTGCACTTCGTGCAGCACTGATCTTCGGCAATGTAACACCTGGCGATGCAGCAAGCCTTCTTACATACACCAAAGACAGGGTTCCGGCATTTGTAAATGCTTTCAAACCTGTTGATGATGTAGTTCTTGCAGCCGGTGCTGGTGCGATCAAGCTTGGTTTCCCGGTAATCTCCAATGAGGATGAGAACATTGTGGAAGTACCAGGAGCCCTGATCGCGTGTCCGAACGTTGCTGACTTTAATAAGGTTTCCCTTGAAGCAAGAGGAATCAAGATCAAGATCACAAAGGTGGATATTCCGGTAGCATTTGCGTCTGCCTTTGAAGGTGAGATCATTCGTCGTAAAGATATGCGTGTGGAATTTGACGGTTCCCGTGTGGACTGCGTAGAGCTTGTGCAGACTAAGGAAATGAACGAGGTCGAGGATCACAAGATTACTGTCGTAGGTCCGGAAGTCGATAGCTTCGAACCTGGAAGCAAGCACAGCCTTGCCTACGTGGTAGAAGTAGCTGGTAAGAAGATGCAGCCGGATTTTGAACCGGTTATCGAGCGTAAATTCCACAATTATATAAACTGCATTGAAGGTGTATATCACACAGGACAGAGGGATATGTTCCGTATCCGTATCAGCAATGATGCTTTTGCAGCAGGTTTCAGAGCAAAACACTTTGGTGAAGTTCTTTACACTCAGGTAAAGAATGAGTTCGAGGCTGTTGTAGATAAGTGTCAGGTAACTGTCTATACAGATCCGGATGAGTGTACCAGAATGCGTCATGAAGTAGCAATCCCTACTTTTGACAAACGTGATGCACGTCTGGAGACATTGACTGATGAATCTGTAGATGTTTATTACAGCTGTATCCTGTGTCAGGCATTTTCTCCGTCACATGTCTGCGTAGTAACACCGGAGAGACTTGGACTTTGTGGAGCCGTTTCATGGCTGGATGCAAAAGCAACCAATGAACTGGATCCAAACGGCCCATGTCAGATCATCACCAAGGAGCGCCCGATCGATGTAAATCTGGGCTCTTACGAGGATGTTGATGAAGCAGTAAAGAAATATTCCCAGGGTGCTCTGGAGCATGTTACTCTGTACTCCATCATGCAGGATCCTATGACCTCCTGCGGATGCTTCGAGTGTATTTGCGGTATTGAGCCATTTTCTAATGGTGTGGTTATCGCAAACCGTGAGTATGCAGGCATGACACCTCTTGGAATGACGTTCTCCGAGATGGCTTCCATGACCGGCGGCGGTGTTCAGACACCAGGCTTTATGGGACATGGAAAACACTTTATTTCATCCAAGAAATTCATGAAGGCAGAGGGCGGAATTGAGCGTATCGTATGGATGCCAAAGGAATTAAAAGAGACCGTGGCGGAGCGACTCAATAAGACTGCAAAAGAACTCTATGGCATTGACAACTTCACTGATATGATCGGTGATGAGACCGTTCCCCCCCGCCACAGATCCGGAAG
>ENA-OQED01000888-OQED01000888.1-human-gut-metagenome-genome-assembly--contig:-NODE-888-length-11554-cov-1.208804_pt1 | contig 11554 bp, 17 predicted proteins | sample MGYA00242790_ERZ504625 | MGnify/ENA primary metagenome ERZ504625 (study PRJEB26092, sample SAMD00036345) | human gut metagenome | host: Homo sapiens | study: EMG produced TPA metagenomics assembly of...
CTCTCGGCAGCCGCCTGGGCAGCGCTGGCAGCAGCTTCGCTTTCGGCCTGCAGCCGGGCGCGCTTGGCGTTGGCAGAGACCACCAGCAGGATGGCTGCGGCCACCGAGACGACCATTGCCAGCCCGCAGAGCAGCAGACGGCGTTTCAGGCGGGTTTGTTGTGCTTTGCTCATGGGCGCTCCCCCTCCCCCGTTCAGGTCAGGCTGGCCAGGTAGGCGGCGGGGACCGCTTTGGTACAGGTCGCCCCCGTAGGTATCCAGCAGCACGGTCAGCGGGAAGTCCTTGACTACCAGTTTACGCACGGCCTCGCAGCCCAGGTCCGGCCAGGCGATGATTTCGCAGCTCTGCACGCTGTTTGCCATCAGGCACCGGCCCCGCCGATAGCCGCCAGGTAGACGGCCCCATTTTTAACGACCGACTGTTTGACGGCCTCGCTGCGCTTGCCTTTGCCAATCATACAGGCCAGCCCCAGGTCCAGCAGGCGCGGGGTGTAGGCGTCCATGCGGCCGCTGGTGGTGGGGCCAGCGGCGCCAATAGCACAGCCTGGACGCTCCGGCGTAGGGCCGACGTAGTAAACGGCAGCACCCTCAATCGGGAACGGCAGCTCCTCGCCCTTGTCCAGCAACTCCATCATGCGGGCGTGGGCGGCGTCACGGGCGGTGTAGACCACGCCCGACAGCAGCACGGTATCCCCTGCTTTCAGCGGTGCAAGGTCCTGCTTGGAGAGGGGCGTTTTCAGTACATATTGCATCGTTGCGCCTCCTTACAGCGTGCGGCTGGCGCGGCGGGTGACGTGGCAGGAAACGTTCACGGCCACGGGCAGGCCCGCCACATGGGTGGGCATCTGCTCAATGGCAAGGCCCAGACAGGTGGTCTGGCCGCCAAAGCCCTGCGGGCCGATGCCCAGCTCATTGATGGCGGTCAGCAGCTCCCGCTCCAGACCGGCATAGTAGGGGTCGGGGTTGGGAACATCCAGCGGGCGGAGCAGTGCCTTTTTGGCAGATAGGCCACTTTATCAAAGCTGCCGCCCACGCCGATGCCCAGCACGATGGGCGGGCAGGGGTTGGAGCCCGCCAGCTTTACGGTATCCACCACGAACTTTTTAAAGCCCTCCACGCCGTCGGCGGGCTTGAGCATCTGGATGCGGCTCATGTTCTCGCTGCCAAAGCCCTTGGGTGCTACCGTGATACGGCAGCCCTCGCCGTCCACCAGATGCACCGTGATGGCCGCCGGGGTGTTATCGCCGGTGTTGCCCCGGCGCAGCGGGTCGGCCACGATGCTCTTGCGCAGGTAGCCATCGGTGTAGCCCCGGCGCACGCCCTCGTGGATGGCGGCTTCAAAGCTGCCGTCAATGTGCACATCGGTGCCCAGCTCCACGAACACACAGGCCATGCCGGTATCCTGACAGATGGGCAGGTCTTTCTCCTTTGCAGCGCCAAGGTTCGACCACAGCAGGTCTAATGTGTTCTTTGCCAGCGGCCACGGCTCTTCTTCCCGCGCCTTTTCCAGCGCGGCCTGCACGTCCTGCGGCAGCTGGGTGTTGGCTTTAATGCAGAGCCGCGCCACCGTATCCGTAATGCTCTGTGCGGAGATCGTTCTCATGCCTGTATCCTCCGCTTACAGTCGTGCCACGCCGGTCTCGCGGGCAGCCTTTGCCACGGCATTTGCCACAGCCTCGGCCACGCGGGGGTCGAACGCACCGGGGATGATGTTCTCCTCGCTGCGGTCGGCATCGGTGATGAGGTCTGCAATGGCGTAGGCAGCAGCCAGCTTCATCTCATTGTTGATATCCCGGGCGCGGACGCTGAGCGCGCCCTTGAACAGGCCGGGGAAGCACAGCACGTTGTTGACCTGATTGGGGAAGTCGCTGCGGCCGGTAGCCATCACCCGCACGCCGCCGGCCTTGGCTTCGTCCGGCATGATCTCCGGGGTGGGGTTTGCCATGGCAAAGACGATGGCGTCCTTGTTCATGGTCTTGCACAGCTCGGTGGTCAGGATGCCGGGGCGGGACACACCGATGAACACATCTGCGCCTTCCAGCGCTTCCTTCAGGCCACCCTTGATCTGGCGGGGGTTGGTCACCTCGCCCAGCCAGTTCTTGTGGGCTTCGGCGCTGTTGCAGCCCTTGTACAGGGTGCCGAACTGATCCACCGCAATAATGTCCTTGGCACCGGCGGTCATGAGCATCTTGATGATGGCGGTACCGGCAGCGCCGGGGCCGTTCAGAACGATGTGCACGTCCTCCATCTTCTTATTCACCACCCGCAGGGCGTTGATGAGGGCAGCAGTGACCACGATGGCGGTGCCGTGCTGGTCGTCGTGGAACACGGGGATGTCCAGCTCCCGCTCCAAGGTCTCCTCGATCTCGAAGCACTCGGGACTCTTGATGTCCTCCAGATTGATGCCGCCAAAGGTGGGCGCAATGGCCTTGCAGGCGGCGATGACACTGGCAGCATCGTGGGCGTCGATGCAGATAGGGAAGGCGTCCACGCCGCCGAACTCCTTGAACAGCACGGCCTTGCCCTCCATGACCGGCAGACCGGCCTCCGGGCCGATGTCGCCCAGGCCCAGCACGGCGGTGCCGTTGGAGACAACGGCCACCATGTTGCCCTTGAAGGTGTACTTGTACACGTCCTCCGGGTTTTCCTTGATCTTGCGGCAGGGCTCTGCCACACCGGGGGTGTAGGCGGTGGACAGGTCGTCACGGGTGGCGACTTCCACCTTGCTCACGATGCCCACCTTTCCCTTGTGGGTCTCGTGCATTTCCAGAGCTGCTTTATTGTAATCCATGGTTTTATCCTCCAATTTCAGCAAAAGGCTTTCCCCCGCAGGGAAAGGCTCATACAGTTTTATTGTAACAGAACCGTCCGGGTATTTCCACCGGTTTTGCGGCATTTCCCGCCTCAAAGCGGGCAAAAGTGATACCTGTGCCGGACGGCATTTGTGGAATTTTCGCAAAAATCTTTTCTTTTCGCATTTTTCCGTTATAATAATAAGGTATGACATTTGCATTCTCCGTGAAAACGGTCTGCTATTTTTAGGAGGTATCTCTTTTGAAACGCATTACCAAGATCCTGTTGTGTGCGCTGTGCGCGGTGGCTGCTGTGCTGTGCGTAGCTGCGGCCTGCTTTATGCTGCTCAAAAAGCAGAGCGGCACCACGGCATCCTCTGCCGCATCCGGCGCAAGCGTGTCCATCTACGGCAAGGTGTCAGATTTCGACTACGCCAGCTTCGATTATTCTGAGGGGCTGGACGATAACGGCCACTGGACCGGCATCCGCGCACTGGACTATGTGACGTTGCCGGAGGATGTGTCCGCGCTGCCGCTTTCCAAGGCCGACATCGAGCCCACCGAGGCCGAGATCCAGACTCAGATTGACACTTTGCTGAACCAGTACGCCACCACCCAGAACATCACCGACCGGGCAGCCCAGAGCGGCGACACCGTGAACATCGACTATTCCGGCGCGGTGGATGGCGTAGCCTTTACCGGCGGCACCGCCACCGGCTACGACCTGACGCTGGGCAGCTACTCCTTCATTGACGGCTTCGAGGATCAGATCATCGGCCACAACATCGGTGACACCTTTGATGTGACCGTCACCTTCCCGGAGGGCTACGGCGACTCCACCGATGCCGAGGGCAACACCATCACCCTCAGCGGCAAGGAGGCCGTGTTCAGCGTGACCCTGAACGCCATCACCCAGAGCGTTGTCCCCACCCTGACCGACAAGTGGGTGGAGACCAATTTTGCCGCCAGCGACGACCTGCACACCGCAGACGCCCTGCGCCAGTACTTTGACAGCGCCCTGTACGCCAACAATCTGGACAACGCCGCGATGGACTACCTGCTCACGAACTCCACCTTTAAAGAAGTCCCCACCCAGATCACCAGCTACTACATCCGGATGTTCCTGAACTACCACTCTCAGCTGGCTACCCAGTACGGCATGGAGCTGGACGCCTACGCACAGGCCAAGGGCTACGCCGATGCCGACGCGATGCTGGCGGATTCCGACGCTTACTTTGAGCATCTGGCCAAGCAGGATCTGGTCTTTCAGGCCATTGCGGAGCAGCTGGACATCACTCCCACACAGGAGCAGATCGACAGCGCCAACAGCTCCTACGCCGACACCTACGGCGCACAGCGCAGTATGCTGAACGCCTTGCAGCTGGCTGTGCTGGACAAGGTGGAGGAAAGCGCCGTGCTTTCCTGACAGCATCTATAATTTTAGAAACCCGGAGCGTCTGCGGATGCACCGGGTTTTTCTTTTTCACGAGAGGGGCGTGAAGGGAAGCAGCAGATGTAGCGTTGCTGCTATGGCAACTTTCTGCTTGCTTTCAGCGTGCAAAGACGCTCCGCTGGGCCAGAGGCAGGGAGGGGTGTTCCGACTCCCCCCTCCCTACCTCTGGACTCCACCCACCCCGCAACGGGCCAAGGGCTACACGCCCTTGACAATCCTAAAGAAGAAGTCGAAGCACAAAAAAGCTAGCGCTGCGCCAGTCGGCGCTATCGCTTTAACGCTTTTTTCGCTTCTCCATTTATAGCCCCTCAGTCGCTGCGCGACAGCTCCCCCGAGGGGGAGCGAGCCCGCTGCCCACAGCGCCGCGCTTTCGCAGAAAGCGGCGCTGCAAATGCCGTTTTTCTCTACGACCCCTCCTGTGAAAATAGCGTTTGGAGCGGCCCGCAGGCCGCGACAAACGCGAAATTATAAATAATTTTTCCGCTGATTATGGCTAGAGCGCAGCGGAAGCCATTTCAGATCGTCTGCGCTGCGGCGCAAGTCTCCTCCTCTTCCACCATCCGCTCATAGTCGGCGGTAAAAAGGCGCTGGGGCAAAGCGCTGGTCATGGCAAGGGCGGCGTTCCACTGCTCCTCGTCCGTCAGCTCCCCGCTCACCGGCGGAAAGTGCGCCAGAATGGCGTCCAGCTCCTGCTGCACCCGCTTTGCCACCCAGATGCCGCGGTCGGTCAGGTAAATTTTGCCGTAATACTCCTTTACGATCATGCCCTGCTCCATGAGCAGGTTCAGAATGCGCACCACCGAGGGCTTTGTCACCCCCAGCTTTTCCGCAATGCTGCGGGAGCTGATGTCCAGATGGGTGCGGCTTACCTCGTAGATGGCCAGCAGATAGCGCAGATGCGCTGCGGTCAGCTGCATACCGGTCACTCTCCTTTTTACGCGCCGGGGCTTGCCCGGTGTTATCATAAGCTAACTTTATTTCACTTAAAAAAGGAGCGCGAGCCGAGAGTTTCAGCCCGCGCTCCTAAGGTGTATCTGAAAACAAAGAAAATGACGGATATTTCGCAAGCACAAGCGGGATTTAAGGCAAATAGCCGCAGGAATCCTTTGTGGATTTCAAGGCTGTTTAACGCAAAAGCCAGCTGTGCTTGTAGAAATAGACTAAATTTTCGACTTTTCAGATGCACCCTGGTTCAGTGTTTAGTGGCAGCCCTTGCAGTGGCTGCAATCGCCGCCGCAGCTGCAACCACCGCCGTGCTTGTGGGTGTGCCATACGACCCAGCCCAGCGCGCCGAACACCAGCGCTGCCACGATGATGGTGGGCAGATTAAAGTTTGTAGCAATAAATTCCATCATACAGCATACACCTTTCGTTTCTATCAGATACGGGAAGTATCCAGCTTTACTTCGTTGTTGTCGGCGTACTTGTTGGGGCGCACCATCAGGTAGATGAACGCTGCCAGCACCACAACAGCCACCACGGTGAACAGGCCAAAGTGCACCTCGCCGGTGATAAGGCCGCCCAGCTGATACACCATCAGCGCTGCGCAGTAGGCCAGTACGCACATATAGCCGATGGCAAAGGCCGTCCACTTGCCGTTGTTCATCTCGCGCTTGATGGCACCCATCGCAGCAAAGCAGGGGGCGCACAGCAGGTTGAAGATCATGAAGGCGTAAGCGGACAGGGCGGTGTAGTCCTGTGCGACCGCTGCCCAGATCTCGTCGCCGTTCTCGGAAAGCTCGCCGCCGAAGTGGTACAGCACGCCGAAGGTGCCAACCACATTCTCCTTGGCGATCAGGCCGGTAACGCTTGCCACAGTGGCCTTCCAGTTGCCGAAGCCCAGAGGTGCAAAGATCCATGCGACCTTGGTAGCGACGATGGCGAGGATGGAGTTGTCCTGATCCTCGATCATGCCAAAGGCACCGTTCTCAAAGCCGAGCCCTGTGCAAACCACAGGATGACGGTGGCGAGCAAAATCACAGTGCCTGCGCGCTTGATGAAGGACCAGCCGCGCTCCCAGGTTGCCCGCAGCACGTTGCCCCATGCGGGCACATGGTAGGCGGGCAGCTCCATGACGAAGGGAGCGGGGTCGCCCGCAAAGGCCTTGGTCTTTTTCAGCATGATGCCGGAGCAGATGATGGCTGCCATGCCGATGAGTAGGCAGACACTGCCACCAGCGAAGAGCCGCCGAACATTGCACCGGCGATCAGGCCGATGATGGGCATTTTTGCACCGCAGGGGATGAAGCAGGTGGTCATGATGGTCATGCGGCGGTCACGCTCGTTCTCGATGGTACGGCTTGCCATAACGCCCGGCACGCCGCAGCCGGTGCCAACCAGCACCGGGGATAAAGCTCTTGCCGGAAAGGCCGAACTTGCGGAAGATACGGTCCATGATAAAGGCCACGCGGGACATATAGCCCACGTCCTCCAGGATGGACAGCAGGAAGAACAGCACCAGCATCTGGGGCACAAAGCCCAGCACCGCGCCCACACCGGCCACGATGCCGTCCATGATCAGGCCGTACAGCCAGCCCGCCACGCCGATGCTCTCCAAAAAGCCGCCCAGCGCATTGGGAACGATCTCGCCAAACAGCACATCGTTGGTCCAGTCGGTGGCAAAGGTGCCCAGCGCCCAGCCGCCGTCCGCGATGGAGGTGCCCATGGACAGGGAGTACATCAGGTACATCACCACTGCAAAGATGGGCAGTGCCAGCACGCGGTTGGTAACGATCCGGTCGATCTTATCGGAGATGGTCAGGTGCTCGGTGCGGGCCTTCTTCTTGACTGCCTTGCCCACCACGGTGTTGATGTATGCATAGCGCTGGTTGGTGATGATGCTCTCGGCGTCATCGTCCATTTCTTTTTCGCAGTCCTGAATGTGCTCGTCGATGTGGTCTATCAGTGCCTTGTCGAGCCCCAGCTCTGCCAGCACCTTCTCATCCCGCTCGAAGAGCTTGACGGCGTACCAGCGCAGGAAACGGTCGTCCACCTTGCCCTGAATGCTCTCTTCAATGTGGGCAATGGCGTGCTCCACACTGCCGGTGAACACATGGGGCAGCTCGCCGGTCTTGGCGCCTTGGCAGCGGCGACCGCAGCCTTTGCGGCTGCCTCGGTGCCCTCGCCCTTCAGAGCGCTGATCTCCACCGCCTGACAGCCCAGCTCTGCGCTCAGCTTTTTCAGGTCGATGGTGTCGCCGTTCTTGCGCACCAGATCGATCATGTTCACAGCCATCACCACCGGGATGCCCAGCTCGATGAGCTGGGTGGTCAGGTAGAGGTTGCGCTCGATGTTGGTGCCGTCGATGATGTTCAGGATGGCGTCGGGCTTCTCCTTCACAAGGTAAGTACGGGAGACCACCTCTTCCAGCGTGTAGGGGGACAGCGAGTAGATGCCGGGCAGATCCTGAATGACAACGTCCTTGTCGCCCTTGAGTTTGCCTTCCTTTTTTTCCACGGTCACGCCGGGCCAGTTGCCCACGTACTGGTTGGAGCCGGTCAGGTTGTTGAACAGGGTCGTTTTGCCGCAGTTCGGGTTGCCGGCCAGTGCAATTTTAATGCTCATTGCGGATACCTTTCCTCCCTTTGGTCTTATCAGACTACTTCGATCATCTCAGCGTCGGCCTTGCGCACGCTCAGCTCGTAGTTGCGCACGGTAAGCTCCATGGGGTCGCCCAGCGGCGCCACCTTGCGCACATAGATCTGCACCCCCTTGGTGATGCCCATATCCATGATGCGGCGCTTCACCGGGCCTTCGCCGTGCAGCCGTGCCACGGTGGCGGTCTCGCCCACCTTTACGTCTTTCAGTGTTTTCATCGTACTCGTTCCTCCCTTGCAGTATTTCATGCAGCACCGGGAAGGCGCTGCTCAGGCCACCATGATGCGGCTTGCCATGGTCTTATCCAGTGCCAGACGGCTCTGCTTGACCTGCACGATCAGGTTGCCCGCGATCTCGTTGACCACGGTCACCTCGCTGCCAACCACGAACCCCAGCTCGGCCAGATGCAGCCGCACCTCGTCCTTGCCGCTGATCCTGCGGATGGTGACGGTCTCGCCTGCTTTTGTCATCGTCAAAGGCATCATCGCTGTGCTCCCCTTCCATAAAAATGATGTGATGCTGCGGTGGTTAGTCAGCCGTAACTATCAGCGTAGATAGTTTATCGCTGCTAACCCGGCTTGTCAATAGATTTTTCATATCTCATAGTTAGTTTATATGAACAAACAAATTTTATGCCGGTATCGCCCTGCATTTTATCAAAATCATCAATGACTAACTCTATTTCTTGAGTTAAAGTTAGCCAATGTTTACATTTTCAGAGGGTCGTTTTGCCATTTTATAGGGCAGGGTGACGGAGAAACACGACCGCCCGGCGCAGGGGTCAAAACTGCACCGGGCGGTCATGTGTAAAAAGGAGGATCATTCTCTCCTGTGTCGGATGCATAGGAGAGTTGCCAGGATAAAAGAGAGTATTTGAAAAGAGAATATCAATTTTTCAGGCGGCCACTGGCCAGCTTTAAAATGGGCGTGCCGCTGTGGAACAGCCGCAGGTACACCGCCGTGCACTTGGCCAGCTGGTCAAAGTGCTGCTGGGCGGCGGCGGGGTCGCCGTAGGACTTCCAGCACCCACAGCAGGTAAAGCACTTGCCCCGGTGGCGGATAAAGCCCACCACATCCTCCAGCGGATAGCCCAGAAATACCCCGATCTCGTGGGGGAAATCCGCCGCCTCCGCCGCGCAGCACAGCCGCAGGCTGAGCTGGTCGATCAGCGCACCGCAGTCCGCGGCATCTTCCGGCAGACGGTAGCCCTCCCGGGCTAAAAAGCCGCGCACAGCGGCATCTGCCAGCACCGTTTGCAGCTTGGCGGCGCGGTAGACGTACACCAGATACTGCCGGGTAGCGATGCACCCCCGCAGCACCCGCACCTGTAAGCCCTTGGGGTTCAGCTGGGCGTTCCAGCCCGCCACCCGCCGGGCAAGGTCGGCACGGTCCGCGTTTCGTAGCGGAACAGCCCCGCAGGCTTCAGCCCCGCCAGTACCGGGGCACATTGTTCGATCATTACGGTCTCAAAATCACGCTCCATGGCGGTTCTCCTTTGGCGGCGGTGTCGGGGTCAGTGTGCCCCGGATGCCGGGCTGTTATAAGTAAGACGTAGCTAACCATCACTTCAAAAAAAGAAGCGGCACGCCCGGACTGCGGGCGCTGCCGGTGGGGTTCCATACGGTTAGTCATTTCTAACACCGGTAGTGTACCACAATGTAACGGGGCATGTCAAGCCCTTCCGGCAAAAAAGTTATTTATGGCAAACCACGCCCGCGCTACCCTTCCGGCGGCGGTTATGATATAATCGGGGTATTCTCGGGTCTGCCCCTTGGGGCGCACCCCTGCCAAGGAGGCCAAACCCATGCCCCACACCCATCACCGCGTCTACCCTGTCTGCGCTGCTTAGCGCCGCGCTGGCGCAAAAGCCCACCCGCCCGCTGGTGCTGGCGCTGGACGGCCGCTGCGGCAGCGGCAAGACCACCCTTGCCAACACGCTGGCGGCGCAGCTGCCCGGCTGCACCCTGCTGCGCACGGATGATTTCTACCTGCCGCCCGCCCGGCGCAGCCCGGACTGGGCACACACCCCCTGCGCCAACATGGACCTTACCCGCCTGCGGGACGAAGCCCTGCGCCCGGCCTACGCGGGGCAGCCCGTAGCCTACCGGGCGTACAGCTGCCGGGAGGGAGCTTATCTGCCCCCGGTACAGCTGCCCGCGCAGCCGCTGGTGATCTTAGAGGGTAGTTACAGCCACCACCCGCTGCTGCGCCCCTACGAGACGCTGCGGGTGTTCGTGACCTGCACCAAGGCCGAGCAGACCCGGCGCTTACAGGCGCGGGAGGGCGCCCGCTACGCGGATTTCGCCGCCCGGTGGGTGCCGCTGGAAGAGGGCTATTTTGCGCAGTATGGCGTTGCCGAAAGCACGGATTTTGTGGTGGAGACCACCCAAGGCGGGACGATTTGAAATGGCTTCCGCTACGCTCTAGCCATGTTCAGCGGAAAGATTATTTTTAATTTCGGAATAGCGGAGCGTCTGCGGACGCTCCGCTATTCCATTTTCACGGGGAGGGGTCGTAACGGGAATGACAGCAAAAAACTCCCCCTGCACCGTGAGATGCAGAGGGAGTTTAAATTTACAAGCTGTTACTTATTCTTGTACATATCCTGATAGTAGTTCTGGTAGTCGCCGCTGGTGACGTGGTCCATCCACTCCTCGTGGTTCAGGTACCAGTCGATGGTCAGCACGATGCCCTTCTCAAAGGGAGTTTCGGGGTACCAGCCCAGATCGTTCTTGATCTTGGTGGGGTCGATGCCGTAGCGGCGGTCGTGACCCAGACGGTCGGCGACGTGCTTGATCAGCTCCTCGCTGATGCCCTCGTCCTGCAGGCGGTCGTGCAGCTGGTTGATGATGGTCTTGACGATGAAGATGTTGGGGCGCTCGTTGTGGCCGCCCACATTGTACACCTCGCCGATCTTGCCGCCGTTTGCCACCATATCAATGGCCTTGCAGTGATCCTCCACATACAGCCAGTCGCGGATCTGCATACCGTCGCCGTAGACCGGCAGCTGCTTGTGGTGCTTGACGTTGTTGATCATCAGGGGGATCAGCTTCTCCGGGAACTGGTAGGGGCCGTAGTTGTTGGAGCAGCGGGTGATGTTCACCGGCATGCCGTAGGTGTCGTGGAAGGCCATGACGAACATATCGGCGCTGGCCTTGGAGGAGGAGTAGGGGCTGTGGGGGCACAGGGGCGTGGTCTCCATAAAGAAGCCGTCCGCACCCAGAGCGCCGTACACCTCATCGGTGGACACCTGCAGGTACTTCTTGCCCTCTTTCCAGGTCTTGGCATCGGCGTCGTACCATGCCTCCTTGGCGCGCTGCAGCAGGTTGACAGTGCCCATCACGTTGCTCTGCACAAAGATCTCGGGGGTTCTTGATGGAGCGGTCCACATGGCTCTCGGCGGCAAAGTTGATGACGTAGTCAAAATCGTACTTTGCAAACAGGCTCTCCACCAGCTCCTTGTCGCAGATGTCGCCCTGCACGAACACATGGCGGGGGTCACCCTCCACGTCCTTCAGGTTTTCCAGATTGCCCGCGTAGGTCAGCTTATCCAGATTGACCAGCAGGATCTCCGGGTATTTTTTGAGCATATAGTGCACAAAGTTGGAACCGATAAAACCGGCACAGCCGGTGATCAGATAGGTTTTCATAGGTCAGTATCCCTCTTTATTTATTTGTTGTTGTTCCCGGACTGCGGGCGGGCTGCGGCGCGGG
>ENA-OQED01000891-OQED01000891.1-human-gut-metagenome-genome-assembly--contig:-NODE-891-length-11488-cov-5.001056_pt1 | contig 11488 bp, 10 predicted proteins | sample MGYA00242790_ERZ504625 | MGnify/ENA primary metagenome ERZ504625 (study PRJEB26092, sample SAMD00036345) | human gut metagenome | host: Homo sapiens | study: EMG produced TPA metagenomics assembly of...
CTTCCACCCTGCTTTGTCAGACAAAAAAGCTCTTATCACTATGCTGTGGGATACCTTTATGGCTTTTCCTCACAATCATTGAGGTGTGTGGTCATACAAACGATGTTGCCGGAATGAGCGGCTGTATTATAGCATTTGTCTTTGTACTTGCAGCCTGGCTCATCTTTTTTGATGCACGATATTTAAACGCAAACGGATTTATAAAATCCGCAATTATAGTTTTGACAGCTTCGGTTTGGACAGCTTTTGCCGATGACATATGCGAGTTTTTAATTTTTGGCACCAGACAAATCACTATAAAGTCCGTGAATTTTTCTGACTGGACTTCCAATATCTGCGTGAATGCCAATGTTTACGCTATTGTACTTGTGTCCGGCGTTATTATCGCCTCTATACTTTTTGTAGCAGGCGGTATCAAAGCATTTGCTAATAAAAAATAAATTAGTTTTCTCTTTGAAATATTATTACAAAACCCCTCCCACAGACTTCTATCTGTGGGAGGGGTTTTTATAGTCATTATTCAATAAGTGCCTACAGATTAGCAAACACCCTGTGCAAGCATAGCGTCAACTACTTTCTCAAAGCCTGCGATATTTGCACCTGCAACATAGTCAGTCTTTCCACCAACTGTTGCATTGTATCTCTTAGCAGCATCACTGATGTTAGCGTAGATTGTCTCCATGATGCCCTTGAGCTTTCCGTCAACCTCTTCGAATGTCCATGAAAGTCTCTCAGAGTTCTGGCTCATCTCAAGTGCTGATGTAGCAACACCACCTGCATTGGCAGCTTTACCACCTACGAAGAGTACTCCGTTCTCCTGAAGGTATTTTGTAGCCTCAAGAGTTGTAGGCATGTTAGCACCCTCTGTTACAGATGTAACACCGTTAGCAACGAGCATCTTGGCATCCTCAATGTCTAACTCATTCTGAGTCGCACATGGAAGAGCAAGATCTACCTTGTACTGCCATACACCGTGCTCACCGTTCTGCTTTGCATGATACTCAGCAGTTGACTTAGCAGCTGCATACTCAGTAAGACGGGCACGCTTAACTTCCTTAACTTCCTTAAGAAGAGCAACATCAATTCCGTTTGGATCATAAATCCATCCGGTAGAATCAGAACATGTTACAACCTTAACACCTAACTCCTGTGCCTTCTCGATTGCGTAGATAGCAACGTTACCAGATCCGGAAACTGCTGCTGTCTTTCCCTCAAGGCTCATACCATGATCTTTCCATAATGCGTTAGTAAGATATAACAGACCATATCCGGTAGCCTGTGTACGTGCAAGAGATCCACCATAGGTAAGACCCTTACCAGTCAGCACACCTTCGTATGATCCACGAATTCTCTTATACTGTCCAAATAAGAAGCCGATCTCTCTTGCACCTGTTCCGATATCTCCGGCCGGTACGTCAACGTCTGCTCCGATATATTTGCAAAGTTCTGTCATGAAGCTCTGGCAGAATGCCATGATCTCTCTGTCAGATTTACCCTTAGGATCGAAATCAGAACCACCTTTACCACCACCGATTGGAAGTGTTGTAAGAGAATTCTTAAATACCTGCTCGAAACCTAAGAACTTGATAATACCCAGGTTTACAGAAGGATGAAGTCTTAAACCTCCCTTGTATGGTCCAATGGAATTATTGAACTGTACACGGAAACCTCTGTTTACCTGAACCTGTCCGTTGTCATCTACCCAAGGAACACGGAACATGATCTGACGATCCGGCTCTGTGATTCTCTCAAGAATCGCATTCTTTCTGTATAATTCCTCATTTGCATCGATCACAGGTCTTAAAGAATCAAGAACCTCTGTTACTGCCTGTAAGAACTCAGGCTGATCTGCGTTTTTCTTCTTTACTACTTCGAGTACTTCATCAACATAGCTCATTTTTATATCTCCTTTACAAAATTATTTTTCACATCAACAAGTTTATTTTATATAAATCTATTGCTATAATCAAGTAATTTTTGAAAGTTTTATATAAAAAAAATTCATTTTATTTATTATCTTCATTTATATTATCCCAATTTTGGTACTGATTCTCCTCATCATCGGAATATACCACCTTGAAATAATCCGAGAGTTTTGCAAGTGAAGTTATAAGAACTTTCATTTCGTCATCCGAAAGATCGTCCTTTATATGCTCTATCATATGACGGTGAAACTGCTCATGATGATAGTATGCACTCTTTCCCTTGTCGGTGAGTGAGAGCTTTACCACACGCTTATCCTCCTCACTGCGGATACGGTTCACGTATCCCTTGCGGGTGAGACCATCTATTGCCTTTGTCAGTGTGCCCAGAGTGATAGACATAAGCTTGGCTACGGTGCCGGAGCGCTTTGGCTCATCGACTCCTATTGCCTCTATTATATGCATATCGTTGATAGAAATATCAGAAAATTCGTCTGTTATCAGACATCTGCCCTCTATCTCTGTCAAATCCTTGAACAGACACACCAATAATTCATTTAAAGTTTCATCTGCCGTCATAAATACCTCTTTCTATTGCCACTCTATGGCGCAGGCTCCCCATGTAAGTCCTGCTCCAAAGCCTGATAAAATTATTTTTTCCTCATGCTTTATCATACCATCTTTGCGGACTTTATCAAGCAAAATCGGCACACTTGCCGCAGAAATATTTCCACAATGCTGTAAATTGGTCGGGAATTTGTCCATAGGCTGCTTAAGCCTCTTGGCAACCGACTCAATAATACGTATATTGGCCTGATGCAACACATAGACATCCACATCATCTACGCTCCAGCCGATTTCATCAAGCAGCTCATTTATAGCCTTTGGCACTGTCTTTACCGCAAACTTGTATACAGCAGGACCGTCCATAGTGACATAGCCACCGAGTGCAGACTGCTTTCCATTGTCGGTAAACGGATTGACTACAGGACGGTTGTCTCCGTCAAGCGCCTCACCGCCTTTTCCGTCCGAGCCCTGTACAAAGCCCTTAAAAGCATCGCCCTCGTCTGTCACAACGGCTGCTCCTGCTCCGTCTCCGAAAAGTACACAGGTGCTTCTGTCATTCCAGTCCATTATTTTTGAAAGAACCTCTGCTCCCACTACGACTGCCTTGTGAAACCTGCCGGTCTTAAAATATGCATCCGCTGTGGCAAGCCCGAATAAAAAGCCTGAACATGCGGCATTTATGTCAAATGCCACTGCACTGCCTGCACCTATCTCAGCCTGAATCTGACATGCGAGCGATGGAACGATTTTGTCTGTGGATACGCTTGCCGCTATTATCAAGTCTATCTCACTTCCGTCAATCCCCGCATCCTGCAGCGCACTTTTTACTGCATCACAGGCAAGTGAGGTGGTTGTCTCAGTCGTTGCAATGTGTCTGTTTCTTATTCCTGTACGCGAGCTGATCCACTCGTCAGATGTGTCCATTATGGCTGCCAGGTCATCGTTTGAGACCACTCTCTGTGGCAGGCAGCTTCCTGTTCCAACTATCTTCATAGAATTTCCTTTCCGGGACTAGAACTTGCGGAAACGCTTGTATCTTTCCTCCAAGAGCTGGTCCTTTGTCAATTTGCTTTCTTTTTCCAAGAATTTCTTCATGTTGCCCTTCATGTAGTTTCCGATTGATGAAAGAGCATCCTCGTCGCTCCGCCAAACTCAGGTATTATATCATCCACGACATCAAGCTCCTTTAAGTCGTGTGCTGTAATCTTCATTACCTCTGCGGCTTCCTTTGCACGCTTTCCGTCCTTCCAGAGGATAGATGCAAAGCCCTCAGGCGAGAGGATTGAGTATGTGGCATTTTCCATCATCCACACTTCATTTCCTACAGAAAGAGCTAAAGCTCCGCCGCTTCCGCCTTCTCCTATCATGAGACAAAGGATTGGCACCTTGATGCCGCTCATCTCATAAAGGTTTCTTGCGATTGCCTCACCCTGTCCGTTTTCCTCTGCTTCCATTCCCGGATAAGCTCCTGATGTATTGACAAAGGTTATGATCGGACGGTTGAATTTCTCTGCCTGCTTCATGAGACGCAGTGCCTTGCGGTAGCCCTCAGGTGATGGCATTCCATAGTTTCTCTTTGCGCAGTCTTCAAGGTCTTTTCCCTTGTGAACACCGATAACTGTGACCGGCTGGCCGTCTAAATATGCGATTCCACCTACGATAGCCGGGTCATCGCGGAAATATCTGTCTCCGTGCAGCTCCATAAACTCATCAAAGATATAGTCCATATAGTCAACCGATGCAAGTCTCTTAATCTGTCTTGCGGCGCTGACCTTGTCCCATACCTTAAATGGCTTAGCCTTTGCCTCACGCTCCTTCATAAGCTCTGTCGGCTCGTAATTGTCGTCTGAGTGAAGCGGGTCAAAATTGGCATAGCCTGTGGTAGGTCTGTGAGCACGTAAAATCTTGTAAAGAGTCTTCTTTAAATCCTCACGCTCAACTATCATATCTACAAAGCCGTGCTCAAGCTGGAACTCTGCCCTCTGGAAGCCCTCAGGCAGCTTCTGTCCGATGGTCTGCTCGATAACACGAGGACCCGCAAAGCCGATAAGTGCCTTTGGCTCTGCAAGAATGATATCTCCAAGCATTGCAAAGCTGGCTGTCACACCACCTGTTGTAGGATCTGTGAGTACCGGCACATATAAAAGTCCTGCCTCTGAGTGACGCTTTGCTGCGGCTGAGGTCTTTGCCATCTGCATCAGTGAAATAATACCCTCCTGCATTCTGGCACCGCCTGAACAACAGAATAATATAACCGGAAGTCTTTCCTCTGTGGCACGCTCAAATGCGCTTGTGATTTTCTCACCAACTACATGACCCATGCTTCCCATCATAAATCTTGAATCAATTACACCAAGCACTGTCTCCTCGCCGTAAATCTTTGTCTTACCGATGACAATGCCCTCAGAAAGTCCTGTTTTCTCCTGAGTCTTTGCAATTTTCTCCTCATACTCAGGGAAATTGAGAGGATTTCCTGTTGTAAGCTCTGTAAACCATGGCTCAAACGCTTCCTTGTCGGAAACCATTCTGATTCTGTTTTTAGCACGCACACGGAAATAATAATTACACTCATAGCAGACGTATTTGTGCTGTTTTACAACTGATTTAAGCACAGTCTTGCCACACTTGGGACAAACGATTGTCTCAGGGACATCCTCTTTTGTTTCCTGTGCTGCACCGGCATTTTTGCCATCTGCGGCTGTTTTTGCGCTCTCAGCGTTCTTTGCTAAATTTTCTTCAGCCTCTATATTTTTATCTTTCTTCTTGAATAACTTCATCATGTCTCCTTATGCAATTAACCTATTGCAAATGTAAGCTCCGCCATACAGGCAACCTTGCCGTTTACCCTGGCAACAGCCTTGCCCACACCGATAGGACCCTTAACCTTTATAATCTCAGTGGTCAGCTCCAGAGTATCTCCCGGAACCACCTTCTGCTTGAACTTGGCATTATTGATGCCTGCAAAATATGCAGTCTTGCCCTTCCACTCATCCTGACAAAGAATGGCAACTGCACCTGTCTGCGCCAAAGCCTCAATAATAAGCACTCCCGGCATCACCGGATTTCCCGGAAAATGTCCCATAAAATGTGGCTCATTCATAGTCACATTCTTCTTAGCCACACACTTTACGCCCGGCTGCAGCTCCTCAACCGTATCAATGAGAAGAAACGGACTGCGGTGCGGCAGAATATCCATAATCTGCTGCGTATTCATAATTGACATATACATCTATCCTTTCTCAATTCGCTCTAAACTATCTACATGCTTCGCGCTCCGCAACGTGGAGCCGGGCGCACAGTGTGTTCTGAATGAAAAATATGAACTGTCACGGCGTTCCATCCACTCCAATAGCATGAAGCACTAACACCATATCACAGCCTGTCCGTGCAAAATGCCGTGACTGACTTCATATTTTTTATGAGGAATATACTGTGTGCTTCACCGGACCTCACAGCCTAAATGCGCGAAGCCCCTAAATTATTTATACGCCTTGAGCAGAATACTTGCATTATGTCCACCAAATCCCAGTGAATTGCTAAGTGCATACTCAACAGGCTCCTCATAGCTGTCCTTGCAGTAATTGAGGTCAATCTCCTCATCAGGAGTCTCATAGCCAACAGTCTTATGTATAAATCCATCCTGGATTTCCTTCACACATGTTATAAACTCAACAGCTCCTGCTGCTCCGAGCAGATGTCCTATCATAGACTTTGTTGAATTGATTTTAAGATTTGCAGCCTCATCACCGAACGCAAGCTTGATTGCTCTTGTCTCAAAGAGATCATTGTGATGTGTGCCTGTTCCGTGAGCATTGATGTATTTTACATCTGCCGGTGTGACACCTGCATCGCTCATGGCATTGGTCATGGCTCTTGCTGCACCTGCGCCATCCTCCTGCGGAGATGTGATATGGTATGCATCCGATGAGCAGCCGTATCCGACTACCTCTGCATAAATCTTTGCACCTCTTGCCTTTGCATGCTCAAGCTCTTCAAGGATAACTACTCCTGCGCCCTCACCCATTACAAAGCCGCTTCTGTTCTTGTCAAACGGAAGTGAACACTTTGCCGGATCATCTACTGTAGAAAGCGCTGTAAGTGCTGTAAATCCTGCGATTCCGATAGGACATACACTGCCCTCTGTACCACCGGCTACCATCACGTCAGCCTCACCGTACTGGATGCTTCTGTATGCCTCACCGATTGTGTTTGTTCCTGTAGCGCAGGCTGTTACATCATTGATACTCTTTCCCTTGAGTCCGAACTGGATGGAAACATTTCCTGCTGCCATGTTACAGATCATAAGCGGAACAAGCAGAGGATTGACTCTGTTTGGTCCCTTTTCATAAAGCTTTTGTGTCTCGCGCTCCATAGCCTGAAGACTTCCGATACCTGAACCGATGGCACATCCAACCATGTATGGATCTTCCTTTTCGATGTCAAGTCCACTGTCATCAATTGCCTGCTTTGCAGCAGCCACAGCGTACTGTGAGAATGGTTCCATTCTCTTTGCAGCCTTTCTGTCCATAAAATCCTGTGGGTTAAAGTCCTTAAGCTCTGCTGCAATGTGACATTTATAATCTGTTGTGTCAAATTTTGTGATGTGGTCAAATCCGATTTTTCCGGCCTTTACCGATGTCCAGAAATCGTCCACATTATTTCCGATTGGTGTTACTGCTCCAAGTCCTGTTACAACTACTCTTCTACTCATATTGCCATTCCTCCGTCAACAGACAGCACCTGGCCTGTGATGTAGCCTGCTGCATCTGATGCTAAAAATAATACTGCGTTTGCGATATCCTTTGTGTTTCCCGGTCTGCCAAGCGGAATCTGTGATAAAAGATTCTCCTTTGCCGCATCGGCAAGCACATCTGTCATCTCTGTCTCTACAAAGCCCGGTGCCACTGCGTTTGCTGTGATTCCCCGGCTGGCAAGCTCTCTGGCTACAGCCTTTGTGAGTCCTATAACTCCTGCCTTGCTGGCGCTGTAGTTGGCCTGTCCTGCATTTCCGAGTATACCGGAAACTGATGAAATATTGATAATTCTTCCTGATTTCTGCTTCAAGAAATAGCGTGACATATGACGGATTGTGTTGAACGCACCCTTAAGGTTTGTATCGAGCACTGCGTCATAGTCTGCCTCGCTCATCTTCATGATGAGACCGTCTCTTGTGATTCCTGCGTTGTTTACGAGGATATCTATGTGCTTGTACTCCTTGATGAGCGCTGTTATCATATTCTGGCACTCGTCAAAATCAGATACATTGCACTGATAAGAAACTGCATCACCGCCTGCTGCCTTTATCTCTGCAACAACGGCATCTGCCTTTTCCTTTGAACCATTATAATTTACTATTACAAAGGCGTGTGCTGCGGAAAGTGTAAGAGCTATCTGTCTTCCAATTCCGCGGCTTGCGCCTGTAACCAGGGCATTTTTACCTGTTAACATACTTTTCAAAATCCTCCAGTTTGTCTATGTTTACGACTTTTACGTCTCTATTTATCTTTCTCATAAATCCGCTGAGTGATCGTCCCGGTCCGATTTCCACGAACTCATCTGCACCGTCTGCGATAAGGCGCTCGATGGTCTGCTGCCAGCGTACTGACGATGAAACCTGCTTTGTCAGATAATCCTTGACATCTGCCGGTGACTTCACATAGTCTGCTGTGACATTTGTGATATATGGCACCTTGATATCGTGGATTTCTACACTCTCAAGTGCATCTGCGAGCTTTTCGCCTGCGCCCTTAAGCATAGCTGAATGGAAAGGTCCGCTGACCTTGAGCGGTACGCATCTCTTGGCGCCTGCCTCGCTGCATGCTGCTGCGGCGGCATCTACTGCTGCCTTTTCTCCGGTGATAACAATCTGTCCCGGGCAGTTATAGTTGGCTACCGATACCACTGAATTTGTCTCATCTGCTGTCTTTTTGCAGATATCCTCAATGACCTGCGGATCAAGTCCTAAAACCGCTGTCATGGCTCCACCTGTAGGAACTGCCTCCTGCATGTAGATTCCTCTTTTTCTGACAACTGCGAATGCATCTGCCATAGTCATGGCTCCTGATGCGATAAGAGCACCATATTCCCCAAGACTTAATCCAGCTGTGACATCAGGTGTGATACCCTTGTCGATGATTGCCTGATATATAGCTGCCTCAACTGCAAGCATACATATCTGTGTGTACTCTGTAATGTTGAGCTTGTCATTTTCCTCAAAGCAAAGCGCCGGAATATCCAAGCCTGTCTGTTCACTGGCAAGGTCGATTACTGCCTTTGCATTTGGCATTGTATCGTAAAACTCCTTACCCATTCCTATGTACTGTGAGCCCTGTCCGGGAAACATAAATACTCTCTTACCCATTTTCGGTTTCTCCTTATTTCTGACAGGATACCGTAAGTCACTCTTTCCAGGCGGCCCGGTATCCTTAAATTTGCATGTAAAAGTGAATACTGTCTATTTGTTCAGTCCCACTACATCATCAATGATTTCTTTGCAGGTTTCCTCTTTCTTTACGAGGCCTGCGCTCTGACCTGCCATGACGCTGCCATATACGGTATCTCCGTCTACAACGCTTTTCTGAGTGCGCCAAGTGTCATTTTTTCGAGCTCTTCAAATGGAGCTCCTTCCTTTTCCAGCTTGAGATATTGTCTGGTCATCTTGTTTCTGAGCACTCTGATTGGATGGCCTGTGCTCATTCCTGTAACCTCGGAATCTATATCCTTGGCCTTAATGACCTTCTGCTTATAGTTTTCATGTACTATCGATTCTTTTGCGGTGACAAAGCGTGTACCCATCTGGACTGCCTCTGCACCGAGTGCAAATGCTGCATTGAAGCCTCTGTTGTCTGCAATTCCGCCTGCTGCGATAACAGGGATGCTCACTGCATCAACAACCTGTGGCACAAGTGTCATGGTAGTCTGTGCTCCGATATGTCCGCCTGACTCCATTCCCTCGGCGATTACCGCACTTGCCCCGCCTCTCTCCATGAGCTTTGCGAGTGCTACGCTTGCAACTACAGGGATTACGATGACGCCTGCTTCTTTCCACATATCCATGTACTTTGCAGGGTTTCCTGCGCCGGTGGTGACTACCTTTACCTTTTCCTCGGCGATGATTTTTGCTATCTCATCGGCCTCCGGATTCATAAGCATGAGGTTGACTCCGAACGGCTTATCTGTCTCCTTCTTTGCAGCGACTATCTGCTCCTTTACCCATGAAGCCGGGGCTCCGCCTGCTCCGATGATGCCAAGTCCGCCTGCATTGGACACAGCGCTGGCAAGCTCATGGGTTGCTACCCATGCCATGCCACCCTGAATGACCGGATATTTGATTCCAAGAAGCTTTGTTATTCTTGTTTCCATGTCTTTTAAGCCTCTACACCTTTGTTCTTAAGATACTCAATGATGTCGTTTACTGTTGCGATTTTCTCTAAATCCTCTGAAGGGATTTCTACTCCGTACTCCTCCTCGAGTGCCATTACAAGCTCGAAAAGATCTAATGAATCTGCCTCAAGATCCTCCTTGAAGTTTGACTCTAATTTGATATCATCCTCGTCAATTCCTAACTGATCTGCTACGATTTCCTTGATTTTCTCCAACATATTTCTGTTCTCCTTTTTCTGTGTTTATTTTCGGTTTTGTGTGCTGGTATATTTGCACTAGTTTGCATGTCAAATATTTTCATTATCAAATCATTTGACAGTGAAAGTATATCACATTTAAAATAGTTGTCAAGTCAAAGTATTTTTATTTTTCATTTTTTATGGTAAGGGAGCAGGCGGGCAGAAAATTACCCATCCAAAACGTCTCCTACCAGCAGCCAAGAGGCTGTAAGAATTGTAAGTCAGGTTTTCTATGCCTGACGCAGCCGGCTTTTACGCGCCGTCCTTGGCGCGGTAACGCCTCGCCCGTGCTTCCATGCACGTGCGCTGCTGTGTACCTATTACAATTCCAACAGCCTCTAAGCAGCTTCGTACAAACTCATTGGATGGGCAATTTTCTGCCCGCCTGCTCCCTTACACTGTGACAATAATATACAATAAAAAACAGACTGTAATTTTGAGTGGTCAGCTCAATTTTACAGTCTGCTCTATATTAATCTCTCAAACACCCAACCGGCACAACCCGAACTCCTGACTCCGTGGTATATGCCATGGTTGCATTTGCGCAAATCACAATCAGTGCCGATGGTTCTTTATATACATCACGTGGATGTTTTTCTTTTTCCAATGCTTTCTCATTATATTTTAAGATAATATCCTTGAATCGCAGCAAGGATTTTTCCGCTTCCGGAATCTTGTTCACTCCGGTTTTTATTTCAATAAGCGCATAACGGCCGTCCTCCAACTGATAGACTGCATCTGCTTCTACGCCCATATCATCTGTATAATGCATCACTCTGGCATTGTGCTTTTCAGCAAATACAAGTAAATCTCTAAGCACCATATTTTCAAATACATGCCCAAATAGATCCAAATCGTTGATAAAATAGTCCGGATTAACACCAAGCGCAGCCAATCCTATAGAGGGATCAACAAATATATGCTTTTTGGCAGCTCTGATAGCTGTTTTCGAACGCAAATGCGGTGTCCAGGCATCTATATCCTTTACAACATACAATAGCTCCAGAGCATCTATATATGAAGAAAGCGTTACATCTGTAACATTCTGTGTGGCTTTTACATCTGAAAATATATTCTTGCGTTTTGCTGTAGTAGCCATATTTCTGGCATACGACCAAAGCAGTGTCCTTGCCCATTCCGGATTTCTGTTTACTCCATCAATCGCTGATATGTCTTTCTGATAAATCTGCCTATAATAATCCTTAGCTATTTCAAGCTTTGCACTGTCCTTTGAAAGTGCCATGCATCTCGGCCATCCACCTCTACAGACCGCAAAAAACAAATCCTCAAGCTTTATATCTGTGGTAAGTCCATCAATATCATATGCTTCATCTTCTAATAATTTAAACAACGATATGCTTCCGTTTGATTCTCCTG
>ENA-OQED01000894-OQED01000894.1-human-gut-metagenome-genome-assembly--contig:-NODE-894-length-11473-cov-1.482901_pt1 | contig 11473 bp, 11 predicted proteins | sample MGYA00242790_ERZ504625 | MGnify/ENA primary metagenome ERZ504625 (study PRJEB26092, sample SAMD00036345) | human gut metagenome | host: Homo sapiens | study: EMG produced TPA metagenomics assembly of...
GTCGGAATCGCAGGGATTCCGACGAAAGAGGCAGTGCTTGAATTTATGCAGAAATAATGAATGTATATGAACAAACTCGGGGCTGTAAAAATCACGATTTAATTAATCGTTAAAGCATCAGCCCCGTGTTTTTCTGTCGGAGTATTATTCCGCTTTTATCTTTCCATCATACTGATCGATTCAATTCCAACACTTCCGCCGCGGACAACTTCGATATGCTTGAACTCTTCTTTGATAAGCTTGATGACCGCGTCATTTTTGGTTGCGGTCTGGACGAATTCCAGAAGGAGGCTGTCTTTTCCATAGTCGATGACACGTGCCTTGAAAGTCTCAGCAATCTGGAAAAGTTCTACTTTATCTTCCGGGGAGCAGCCTTTACCTTGATGTAAAGGATCTCCTTCATTCGAACGAACACGTCTGTAAAATCAATAACCTTGATCACCTCGATCATACGGTTCAGCTGTTTTTTGATCTGCTCAAAAGTCTCATCATCGCTGACTGTGGCGATGGTCATTCTGGAAACTGTGGGGTCCTCGGTGGTTCCAACAGTAAGACTGTCCAGGTTATAGGACTTTCCGGAGAAAAGACCGGAAATCTTGGAAAGAACACCGACCTGGTTTTCAACGTAGAGAGAGATCCATCTTTTTTTCATTCCTTTATCCATCATTCATTCCTCCTAACAATCCATGATCAGATCAGCCAGGGTGCCGCCCGGCTTGACCATCGGGTAAACCATTTCCTCCGGATCAATGATAAATTCGATGATCGTAGGAGTTTTTGTATTCTTTTTAGCCTCTTCGAAAGCAGCCGCGATCTGATCCTTCTCAGTTACGCGGATACCCTTTGCCCCATAGCTCTCTGCGAGACGGATGAAATCCGGTGTGTATTCCGGATATTCCTGACCGTCTGTGCGGCGGGAGAGTGCACCGGCCTTCAGATTTGTCATGGCGTAACGTTTTCCGTAGAAAAGCTTCTGCCACTGGCGGACCATTCCGAGATATTCATTATTAAAGATACAGCAGATGATCGGAAGCTCCTCCAGAACTGCGGTAGCCAGCTCCTGAATGTTCATCTGCATGCCGCCGTCACCGGAAACGGAGATGACCGGTGTATCCGGATTACCGATCTTGGCACCGATGGCACCTGGAAGGCCGTAACCCATGGTTCCAAGTCCGCCGGACATGATCAGCTGACGGTTCTCGGTGATGTCTGCATACTGGCTCACCAGCATCTGATGCTGACCTACATCGGTAACAAGAATGGCCTTGTCAAACTGGCGGTTGATTTCGCCGATGATATCCAGCGGTCCCATAATACCACGGTCTTTCATGGTAAGAGGATGCTCTTCCTTCCATTCCTGGATCTGCTTCAGCCATTTGCCGGTATTACAGTCCTGTACATATTCATTCATTTTTGTTATTGCCTCTTTTGCATCGGCAACGATGGGGATGTCTACATGGATATTTCTGGAAATGGAAGCGGTGTCAATATCGATGTGGACGATCTGTGCATGTGGGGCAAATTCATGGAGCTTGCCTGTGATACGGTCGTTAAAACGGGTTCCGATGGAAAACAGAAGATCGCATTCATTCACGGCCATATTTGCGGCATAAGCGCCGTGCATACCGAGATTTCCGATAAACAGAGGGTTCTTTGTGGAAATGGCGCCACGTCCCATGACGGTTGTGACAACCGGGATCTGAGTTTTCTCAACAACCTGGGTAAAAATCTCCTGTGCGCGGGAAATGATCACACCGCCGCCAGCAAGAAACAGAGGTTTTTTGGCCTTCTGCAGCATTTTGAGGGCACGCTTCAGCTGTCCGATATGCACGCTGGTGTTAGGCTTGTAGCCACGGATATTGACAGTCTTCGGATACTCAGCACTTCCCAGCTCGGCCATTACATCCTTTGGAAGGTCGATGAGAACCGGGCCTGGGCGTCCGGTGCGTGCGATATAGAAAGCTTCCTTGATGATACGTCCAAGATCCTCACGGTTGCGGACGGTAACACCGTATTTTGTGATGCTTCTGGTGATCCCGACAATATCAACCTCCTGGAACGCATCGTTTCCGATGAGGTGACGGGCAACCTGTCCGGTAAAGCATACAAGCGGAACACTGTCATAGTTGGCAGTTGCAAGACCTGTAACAAGGTTGGTAGCTCCGGGACCGCTGGTAACGAGACATACGCCAACCTTTCCGGTAGTTCTGGCATAGGCATCTGCTTCGTGTACAAGGGCCTGCTCGTGACGCGGCAGGATGATGTCAATGCCGCTCTGTTTATATAATTCATCGCTGATATCGATGGTGCAGGCACCAGGATAGCCGAACAGAACATCAACGCCTTCTTCTTTTAAGGCTTTTACAAGCAATTTGTTTCCGGAAATCTGTTTCATGAATTGGTTCCCTCCTTTGATGATGTGAAAAGTTAAGCAGATAAGGCTGTCGCGAGAAATTTTTCCAATAAAAAAAGTCCCGGCATATCGGATAAAATATGCTCAGGACGGATGATTCCGCGGTACCACCTGTTTTCAGAGGTAAAACTCTGCTCTCTGCCAGTACAAAATTATACTGCCTCCCTGTAACGTGGGAATGACGATGAAGCCTACTGCATGAAGATCCATGGTTCAGTCCACTGCTCGAGGGCTACTTCCACAGTTCAGTCACGAAGATTCTCACCGGCCATCTTCTCTCTGTGCATCCGGAGACTGTGTACTACTCCCTGTCATTGCATTTAGTAAATATGGATAAAAATTTTCTATCATTATAATATAAAATATCGGAACTGTCAATCAAAAATCCTGATGGCTCAACGGGTGAGCCGGGGATTACGATAACAGTTCCGATATGGATGATATTAAGTATTAAATATTTTTTCAGTACATCAGCTGTTTATTGTTACGGAGCTGGAGCCTGCTTACTCAGGATTCGGTATTATCCAGTGTTTCAGGATCTTTTTCCGGAAGGTAGACATGCACTTTCTCGATACGGTTTTTATCCAGCTTTTCTACGATCAGACGGATTCCGTCCTCTGTGATCACTTCGTCACCGGCAACAGGCAGACGATCCAGATGTTCGATGATAAATCCACCCAGGGAATCATAATCCTCGGAATCCAGTTCCGTATCCAGATGATCATTTACGTCATCCAGATGCATGGAACCTTCGATGATATATTCCCGGTCGGAAATCTTCTGGACAAGCTCGTCCTCCTTCTCATCGTATTCATCATGGATCTCACCCACGATCTCCTCCAGGATATCCTCCAGTGTGATCAGTCCGGCCATATCACCGTATTCATCCAGTACAATGGCAATGTTGAAGGTGGAGTCCTTCATTTCCACAAGAAGATCGGAAATGCTTTTTGTTTCGTAAGTGAAATGTGGCTTTCGGAGGAAATGATCGATAACAAATTCCTCATTTTTGTCGTAAAGAAGAAGATCCTTCATGTTGATGATTCCCACAATGTTGTTCTGGCTGTCCTTATAAACCGGCAGACGCGTGAACTTATCCTCGCGGAAAATATCGATCAGCTCATCATAGGTGGATTCCACATCCGCAAAGGTAACATGTACTCTTGGAACCATGATATCCTTGGCTGTGGCATCTCCAAGATCAAACACATTGTAGATCATTTCTTTTTCGTCGGATTCAATGACACCGTCCTCATGGCTGACGTCCACGATAGTACGAAGCTCCTCCTCGGTCATGGCTTTGCTGGCTGCATCCGGATCCACACGCATCAGGCGCATCACACCTCTTGAAAAGAGATTGATGATGAAGATCACCGGTGTCATGATGGTCATAAGAAATTTAAAGACCGGGATATAGCGGAGGGTGATCTTTTCAGAGTTAATGGTTGCGTAGTTCTTGGGGGTGATCTCACCGAAGATCAGGATCAGAACCGTCAGGATCACCGTCACGATGCTGACCATATAGCCGCCAAAGCTGTATGCAAGTGTGGTTGCAAGGGAAGAAGCTGAAATGTTCACAATGTTGTTTCCGATGAGAATCGCACTGAGAAGCTTGGGCGTCTGGTTCTCCAGGATATCGAGAGCCATGGCTGCACGCTTGTTTCCCTCGTCTGCAAGAGAGCGGAGACGGATCTTGTTTACCGACATCAGCGCGGTTTCGTTAGATGAGAAAAAGGCTGACAATGCCAGCAGAATAAGTAATATGATTATCTGGTAAGTGTCGCTGGGGTCCACTTTCAATATTCACTCCTTTAAAAATAAGATTATTTGGTTAAAAATATACAGATACTTCTCCATTATATACGTTTTATCGGATTTTGGCAAGAGTCGGACTGATACAGCGCATATAGATATATGGAAAAAATACGAAAATAAGTCTGCTTCTTGACAAAAGAGTAAGCTCAGACTAACATATATGTGTATTCATATATAAAGAAGAAATGCATAGGAATGGAAGGAGAGGGTTATGTTTCTGGAGATAAAAGGAATAAAAAAAATCCTTCGGGGCAGGAGAGAGCTACGTAGATGTTCTGAAGGGGATCGATCTTGAGATTGAAAAGGGAGAATTTTGTGTGCTTCTGGGGCCGTCCGGTTCCGGGAAATCCACGCTGCTAAACATTATTGGCGGCATTGACGGAGCAGATGCAGGAAGCATTACCATTCAGGGAGAACAGCTGGAGGATATGAATGAAAAGAAGCTTTCCCTCTACCGCAGAAAACATCTGGGATATATTTTTCAGATGTATAATCTGATCCCCAATCTGACTGTGAGGGAGAATATTGAAGTTGGTGCTTATTTAAGTGACAGACCGCTGGATGTGGATGAACTGCTGGAGACACTGGGACTTTATGAACATCAGCGGAAGCTCGAACCAGCTTTCGGGAGGTCAGCAGCAGAGAACTGCTATTGGACGTGCCATTGTAAAAAATCCGGATATCCTGCTTTGTGATGAGCCTACCGGCGCTCTGGACTACAACACCTCCAAGGAAATCCTGAAGCTGATCGAAACAGTCAATCACAAATACGGAAATACTATAGTCATGGTTACTCATAACGATGCCATCAAGGATATGGCAGACCGTGTGGTAAAGCTTCGTGACGGGATGATCCGCAGAAACTATCAGAATGAGCAGAAGATTCCGGCTGCTGACCTGGAATGGTAAGGGGGCATTATGAAGAATCCTTTACGTAAACGTATCCCCAGGGAACTGAAGGGGGAATTTGGAAAATATCTGGTGGTTTTCTTGCTGATGGTACTGACCATCGGGTTTGTGTCCGGCTTTCTGGTAGCCGATGGAAGCATGCTGAAGGCTTATAATGAGAGCTTTGATAAATATAACATCGAAAACGAAATTCCGTACTGCGGAAAAGATTTACAGTTCTCAGTGGAAGGATATTGAAGCTGCCGGTGTTAAGCTTTATGAGAACTACTATATAGAAGAAGATCTGGATAACGGAAGCACCATGCGTTTTTTTAAAAACCGTGAGAAGGTGAATAAGGTCTGCCTGATGAAGGGAGAAATGCCGTCAGGGCAGGGCGAGATCGCCATTGACCGTATGTATGCGGATAACAACAGTCTTAAGGTAGGAGATAACCTGATCAGAGGTGAAAAATCCTGGAAGATCACAGGTCTGGTGGCACTTTCGGATTACAGTGCCCTGTTTCAGAATAATAATGATTCCATGTTTGATTCTGTAAAGTTTGGTGTGGCGATCGTAACTCCGGAGGAATTTGAAAACCTGGATCAGGAAAAGCTTCGGTACAATTATGCATGGATATATGATCATCAGCCAAAGAACGAAAAAGAGGAGAAGAAGGTTTCTGAAAATCTCATGGAAGACATTGGCAAAGTGGTAGCTCTGGAATCCTTTGTCCCACGTTATCTTAACCAGGCGATCATTTTCACCGGTGATGATATGGGCGGAGACAGGGCAATGGTCATCACGCTTCTTTATATTGTGATCGTGATCATGGCTTTTGTGTTTGGAATTACCATCAGCAATACGATCCGAAAGGAAGCCGGTGTTATCGGTACGTTACGTGCATCCGGTTATACCAGACGGGAGCTGATCCTTCATTATATGACGCTTCCGGTTCTGGTCACGCTGGCTGGTGCCCTGATCGGAAATATTCTTGGCTATACCGTATTTAAGGGCGTATGTGCAGATATGTATTACGGGAGCTATAGTCTGCCGACTTATGTGACCGTATGGAATGCAGATGCGTTTCTTCTGACAACTGTAGTTCCGGTCATCATTATGATACTGATCGATCATGCAGTGCTCAGGTACCGCCTGCAGCTTTCGCCTCTGAAGCTTCTGCGAAGGGATTTTTCTGGTAAAAAACAGAAACGTGCAGTGTATTTAAGCCCGAAGATAGGAATTTTTTCTAGGTTTCGCCTCCGGGTGATCTTTCAGAATGTCAGCAGTTATCTGGTGCTGTTTGTGGGAGTTGTTTTTGCCAATCTGCTGCTGTTTTTCGGAATGCTTCTTCCGTCTGCACTGGATCATTATCAGCTTGAAATCCAGGAAAATATGCTGGCGAAATATCAGTACATGCTTTCGGTTCCGGCAAGTGCCTATTCAGGAAATAAAGCGGATGCCATGAGTTCTCTTATGGAATATTATATGGATACCAGAACGGATAATAAGGATGCGGAAAAATTTTCTGCATATTCCCTGAATACCATGCCTGGTAAATATAAAAGTGAGGAGATCACTCTCTATGGTGTGGAGCCGGATAGCAAGTATATCCGTGCAGATCTTTCGGGAGAGGGTGTTTATATTTCCAGTGCTTATGCAGATAAATTCCGGATCAAGGAGGGCGATACCATAACTTTGAAGGAAAAATACGAGAAGGATGAGTATTCCTTTAAAGTAGATGGAATCTATGATTATGCGGCAAGCCTCTGTGTATTTATGGAAAGAGATAAACTGAATGAGGCGTTTGATCTTGGAGATGATTATTTTGGAGGATATTTCTCTGATACAGAGATCAGGGATATCCCTTCAAAATATATCGGCTCTGTCATTGATCTGGAAGCTCTTACAAAAATATCCAGGCAGCTGGATGTCTCCATGGGAGATATGATGGGAATGATGTATGGATTTTCCGTGATCATTTTCCTGGTGGTGATCTATCTGCTTTCCAAGGTCATCATCGAAAAAAATGCCCAGTCGATTTCCATGACCAAGATCCTGGGCTATACAAATGGTGAGATCAGCCGTTTGTATATACTTTCCACATCATTTGTGGTGGTGTTCTGCCTGCTGTTAAGCCTTCCGGTTGAACGGCAGATCATGGAAGTGCTGTTCCGCGAGATGATGCTTTCCAGTATTTCGGGATGGATCACCATGTGGGTGGATCCCATGATCTATGTGAAAATGACAGCGATCGGAATCGCAGCCTATGCAGTGGTAGCAGTGCTGGAATTCCGGAGGATCCGTCATATGCCCATGGATGAAGCACTGAAAAATGTGGAATAATATGTGACATCTGTATATATATCCGGAAAAATAATTCAGGATATCCGGAAATTTTACAGAATATGCAACAGGAACAGGAGTATGTGTGGTTTAACTGAGTGCGGATGCTTTTATCCGCTTGAACAGTTGTCTGTGAATAACCACATATACTCCTTAAATATTCATAAATTTTCCGGAATACTGGAAATATTACTACAAACTTGTTATAATAATCCCATACTTCCCGTTGGAGGGAATAATTCAAACAGGAAATCAGGTGAGGAACATGGCAGGCAGAAAGAAGGATCCGCTGTATAAAAGCTTCGGATATGCGTTTCAGGGGATTTTTACCTGCATCCGCAAGGAAAGAAATATGAAGATCCACTGTATGGTGGCAGCGCTTGTGGTGATTGCAGGACTGATCCTTGGGATTTCCGTGACAGAGTGGTGCATCTGCCTGGGGCTGTTCGGAATGGTGATGGCGCTGGAACTGGTGAATACGGCAGTGGAAGCTGTTGTGGATCTGGTCACAGAGGAACGTCACCCACTGGCAAAGATCGCCAAGGACACAGCGGCCGGAGCAGTACTGATCGCAGCGATCATGGCAGCAATCGTCGGACTGATCATTTTTGTTCCGAAAGGGCTTGTTTTTCTGGGAATATGGTAGAAATCGATCAGGTACATGGAACGGCAGTGGCCGTTTTTAGGAAAGGAGAATTATTATGGAATTAGGTGAAGGACTGAAGAAAATCTTATTAGTAGGAATTGGTACAGCAGCAGTAACAGCAGAGAAATCCAAGGAGATCCTGGACGAGCTGGTTAAAAAAGGCGAGCTTACTGTTGAGCAGGGTAAGGTTCTTAATCAGGAACTGAAACACAACATCAAATCAACAGTTAAGACAGCCGCTGATTCTGTAAAAGAATCTGCAGCCAGAAAGAACGATCAGGAAGAGCTGAAAGCAACGATCTCCAAACTGACACCGGAGCAGCTGGCAGCTGTGAAAGCACAGATCGAGAGCATGCAGGCTGAGGCAGCAAAAGAGAAAGAAGAGGCTTCTGAGGCAGCAGAAGAACCGGTTGAGGAGGCTGCACTGGAAGCTCCTGTGGAGGCAGAAACGGTAACAGAAGAAGCCGGGAGCGAAGAGCCGGCAGCAGAGTAATAAGAAATATCATAAAGAAAGCAGTAAATGGAGAAGTTTATGGGCGGAGAAGAACAGGAGAAGAAAGAGAACAGCGGATATGGAGAACGGCTGAGAGAGATCACAGCCGTTCTGAAAAAGCATGCCATTACCCGGGGTGTTTCTCCTGAGAAGCTCCGGCTCATACTGGAAGACCTGGGCCCAACTTATATTAAGTTGGGTCAGATTATGTCCCTGCGTTCAGATATTCTTCCCAAGAGATACTGTGATGAGCTGATGAAACTCTGCTCGGATGTACCACCCATGCCATTTTCCCAGGTCATCGAGGTTCTGGAGGAATCCATGGGGTGTCCGTGGCAGGAAGAATTTCAGCATATTGAGCAGAAACCGCTGGGTGCTGCTTCAATTGCCCAGGTTCACCGCGCTACGCTGAAAACCGGAGAAGAAGTTGTGATCAAGGTTCAGCGAAAAGGAATCTATGAGACTATGGCCCGGGATATCGGACTGATGCATAAGGCAGTGCGTCTGATGCCACCGGTAAGTATCAAAGGCATGGTAGATCTGAACATGGTCTTAAGTGAGCTGTGGACCGTGACCCAGGAGGAGATGAATTTTCTCACAGAGGCAGCCAATATGGCGGAATTTGCGAAGAAGAATAAAGATGTGGCATTTGTGAAGGTGCCTGTTCTTTACCGCGAATATATTTCACCACATGTTCTGGTGATGGAATATATTGACGGCTTTGCGATCAATGACCGGGCAGATCTTCTGGCGAATGGATATGATCTCAATGAGGTCGGAACGAAATATGTGGACAATTTCATCAAACAGGTGATGGAGGATGGCTTCTTCCATGCAGATCCTCATCCCGGAAATGTACGGATTCAGGAGGGAAAGATCGTCTGGATCGACATGGGAATGATGGGGCGTCTTACAGAACACGACCGTCAGCTGATCAGCGAAGCCATAGAAGGTGTTGCCATGAACAACATCGGCAAGATTCAGGATGCGGTTCTGGCTCTGGGAGATTTTAAGGGCAAACCGGATTCCAGCAAGCTTTATGAGGATATCCGCGGACTTATGGAGAAATATGGTACTGCGGATATGGGGAACATTGATGTGGCAGAGGTAATGGTGGACCTGATGGAGGTCATGAAAGAAAATAAGATCATGATGCCTCACGGACTGACTATGCTTGCAAGGGGGCTGACTCATGTGGAGGGGGTTCTGGCTGAGATATGTCCGGACATCAATATGACACAGATTGCTGCGGCAAGGCTCAAGGAGCAGCTGTTCAGCAATGGGAACTGGAAGCGTGAGATCAAAAAAGAAGGAAAAATCTTGCCTGGTCCCTGAAACGTGCAGTGGATATTCCTTCTCTGGCGGCGGATTTCCTTCAGGGCTGTATGAAAGGGCAGACAAAGATCAATCTGGATCTTCATGCCTCGGATGATCTGGCGTGGCTTTTGCGGCGGCTGGTGCGGAATATTGTGATGGGGCTGTGGGTGATGGCACTTCTGATCAGTTCCAGTATTATCTGTACTACAGATATGAAGCCGAAGTTGTGGGGGATTCCGGCGTTGGGCGCCTTTGGTTATGTGTTTGCTTTTATTATTGTTTTGTATGTGTTTATCAAGCATTTCTTTTCCGGAAAATAAAAGACGGAGATCATTTGCAGAGTCTGCGGGATGGTTTCCGTCTTTTTTTGCTGTTATGGAATTGTTTCGGTCTGCTGTTATAACTGCGATTAGGAGCTATCATCTTCCGACCGGCTGGTAAAGGACGGAGTGCGGGTGTCTGGTCAGGTGTAGATGGTTCCGCTGTAGGCTTTGCGGAATTCCTTTGGGGTGTAGCCGGTTCCCTGGCGGAAGTAGTTGCAGAAGGAGGGAGCGTCCCGGAAGCCGCAGGAGAGAGCTGCTTCTGTGATGGTGCAGGAGGAGGAGCAGAGAAGCTGGGCTGCCATCTGGAGGCGGTGTTTCAGGAGATATTGTTTTGGGGAGGTGTTTTCATGTTCCATGAAGATTCGGTAAAGATAGGAACGGTCGATTCCTACGTAGTGTGCCACGTCTGAGATCTGGATGGGGTAGGCATAGTTGTTTCTGATGTATTCGGAGGCTTTCTGAAAGTACAGGTTTGAGATGTCGGTCCTGCTTTCGGAGGGCTTTTTTTGCATGTCGGATAGTATCAGGAGAAGGTTTCCTGTGGAGGCAAGGTCGTTTCCGTTGTTTTCGGAAAAGGTGTCAAGTAGGCTTTGCATGTGGGTGAGGAGGCTGTTTTGCCGGGAGGGTGTTTCCGGGGTGAAGATTGGGGTGTCGGAAAATACGGTCTGTTTCAGGATTTCTTTGCAGGCGGAGCCGTCAAAGCCTGCCCAGGCATAGCTCCAGGGGTCGGAGGTGTCGGCGCGGTAGTAGATGGAGTCCATTGGACGGATGAGAAAAGCATCACCTGCTTTCAGATGATAGGTGTGGCCGCTGCACTGGTAGATGCCTTTGCCGTGGAAGATCACGTGGAGAAGGTAGTGTGGGCGCATGGCCGGGCCGAAGGAGTGGCCTGAGCCGCAGTCTTCCTGGCCGCAGAAGTAGACGGAGAGGGTGTGCTGTGGGTTGGGTTCTTTTTTCATTTGGTTGGGCCTCCTGTTTTTTGTTATGCAGCAAAAACTAAATGTAATTTTGGGTTACAAAATGGGGTGGATGTTGTATGAGATGATTATACAATATTGGGGTGGGGAGGGCAATGGAAAAGGGGGAAAAGGGGAAAGGGGACGCCCGTGAGGCGTGTGCTGTCTGTCACCGGGGCTTCGTCGGGGGCTGGCTTCTAAGGCGCCGGAATTCTGCTAAAACCGCTTCAAAAATTCTCGAACTCGCGTCTGAAGCCGCTCAGACAGCGAGAATTTTT
>ENA-OQED01000896-OQED01000896.1-human-gut-metagenome-genome-assembly--contig:-NODE-896-length-11459-cov-1.162990_pt1 | contig 11459 bp, 7 predicted proteins | sample MGYA00242790_ERZ504625 | MGnify/ENA primary metagenome ERZ504625 (study PRJEB26092, sample SAMD00036345) | human gut metagenome | host: Homo sapiens | study: EMG produced TPA metagenomics assembly of...
GTCATGACGGCCGTCACGGCGATGTAGAGCACCGTGCATATGAGGAGCGACGCGATGATGCCCGTCGGCATGTCGTGCGCCGGGTTCTTCGTCTCCTCTGCCGCCGTCGCGATGGAGTCGACGCCGAGGTAGGCAAAGACGATGACGGCGGCGCCAGCCGAGACGCCGGAGAAGCCGAACGGCATGAAGGGCTCCCAGTTCACCGGGTCGACGGACGGCGCGGCGAGGAACAGGAACAGGAAGATGGCGGCGAGCTTGACGCCGACGAGCACCTTGTTGACCGTGACGCTCTCGCGCACGCCGCGCACGAGCAGGAAGGTCAGGAAGAGCGTGATCAGCACGGCCGGCAGGTTGACGATGCCGCCGTCAGCCGGCACGCTTGTCCAGGCGGTCGGCAGCTCGATGCCGGCGGTCTTGAGGAGGCCGACGACGTAGGCGGACCAGCCGCCCGCGACGGCACTGGCGCCGACAGAGTACTCGAGCACGAGGTTCCAGCCGACGAGCCAGGCGAAGAACTCGCCGACGGAGGTGTAGGCGTAGGCGTAGGCGCTGCCGGCGACAGGCACCATGCTGGCGAGCTCGGAGTACGCCATGCTGACGAAGCCGCAGGCAATGCTGGCGAGTAGGAAGGACAGCATGAGCGCCGGGCCGGCGTACTTGGCGGCAGCGACGCCGGTCAGGACGAAGATGCCGGTGCCGACGATGACGCCGATGCCGAGCAGGGTGACGTCAAGGGAGCCCATGGCGCGCTTGAGGTGGGACTGGTGGGCATCGGCCTTGTACTCGGCGATGCTCTTGGTCCGGAAGATATTCACGATACAACAACTCCTTCTATTGGGCATTACAGGTATACATTTTATCATTAATGATGGATCAGGGCAACAAAAAAGACCAGCCCGGCTGGACTGGTCTCCTGATTCCTGATAAATGGTCGGGATGACAGGATTCGAACCTGCGGCCTCATCGTCCCGAACGATGCGCGCTACCAAACTGTGCCACATCCCGACAACGTAGATTAGTATAGCGTAAATCGCGGGGTTTGGCAAGAGGAAATTTGAAAAAAGTTTTGGTTGCGGGGGGCGGGTTCGCCGCCTGCCGCGGCGGTTTTCATCGACTGCTCTTGCTGGGCGCCGTTTGAGGGCCAGCCCTGCGGACGGTCGCTTCGCTGCGTCCCCTGCTCGCTCGGTTGCTGGGAGGTTGCGGGATGGGGGCGGACGCTGCGCTGCACCCCAGGGCCTCAAATCGAGCTGCTTCTCTCCCCTACTCGACTCCTTTCTTTTTTCCTCTTGTGGGTGGCAAAGAACAGGAAGATGATCGGGATGACGATCAGGGTGAAGACGGTAGAGGTCAGGAGGCCGCCGATGATGACCCAGGCCATGGAGACGCGGGATTCGGAGCCGGGTGTCATGGCAAGGGCCATGGGTGTCATGCCGACCATCATGGTGATGGTGGTCATGAAGATCGGCTTGAGGCGGACGCGGCCGGCTTCGATGATGGCTTCGAGGGCGCTGTGGCCTCTGTCCATCAAGGTCAGTGTGTAGTCGATGAGCAGTGTGCCGTTCTTGGCGACGATGCCGTCCATGACGAGGATGCCGATCATGGAGAAGAGGTTGAGGGTGTTGTGCGTCAAAAAGAGCATGAGGATGGAGCCGATGAGGCCGAGCGGCAAGGAGAACATGCGGATGAAGGGTGTGATGGTGGATTCGTAGAGGACGGCGAGCAGCATGTAGATGAGGATAAGGGCGAGGAAGAGCGCTGAGAGCAGCTCGCTGAAGGTCTCGTCCATGCGGGTGGCCTGTCCTTTGAACTGGTAGGTGACGTTATCGCCGAGGTCGGCTTTGGCGAAGGCTTTCTTGACATCGCGGGTGACATCGCCCATGGGGCGGCCGCTGAGGTTGGCGCCGATGGCGACGGAGCGCTGCTTGTTGACGCGGCGGATGGTGACGGGTCCCCTGCCGTTCTGGATGGCGGCGACGTCGCCGAGGTAGATGAGCTTGCCGGAGGCGGAGAGCGGCACGCGGGCGACGTCGGAGGCTTTGTAGCTGTCGGCATCCTTGAAGCGGACTTTGATTGCGGTGTCCTGGCCGCCGTTTTTGGGGTCGCTCTTGAGCTCGCCGGCGGAGAGGCCGGAGATGGCGCTGGCAAAGGCTGTGTCGACGTCCTGCAGAGAGGTGCCGTAGGCCTTGAGCTTCTCGCGGTCGACGGTCAGGCGCAGTTCGGGCATGCCCTCGACGTAGGAGGAGTTGACATCGGTCACGCCGTCTATCGCCTTGAGGGTGTTCATGGCCTTTTCGGCGGCATTGTCGAGCACGGCGCCGTCATTGCTGCGCAGCTCGATCTGCAGGGCGCCGCCGCCGTTCTTCGCTCCCCCACCGCCCGCGATGCCGGCGACATTCGTCTGTGTCTCGGCGACGCGCACATCGGCCGTCTTGATGTCGGCGGCGAACGCGCGCACATCGTTGGCGACCTGCCAGACGGTGCGACTGCGCTCACGGCGGTCCACGAGCTGGACCTTGATGCGGCCTTCATAGGCCGTGCTGCCGCCCGCTTGCGTCATGTAGTACTTGACCTCGGGAATCTCGGCGAGCTTGCCCTCGATGCGCTCGGCGACGCGGTTCGTCTCAGCTGGCGAAGAGCCGACGGGCGTCTGGATGTTGATGGTGAAGCTCGACTCATCCGTCTGCGGCATGTACTCCATGCCGACGAGGCCGAGCGGCACCAGGGCGACGACAGCAGCAAAGACGGCCAAGATGGAAAGGAGCAGCTTTTTCGTATGGCGCAGGCTCCAATTGAGCACCTCGACGTAGAGGCGCTCGGCCCGCGCCTCCACGCGGTCCATGAAGGCAAAGGCGCGGTTCTTCGCGGGGTGGTAGCCCTTGCGGAAGAAGCGCGAGGCGAGCATCGGCGTCAGGGTGAAGGAGACGAAAAGCGAGAAGGCGCCGGCGAAGACGATCGTCAGGCCGAACTGGCGGAAGTACTGGCCCGTCATGCCCTGCATGAAGGCGATCGGCATGAAGACGGCGGCGTCGCAGAGCGTGATGGCGATGGCCGCCATGCCTATCTCCGTCCGCCCCTTCTCGGCCGCCGTATCGGGCGCCTCTCCGAGCTTCAGGTGGCGCACGATGTTCTCGAGCACGACAATCGAGTCATCGACGAGGATGCCGACACAGAGTGTCATGCCCATCAGCGACATCATGTTGAAGGTGAAGCCCGCGAGGTACATGACGAAGAACGTCGCGATGAGCGAGGTCGGAATCGCGATCATGACAGCTGCCGTCGAGCGCCAGCCGCGCAGGAAGAAGAAGAGCACAAGGCCCGTCGTGATGAGCCCTTCTATGAGCGTGTTCATCGTGCTGTGCAGCGAGTCGCGGACGTAGTCGGCGTCATTCGAGACGACGACGAACTGGTAGTCGGGATACGTCTTGCGCAGCTTCTCGACGCTCTTCATGATGTTGGCCGCCGTCTCGACGACGTTGGCGTCGCTGTTCTTATAGATGAGGACATTGATGGCGTCCTCGCCGTTGAGGCGGCCGTAGCGCTCCGTGCGGGCCTCGCGCTCGCGGACAGTCGCGACGGCCGTCAGCGGGATCATCTTGCCCGCCGTGTTCTCCACCTGCACCTTCTCGATATCGCTGGGCTTCTGGAACTGCGCGACAACGCGCACGTCCGACTTCGTCGTCTCCGTGTAGACAGAGCCCGACGGCACGAGCTGGTTCTCGTCCTTGATGGCCGCGGCGATCTTGGCGAGCGTCAGCTTGTAGGCCGCCATCTTTTCGCGATCGACGTCAATGGCGACTTCCCTGTCGCAGCCGCCATGCAGCTCGACCTCCGAGACGCCGCCCGCCTGCTGGATGACCTCCGAGAAGACATTGTCCGTCTCGGTGTAGGTGTCGGCCAGGCTGTGATCCGAGAGCACGGCGAGCTCCACGATCGGCTTCGCGTTCATGTCGCGCTTGATGACGACGGGCGAGTCGGCCTCGTCGGGCAGCTTGTTGGCGATGGCCTCGACCTTCTTGCTCGCGTCGATGGCCGCCGTGTCGGCATTCGTCGCGAAGTCGAGCTCGAGCGTCACGCGCGCCCGCTCATATCTCGCCGTCGAGGTGATCTTCTTGACATCCGACACCGAGGACAGCGCGTCCTCGACCGGCTTGACGACCTCCTGCTCCACCGACTCCGCGCTCGCGCCCGGGTACTTGACCGATACCGTCACGTACGGCGTGTTGAGCGCCGGCAAAAGCTCCACGCCGATGCGATAATAGCTGTAGAGGCCGAGCACGACGAAGAAGGCGACGATCATCGAGATGCCGACCGGCCGCTTGATGGAAAGGCGTGTCATGTTCATGATGCACTCGCCTCGTCATCGCTGCTGTCCTCGCCCTCATACGGCTCCGTCTCGACCTTCTTGCCGTCCTGCAGCTTGTCCTGATTCGTCACGACGACCGTATCGCCTGGTTCAAGGCCATCGAGAATCTCGACCTCCGCATCGTTCATCAGGCCGACCTTGACCGCGCGCTCCTCCACCGTGCCGTCCTCGCGCACGACAAAGAGCACCTGGCGGCCCGTGCGCGAGAGCAGCGCTTCCTTCGGCACGCAGAGCGTCGCGCGCCGCTGCAGGATGTCGACGGCCGTGTGAGCAAAGAGGCCCGCCTTGATCGTTTCGCGCGCCGCCTCGTCCGTCAGCTCGATGCGTACCTGGTACGTCTTACTCGCCTCGTCCATCGCCGGACTCACGTAGACGATCTCGCCCGCGTAGTCCTCGCCGAGCGCGTCGATCGTCACCTCGACGGGCAGGCCCGCCTTGAGGATGGCGGCATCTGCCTCCGCGATCGTGCAGTCGATATTGATGTGGCTCGTGTCGATGAGCGAGAAGACCTTCGTGCCGGCCGAGACGATGGCGCCGGTCTCCGCATTGCGGTAGCCGATCACGCCCGCGCGCGGCGCGCGCAGGTACATGTCCTCGCGCTGGCGGCGCAGCGCATCCGTCGCGTGCTGTGCCTTCTCTGCCGTATAGGCTTCGACTCGACGCTCGCCGCACTGCCGCCCTCGACCTGGTCCGCCAGCACATCGAAGGCCGCCTTCGAGGCCAGGTACTCCTGCTTGACCTTGTCGAGCGTGTCCTGCGAGATGGCCCCAATCGAGTAGAGGTACTCGTTGCGCTCGTACTTGCTCTGCTCGAGCTCGAGGTCGTTGCGCGCCTTGAGGTAGTTCGCGTCGTACAAGGCTCGCGCCTCGCGCGCATCAGCCTGCGCCGCGCCCGCAGCCGCCGCGTTCGCCTCAATCGAGATGTCGAGGTCGCCCGTGTCCTGCACCATCAGCACATCGCCCGCCTGCACCTCATCGCCGAGCTTCGCGCGGACCTCCGTGATGCGCCCCGTGTACTTCGGCGCGAGCGGGATATCCGCATCCGCCACTGTCTGCCCCGAGAGCGCGATGTGGCGCATCATGTCCGCGCGCGCGACCGTCACGACCTTGACGAGCGGCCTGCCGTGCGCGACCTTCTTCTTCTCCTCACTGCCCCCGCCCATGTAGACGCGCAGGGCCAGCGCCAGCAGCACGAAGCAAACTGCTCCCACAGCGGCGAGCCTCTTCCTGTCCATTCGCCCCAGCTGACCGGATTGATGGCGCATATCCTCACATCCCTTCCTGATTATTGGTTGACTGTTTCCCTCTATTATATAAAATTATTATATAAAATTCTGCTCATTTTCGGAATACGACATCTTGTCAAATGTGACAATCGATATTTACAAGATAATGAAGTCGATATAAAATAGAGGCATAATGTGAAAATTTAAGGCCCTCCGCCTTGAAATACCCAAAGAAAGAGGTACCATCATGAAAGCAGTTGAAATCCGCAAAGATATCTACTGGGTCGGCGCCATCGACTGGTCCATGCGCAGCTTCCACGGCTACGACACGAGCCGCGGCTCGAGCTACAACGCCTACCTGATCCTCGACGAGAAAATCACCCTCATTGACACCGTCAAGGAGCCGTTCAAGGAAGAGCTCCTCGAGCGCGTCGCCTCTGTCATTGACCCGGCCAAGATCGACTACATCATCTCCAACCACGTCGAGCCCGACCACTCCGGCGCCCTGCCCTTCATGATGGCCCACTGCCCGAACGCCAAAGTCATCACGAGCATCCCGCAGGGACTCAAGGGCCTCAAGGCGCGCTACGGCGACCTGCCGTACGAAGGCGTCAAGGCTGGCGACACCCTCTCCATCGGCAAGCGCACGCTGCAGTTCGTGCCGACCCCGATGCTCCACTGGCCCGACAGCATGGTCACCTACTGCCCCGAGGAGAAGATTCTCTTCTCGAACGACGCCTTCGGCCAGCACCTCGCCTCCGGCAGTCGCTTCGACGACGAGAACGACCTTTCCGTACTCTACTACGAGGCCAAGAAGTACTACGCCAACATCCTCATGCTCTACGGCCGCCAGGCACAGGCCGCCCTCAAGGCGCTCAAGGACCTCCCCATCGAGATGATTGCGACGGGCCACGGCATCATCTGGCGCTCCCACGTCCAGAAGATCCACGACCTCTACGAGAAGTGGTCCCACGGCGCCCTCGAGAAGCGCGCCGTCGTCGTCTTCGACACCATGTGGCACTCCACCGAGCAGATGGCCCGCACCATCACCGAAGCCTTCCAGGAAAAAGGCGTGCCCGCCGTCTTCTACGACCTCAAGGAGAACGCCCTCTCCGACATCATGACCGACATCCTCACGAGCGAATACCTCGCCGTCGGCTCCCCGACCATCAACAACCAGATGCTGCCGACCGTCGCCTCCTTCCTCTGCTACCTCAAGGGCCTCACTGCCAAAGGCCACAAAGCCTTCGCCTTCGGCTCCTACGGCTGGGGCGGCCAGAGCATCGCCCTCGTCGAAGACGAGCTCAAAGCCGCCGGCTGCGACATCGTCCTCGACAAGCAGCGCCTGCTCAACACCCCGGACAAGGACACCCTCGAAGCCCTGCGCGAGGCCGTCCACACGATCATTGAGTGAGCCCGCAGGAACAAGCAGGAAAAAAGAAGAACCGCCCTCCGGCGGTTTTTTTTATTGACAGTTTCTCTGGAAAAACGGAATGGCAAAGCAATAGCAGCAGAGGATTTGACATGGCAAATCTGGAACAATGGCTTTATAATAGAAGATAGTTATCTTAAAGGAGGGGTATCATGCAGAAAATTGCGGTGTACGGGAAGGGCGGCATCGGGAAGTCGACGCTGACGAGCAATCTGGCGGCGGCACTGGCTATGCAGGGAAAGAAGGTCATCCAGATTGGCTGTGACCCGAAGGCGGATTCGACAATCAACCTGCTCGGCGGCAAGCCGCTGCAGTCCGTCATGGGCTACATGCGGGAGTTCGATGAAGAGCCCGCTTCGCTCGAGACAGTCTCGGCGCGCGGCTTTGGCGGCGTGCTCTGCATCGAGACGGGCGGGCCGACGCCAGGACTCGGCTGCGCGGGGCGCGGCATCATCGCGACGTTCAACCTGCTCGAGGACCTCGAGCTCTTCGAGCGGGAGCAGCCGGACGTCGTGCTCTACGACGTGCTCGGCGACGTCGTCTGCGGCGGCTTTGCCGCGCCGATCCGCGAGGGCTATGCGGAGGACGTGCTGATTGTGACATCCGGCGAGAAGATGGCGCTCTACGCGGCCAACAACATCGCGACGGCCGTCGAGAACTTCGCCGACCGCGGCTATGCCAAGGTCCGCGGCGTCCTGCTGAACCGCCGCAATGTGCCGCGCGAGGAAGAGAAAGTCCAGGAGTTCGCGCGGGCACATCAGCTGCCCATCCTCGCGGATATCCCGCGCAGCGATGCGATCAGCGAGGCCGAAGAACGCGGCATGACCGTCGTCGAATACGCGCCGGATGCCCCCGTCAGCCAGGCTTTCTTCGCACTTGCAAACGATATCCTGAAAGAATGAACGAGAAAAATGGTGTACCGAGAAAATGAGGGATGGTGAATCATGAACGAACAGGACGCAAAGCAGAGATATGAGGCATACGTCATCACGGCCGAGGAGCTTGCCGCCCGCCTCGGCGGCAAGCAGGCCATGCCAGATGAGCTGCGCACCGACGCGCATCTCATCTGCAACACGCCTGCCGCCATCGACTTCAATTCGCCGGGCGCGCAGGGCTTTGGCGTCAAGCGCGCCGGGCTCAGCGTGCCGGGCAGCATCATGCTGCTCGTCTCGCCCGGCTGCTGCGGCCGCAACACGGCGGCGCTCTCGGGCAGTGGCCATTACGGCGAGCGCTTCGCCTACCTCGCCCTCGACGAGACGGACATCGTCACGGGCAGCCACTTGCAAAAGATCCCGGAGGCTGTCCGCGCCTTTGTCGCCAGCCGGGCGGAGCGCCCCTCTGTCGTCATGATCTGCCTGACCTGCGTCGACGCGCTGCTCGGCACGGACATGGAGCGCGTCTGCCGCAAGGCTGAAGCAGCTGTCGGCCTGCCCGTTCGCCCCTGTTACATGTACGCGCTGACGCGCGAGAGCCAGCATCCGCCGATGCAGGCCGTGCGCGAGACGATCTACGGCCTATTGCGGCCGCGCCGAAAAGATCCGCGCCAGGCCAATCTTCTCGGCTTCTTCACGCCCGTCGCGGCAGACTCTGAACTCTTCTCACTCCTCGAGCGTGCGGGCATCCGCAAGGTCGCCGAGCTCGCCCGCTGCCAGACATACAGCGACTTTGAAGCGCTGGCCGCGGCCAACTTCAATCTCGTGCTCGCCGACGAGGCGATGAGCGCCGCCCTCGCCCTCGAGAAGCGTATCGGCATCCCCGCCATACGCCTGCGCCGCCTCTACGCGACCGACAAGATTGCAAACCAGTACAGGGCACTCGCGCACATCCTCGGCTTGGGAGCAGAGGCTATCGCCATGGAGAACGAGCGCGAGCGCGCCGAGCAGGCCACTGCCGACTTCTGCGCGCAGTACGGCAAGAAGGCGGTCATCGCCATCGGCAGCCGGCTCAATGCCAATCCCTTCGAGCTCGCCTTGGCACTCGTGCGCCGCGGCCTCGCCGTCCGCGAGCTCTTCGCCGTGCCGACCGCTGCCGACGCATTCTACATCCGCCAGCTCGCAAAACTCGCACCCGCAACGCGCATCTACTCCACGCTGGAGCCGGCCATGCTGCACTACCGGGAGGACGCCGCCGTATCACTTGCCATCGGTGCAGATGCCTGCGCGCTCCACCCCCATGCCAAGAAATTGCCGTGGAACGACGCTGTGCAGCCCTTCGGCTACCAGGCTGCCCAAGCTCTCTTTGAAAACATGAAGAATGCTATGCGTCAGGAGAGCTCAGGCGCGGCAGAGAAAAAAGTTGAGGCGGAGACTGATGACCCGCATCGCCCCGTCTCCCCCATGCCAAGCTCTCGCTCGCCCTGCCGCCGTTCGCGCCGGACACAGCTGGCGCTGCCTCGGTGCTCTACCCGCTCGGCGGCATGACAGTCATCGTCGATGCAGGCGGCTGCGCGGGCAACATCTGCGGCTTCGACGAGCCGCGCTGGCAGGAGGGCGGCTCGCCCTCGGCCGTGTTCAGCGCGGGCCTGCGCGACATGGACGCTATCATGGGGCGCGACGAGCACCTCGTCGAGAAGGTGCGCGCGGCAGCAACCTGCCTGCCCGTCTCCTTCGTCGGGCTCGTCGGCACGCCCGTGCCCGCCATCATCGCGACCGACTTCCGCGCGCTCTGCCGCATGATCGAGAAGAATACATCTCTGCCCGCCATTGCCGTGCACACGGATGGCACCCACCTCTACGACAGAGGAGCCGGGGCCGCCTACGATGCACTCGTGCGGGAATTCGCGGCTGAGTTGCCCGTCGGCGCGCCTCGCTCCGGCCTCGGCGTGCTCGGCCTGACGCCACTTGACTTCTCGAGGGCGAGCGTCAAGCCCTTCGGGAGACGCTGTGCCGGGATGCGGACGGGCCTGTCCTCTTTTTCGACAAGCTCGAAGACTTCCAGCAGGCCGCGAAGCTCCAAAGCATTCTCGCCGTCTCGCCAAGCGGTCTCAAGGCGCGCGCGCCTCGGCGGCCAAGCCGGCATCCCCGTCAGAGCCGAGCTGCCGCCCGCCTTTATCCGCAAGGCATTTGCGACGCTGCTGGCCCGTCTCGACAGCGTGATGGATAGTGACGCACACAGGGGATTCCTTATCGTGCACCAGCAGGTCCTCGCCAATGCACTGCGCCGCGCCATCTGCCAGCGCTTCCCCGAGCTGCCCAGAAGGGCTTTGACTGTCGGCACCTTCTTTGCGCTTGACCGCGCCTTAGCGCAGCCAGGAGACTGCTGCTTCCGCGCGGAGCAGGAGTTTCACCGCTATCTGCAGGCGCATCCAGAAGCCGTCGTCATCGGCGACAGGCTGCTCGCGCGCGCCGTGCCGGAGGATTTCGGCGGCGCCGTCATCGACCTGCCGCACTTCGCCCTTTCAGGGCGCAATACCACAGTGAATACAGCAAGCAAGGATAGAGAGCTATGAAACGTTTGAACATCAAGATCTACGGCATCGTGCAGGGCGTCGGCTTCCGCCCCTTCATGAGCCGACTGGCCGACGCCTGCCGGATACGCGGCACGGTCTGCAACAAAGGCCCCTATGTCGAAGTCTTTGCCGAGGGCAGGGACGCATCATTGCAGCAATTCGTCGCGGGCATCCCGGAACAAGCACCGGAGCGCGCGGCCATCCTCAAGGTCGACGTGCACGATGTGACCGATGACAATGCCGCGCCTTACGAGGATTTTTCCATCATCGAGAGTGCCAAGGAGCGCGGCGACATCTTCGTCTCGCCCGACATCGCGACGTGCGACAAGTGCCGCGCGGAGCTCTTCGACCCGCACGACCGCCGCTACCTGCACCCCTTCATCAACTGCACGGCCTGCGGCCCGCGGCTGACCATCCTCGAGGCCATGCCGTACGACCGCGAGCGCACGAGCATGAAGGAATTCCCGATGTGCGAGGCCTGCCACGAGGAGTACGTCTCGCCCGAGAGCCGCCGCTACGATGCGCAGCCCGTCTGCTGCAACGACTGCGGCCCCGAGGTCTACCTGCTTGGCCATGAGGCGGTGCGAGGGGCCGCTGCCATCAAGGAAGTGCGCCGCGTCCTCGCTGCGGGCGGCATCGCGGCCATCAAGGGCATCGGCGGCTTCCACCTCGCCTGCGATGCGACGAGTGAAGAAACCGTGAAGCGGCTGCGCGCGCTCAAGCACCGCCCGCAGAAGCCCTTTGCCGTCATGATACGCGACGAGGCGGCCGTGCGGAGCGCCTGCCATCTCGAACCCGGCGAAGCAGCGATGATGACGGGCCACCAGAAGCCCATCCTGCTGCTGCGCCGCCGCAAGGACAGCCCGCTCGCGCCGAGCGTCGCACCCGGCAATCCCAAGGTCGGCGTCATGCTGCCGTACGCGCCGGTGCAGATGCTGATCTTCGACTACCCTGGGGACACGTCAGAGGTGCCCACCCATGCTTGCATGAC
>ENA-OQED01000897-OQED01000897.1-human-gut-metagenome-genome-assembly--contig:-NODE-897-length-11454-cov-1.076013_pt1 | contig 11454 bp, 8 predicted proteins | sample MGYA00242790_ERZ504625 | MGnify/ENA primary metagenome ERZ504625 (study PRJEB26092, sample SAMD00036345) | human gut metagenome | host: Homo sapiens | study: EMG produced TPA metagenomics assembly of...
CGGAACCGGCAGCCACCGCAACGGCCACCCCTGTGCCGACCGTGACCCCCACCGCCACCCCGGAACCGACCGAACAGCCGCAGAAGATGTACGCCGCAAAAAGCGTGGATAACGTGCAGGCAGTTAGTGAGCAGGAAGTGGCAGATGGATTCACGGTTTACTTTGTCGTTCCGGATACGATGCTAGGTAATAATGGGCCGGTGACCGTTTTAGATTCCGATGAAATTAGGTTTAATGTAAATACTGGTGCAAATTCTAGTGGTGATTGTTGGCAGTCGCATACAATGGAGCCGACTGGATGGGAAACAAATGGACATAAGATTTATGCCGTTAAGAATTGTAAAGATATAAAAGGAGAGAACTTTTATGAAATACAGTTCCAGTTATACAGGATGATAAATGGACAGCACAGATTACGCTAAAGCAGCAGCCGGAACCGAAACCTATAAGCTCCTACAATAACAAAATGTACGATCCAACTAAAGGTGAATGGACAGACGATTCCATCCTGACGAGTCATACATACTATAAAGGCAAACCCATCAAGTTCGAAAACCGCAGTGCAGCTGATTTAACGAGCGTAAAGGCAAATTTCTATATCCCTGATGAAAAAGGAAACTTAACACCGGTTAATGGTGACTCAGCAGCTCAAGATGTTCCTAAGGGAGAATTCGTTAAATTTACCATCCCAACCGATCCATGCTCTTATGTTCAGTTTACATGGGATGAGGACGGTGAAGAAAAATCCAGCAAATGCTATAACTTCTATAACGAATCTGTTAGTGATGATAAAGAATCCTTTATGTACAGTGAAACAAGTGACTGCTTTATCTATACTGACGTAGACAACGAAAGATGGGGTATAGAAAACTCTGTCCTTATCTATTACGATGCTACTTTCTCAAAGCTGCCAACAACAGGTAAAGATGATACTGGCGGCGACTATTCAATCCCCAAAGACAAGCAAAGTACGGTTTACTACCGCTTAAAAGGAGAAAATGGCAACGAAAGCATAAACGGCACAATGAGCCGGATTGGGAGCACAGATTACTATGCAGCAGATGTGCCGGAGGGCTATACCCAAATTGTATTCTCTTCGTATCCGTTGAGTAACGATGATAACCTTGCAGGCCGCGGCGACAGTACAGGTTGGGAAACCATCCCTGATTATAAGGATAAGGAACCGTGCTTCTATGCGGACACGAATGACGATGCAGTATATGGCAAGGGCCAACGTGGCAATGGCCAACGCGGCGGCTACTGGGCTCCAAAAGATACCCCGCGTGATGCCGAAAAGTGGAAAAATACTACAATAGTAGATATTGCCGATGCTAAATTTACGGAAGATCCAAACACAAAGTATGTTACCAGTACGCTGTATGACTATTATACAGATTATGAACTGAACGGCAAGAACCGTGATAATTACAAAGATAATGATAATAAAGCTAGTCACCGCAACTGGGTAACCTTCCGTGAATTTGATCAGGCGCTGAGCGATTACTACAGCAACAGTGTACTACTGTTCCTTATCCTATGTACACAGGCCAGTTCCAGCCTGATGCAGTGGGTGCGGACGGCAAAGAATGGGGAATTCGCTTTAGTGAGATTGCCGATAAGCTGAATTTGTACGGCTACACAGATAAAAAACGGTTTATGGCCGTCAACAACTCGACAAGCAATATAAAAGGCGAGGGTTTAGGGAAAGATGAACAAAGCTGTACAACGAAACCTTCCAAGGCTTGGCTGGCCCTGAATTAAAAAAACGGCGAGCCTATAATGAACGGCACCAATCTTGCTATGCCGTTCTTCAACGAAGAATTCCTGCAAGGAGAAAACTCCAAAAAGGCAAAACTTGGCAAATGTCTACAAAGAGGTTTCTTTCCCCTTTACACAAGATGAAGTCTTTAAAGAATCGGACGCTACCAATGCCAACGAAAAAGGCGTCAAGTACTGGTACTTCGATAGTGACAAAACGACACTGTATCTGAAAAACGATCCAGATAATGGGGGTTACTTCCTACAGAAGCAAAATGCACTGGAATCCAAGTCCAAAAACCTGAAGTCTGATTCTACGCCTGTAGAGGTAAAAACGAGAAAGGAGAGCCGGTTTATACCTACGGCTTCTTCCCCTTCAACAGCGGGGCGAGTGAAAACCAGGCTTCTACTTATAACTATGGCTTTGGTGCTAAGCTGCAATTCCAGTTTACCCTGACAAGCGATGGTACAGTAAAAGATGATAATAACAACAACATCCCCATCAAGTTCTTCTTCTCCGGCGATGATGACGTCTGGGTCTACATTGACGGTGAGCTTGCACTGGATGTTGGCGGTGACCACGGTAAAGCTTCTGGCCTGCTGGAGTTTGGCGCGGACGAGAACGGAAACAACAACTACACCTCGTATGTCAGCGACATCAAGGAAAGCAACAACACGGTTTATAATCCTGGCGCAAACAAAACCGTAACGTATCTGGGTAACAAAATCACCTTTAAGTACGAGAGCAAGCAAACAACAACGTTGAAGCCCGGCAAGCACACCCTTACCATGTACTACATGGAACGCGGTATGTGGGAGTCCAACATGGCGGTGGCGTTCAACTTCCCGGATAATAACGAGCTGCAGGTTCAAAAAATCGTTGATACAACAGATGTCAATGATTGGTTCAAGAGCTGCTTCGATACTCCCGATCTGTTTGCATTCAACATCAAAAACCAGGCAACGCACTATCAGAATCCTAAACAGGACGCTACCATTGATTCGGATGTGAACCTGATTAAGTTGAATAACAGCGACTATGCGAGCTGTAAACCAGCAACCGAAAATAGCAAGGGAAATATTTTTAAACTAACCACAGCGCCGACTGGTGAAGAAGCATTGCATTGGTATGGGCAATACCAAGATACCAATCCACCCAGCGAGTGTCGAAGTGAACGGTACGGCATACTGACATTGAGAGATGCGATAGATATCAGCCAGAAGCGATACCTGACGTTCGATATTTACGCAAAGTCGGAAAGCGGCCAGGGCGTATTGTCGCTTGGCAACTTGTACCTTGAACTGCTGGACAAGAACGGAAAGCAGAAAGGCTGCCTGGACAAAACGTGCCTGAACGGTACTACATACGGCACGGTAACGCTGGCAAATGATAAGTGGATAACCGTAAAGCTGGACTTGTACAAGCTGAATGCGGAGGATGACTTTGACCCGAAGCAAGTAACAACGATCCGTGTGGGCGATAACTACCCACGGCACATTTACTTCCGGAACTTTGTATTCTCGGCCCAGGCCAAAGCTACAACCAAAACAGGCTTTACCACCAAGCAGGAAGATATCCCTGTTTATGGTTCCATTGATGCCAAAGGCTGAAAAATGCCGCAGGCGCACAGTTCACAACCACTAAAAACAACGATACGCAGGTTGTGGACAAAAACGGCCAGTTTATGCTGCAAAACGGTGAAACCGTTACCTTCAGCGACCAGTTCCGCCGCGGCAGTTACATTTCGCTCAAAGAAACCCTAAGCCCGAACTTGTATGATACAACCTGGACTGTTTTTGAAAATGACGAAGCGGTTCAAAGCTATGGATCGGGCGAAACCGTTAATAACGGTGGTACGCAAGACCTGAATGGACAAGCCGCAACGGAAAGCCAGCCGGGCCCCGATGATGGCCGAACGGAAGTTTATAATCCTGCACCGGATATTGCAAATAACGGCTACACGGCAAACCAAAAGCCGGAAAATGCAAACACCATTGTGTTCCGCTCTTATAAGGACCCGGACGAAAACACATCTTCGTTGACAAAGCTGAAAGTACAGTTTGTTAATAAGGTGAAAACCGGAAAACTGGTAATCAAAAAAGCTGCGGCAAGTGATGAAGTTAATTTGATTAAAGGCAAATATACCTTTAATGTAACGTTCACCAATGTCGGCGACGAAAGTCTGGAGCAGAAACCCATCAAAAAACAAGTTACCATCAACATGAAAACCGAGGACCATTGCGAGATCAGCGGAATCCCCATCGGAACACGCTTCCGTATTGAAGAGGTAACGCCGACTGACGACGGCTCACACCTGCAAGGCGTGAGCGTAATAGGTGGCGGCGCTGATACACAGGTAGTTGGTAATACCTATGTGCAGGGGTCAATCAGTGGAAGTGGAACGAATGTTACCGCGACATTCACGAACACGATGCATGAATTGATCAAGATCGACTTTACCAAAACGTGGGTGGACGCAAATGGTAACCCGTTGAAAGATGGCTTGCCGGATGAAATTTATATCCAGCTCCAGCGCCGCAAAACGGAAAGCGATAAGTGGCAGACGGTGAGGTATCCGGAAGCAACCAGCCTGGAATATGTAAAGGTAACCCCGAACAGCAAGGGCTGGTACTCTGCCTTTGCGAACCTGGACAAGTTTGACGTTGAGGATCATACGAACTACCAGTACCGCATTGTGGAAGGTACGGTGGACGAAAATGACCACTTTACCGCGGTGGAGCCGGACGAAACCATTCCGATTAAAGGCAACACGTATGTTGTAACGGCTGAAGCAACACAAAACAGCGAAACGAACAGCGAAACAAACAGCGAGGGCAGCCCAACAGGCAATACAGCCACAGTCAATGGTGGAACCATCACCGGCGGCAGCGGCACGATTGTGCTGACCAACAAGCTGCAGAACCCGAAGTTTGTACTGGATATCATCAAGCAGGATGCCAATGACGAGAAAAAACTACTAGATGGTGTTGAGTTCAAGCTGGAAAAGCTGAAAGCCGGAACAACTGGAGAAACGCAGTGGGTAGTAGATACTACCTATAAATTCAGCAACAACCAAAATTATCTAACCGGTACAACCGGAACAGACGGAAGGATTACAAATAACCTGTTCACAAATCTGGAACCCGGTAGATACCGGCTGACAGAGACCAAAGCACACCCGGGGTACAACCTGTTGTCCAAGTCGATTGATATCGAATTTACCCAAGACGGCAAGTACAAGATAGACGATGGCATCGCCAAAAACGCAACGGGCGATGCAGCCAGCGGCTACACAGTTACCCTTACCGTTCTGAACCGTAAAACGCCTGAGCTGCCCCACACGGGTGCAGACGCGCCAAGCCTGTGGCTGCTGATCGGCATGCCGCTGGCGGTGGCAGGGCTGTTGATATTCACATTCCGCTACAACAGGAAAGGGGGCCGGCGACATTAACCATCCCCCGGAAACCCAGCAACCCCCAGGGTACAGGGCCTGCCCGCCAGTGCGCGCCCGTTTTACGGCAGGGCGCAGCCATAAGCCGGGGTATAACTGAAAAGCTGAAAATATCGCCTGTTTCTATAAGCGCAGCCGGATTTTGCGTTAAGGCTTAAAAAGCCTTGGGATCCGGAAAGGATTCCGGTGGCTCTTTGCCTTACATCCTGCTTGTGGCTGCGAAATATCCGTTATTTCCTTTGTTTTCAGATGCACCTTAAGCCAAGTGGGCAAGCGGCCCGGTTTTCCCTTCCTTTTTTCTTTACGGCACAGTGCGGGCGGCGCGGCAGCGTTTCCCCGCTGCAGCGCCCCGCACTGCACGCCGTGCTGATGCAGAACCCCTAAGCCGGGCGGCTTCGCCGCCCATCCGATGATGATTTTTTTTAAGAGAAGAGGTACTGAAATGAAAAAAGCAAAACGTTTTCTCACAGGCCTGTTGAGCGCCGCCCTGGCCCTCAGCCTGTGCGCCATGCCAGCAATGGCAGCGGAGGGTGAAACAACAACGACACCCACTGCAAATCCGGTTTGGACGGAAACGGAAGGTTCCATTACGATTCATAAGTATGAGTGGAACGAAACAAATAAAGGGCCTGCAACCGGCGAGAAAGAAGACGCAGATAGTCTTCCTTCGAATGACAAAGATGAAAAGCCTACTCCGTTGGCAGGTGCAACCTTTACCGTTTATCAGGTTAAGAATGCAAATGAACTGAAAAAATATTATGATGGTGAAGAGGTAACTTGGCCTAAAAGCTGGACAGAGTATGCAGAAAAGGATACTGCTACCGGCGGTTATAAACTGAAGAGTGAAAAGGCTACAACTGTAACTAAAGTCGGTTCGAAAACGACAGATTCCACTGGCGTTGTTCAGTTTGGCAAAGTGCCGGGTAAAGATGAGAAGACAGAAGTATTGCCTTTGGGTCTTTACCTTGTGCTTGAAACCGAAACACCGGATTCTGTCAGGACTGCATGTGAGCCGTTCTTTGTCTCTGTTCCTATGACAAAAGTCTCGGGTGATACGAATGGCGGTCTGACTGATTGGCTGTACGATGTTCATGTCTTCCCGAAAAACTCTACTGCATATGGTAAGGCTGATTTGCAGAAAGTCGGTAAGCAGAGCGGTACGGATACAGAAGTTACAGCCATGCAGGGCTACAAGTTTAAGCTCTATAAGAAGAATGATGACGGAGCATGGACTTGGATTGAGAGGAAGCCTGCAAATGGCGTAGATAATAAAGGCGAGTGGCTTGACGCAGATAATAAAACGGGTGTCCTTACACGGGTGCAGATGGCAAAATCAGCGTTTCTGGTTTGACCAAAGGTGTATATGCCTTTGTGGAAACTGAAGTTAATGCAAACGATGGTTACATTTTGGATTCCGGCATTGCCTATGTTTTTAAGATCGGTGACAATGGCGAGATGGTTGCAGCGACCGAAGCTGATGTTGTAAACGAGAAATACCCTGAAAATGCAACGAGCTTTGACTTTACTGCTTTTAATGAAACAGAGGTTAAAGTAAAGAACTACAAGCCGGACTTCGAAAAGAAAATTGCAAATAAAAAGTATGCAGACTATGGCATTGGTGATGATGTTCCGTATACTCTGACTGTCAATGTTCCTGAAAACGTTGCAAAACTGAAGACTTTCACCGTATCTGATGAAATGAATAGCGACCAGCTGGTTGTTAATAATGATATTGTTGTTAAAGGTGTAAAAGTTGGCGCAACTGAAGAAACGACATTTGAAGAGGGTGAGGAGTATACCCTGACGCCAACGACTGATACGGGTAAGTCTGGCTTTACGATTGCATTTGATACTAAAAAGATTGCTGAATATGCAGGTGGAACCATTACCATTACCTATACCGCAAAGCTCCAGGACAAAGCTTCGGTTGGTGAAGTGGGCAATGTAAACAGTGCCGACCTGAAATACTCCAAGAAGACAGATATCACTACCGAAGAGGAACCTCCGTATGATATCCATGACGAAGCTGTTGTTTATACGTTCAAGACTGGCATCCTGAAAAAGGGTGATAGTGCGGATGGCAACCCGCTGGATGGTGTTGAATTTACCCTTTATAAAAAGTTTGATGCAACAAAAGATAAGATGAACGAAGATGGCACCGCCGTTATGTTTATGGGTGCTGAGAAGACCATTTTAACGCCTACGGAAGCAGTAGCAAAAAAGCTGAACACTACTGTTAATGATGAGGCTAAGTGGTTTGCTGTTATGAATTTGAAGACGGGCGACGACGGTAAGGCTGTTGCAAATGGTTTGCCGAATGGCGAGTATAAGCTGGTTGAAACCAAGACTCACAAAGACTATAACCTGTTGACTGAGCCGGTGGACGCAAACCTGACTCTGGACTGCACCATCACATGGAAAGAGGATACATCCTTTGATGGCAATGGTGAACTGAAGAAGCATGAATACCAGAACACCGTGGTTAAGAATGGCGATACTCCGTACAGCTATGCAGAGATCCTCATCATCAACCGCAAGGGCTTTGACCTGCCCACCACCGGTGGTTTCGGCACCCTGCTGTTCAGCGGCATTGGTGTGCTGCTGGTTGTGGCCGGTGTTGGCGTGCTGCTGAGCCTGAAAAAGAAGAACCGGCGCCTGATGCGCCCGCCGCAAGGCAAAACAATGTTACAATTCACCAATAGGGTATAGAGGGATAATCCATCATACACAGGGGGAGGGCCGGGTTTGGCCCTCCCCCTATGGTGGGTTATTGGGGAATAAATTTTTTTGGGTGTACATGGCCGTTGTTCGGTTGATTTTTAGGCCCTGCGTGGGGAACCACCCCACGGGCGTCAGGTTTGCGGCGGGGAACCACCCCTCAAGGGGTGCCACCGCAAACATAAGGTAAGATATTGGCGCCCCTTGAGGGGAGCTGGACGCGGAGCGGCCTGAGGGGTGGTTCCCCGTGCAGAACCTAAAAATAAATATGGCAAGGCCCGCCAACGGGCCGATGGCGGGCATCGGCCCCTACAAATGGTTTGCAATATTTGCGGCGCATTTGCGCCGCGGTCCACCACAATGATTCATTATTCTTTATTATTTATTCTTTCGTCTGCCTCCAATTCCTCATTGCTAATTCTTAATTCTTAATTGCATCAGATCCCAACTTCAACCCTCTCACGGAAAGGTTCGCGGTGACGCTATGGATACCACAACAAAACTAAAAGTCGGCTTTGCGGCTTGATGATCCTGTCCGGCATTGGGGTGGCATCGTACCCGGTTATCAGCAACGCGGTGGCGCAGCGCCACGCCAGCGAAGCGATCCAAAATTACGATGATACCGTAAAAGCATGGATACCGAAAAACTGGACGCCGCCAAGGAGGCCGCCCGCCGCTATAACCAGCAGCTGGACAACGCCGTGGAGCGCGATGCCGCAGGCGAAGCGGAGGATACCGGCACCAGCTATGTGGACCTTGTGGATGTGGGCGAAAGCTGGGGTATATCACCATCCCCAAAATTGACGTCAACCTGCCTATTTACGAAGGCACCAGCGATGATGTGCTGCAAAAGGGCGTTGGCCATCTGGAAGGCTCCAGTTACCCCCTTGGCGGCGAAAGCACCCACAGCGTGCTGACCGGCCACCGCGGCCTGCCCGAAGCCGTGCTGTTCACCGACCTGGACAAGCTGGAAGAGGGCGACTGTTTCTACCTGCATATTCTGGATGAAACGCTGGCGTACCAGGTGGATCAAATCAAAGTGGTGGAACCGGAGCACACCGAGGATCTGGAAATCACCGCGGGGCAGGATTACTGCACCCTTGTTACCTGCACGCCGTATGCCATCAACACCCACCGCATGCTTGTGCGTGGCACCCGCATCCCTTATAATGGAGAGGAAGAAACCAACACCCCGCAGGCCGTGCAGTATCAGGCGCTGCGCACCGGAACGGTGGTCAAGCGCGTGGTGGATGCCTGGCCGTGGATCGCGGTAACGGGCAGCATTGTGATCGGCGGCGAAGCGCTGCTGCTGCTTTTGCTGCTGCACCGCTGCAAAAAGCGCGAGGAGGATGACTAAATGGGACGGCTGATTGCTAAAATTCTGGCCTGGCTGGCCATTTTGCTGGGGCTGGCGCTGTTGATACAGCCCACCGCCGCCCAGTGGTGGACCAGCACCCGCAACGCCAAAACCGCTGCGCAGTTTGCGGCCCGCGCCGAAGCCCAGCCCACCGCCCCCGCGGCGGAGGAAACCACAGCCGACCCCCCGGAGCCGGAACGCGCCTACCCTGAACTGTACGCCGCGATGCAGAACTATAACGCGGAAATTTACGCCGGGGGCCAAAGCGGCTTGACCGACCCGTTTGCCTACGAGGAAGCCCCGCTGGACCTTGCTGCCTATGGCTATGACGATGATGTGCTGGCTGTGCTGTGGATCCCGCGCCTGAACCTGGAGCTGCCCGTTTACCTGGGCGCCAGCCGCGAAAACCTGGCCAAAGGCGCGGCGCTGCTGGGCCAGACCTCAATGCCGCTGGGCGGCGAAAACACCAACACCGTGATTGCCGCCCACCGCGGCTATTATGGCGCGGAAATGCTGCGCAACGTGCAGCAGATACAAATCGGCGACAAAATTACCCTGACAACGCCGTGGGACACGCTGGTTTACCGCGTGTGCGAGCTGAAAATTATACAGCCGGACGACATAAACGCCGTGCTGATACAGCCCGGCCGCGACCTGCTTACCCTGACAACCTGCCACCCCTACACCCAAAACACCCAGCGCTACCTGGTGATAGCCGAGCGCGACCCCGACGCAGAGGCCGCCACCCATGCGGCAGACCTGGCCGAGTGTGACAAAACCTGGGACGCCGCACCGCGCCAAGTGACGGTGGAGGCCGACGGTACCTCCGCGCTGGAGGAAGTCACCCCCGAAAGTATCACTCCCCTGCCCCACGAGGGCGGCGGCGAAAACGCGGGCGGCGCGTACTCCAACTGGATGATTTGGCTGGAAAACAACGCCCTGTGGGCGGGATGCCTGCTGATTGCCGCCGTGATCGGCTGTATGCTGATTTGGCGCAGGCATAGAAAGGATTGACTCATGCAGAATATCAACGAAAAGGCACTGGCCGTTACAGCCGAGGTAAGCAAGGCGGTGCTGGGCAAGCCGGAAGTCGTGCTGAAAATCATGATGGCGATACTGGCCCGCGGCCATGTGCTGATTGAGGACATCCCCGGCGTGGGCAAAACTACGCTGGCACAGGCGTTTGCCCGCGCTATGGACCTGACCCAAAACCGCGTGCAGTTCACGCCGGACGTTTTGCCGTCCGACATTGTGGGGTTCTCGCTGTACCAAAAGGAAACCGGCAAATTTGTGTACCACCCCGGCGCGGTGATGTGCAACCTGTTTTTGGCCGATGAAATCAACCGTACCAGCGCCCGCACCCAGTCCGCCTTGCTGGAAGTCATGGAGGAAAGCGCCGTCACGGTGGACGGCGTGACGCGCGTTCTGCCGCAGCCGTTTACCGTTTTTGCAACGGAAAACCCCGTCGGCTCGGTGGGTACGCAGATGCTGCCGGAATCCCAGCTGGACCGCTTTATGGTCTGCGTGGTCATGGGCTACCCCGATGCGGAGGCGGAAATGGAGATTTTGTCCCGCCAGCCGCGCCGCGCCCTGCTGGACCGTGTGCAGCCGGTGATGGACAAAAACGACCTGCTGGCTATGCAGCAGCAGGTAGACGAAGTATATATGAGCGATGAAATCAGACGGTATATCGTGGAACTCTCCCGCGCGACGCGGCAGGACAGCCGCCTGACGCTGGGGCTTTCGCCCCGTGCGTCGCTGGCAGTGGCCGGTATGGCGCGCGCGGCGGCTTTTCTGAGCGGGCGCAATTATGTGGCCCCGCAGGATATTACCGCGATTTTTGCCGATGCGGCCCGCCACCGTCTGTGCCTGACCGAACAGGCCCGCACCGGCGGCGATACAGTGCAGAATATCCTTGACGATGTTCTGCACACCGTGCCGCGCCCTCGCCCGGAGAAACCGTTCCATGGCAGGTAAGGTGGGCTGCGCGCTGCTGCTGGCCGTGCTGTTTGCCGCGGCAGCGGTCAGCCGCACGTCGTTTGCGGTCTTTTTGGCGGCACTGGCGGTGCTGCTGGTCGGCTTTTTGGCGTGGTATGTCCGCACACTGCGCAGGGATGTGACGGGTCAACCGCTTGCAGCCTGCCTGCCCGCCCCCGTGACCCCGACGAG
>ENA-OQED01000899-OQED01000899.1-human-gut-metagenome-genome-assembly--contig:-NODE-899-length-11450-cov-1.450146_pt1 | contig 11450 bp, 8 predicted proteins | sample MGYA00242790_ERZ504625 | MGnify/ENA primary metagenome ERZ504625 (study PRJEB26092, sample SAMD00036345) | human gut metagenome | host: Homo sapiens | study: EMG produced TPA metagenomics assembly of...
TGAACTATGTGGGTAAGACCCTGAAAATCCCGGCCAACCAGGTGGCTCTTTCCAAGCTCATCGGCGATCAGATCGGCATGGGCTATGGCGATGAGATCGGCGCGATCGTCGCTGCCGCGCAGGGCGGTGACGCGCTTTCAATTGCGGACGCGTCCGTCGCTCTCTGCGAATCCATCGCGGAGAATCTCGGCATCAAGTCCAACAACGAGGCATCGGCGGCTTCTTTGCAAAGGTGATGGCGTTCTTCAACCGCATCGCCCGCGCGATCGTTGATCTCTTCAAAACCTTCGGCGGCAAGGTAGCCGCGTAATCTCCGCATCATGTAACCAGCCGGAGTGGATTTCCATCCGGAAGCCCACTCCGGTGCCTTTCTTTCACCTACTCATCAAACAAAAACCAAGCGCATCAGGCCAATGCCCGATGCGCTTTTTATCATTTTAACTTACACGCGTGTTATTCCGTCTTTTCGCTATCGTCCGGCGGCTCCGCCTGCCTCTGCTCTGCCAACCTGTCTTCCTCCAAGTTTTTCAGCGCAACGCGAACCGCCGCAATTACAAATTGAGAAAAGTTGCAGTCAGTGCCTTGCAACGCCGCTTCCACCTGATCAACAACAGACTGTGGGAATCGGATGGTTTTATTCACCGTGGAAGGCATCTTTGGAATTTTAAATCGGCTGCTCATGGCGCTTCCATCCCCCTCCCTGCCTATAAACCGCAACACTTCAGGAAAACTTCGTAGTGCATTTTGTAATATATAGTGTAATGCAAAACTCTAGCAATTTATGCATTGCATTTTGCCATGCTTGGTGATATAATAAAAACAAGATAAAAAAGGGGACCTTTTTCCCAATGTTTTTTGAGAGGTTGCCCAATTTATAAGGCAGTTTTGGGATAAGTTTCCTGTTAGTGCTTCCAATGCGTGAAGCATCATCACATTACCCATTCCCCAATCGGAAACGGCGCCTCCTGAAAAGTTCTCCGTTTTCAGGAGTATTGCCTGCTAAATGCACAGGCAGCCGATTCCGCAGGGTGAATCTCCGTCCTCCCGCGGCGCCTAAACAGCGCTGCGGGAGAATGTTTTTTCTTGACAATCATCTGTAACCGTGCTAGGATATCAAAAAAGTGAAAAGCTGTGATGGGGAATAGTATCCATCATCCGCACGCGCAGAGAGCCGCCGGTTGCTGTAAGGCGGCGGTGCCGGACTTGGTGAACTCGCCCCGGAGCTGTGAACTGAAAGCGCAAAGCGTGCTAGGGGAGACGGCGGCCCACCGTTACATGGGCAGGGATTCGGCCGGCAGGCCCGATGCCGTAAGCGGCCCGAATGGGCAATTGAAGTGGTACCGCGGAAGCTTTATACGCCTTCGTCTTCTGAGAAAGCAGGAGAGGAAGGCGTTTTTTCTTTGTTTAAGGGCCATTTATTTAAAGTAACTCAACGGAGGTGACCGTGCATGAAAAAAACAGGCGCACAGATCATTATGGAAGTCCTGCTGGAGCAGGGAGTGGATACAATTTTCGGGTACCCCGGCGCAACCGTCCTCGCGGTGTATGATGCGCTCTATGCTTATAGTGGTAAAATCCGCCATATCCTCACAGCCCATGAACAGGGCGCTGCGCACGCAGCCGAGGGCTATGCTCGTGCAAGCGGGAAAACGGGAGTCTGCCTTGCCACCTCTGGCCCTGGCTCCACCAATCTCGTCACAGGCATCGCCTCCGCATTTATGGATTCCATCCCCGTCGTCTTTATCACGGGCAACGTGGACGTCTCCCTCCTTGGGCGCGACAGCTTCCAGGAGGTTGACACCACCGGCATCGCGATGCCGGTCACCAAGCACAGCTTCATCGTCAAAAAAATAGAGGATCTTGCCCCCTGCCTGCGTGAGGCATTCCGCATTGCGGGCTCCGGGCGAAAAGGGCCCGTTTTGGTCGATATCCCAAAAAACATCACGCTCGCCGACACGGATTATACACCGCGGTCCGCAGTTGCTATGACGCCTGCAAAGCCGCCGCGCGAGGACTGCCTTACGCGCACCGCTCAGGCAATCCGGCAGGCACAAAAGCCGTTGCTCTATATCGGCGGCGGCGTGATCTCCTCGGGCGCATCTGCGGAGCTTTTGCGGCTGGCGGAGCGCATGGATACCCCTGTTGCCTCCTCCATGATGGGGCTGGGCGGCTTCCCGGCTACCCACCCGCTCTACCTCGGCATGATCGGGATGCACGGCGCTTATGCGGCCAATCGCGCGGCACAAGAATGCGACCTGCTCATTGCCGCTGGCGCGCGCTTTTCCGACCGCGTGGCCTGCAACCGCGCGCAATTCGCCCCTAGAGCAAAAATCATCCATATCGATATTGACCCTGCGGAGATGGACAAAAACCTTTTTGCCGAATTCCATCTGCGTGGTGATCTGAAAGAAGTATTCCAGCGGCTGGGCGAAGTGCTCCCACCTATGGAGCATGCCGCATGGCGTGCGCAAGCCGCCGCCTTCCGCCAGCCGCAACCCGCTGCCCCTGCGGACGGCTTCCCCACGCCGCAGCAGGTGATTGAAACGCTGGCTCGCCTCACGCCGGACAACGCGCAGATCGTCACAGATGTGGGCCAGCATCAAATGTGGACGGCGCAATACTATCCCTTTGAGCAGCCCCGCACCTTCATCACCTCCGGCGGGCTCGGCGCGATGGGCTTTGGCCTCGGGGCATCAATAGGTGCTTGCCTTGCGCATCCGGAGCGAAAAACCATCCTTGTCAGCGGCGACGGCAGCTTCCATATGAATTTAAATGAGCTTGCAACGCTTGTCTCCTACCGGCTGCCCATTGTGGATCTTGTGATGAACAACACAGTGCTCGGCATGGTGCGGCAATGGCAAACGGTTTTTTATGACCGCCGCTATGCGCAGACCGCTCCCTGCCGGCAGACGGATTTCGTCCGCCTCGCTGAAGCATTCGGCGCGCAGGGCTTCCGCATTGAGCGCCCAGATCAGATCGAGCCTGTTTTGCAAGAGGCGCTCTCCTGCGGCGGGCCATGCGTGGTAGACTGCCGGATATCGCCCGACGCCATGGTGCTGCCGATGATTCCACCCGGCCGCGCCGTGCAGGACACCATCAACGTTTTTATGGAATAACCCAGGCATGCCCAGCATCTGCGAAAGGATATGATGAAATGGAAAAGCTGTCGCTCTCCGCGCTGGTAGCCAACCACGCGGGCGTTCTGCTGCGTGTGGTCGGCCTGTTCTCCCGCCGGGGCTACAATATCCAGAGCCTCACGGTATCTGAAACGGAGGACCCGCGCTTCTCCCGCATGACGATCGTCTCTGAGGCGGCGCCCGTTACCTTCCGCCAAATGGAAAAACAACTGCTTAAGCTGGAGGACGTCGTCAAGGTGATCCGCCTGGAGGAGGATCACCTGATCGCAAGTGAGCTCGCCCTTGTAAAGGTTCGTTCACTGAATAAAGATCGCCCCGCCGTGTTGCGCACCATTTCCAAACACGGCGCGCGCGTGAAGGATATCGGCCACCGCACCATCACAGCGGAGCTGACCGGCGCGACCGACCGCATCGACAGCTTCATTGAGGATATGGCCCTGCATGGAATCGTGGAGATGTCCCGCTCCGGTATGACAGCATTGGAAAGCGGCGATGAAGGAATCCGCGACCATGAAGTCGCCATATCTTCCCACAGCGGAACTTAAAGATGGACAAAAAGATTTACTCTGTGATACACTGGTGAAAAGAATCGCTTTCTTTCTGGTTTCTGTTTCACCATCGTTTGGAAGGAGGCAGCGCTTTTGCAACGCCATATCACCATTCTGGACTCTAGCTACGCGATGGCGCGCAGGGGGAGGGCATTTCCTTCTCCGTTGAGGATAAAATTGGAATCGTGCGCGCGCTAGACGAATTAGGGGATAGCTTATCTGGAGGCGGGGAACCCCGCCTCCAACCCAAAGGAGTTAGAATTTTTTGACCGGGCGGCGGCCCTTCCTCTAAAAAACGCAACGCTGGTTGCCTTTGGGAGCACCTGCCGCAAGGGCTGCACCCCAGAAGAGGATGCAAATTGCCTGGCGCTTCTTCGGGCAAACACGCCGGTGGTTTCAATTTTCGGAAAATGCTGGGAGCTCCATGTGCGGGAAATCCTGAAAACGACGCCGGAGGAAAACCTGCGCATGATCGAGGAGACCTGCCGTTTCTTCAAAGAACACGGAAAAACGGTTATTTTTGACGCAGAGCATTTTTTTGATGGTTACCAGGCCAGTCCGGATTTTGCTCTGGAGGTGCTGCGTGCAGCGAAACGTGGCGGCGCACGCATTCTCACGCTATGTGATACCAACGGCGGCATGATCCCCTGCGATATTTTTGCTATTTCCACACAAATATGCGCTTCTTTCCCGGATACGGAAATCGGCATGCATGCGCATGACGATTGCGGCATGGCGGTTGCCAATTCCGTTTGCGCCACACAGGGCGGCGTTTCCCATGTGCAGGGCACATTCCTCGGGTTTGGGGAGCGCACCGGCAACGCAAACCTTTCCGCTGTCATCCCAACGCTACAGCTCAAACGTGGGCTTTCCTGCATCCCGGAAGAACGGATGCATACGCTGACCGCGACGGCTATGCGGATTGCCGAAATCGCAAACATCACCCTGCATAAAAACATGCCCTTCGTGGGCCGTAGTGCCTTTGCCCACAAAGCAGGCATGCATGCGGATGGCGTTTTGAAAAATGAGCGTTCCTTTGAACATATCGACCCAACGCTTGTGGGCAATCACAGGCGCTTCCTGATGTCCGAGATGACGGGCAAATCCGCCGTTCTGCGGCGTGTGCAGAAAATCTATCCGGAGATCACAAGGGATTCGCCCGTGCTGGCTGATATTGTGAGCGAGCTCAAGGAGAAGGAGTATGAGGGCTATCAGTACGAGGGTGCGGATTCGAGCTTTGAGCTGATTATCCGCAAACGCGTGGAGGGTGTGGAACCTTTCTTCGATCTGATTAGTTACAAGGTGCTCGACGAACTACCTTATGACAATAACCACAGCGCCACCGCCACCATCAAAATCCGCGTGGGCAGCAAGGTGAAAATTGCCGCTTCCGACGGCGACGGCCCGGTTAATGCGCTGGATAAGGCGCTGCGCGAGGCACTGGCTGAATTTTACCCCTGCCTCAATGAAGTGCGCTTAATTGACTACAAAGTGCGCGTAATGGAGCCAAAGGATGCTACCGCCGCGCGTGTGCGCGTATTGATCTCCTCTGCCGACGGGAGCGATATCTGGACGACGGTCGGCGTTTCTCAGGATATCATTGAAGCCAGCTGGACTGCACTGGTGGATTCCATTGAGCACAAGCTCTGCAAACAGCCGCAACAGAACAACCCGCCTTTTTGAGTGTTCAAATTGAGTGTTTAAAAATAAATTCGATTCATATGGAGGTCTTTTTATGGGAATGACAATGACGCAGAAAATTTTGGCCGCTCACGCAGGCCTCAGCGAGGTGAAAGCCGGCCAGCTCATCGAGGCAAATCTCGATATGGTGCTCGGCAATGATATCACTTCCCCCGTGGCCATCAACGAATTTGAGCGCTGCGGCGCGGATTCCGTGTTTGACAAAAGCAAAATCTCCCTAGTGATGGATCACTTCGTCCCCAACAAGGATATCAAATCGGCAGAGCATACCAAGCAGGTGCGTACCTTCGCCGCGAAATACGGCATCGAGCATTTCTACGACGTCGGCGAAATGGGCGTGGAGCACGCTCTGTTGCCGGAAAAAGGGATCGTTGTGCCCGGCGACGCAGTGATTGGCGCGGATTCCCATACCTGCACCTATGGCGCGCTTGGGGCCTTCTCAACCGGCGTGGGCTCCACGGATATGGCCGCAGGCATGATTACAGGCAAAACCTGGTTTAAGGTGCCCTCAGCCATCCGTGTCACTCTGACGGGCGCACTCCCGCAGTTTGTCAGCGGCAAGGATGTGATTCTGCATTTGATCGGCAGGATCGGAGTGGACGGCGCGCTGTACCGCTCCCTGGAATTCACAGGCGAGGGCGTCAAAGCGCTATCGATGGACGACCGCCTCTGCATCGCCAATATGGCCATTGAATGCGGGGCGAAAAACGGCATTTTCCCGGTAGATGAGACTACGCTCCGTTATGTGGAGGGCCGCGCGCAGCGCCCGTGGAAGGTCTATGAGGCGGATGCAGATGCGCACTATGAAGAAGAGGTCTTGATCGACCTCTCTGCCCTTCGCCCTACCATTGCATTCCCTCACCTGCCGGAAAACACTAAAACGGTGGATGAAGCGGGCGATGTGCCGATCGATCAGGTGGTGATCGGTTCCTGCACGAATGGCCGCATGGAGGATATGCGTGCTGCCGCAGAAATCCTCAAAGGCCGCAAAGTCCACCACGGCGTGCGCACCATTGTGATCCCTGCCACGCAGGAGGTCTATCTGCAATGCATCCGGGAGGGGCTGGCGGAAATCTTTATTCAGGCCGGCGCCATCGTCAGCACGCCTACCTGCGGGCCGTGCTTGGGCGGCTATATGGGCATTCTAGCCGCAGGAGAACGCGCCGTTTCCACAACCAACCGCAACTTTGTCGGCCGCATGGGCCATGTGGATAGCGAGGTGTACCTCGCCTCCCCCGCCGTGGCGGCGGCAAGCGCGATCGCGGGCCGAATTGCGGACCCAGCCAAAATATAACAGCAAAGAAAGGAGCCTGACCAATGAAAGCACAGGGTTTGGTACATAAATATGGCAGCAACGTCGATACGGACGTGATTATCCCGGCGCGTTATCTCAACACTGCTAATCATAAGGAGTTGGCAGCGCACTGCATGGAGGATATCGACAAGGAATTCATCCATAGGGTGAAACAGGGCGACCTAATCGTAGCGGATCATAATTTCGGCTGCGGTTCCTCCCGGGAGCATGCGCCGATCGCTATCAAGGCAGCTGGGGTTTCCTGCGTCATTGCAAAAAGCTTTGCCCGCATTTTCTACCGCAACGCAATCAACATCGGCCTACCGATTCTCGAATGCCCTGAGGCGAGCGACGGCATCCGCAGCGGCGACGAGGTGTGTGTGGATTTTGATACGGGCGTTATCACCAACGTGACAACCGGCGAAACCTACCAGGCAGAATCCTTCCCTCCCTTTATCCAGAACATCATCGCCAAGGGCGGCCTGCTCAACTCCATTGCCCAAAAATAAAGGCTTGCCTTGGCCTGAAAACAGCTTTTAGCGAAGCAAAAATGGAATAGAGCGGGGCTGTTGTAAAACGAGATGTTTTGCAACAGCCCCGCTAAAAAAGCGTTTGCGTATATTCATGCATGATGCAACGCGCCCCCTTTCGATCCATCCGGCGGTGAACCAAACCGGGAATCTTTTCCCCCGCCTTGACTTTGCCCTCCCGACCGATTAAAATGAATCATGTATCGATGGGAGTTATATCGCGAACAGGCGCCAGACGCCCGCAAAGGAGTGTTCCAATGAAAACAAAACGAGTGCTCGGCCTTCTGCTTGCCGCGGTTCTGATTACCGGCTGCCTTGCCGCAGCTTGATAGCCTACGCCGCAAAAGTAGAGCAGCAGTTTGAATCGACGCCGGAGAGCAGCGCTTGGCTACAGAGCCTGATGGTCACTTATGATAAGGGGAACTATGCATTCGAAACTGCCACGATGGTGCCGCAGACAAATTACCGGCACGATAAGAGCCTGAGCGAGTTTGAAACCGATGTTTCCTACTGGGTCAAAGCCTATACGATGGATGAAGACATGCGCTATGAGCAATATATTCTGGCCATGCGTTTTACCACCGATATTATGAAATTTATGGGGGATCACAGAGGACACCTCGCAGGAAGAGATGCGCGCATGGCTGGTGGAAAACGGTGTCGTGATGCCTCCGGAGGATGATGAAAACACCGAAACATACGTCATCCTTCTCTACGCCATGATGAAGCAAAACGCTTATAAGCTGTTTTACCCCAACATGACGCCGCCCACCATCGCACCTGGCACTCCTCTGGAAGCCGCGCTCGTGCAATACCTTGCCAAGCTTATTGAGGAAGAGGAGAGCATTGAGCTGACCGGACCGCTGCCCGAAACCGTCCGCGGGCTGGTTCTCGACGTTGCAAAAGCCACTCTGAAGCAGGAAAAATACGGTAGCATCCAGGTGCCTGCCGATATGCCGGATGAAAAGGTGCTCAAGCTGATGACGATCCGCACGCTGATCGTCGATTTGAAATACCCGCTATACAAGGATGGTGTGGTAACGGATATTAAAAATCCGGATGATATTTCGGATGAGGAGCTGGGGCTTGCTTATCTCTCCGCCATGCTCGGCCAGCGTTACGAGCTGAAAAGTGCTCTGATCCCCTATATCCCCGCGATGGACGCCGCCTGGAACATGCAGGAGGCGCTCGCCAATAACGACGTGCCGCGCCTAATTCTGCGCCAGATGGCAAAGGAAAAGGGCAGCGATAAAATCACGAAGGATTTTACCAAACAGCAGGCCTGGGAAGAGGTGCTCCGCCTGGGCTACTTCCCGCTGGAGGATCAGTTTTATTGCGACATCTCAAATTATGTTGTCAATCTGCCCTATAAAATCAGCGATGTGCGCGTGCGCCCCACTGCGCTGAAAAACGGCGCGAAGATCACCGTCAACGGCAAGGAGATTAAAAGCGGCAGCGCGACGGAGATTCATTTTTCCATGATCGGCCAATCCACCACGCTGAACTATCACGTGACCAACACAGTGGACGGCAAAACAGAGACCATGGATTATTCTGTCAAGATCATCAACGGCAGCAAGGATATGCCAGACGAAACCTATAAGACGCTTCCAACCCTTAAGCGCCCCTCCTATGAGATCCCCACCGGTAAAATCGAATCGATGGTAATGCCGGATGGGAGCCTTGTTTATACAGATGAACACGGCGGGCAGTACACGCTCCCGGCAGGCGCCGAATATGTGACCGACGAAAGCGGCAACGTGATCGGCCTCAACGATGGGCTGGTGGTGCTCGACGACGACAGCACTGAGGGCACGACCGCCGAGGAGGCGCCGGCAATGGCCGGCGTGAGAGACGGCAAGGTGTGGAAGAAGATTGTGAGCATCGTCCTTCCCATCTGCGCGGTGCTGATCGCTCTGGCATTTGTTATCATCTATAAGAAAAAGCCGGAGCTTCTCCATCCGGGCAAGCATTCCAAGGTCAAAAAGCCCAAAAAGCCGAAAAACCGTTTTTAATCGGTGACCGTATCAACAATTCATCGCGTTCCAAAACGCAGGCCGGTTGATGACCGGCCTGTTTTTTGTTTCTAAGAACTGTTTTTAGAGGTCGATGCCGTTCAGATCTGTTAAAAATTTAAAAAATATTCATCAAAGCCTTTCTTTTCGCGCTATAATTATGTTAAAGTTCTAAATAGGAGTTTGATCCATCCGCACCCTGTAGGGCGGCGGAGAAGGAGGATTTGCAATGAGCTTAGAAAAAATTATGGTCGTGGATGACGATCCCAATATCTGCGAACTGCTGCGGCTTTATTTAGAAAAAGAGGGTTACACGGTGGAAATCGTCAACGACGGTATGGCCGCGGTGGAAGCTTTCCAATCGGCACAGCCAGATCTCGTGCTGCTCGATATCATGCTGCCAAGGTTGGATGGCTGGCAGGTCTGCCGGGAAATCCGCCGTTTTTCGGACAAGCCGATTATTATGCTGACTGCAAAGGGCGAAACCTTTGACAAGGTGCTAGGCTTGGAGTTGGGAGCGGACGACTATGTTGTAAAACCCTTTGAGGCCAAAGAGGTGATTGCGCGCGTCAAGGCGGTGCTCCGCCGCACGGCCAACAGCAACACCGAGCAGGTTAAGGAAGTTCGCTATGATAAGCTGATTATCAACCTGACGAACTACGAGCTACGCGTAGATGGCAAGCAGGTCGACACACCGCCCAAGGAGCTTGAGCTGATCTATCATCTCGCCAGCAATCCAAACCGCGTTTTTCACCCGCGACCAGCTGCTCGACGAAGTGTGGGGCTTTGATTATTACGGCGACTCGCGCACCGTTGATGTGCACGTCAAGCGCCTGCGGGAAAAACTGGAAGGTATCAGCGATAAGTGGGCGCTCAAAACAGTGTGGGGCGTTGGCTATAAATTTGAAACCAAGGAATAATACACGCCTCTTTCCCGTTTGCGTATGGAGCACTATTTTTGCAACAATTCGTTTGAAAGGCAACCCTTTCAAACGTTTCCTTTTGCCTTGCCGCATACGACGGGGCGTGGAAAGCGAGGCTGACTCAATTTGAAAGAACGATTCAAAAAGCGGTTCAAAAAAAAGCATCTGAATCTGTTTGCGAAATATTTCCTGGTCATCACAATGGTGATTTTTATCTGCTTTGCCGTGCTTGGCTGCTCCCTGCTGCTTTTTGTTTCCAACTACTGGCGCAGCGAAAAACCAGCCTGCTCAAGGAGAATGCACTACAGGTGGCCTCCACAACGGCCGACCTCCTCGGCGCGGGGCAGCTCGACAGGGACGGGAAGGGAACGGTCGCCATCCTATGCAATACGCTCACGCTCGTCTCCTCCGCCATTGAGGCGGATGTGTTCATCTGCAACCTCGACGGCTCGGTGATTCTGTGCAAGGATCTCTTTACGCCCGAGATGCAGGAAGTGAACGCAAGCTCCTGCCAAATCCACGATGGGATGCATTTCCCCAAAGAGGTCGTGCAAAAAACGATTCAAAAGGAATATATTCGTGCGGGCACCCTAGAGGGCGTATATAGTGACTCCCATTTCATCATTGGAGAGCCGGTCATCGTAAATGGAGAGCCGGTTGCCCTGGTATTCGCCACCAAGCCCACTTCCTCAGGGCTTGGGCCATATCTTTGGAATATCTTTAAAATGTTCCTCTTTTCGGCGCTAATGGCGCTTCTGCTCGCATTTGTGGCAGTTTATGTGCTCACCTATAACCTCATCCGCCCTCTGCGTGAGATGAGCGCGGCCACCAAGCGCTATGCGCGCGGAGATTTCTCCTACCGGGTCGATTCGCAGGGGAGCGGCGAGGAGCTCGCGGAGCTTGCCGGCGCCTTGAACTCTATGGCAAAAGCGCTCGCGGTGCTCGAATCCTCGCGCCGGAGCTTCGTTGCAAACGTATCGCATGAATTGAAAACACCGATGACCACGATCGGCGGCTTTATCGACGGCATGCTCGACGGCACCATCCCGCCCGAGCAGCAAAAGCACTATTTAGAGATTGTTTCCGCCGAGGTAAAAAGGCTTTCGCGCTTGGTGATGACAATGCTCAACATGTCTAAGATTGAGGCGGGCGAGCTAAAGCTCCAACCAAGCAAATTTGACATTTCCGCACAGTTGTTTCAGGTATTCCTGCTCTTTGAGCAGAGCATTGAGCGCAAAAAGATCGAAATTGCCGGCCTGGAGGATATGCAAAGCGTTGCCGTTGAGGCTGATCCTGATATGA
>ENA-OQED01000900-OQED01000900.1-human-gut-metagenome-genome-assembly--contig:-NODE-900-length-11449-cov-1.166490_pt1 | contig 11449 bp, 11 predicted proteins | sample MGYA00242790_ERZ504625 | MGnify/ENA primary metagenome ERZ504625 (study PRJEB26092, sample SAMD00036345) | human gut metagenome | host: Homo sapiens | study: EMG produced TPA metagenomics assembly of...
AGGGCCGGCAGGGTCTTGCTTTAGTCGAGGTGGAAGACAATACATGTGAACCTTATCGGCCACGTCGGCATTGCCTTCCTTTTTGGTGGTCAGCACCTGCAGGTATACAACATAGGGGTCATGCATAGAACCATAGTAAATATCGTTGCCGCAGCGCACCAGCGGGCGGCCCTTATAGGTCAGACTGGGGGTAAAAGCCATCTCTTACAACCTTCTTTCGCTGTTGTTGTATCCGAAAAGCCGAAAATATAGCCTGTTTCTACAAACACAGCAGGATTTTGCGTTAAAAGTCCTTGGAATCCACAAAGGATCCCGGCGGCTTTTGCCTTAAATCCGTCTTGCGTTTGCGAAATATGCGTCATTTTCTTTGTTTTCAGCTACACCTTAATCAATAAAAAATATTATACCATACAAGATAGGGGATTACAAATCTAATTTTTCGCGTTCGATCTTTTCTTCGTTCAAGGCAACGCGCTGGGTCAAAATGCGCACCTTGCTGTCCAGCTGACTGAGCCGGATGGACATAAAAAACTGTTTGGCCAGCAGCAAAAAGATGATGACGATATAAACAAAATTGATGGGGCTCTGGAACCCAAGCAGATACGCCGCCCAGTAGGCAATGCCGGGAAAGATGGCCAAAATCAGCAGAATGCCGCTGAACAGAAGCCAGAAAATGGTATCTTCGATCTGCACCTTAGCCAAACGTACGCGGCGCAGAATATAGGTTGCGGTGATCAGGCTGCCCAACACAAGGCATACACGGATAATTGGCTGATCAAACATGGCTTACAGGCTCCTTTCCGGGTAAGGCGTTTCGGTGTCCCGCTTGCGGAACCACTGAATCAGCAAAATGGAGATGGACATTTTGACCATATATTCAATGCTGCGCCAAAAGGTCAGGTAGCTTTGACCGGCCTCGCGCTCGCCCATCGTAACTTGTACTTCGCGTACCACAGCGCCGTTTTTGATCAGGTAACTGATGGTATCCGGCTCCGGGCCATAGTTCAAATTTTGGGCAAATTCTTCCACCATGGCGCGGTTGAACAGCCGCATGCCGCTGGTGGGGTCGCAGATTGCACGGCCGGTGGTCAGCCGGATGGACCAGCTGATGATGTAGCTGCCCAGCATGCGCAGGCTTTTGGGCTTTTTTACCGTCAAAAAGCGGCTGCCAATCACGATGTCGGCCCCGCTTTCCAGCTCTTCCAGCATGGCGGCGATATATTCCGGTCGGTGCTGGCCGTCAGCATCCAGCTGCATGGCGCAGTCATACCCGTTTTCGGCGGCATAGCGCAGCCCGGTCTGGAATGCACCTGCCAGCCCCAGGTTGACCGGCAGATCGATCAAGCGGAACCCATGTTCCCGGCAGATGGCCGCGGTTTTATCACGGCTGCCATCGTTGACTACAACATAGTCATACTGCGGGTAGTTCTTGACAATGCCGTTGACGACCTTGACAATATTGGCTTCCTCATTATATGCAGGAATAACAATCAGCAATTTTGACATAACAAATGTTCCTTATCCACTTGCCCGGCAAACACCGGGCAGATGTCAGCTTTGGTTTATGATCCCCATCATTTTATCAAATACGGCATCCCATGTAAAGTGCGCGTACACATTGCGGTACGCCGCCTCGGCACAGGCATGGGCGCGGGCGGGATCATCCAGCAGGGTCTGCAGCCCGGTGCGGATGGTTTCCACCGTGGCGTCCTGTGGCTGGCCGGGCAGCACAATGCCGTGGGTATCGTCCGGCAGTAGCTCCTCGGTTCCGGCGGTACGGGTGCACACGATAGGGCAGCGGCAGGCCGCGGCTTCCAGCAAGGTGGTGGGAAAGCCCTCGGCATACCGGGTGGGCAGACAGTATACATCTGCCTGCCGCAGCAGCTGAACCACCGCATCATGCGGCAGGGCACCGGGGGTAACGGCCCCAAGATCCGCCAGTTCCTGCTGCTGCGGACCGCTGCCAGCCGCCACCAGAACAACGCCCGGCAGCTGGGCCACGGCCTGGGCTAATAATCCGGCACCCTTTTCGGGAATCAGGCGGCCCACAAACAGCACGATCTTACGGTCGCCAAGGTTCAGCTTGGCGCGCCAGTCTGGCGCGTGGGCGGCTTCCTGTTCCAAAGCAGCGGGGTCAATGGCGTTGGGCATGGTTCCTGCAGCCGTAATGCCAAAGGTGTGCAGCCAGCGGCAGGCAGCGGCGGAAACGCCATAGAACGGCGCGCCGGTGCCGCGCACCAGGCGGCAGGCAACCTGCTCATACAGCCGCCCGCAGGCCCCCAGCAGGCCGTTGCCCATCGGCATGTATCCGGTGGAATGGTCAATGACCAGCATGGGGATACCGCGGCGCTTGGCCGCGCGGGCAGCCCAGACGCTTTGGGTGTACATGCGGGTCTGCACCACGCAGAAATCGAGCTTTTGCGCCCAGATTTGCGCGGTCAGCGCGTGAAAGCGCGCCCCCGGCTTGATGACAGGAAAGCGCCCGTTCATGACAGGCCAGACGGGCAGGCGGTAAATTTCAATGCCATCCCCGTCAATTTCGTGCTCCGGCAGGTTGGGCAGAGCACTGGTAACCACAATGGCGCGGTGCCCGGCGGCAACAGTGCGGCGGGCAAGGTTCCAGGTGTAGCGCTCCACACCACCCACCGTGGGCAGGTACTGCGCAGAAAAATAACAAATCGTCATCGGGCAATCACCGCAAGCATGGCGTTCAGCAATACCCCGGCGTTGACTACGCACAGGCAGCAGACCAGGGTGCAGGCGGACTGTTTGCCGCTGGCAACCTGGACCCGGCGGGGCAGGCAGGTAAGCAGGAGCAACGGCAGCACGGGCAGAAGATACCGCCCCTGGAAGCCGTAAACGGTCTGGTAATAGGTCGGGGTCCACACAAGGCAGCCGGCAAAGGCCAACGCGGCGCACAGCAGCGCGGCCAGCGCACACCACACCCGGTAGCGCCCCTGGGGCAGCCCCGGCACGGGAACATCCTGCGCCGGAACGGCGGCATACCACAGCAGCAGGTAGAGCGCCAACACCCAGAACCAGGCCAGGTCCAGCGAGCTGTAGCTTAAGCTGCCGCCCACAAGGCCGCGCACCCAGTTGTCGGCATCCTGCACCACGCTGCGTACCAGCAGCATAGCCACGGCGGGAAGATTGTGCAGAATGTAACCGGGGGTAAAGGTGGTCTGGTCCTCCTCGCTGGGGGTGCTCTGGCTGTCCCGCACGGTACGGACAGCTTCGATCTCTTTGATCAGCACATTGCGGTCCAACGGGTAGCGGTCATCCTCCACGCCGGGGTAGATCTGGCAGGCGGAAAGCAGCTCTGCACATTCATCACTGCTGAACATGGACTTGAAAAAGTCTCGGCGGTCAGCAGTGGCCAGCCGTTCCCGGCACATTTCGGCGTCGGTGGTCATCAGGTCGCGGTCCAGATAAACCAGGGAAGCCGCACTCATGAATTCATCATCGGTCAGGCTGGAATGCTCCACTTCCTCCGGGCTGAAGAAAAAGCTCTGGCCCAGAACGGCGGCGGTCACATCGCCCTCCTGCAAGGCCTGCACCCAGAATTCAAGCTCCTTCTGCGGGATCTCGGTCACGCCCTCCACGCAGTAATACAGGCGGCGCACAAAGTTGGAAGCCGTGTTTTCGCGGTACTCGGCAGGCATGTTGGCAAACCGGTTGGAGGTTTTGCCGTCACCCGCGGCAGGGGCGGCATGCAGGGTACGATTGTCAGCTGCCTCTGTTGCTGTATAAGAAACCGCGGCAGCCGGGGTAGAACCCTGTGCGGAGGTGGTTTCCGTCTGAGTAGTCTGATTTTCAAACCCGGCAGAACCGGCCACCGAGGTGACCAGCACAGCGCGGTTGATGCTGAGTGCCAGCAGCACGCATCCGGCCAGATAAGCGGCTTTTTTGGTTGCGGCGCTCTGGCCAAAGCGGCTGTTGGGAATCAGCAGGAACAACGCTGCCAGCGGCAGGTAAACCAGTTTGGCCGGTGCCAGCAGGATGCCGAACACCGCCAGCGGCAGCCACAGCCGCACCGGCAGCACCGTGCCGTCCTTGCAGCCAAAAATCGCCTGCATACACAGCGCAGTAAAGGCAAACGCCAGCCCCAGCAGCAGGGAATCCCGGCTGAAAGAAGCCGCCAGATGCAGCGTCATGGGCAGCAGGGCCGCCGCAGCGAATACCCGCCTGCCAAACGGCGCGGCTTTAACGGCCAGCGCCGCTAACAAAGCGAACACAATTAAATTTGCTGTGCGCCCCAGCATCAGCGCCGGAACAAAGCCAAGGTGAAAAACATATGCCAGGAACACCGCTGCCGCGCTGAACAGGTACAGCGTGGGATTGCGGTCGGTCTGCAGTTCTTCCAGCGCCGTGTGGCTGTCAAAGCTGTCAGGGGTGGTGGTGAACAGATTTTCGCTCAGTTCCTGCCAGCTGAACACGGTGGTCTTTTCGTTTTGCAGCAGGGGGTCAAAGTCGTGCTCGCGGCGGTAGGTCATATCCAGCGGCACATTGCCCATCCGCCATTCATCCGGCGAGAGCATGTTGGCCCATTTGCAGGCTAAAGTAAAGGACTGGTTGATGTGGTATTTTTCGTCCGGTGCGGCATAGGGCGGCAGCACAAAGCTGTACAGCATGCCAAAGCAGAGCACCAGCACAAACACCAGCCGGTGCAGCGGCATGCGGCCCCGCATGGCAAAATAAATGCCAAGGAACACCACAACGCTGGCCAGCAGCCCGACCAGCAAAAAGAACCGGGTCAAAAATCCACCGATCTGTTTGTAAGTCACCAGCAGCGCCAGCGTGCCGTCCACGGCTTCGCCGTTTACGGTAAAGGTATCGTTCCACAGCACAGCGCCGTTGCTGCAGCCCACGGTCAACCGGCCGGAACCGGTATACTCCGGTTTCAGGGTCACGCGGTAGCGGCGGCCTGCGCTGCCGGTCACGGGGGTATCCAGCCCCATGCCGGTGTACTGCCCGGCCACAATGTTCGCCATATCGCCGGTGGAGCGGGCCAGCACCTCGCCGGTGTCGGCATCGGCAAGTTCCAGGTGCAGCTCACCGGTGGGCTGGCCGTTGCTGGTGCCAAACACAAAGGCCATGGCCAGCAGGTCATTGTCGGTATCAAAGGTCTGGGCAGCGCCGTTGGCTTCGTCCAGCTCGGCGCTGTACTGGCTGTAATCATCGCTGATGCGCTCCGACAGGCTCTTGTCATTGTTGGGGCGCACCGCGGCCAACCAAACCAGCACCACGGCCAGCAGGCAGGCAGCAGCGGCGCACAAGGCGGTGCCCAGCGGGCTTTTCAGAAAATCCTTTATTTTGCTCATACGGGCTCCTCCCGGTTTTGGTGGTTCAGCGTTCAGGGGGTGTCCAAAACAAACACCGGAATATTTAACGTTTCAGCCGCACCCATCAAATCTTTGCGCCAAAGGCTTTTTTTACGGCGGCAGGCAGGCGGCCGTCCCGCAGCAGGATCTCTTCCACCGTGCCGCGCACAGCGCCCTCGCCGCCTTTTTGGCGGCAGATGAAATCCGCCCGCCCCAGCACAGGGCCGGCAGCATCGGCCGGGCAGGCCACAAAGCCGCACAGGGCCATGGCGGTCAAATCGTTCAGGTCATCGCCGCAATAGGCAACATCCTGCTTGGTCAGGCTGTGCTCAGCCATAAACCTGCTCAAAAAGGCGGCTTTGTCGTGTACGTTCTGGAACAGATAGTCAATGTGCAGGTCCTGGGCACGGTGGCGCACGGCTTCACATTCGCGCCCGGTGCAGATCATAACCTGCATCCCTGCCGCGCGGGCCAGCACGATCCCGGCCCCATCCTTGATGGCAAACTTTTTCAGCTCGTTGCCGGTGGAATCATAGTACACGCCGCCGTCTGTCATGGTACCGTCTACATCCAGAACCAAAAGTCGAATCATGGGCAAACCTCGTTATTTTGCGTATTCGCTGGGGGTGATAAAGGTCACATCCAGCCCGCAGGCTTTGATGGCACCTGCCATGGCGGTGTTGAACGCAGCTCCGCGCCCGGTGTGAGCGTGCAGCAGGCTGTCGGCATAGGCGGGGGCACCGGGCTTGTAGCCATCGGCCCCGGCCAGCAGCACGGCCTTGGCACCGCACAGCCGCAGCAGCCGCAGCAGCATCAGTACACTGTTGCTGCCAAAGGATGCATTCTGCACATCCGGGGCAGCCAGCCGGTCATAATTGACCACCAGCGCCCCCTGCGGCAGCGGCCGCAGGTTGGAGGTGAGCACAACAGGGCAGGGCAGGGCAGCAAGGTCCAGCTTTTCAAACCGCTTGCTGTTGGTAAAAAATGCATAATCCGGCTGGCAGAACGCCGGGCAGAAGTTGGCTGAAACAATGCAGTCCGCCTTGGCGGCGGCCACAGCATTGCGCCCGGTTTCGTCCACCAGCTGGCACCGGGGGCCAGCACCAGCACGGTCTTGCCGCCAAACGCGGTGCGCAGGGTATCCAGCGCGGCGGTGTCGTCAATGGCGCGGTTCTGGTATTCGCGGTACAGGCGGTCGGCATAGTCTTTATCGTATGCGGTGGCCTTGCTGCGGTCAAAACCGGCCAGAATATGGTTGATGTCCCGGTTGGTCAAATCGCCTTTGTCCAGATAATGCTCGGCGTAATCGCGGTGCAGGTTGTACCGTGCGCTCAGGAAGTAAGCGGGGGTGTAACCCCAGGCTGTCTCGCCTTTCAGCGGGGCGATATGGTCCTGGATGGCGTCCATCATCTCGTCAATGTCATAATGGCAGCCAAGGGTCTCGTTCATATAGTCGGCAATCAGCTCAATGGGCAGGTTGCCGGGAATGCGCCCCATGCCCATCAGGCTGCCGTCCACAGTGGTATCGCGGCCCAGGTGCTTGTCCAGAAATTCCTGCGCCAGGCAGAAAGAGAGCGCCATGTTCTCATGCAGGTGCAGCCCCACGCGGATATCCGGGGCCAGGTTGTGGTCCACCAGGCTGACGATGCGCTCTAAGTCACGCCGCCGCATGCTGCCGAAGGTATCCACAATGGAGAACTGGTACGGGTGAATCTCGTTTACCTGGTCTAAAATCCACAGCAAGTCTTTGTCGGCATAGCCCATAATGTTGATGGGGTTGATGGACAGCTTGTACCCGCGGGCCTTGACTTCGCGGGCAAAATCCATGCCTTCGCGGATATCGTAATCGTGGGCGGTAATGCGCAGCATCTCAATGCCGTGCCCCTCATAAGGGGACAGCTTGGCAATATCATAATTGGAGCGCATGGCCATGCCGCTGTACATGGTGCTGCCGGTGTGGGCAGGCAGCAGTCTGTTCAGCTCTTCAATGGTGTTGCAGACGGTCACATCGGGGTTGTAGCCATCCACATTGCGCAGAAAGCCCACTTCCACAATGTCAGTCCCGGCACGGGTCAGCGAGGCGATAATATCTTTGGCTGCAGCAAAGCCCCAGTTCCAGCTGTTCACATAGCCGCCGCCACGCAGGGTGCAGTCCAACAGTTTAATATCGGGCATTTATTCTTTTCCTTTCAGGATTTCGCTCACAAGGGCAAGGTCCTTGGGGGTGTCAACGCTCACAGTCTTGTATGGGCTGACGATGGCATGTACCTTGTGGCCGTTTTCCACAAAGCGCATCATATCGTTCTCTTCGGCTTTTTCCAGAATGGACTTCGGTGTTTCGTGGTAGAACGCCAGCGCCCGGCGGGAGTACAGCTGGATGCCGGTCACCTTCTCGTATTCAAAATCCAGCGTGCCTTTGGGGTAGGGAATGGGGCTGCGGGAGATCATCAAAATTTCCCGTGCGGCGTTGGTCACGACCTCTGGTTGGAAAAATCGATCACATCCGCGGGGTGCTCCATCCGGTTGGTCAGCACGGCGACATAATACGGGTCCTTCGGCAGGGTATCCGGCAGAATCAAATCAAACGCCTTTACGTTGATCAGCGGCTCGTCACCCATGATCTGCAGATACAGGTCGGCTTCTACTTTGGTGGAAACCTCCCAGATGCGCCCGGTGGGGGTGTCATGGTCGGGGCTGGTCATGCAGTATTCCATGCCGTAGGTGCGGCAGGCTTCGGCAATGCGCTCATCGTCGGTGGCGATAAACACATCATCGAGCTTTTTGCACTTTTTGGCTTCCTGGTACACCCACCAGATCATGGGCTTGCCCAAAATATCCGCCAGCGGCTTGCCCGGCATCCGCGTGCTGGCATAACGGGCGGGAATAACGCCGATAAGTTTCATATAGTAACCTTCTTTATATCAAAATTCAGTGTAAAACAGGTCATTCAACCATTTCTGGGGATTTTGTTGAATATAAAGCCAGATTTCCTCATAGTCAAAGTGGTTGCGAATAATATGGTCGTGGTAGGATTTTTGCCATACGGGGAACCCTGCTGCGCGAGACACCCCGGACTTATATTGCCCAATTATGGTTGGCAGTGTAGGGAACGGTCTCGACCGTTCCGAAAGCTCGTTACAGCCGATTGCTAAAATGCAGTGGATGCGGTTTGGCATAATGACATAAGCATCCAGCGCAGTGGAAGTGAAATGCACAGGAACTTCCAACAGCATTTTCTCGGCAGTCTTTCCAAGTGAAGATAATTCCATGGCGGCGGAACGGTCAAGACCGTTCCCTACAATCTGCCCAAACAGACGGGCGCGATTTTTGGTGCAGATGGTCACAAAGTAATACTTTGCGGAAGAATAATCGAAACTTTGCAGCCGCAGATTTTTACGTTGTTTCAGCTCCATGGAATCACCTGAACAGGTATTTTCAAGGGGAGGCATTACCCCTGCACCAACTTTTCTGCCTCTTCCAGCCCCACAAACACCTTTTCTTCCGCGGCGGTAAAGCCGCGCAGGACCCAGCTTTGCACGGTGACGGCGCGCTGGAATTTGAAGGGCAGGCAGAAATTGAGAACCTCGCTTGGCATGGTGCGGGGCAGGATAACAGCAGTAGGGAACAGCTTGGAATAATCCGTGGTATCCCGCGGGTGGGTTTTGATAAACAGCGGTTCTGTGCAGTATTTCTTGGCAACAGCCGCAAACATGGCGTCCTGGGTGGGCTGATCCATCAGGCCGTCCAGCACAAAGCTGCGGGGCAAAAGCAGGCAGGCACCCTGCACATGCTCCGGCAGGGGAACGGCCAAAAACACCCGGCGGATGATGGCTTTTTCTTCCTCCATCAGGCTTTCCAGTAGCTGCGCTTTGGATACCGTTACCAGCTTGTCTACGCCAAAAATGCTGCACCGCGCGGCGTCTTCGCTTTCCACCGTGCGGCAGCAGGGGCTGTCGCCCCAGTAGCGGTAGGGGCCGCGGGGGTTGGTGCGCTGCTCGTCCAGCAGGTGCTGGTCAGGGTCCAACGTGCCGCCAAAGGTATCTTCGCACAGGGTATAAACCCGGCGCTCCCGCTGCAGGTAGCGCCCTAAAGCGCTCCAGTCATTGCTGATGTACACATGCCCCTTGGGCAGCGTAAAATACGGCTTGCGGAACGGGTGGCGCAGGCGGTAAAAGTCGCTTTCGCTGTTCTGTGCGTCCAGCTTTTCCTCGTCCACGATCAAAACAGCGTCCCACAGATCCGGCGCGGTGTCCAGCAATTTAGCGCGCAGGGGTTCGGCTTCCGGCACACAGGTGCTCAGCACAAGGGTGGACTTGCCGGGGCGGCTGCGCAGCGCGCGCACCAGCGCGATTAACACATGATACAGCGTGTGGCAGATGAAAATATCACCCATCGTATCCATTCTCCAACACATTGACCGGCGGGAAGTGGATGCGGCCCCAGCCCGGTGCCCATTCCGGCATGGTCAAATCGCCGGAGGTTACCTCAAACGCAAACTCGGTCACTGGCTTGTCCAGGCAGACAGCCTGGGTCAGCACGCCGTCAAACACATCCACATAGAAGAAATACTGGCCTTCGCCCAGCAGGCTGGGGTCAAACTCAAACTCGGTGGTATACAGCTTGCCGGGCACGGCGGCGCCCAGGTTGACCGGGTGGGTAATGCCCACGGGGGTCGAATCCCGGAAATGCAGGTTCAGCTTTAAGTGTACCCCGGCAAACGGCTCCGAAACACGCCAGGTAATGCGCACCCGAATTTTTTCGGTGTCCGCAAACACACTGGATTCCTTGCCCACAAAGTCCAGCGTTTCCAGCCGCATCCGCTTGCCTGCGCTGGCGTTCATGCGGGAAGCATCCAGCAGGTCATAGTGGACAACGTTTACATCGGTGGTTTCCATGTAAACCGCAATGGCCTGCTCTACATCGCCGTCAAAAATCACGCGGCCCTGGTCCAGCACCACGCAGCGGGTACACAGCTGGCGGATGGTGCTCATGTTGTGGCTGACATACAAAACCGTGCGGCCTTCCTGCCCGGCAACATCGCTCATTTTGCCAAGGCATTTCTGCTGGAACTTCATATCACCCACGGCCAGAACTTCATCCATTACCATGATCTCGCTGTCCAGATGGGCAGCGACGGCGAAGGCCAGCTTGACGAACATGCCGCTGGAATAGCGCTTGACGGGGGTGTCGATGAAGTCGCCGCACTCCGAAAATTCGATGATCTGGGGCAGTTTGGCGTCGATCTCGGCCTTGGTCATGCCCAAGATCGCGCCGTTCATATAGATGTTTTCGCGGCCGGTCATTTCGTTGTTGAAGCCGGTGCCGACTTCCAGCATGGAAGCCACACGCCCGCGCAGGCGGATCTCGCCTCGGTAGGGGCGGTAATGCGGGACAGAATTTTGAGCAGGGTAGATTTGCCTGCACCGTTGCGGCCGATAATGCCAAGGGCTTCGCCTTTGTAAACGGTCAGGTCAACACCGTTCAGCGCCATAAAAGTCTTGCCAAACAGGCGGGCATCGGTGCCAATCACGGTGTTGGGGTCCTCTTTGCCGCGCACACGGGCCCACCAGCTTTGCAGGTCATGCGTCAAAGTGCCGCCGCCGATCTGGCCCAGTTTGTATTGCTTTTTTAGCCCGGATACCTGAATAACGGGTACGCGCTGATTTTGTGCATGTGTCTGGTTTTCCATCTGCGCCCCTCCTTACACGGTGTCCATAAAGGTTTTTTCAATGCGGCTGAACAGCACAACGCCCAGCACAAGGGCGGCGGCTGTAAAAATCAGGCTGTAAATCAGGTTGCCCACTTCCACCGTTCCGGTGCCAAGGGTTCCCATGCGGAACACCTCGATCGGTGCAGTCATCGGGTTCAAGCGCATCAGCATCTGCAGCCGGGGGGGATTCCTCCAAGCTGGAAAGGGGATAGACCACAGGAGAAATGTACATCCACAGCTGCACGCCAAAGCTCACAGCAATGGCAAGGTCACGGTACTTGGTGGTCAGGGCGGAAACGATAATGCCCACGCCCAGGCCCAGCAGCATGACTTCCAGCACCACCAGCGGCACGGCAAACGCCCAGGCCGTCAGGTGTACACCGGATCCGGTCACGGCAAAGTAGACCAGAACAGAAGT
>ENA-OQED01000902-OQED01000902.1-human-gut-metagenome-genome-assembly--contig:-NODE-902-length-11425-cov-0.930165_pt1 | contig 11425 bp, 13 predicted proteins | sample MGYA00242790_ERZ504625 | MGnify/ENA primary metagenome ERZ504625 (study PRJEB26092, sample SAMD00036345) | human gut metagenome | host: Homo sapiens | study: EMG produced TPA metagenomics assembly of...
CAAAAAAGTGTTACATAAATACACCACAGTGAGAAGGCGATGAGAATTCCGCGAATAGCAATCTTATATTTTTCCTGTCCATATACGGATATTAGACTCACGGTCATATTTTTTCATAACCGCATCTACATCAGCTCCCTCAGACTCTGACTGTCCCACCGGAGATGTATTTACTTTTTTACTGTTATATTCTTTCATACCGGTTATTCCCCTTTCGTGTCAACTGCAATTCCATGCTCTGCATAGTAACGTGCAGCACCTTCATGGAACGGTATCGTCATACCTGTAGTGGCATTCTCCAGGGAAAGCTCCTCTCCCTTTGCATTCTCGGATGCAATCTCATCTGCATGGTCAAAAATAGCAGCCGTCATATCGTACACTGTATCATCGTCCAGATTCTCAGATACAACAATTGTTGCCTTAACGGTGATTGTCTCTACCGGTTCATCCTGTCCCGGATAGGTTCCTGCCGGAATCTGGTAGGATGTATAATATGGACAGTCACTCAGTATCGAATCCCTGATCGCGCCATCAATATTGATCATATAGACACCATTGGTAGTTGCAAGCTCTGTGATAGCTGTTGTAGGTGCACCTGCAACAATAAACGCAGCATCAATTTTTCCATCCTTCAAAGATTCCTTGCTGTCCTCAAAAGACAGATACTGGGGATGGATATCATCCAGGGTAATGCCGCCTGCATTTAAAACATCCAGCGCATTGAAATATACGCCGGAATTTGCCGCACCGATAGATACGCTCTTGCCTTTCAGATCTTCCACTGTCTTAATGTCAGGATCCATGGTAAACAGCTGGACAGTCTCTGCATACAGGCCACCCAGAGTCCTGAAATCATGGGTTGCACCGTCCTGTTCAAATGCTCTTACGCCGTCCCATGCATAGGCCATTACATCTGACTGGACAAATCCAAGCTGGAAATCTCCGTCCTGTACTGACTGCAGGTTCGCTTTGGAACCACCTGTAGAAACTGCTGTAACCTTTACATTTGTATTATTGGTAATATACTGGGCCAGTACACCACCGTAGGATAATACGTTCCCGCCGTACCGCCGGTACCGAACGTCAGACGTTCTTTACTTTGTCCGCAGCCGCTCAGAAGGCTGACTGCAAGTGCAAGAGTCAAAACAAGGCCAACAATCCTGCCAGCTTTTCTCCTGCCTCTGAAAAGCTCTTTGTTTCTCATAAATCCATCTCCTTCGGGTACATAATATTTTGAATTATAACATATTTTTTCAAAAAATGATAATCTTTATTGAATAATCTTACAAAAAACGTTACAATAAAGAAAAACATGGATAACAAAATAAATAACAACCCAATGGAGGTATCTATTATGTCCGAAAGAAAATACCCTGTCATCACAATCAGCCGGGAGTTTGGTGCCGGGGGACACAGTATTGCAAGAGTAGTTTCAGAAAGGCTTGGTATCCCATATTACGATCGGGATTTCGCAAAACAGGCTGCTGCCAGAAGCGGATATTCCCAGGAGGATATTGATCGTGAGGGTGAAAATCTGAGCCGCAGTGCCAGACTTCTGGACAACATTCTGAATAACTCTGCAAGCTATTTCAGTTCCCATGATGCCATTTACCAGGCTCAGAAAGAGCTGATCCTTCAGTTCGCAGCAGAACAGGACTGTATTATTATCGGCCGCTGTTCCAATCTTATCCTGCGAAATGCCGGTATTCCCAGTCTGGATATTTTCCTTCATGCAGATGTGAATCTCCGCACAGAACATATTCGGAAATTAGGCTTAAACGGAAAGGAAGATCCCAGGAAATATCTCACCAAAATGGACAACCTGCGTGAAACCTATTTCAAAACCTATACAAAACATGAGCTTGGCACTTATCACGATTATGACCTGTGTCTGGATACCGGAACCCTTGGATACGATAACTGTATTGAGATTATCACTTCACTTGCAAAACAGCAGGGGTTGAATCTGAAGCATCAGTAGAAGGACCGCTGCAAACTGTAAAACAGCAACAAGGCTGTGGCAGTCAGAAAATCTGTGCCACAGCCTCTTTACTTCAGTCCTTTTAATAGTTGTTTCTAAATTTCTTTTATTTTACAAACTCATCCAGAGAACGGATCTGGATTCCTTCTTTTACAAAAGCCTCTCTGATTTTTCCACAAACGCCAGAGCCTTGGCTCCGCTCTCCATGAACGCAGACAGAATCTGCCTGAATATCAATATCTTTTCCTGTAATTGCAGTAATCTTTTTCTCTTTGACCATACGGATCACCCTGACAATAGCCTCATTTTCATCAGTGATCACAGCACCTTCCTTACGTCTGTTTACCAGAGTACCATCTTCTTCATAGGCGCGGTCTGCAAAAACCTCCATAGCTGTACGCAGGCCCATATCCTGAGCAGCCTTTGCCAGCTGTCCGCCGGAAAGAGCAAGTACGATCAGACTGCTGTCAAATTCTTTGATTGCCTCACAGATCGCAGTAGAAAGGGCATAGTCCTCTGCAGCCATATTATATAAGGCTCCATGAGGCTTTACATGCTGCATTTTTACACCGGTTACTCTGCAGAATGCATCCAGTGCACCCAGCTGATAGAGCACATAGGCTTTTGCCTCTGCAGGAGAAACACTCAGATTTCTTCTTCCGAAGCCCATCAGATCAGGAAAACCCGGATGTGCTCCTATACGGATTCCCGCTTCCTTTGCCATTGCCAGCGTATTTCCCATAACTACCGGATCTGAAGCATGATAACCGCAGGCTACATTTGCAGAGGAGATCAGCGGAATGATCTTATCATCATTACCGATTTTATAGTTTCCAAAACTTTCTCCCAGATCACTGTTTAAATCTACTGTATACATTTACCTTACCTCTTTTTTATTTATCATCCTTAATTTTCAGCACATTCTCAATAAATCCGGTATCTGCTTTTCCCTCACAGAATACCTGATTCTTCATAATCTGATACTGGAAATCAAGGTTTGTCTCCACACCCATGACCACCATCTCATCCAGCGCAGAGCGCATTTTCTGCAGTGCTGCCTCTCTGTCAGGTGCATGGACGATTACCTTCGCGATCATGGAATCATACTCTGACGGAATCTTATAACCTGTATAAAGGGCAGTATCCACCCGGACTCCGTTGCCTGCCGGAAGATGCATATGCTGTACTACTCCGGGACTTGGCATGAAATTCTTTTCTGGAATCTCTGCGTTGATACGGCATTCAATAGCATGTCCTTTAATCCGGATATCTTCCTGTTTAAAGCTTAACTCCTCTCCCATAGCCACACGAATCTGCTCAATGATCAGATCTGTGCCTGTAACCATCTCTGTTACTCCATGCTCCACCTGGATTCTGGTATTCATTTCCATGAAATAGAAGTTGCCTTTGGGGTCTACGATAAATTCAATAGTTCCTGCATTGGTATAACCTACTGTTTTCGCAGCAAGAACTGCATATTCATTCATTTTCCTGCGAGTTTCTTCATCAATGGCAGGGGACGGGGATTCCTCAATCAGCTTCTGATGATTTCTCTGTACCGAACAGTCACGTTCTCCCAGTGCCACCACATTTCCATGACTGTCTGCCATAATCTGGATCTCCACATGGCGGGGATTTTCTACAAAACGTTCAATGTACATGGTATCATCCCCAAAAGCATTGGCTGATTCTCTCTGTGCCATATTAAACTGAAATTCAAATTCATCCTCATTGGCAGCTACACGCATACCCTTACCGCCGCCTCCTGAGGAAGCCTTAATCATAACCGGATATCCGATCTCTTCAGCCAGCTTTTTACCTGTTTCTGCATCGTATACAGGTTCTTTTGTTCCGGGTACAACCGGTACACCGGCATCCATCATGGTTTTACGGGCATGGGATTTATTTCCCATCTTATCGATCACATCCGCATCCGGTCCGATAAAGGTAATTCCGTTTTCTTTGCATTTGCGGACAAACTCACTGTTTTCTGAAAGAAAGCCAAAACCGGGATGGATAGCATCTGCTCCCATATTTTCTGCTGCAGCAATGATCCGGTCCATGTTCAGGTAGCTGTTTCTGGCAGGACCTTCTCCGATACAGATACGCTGGTCTGCCAGCTGTACATGAAGGCTCTTAGCATCTTCTTTTGAATAAACAGCTACACTTCGGATCCCCAGATTCCTGCAGGCACGTATGATCCGAACTGCAATCTCCCCACGGTTGGCGATCAAAATTTTATTAAACAATATGAAAGCCTCCTTATCCTACAGTCTCTTAACACGGAACAGAGGCTGTCCATATTCTACTTTCTGTTCATTACTTACCAGAACTGCTTCAATCTCACAGTCATAGTCACTCTGGATCTCATTCATAAGCTTCATAGCTTCCAGAATGCAGACTGTCTGTCCTGCTTTTACCTGATCTCCCACCTTTACAAAAGCAGGTACATCCGGAGCAGCAGCAGAATAGAAAGTTCCTACGATAGGAGAAGTGATAAACAGACTCTCCTCCTCTTCTTCCTCAGCCTTTTCCACAGTTGTATTCACAGGTGCAGATGCAGCCACAGGTACTCCCGCTGCAACTACAGGAGGATGATCCAGCTTGCTCATTGTAATCTTTACATCCTTGTCCTTATATGTGAATTCGTTAAGGGATGAATCCTCAATAATCTTTACCAATCCTTCAATCTTCTCTAAATCCATCGAACATTATCCTTTCTGTCTATTCTATATTATTTTTTACGGTTATTCTTCAAACAGCTTGCGCAGTCTCTTTGCCACCAGACGGCAATCCAGAACCTCTTTACATGGCTGATGAATGATCTTTCTCAGTCCGTCAAGTTCTTTCATTTCCTCAACATAAAGAGCCTGAGCCTCCTGTACGGTAATTGCCTTGAAATGTATCTTATCATCTGTTTTTCTCTGTACCAGCTTGGGAATATCCACAGATGCTACTGTGGCAATTTTCCCATAACCGCCTGTTGTCTGACGGTCAGCCAGCAGAATGATAGGTTTACCATGGGAAGGTACCTGTATAGCCCCAAATGCGATTCCGTCGGAAATAATATCCGAAGTCTCCTTAGGTGCGATAAACGGTCCCTCCAGCCTGCAGCCCATACGGTCAAATTCATTTGTCACCGTATACTCACTGCCCAGGAAAGTCTGGATGCCCTGTTTGCTGAACATACCATCCTGCGGTCCCATTACTACCCGCAGTGTTGCTTCTGTCTGATCAAACTCATCCATATCAAGCTTTCGGGAAAGGAAAAACGGCAGATAACGTCTCTTAATACGAAATCCGATATAATCGTCCGCTTCCAGTTTTCTTCCCTTAAATCCGCCCAGACCACTCTTTAAATTGGTGCATCGGCTTCCCATCACTACCGGAATATCCAGATAACTGGAAAAAGCAATATAACCTCTGCTTCCCGTTCTGGCGCTTCCAAATTTCAGTACATCTCCCTTATTCATATACAGGGCTGTATACATGGGAGCCGGCTCTCCATTAATGGTTGGCTGGAAATCTCCGCCTGTGATCGCGATGATAGTAGCTGATGTAAATTCGAGGGTCGGACCTATCAGCGTTATCTCCAATACTGCCTCATTCTCCGGATTATCCAGAAGAAGATTGGCTATTTTGAATGAACGGACATCCATGACTCCTGCTACACTGAATCCCTGACTCTGATATCCATAACGTCCCAGATCCTGAACCGTTGTCATCATTCCGCCTTTTAATATACGAATTCCCATTTTATGCCTCCTCATGAACGGTGCACTGGTATTCGCCACGTTCTACTAATTCTCTGATCCGTTTGTACTCATCTTCATCGATCGGTACAAAACGGATATAATCTCCTGCCTCTACCAGAATCGGGATTTCACGGTCCGGATCATAGGTTTTTACAGGTGTCATTCCCATCAGCTGCCATCCTCCCGGAGAATCCAGAGGATAAATCCCTGTCTGGGAACCACCGATTCCCACACTTCCTGCATTGATCTTGATTCTGGGATTTGCAAGACGGGGTGTATGGATCCTTTCATCCAGCCCGCCCAGATAACAAAAGCCCGGAAGAAAACCAAGCATATAGATCAGGTAATCTCTGGAAGAATGAATCTTTATCACTTCCTCTACGGAAAGTCCGGCATGTTCTGCAATATTCTCAATATCCGGACCATATTCTCCTCCATAGCATACAGGAATCTCATAAACTTTTCTGCATCCTTCACCTGCTGTAACTTCCATCTTTAACAGAATTTCCAGTCTTTTTTTCAGGTCATCGTAGGAAATCACACGCGGGTCATAATTAACCAGCAAAGAACAGAACGCAGGGATCATATCTACAACTCCCTCTATATGCTGTTCTTTCATAAGCTGTACAGTGGCAGTGATCTTCCGGTTGATCTCCGGACTGATCTCTTTGCCAAATTCAACCAGAACAGAAGAATCACCTTCTGTTAAAATTCTAATGTCCGGCATAATCTGCTCCTCTTTTCTTAATCTTTTCGCCATGTCTTTTTATCTGCTTCTTTCTGCATCACATGGCTGTTAATGAACCAAAAAGGTGTAACCTGGACGATCACACCTTTTTGATATACTCTCCAGTCTGAAAACCGGATACATTTTCCTCAATTATAACAATGTACCGATCTTAGATACAAATGTAGTCACACCGAGGTATGCTGTAAGAATTACCACGATCACTCCAAGAATGGTAAGTACTACCGGATGATGATAATTCTCTCCCATAATAGATTTCTTATGTGCAGCGATCAGACAGATTGCCAGGGTGATCGGAAGGATCAGACCATTCACAGCACCTGCAAGTACAAGAAGTACTGCCGGATTTCCAAGGATAAACATAATGGCTGTAGAAATAATGATAAATCCGATGATCACTTTATTTTCATTTTCCTCGATAGACTTGCTGAAAGTCTTCAGGAAGGAAACAGAAGTATAAGCCGCACCAATGATGGATGTGATGGCTGCGCACAGAAGAACCAGACCTGCAAACCGGTATCCGATTTCACCAGCCCCCTGCTTGAAGGCGTCTGCTGCAGGATTTGCAGCATCCAGTGTTACGCCCTTGACAACAACGCCCAGAACAGCCAGAAACAGGAAAATACGAACAATCGTAGCAATGATCATACCCATAACAGAACTCTTGTTGATCTCTTTCAGGTTCTTCTCGCCTGTAATTCCTGCATCAATCAGACGATGTGCGCCGGAGAAAGTGATATATCCTCCAACAGTTCCTCCCAGAAGTGTAAGGATTGCAGGAATCAGATTTGTGGCACCGGCTTCCGGTACAAAGGTATTCTTCAACGCGCTTCCTACCGGTGGTTTTACCACAATGATCACAACAAAGATTACGATAATCATAATGGCACCCAGTACCTTGGTAATAGTATCCATGGCACTTTTGGCATTTTTCAGCACAAATACCAGGATTGCCAAAAGACCTGCCAGTATGTAACCAACTTTGGTAGGTATTCCAAGCAATGTGTTAAAACCAAGTGCTCCGCCACCTACGTTTCCGATATTAAATACCAGACCACCAAATACGATCAGTATAGATACCAGATATCCCAGTCCCGGAAGTACCTTATTGGAAACATCCTGTCCACGAAGTCCGGTTACACAAAGCACGCGCCAGATATTCATCTGTGCAATGGCTGCAAGGATTACGGAAACCAGGATAACAAATCCAAAACTTGCCTGATACTGCCCGGTAAAGGTTGCTGTCTGTGTCAGGAATCCAGGTCCGATTGCAGATGTGGCCATCAGAAACGCTGCGCCAAGTAAGGCTCCACCACTCTTTTTCTTTTCGCTCATTTTTATTGCCTCCTTTTCATGTTATTATCGCACATTATACTAAAAAATGAATATTTACACAAGCAAAAATTGTTTTGATAACTTTTGATGTCGAATTTTTGTTACTGTTCACTGGTCAATGGTATTTAGATAAATAAAGCATATTCCGGAGATTACTTGACATTTAAAAAGAAATGCCTTGAAAAATTTATGAAATATGAAAATGGTTAAATTCTTGTTCGTTTTGCCAACGACAAATAAGCAGATTTTCATCTGCTTGAAAAAGTGATATACTATCAGTTGATGATACTGTTTAGGAAACACGGTATATCAGATATTTGGGTTTTCTGAAATGAGCCGTTTTAAGTCTTGGGAATTGTCGATCGCAGCGGATCGGGACTAATTCCTTTTGTAACAGTGCCATCACATTTATGGAATCTGTCTCCGTGTGGAGACGGAGATAGATTCTGCATATATGTGCAGCAAGCGTAAAGTTTACTTTATAGGAATATTTACGTTTCCCATGAACGACTACAGTATGAGCAACAAGAAGTTCCGTGGCATTATAAGCGATAAACTTCGCCCATATTTCCTGTTTTATAAAATCAGGTTTATAGCTGTGATAATGACTTAATCCAATCGTATATTTCAATTTTCGAAAAGAGGATTCGATCCCCCATCTGGAATTATAGATTTCTTTAAGCTTTTCAACAGGAAAGTTTTTTTCCGGAAGATTTGTCACAAGGCATTCATAAGTATCTTCTGATATTGGAAACCGTACGATCCGAAAAGTCAGATCATAAGTATCTTCTGAGCCATATTTTATGTAGTCAAAAGAAGCTGCCTGGTCAACATATCTTCGGTAAAAACCATCTTTGATTTTTATAGATTTACGATGGGATCTCGTAAGAGTTACGTCAACAGTTATATCAAATGTATCAGAATCCGGAAAAACAAAGTTCCCAATCAACCCTTTGCTTGTAATGTCTTTTGTACGAAAAACAAAATACTGTTCTTTTTCGATCACGTGAGCCATGTTGTTATAAGAGCAATACCCTCTGTCCCCGATAAAAATAGTTCTTTGATCCGGGTGAGGGATATGTCTGTCTACAAGCTGGCAAAAAGCAAGGAACTCATCTTTTTTGTGTGCAGACTGAAGAATGGCATCGGTATAGATCCGTTTATTTATGTCATAAAAGGCATTAATGTGTATGCTGTAAAAGCCGGAGGCAGAATGTCCTTCTGAGATAAAATAATCATCAGACGAATACTTTGAAAAGCTGAAAAAAGAAGTAGTAGAACCATCAGCAGCAATGTATTGATACTGCTGTTCCTGCTTTGAAAGTTCAAGCTTTTCGGAAGAAGAAGTAAACTCATGGAATACAGCTTCCAGAGCCTCTGGCATCATTTGGGAACGCCTTTGATTTAGGGCAGATATAGAAGGGAGATCCTCTGACATTTGAAAGAAATCCAGAAATTCGCATTTCGTGGATGAAGCACCTTGAGAAATAAGGAACGAAATAACATGATCTGGGGAAAGTTTTCGTATACGAGAATAATCGCGTCCCGGATTATAAACAAAGGAATCCATATGCGATGTAACTGTTGCTATAGAATGCTTAAGAGTATCTTTAAGTTTTAAATGGAACATAGGTATGTGCCTCCTGAATTAGAAAAATTTTAATTTCTAATTCAAAGGCCGCTCTCATTACCTCACAATAATATCAGTAATGAGAGCGGCCGCAGATTCCAGCTTAAAAGTCAAGGCTTTTGTAATCTTTTTGTTAGACCCTTAAGACTAACTAAGGGTATAGATTATCTAAATACCATTGGTGTATGAACAGTAACAAAAATGTCATCAATTTTTTCGATAAAAATATATATCTTTGTCTTGCCTTGTCAATGTGTGGTATACTTAAGACAGCAAAATACAGAAAGGAGAAAGTCATGGGAAACGAAGCAGGGGAATGGATCATTCATGGAGTAACATGGGATGATCCGAAATGCATCCACGATGTGGATGAAGCAGTCGAATATATCAACCGGGTTGGTTTTCTTCCTCTTTTTAAGAACGAAATTCCGGGGTTTTCTCTGGAGGAACGGACAGTGGCAGAATATTGGTGGTCTGATGATCCGGTGAGGGATCCGTGGAGATGGAGGATTGCCATTGCAAAAAAGCATGATGTTCTTTACGGGAATTTTTGCCAAAAAAGCCGGGTTTATTTCCAAAAAATGGCTGCCGGTATTTGCCAACTACCGCAGGACGGCTATGATTTTGATGCTCTGTTTGAGGATGAAAAAGCACCGATCAAACATAAGAATATTATGGATCATTTTATGGAAAATGATGCAGAAATCTACTCCTACGAATTGAAAAAATTGGCTGGATTTGGAAAAGATGGCGAAAAGGGATTTGACGGAGCCATTACCAGCCTTATGATGCAGACATATCTGTGTAACTGCGACTTTCGGAAAAGGATCAATCAAAAAGGCGTGGAGTACGGCTGGGATGTGGCTGTGTATTCTTCTCCGGAACACATTTATGGATATGACCATGTTACTTCCTGTTATAAAGAAGATCCGCGGACATCCTGGGGAAAAATTGTTGATCATATGAAACAGCTTTATCCAAAAAGCCGCGGATACGCAGATAAGAAAGATTCTAAAATAGGAGAGAATATGTGCAGCAGATATTATATAGAGCTCGGTATGATGGATGAAATTTCCAGAGTGGTACAGAACATAGATGGGGAGGATCCGGCTGGCACAAGGCGATATCCGGTCCGACCGATGTCGCACCGGTCATTGGACAGTCAGAACATGGACTGGAACTGGGTATATGCAGATGGGGATATCGAGCAGGAGAATATACGCAATTTGGGGTGAATGCAATTTATAGAAGGCGATGATTACCAAATCCGAAAGAATACAAGTTTTTTTATATCAAATAATGCAATTGTAAAAAAGAATAAGAAATGAGCAGCAAGTTTTTTTGTCATTCAGCATATCTTTAACAGATTTTCAAAGGAGAAAATATTATTTTCAGACATCAGTTCTTGAAATTTATTCAGATTAAGATCCGAATGCTCAAGCTCTCTGGAGAACTGATAACAGATCTGAATCTGATCATTCAGGTTAAAATGATGTTCGTTTTTCAGATATGTTCCGACATCAAGCTCATGGATAAACAAAGTACAGACGACAGCCATTTTAACTTGGTAAAGATTTCATCGTCATAGACTGCACCACAGAAATAAGTATAAATCCAGTAAACCAGAAGCTGTTCTTCCTGAATATGCCAGTCCGGACAGTAGAAATCAAATTCGCTTTTCTGATATATATAATCGTTTTTCTCCTGAAGAAATATATAAGGAATCAAGACGTTCCTTCAGAAATTCTTTCCATCCGGGACGAAGAACTTCCATTTCCGGAACAATAGTTTTCCACATGTTTTTAAATAGATCCTTTGATGTGTCAGAAGTATTCATTCTGGAATGAACTTTATCACAAAATGTTTTTCCGAATCCGGAATCTTCATGACGTTTCCGAATCTCTTCCCATTTAAAAAGTTCGTTTTTATTTAAACACAGCTGAAAATCATGTGTGATGGCAAGTACTTTCCACAGG
>ENA-OQED01000903-OQED01000903.1-human-gut-metagenome-genome-assembly--contig:-NODE-903-length-11419-cov-0.734591_pt1 | contig 11419 bp, 14 predicted proteins | sample MGYA00242790_ERZ504625 | MGnify/ENA primary metagenome ERZ504625 (study PRJEB26092, sample SAMD00036345) | human gut metagenome | host: Homo sapiens | study: EMG produced TPA metagenomics assembly of...
CAAAACTATTTTTGATTTTTTTGGAGTATGAAAAACCTTTCTTTAAATGGCTCTTTCGAATATTTTTTCCCGTTGCCTGACATGCATCATACACAACAGATTCAATAATCGCATCAAAGAAATCACTCGCGCTCACATTCAATGTTTCACTAACTTCTACCATTTTTCCATCCTCCAACAACATATATGATAAGTTTAATCCTTTCAATCTATCATTACAAGCTGATCATTTTTAAATTCTATACCGAAAAGTCGAAGGATTACTTTTGCGAATATTCAAAAGTATTTTTTTAAACTAAAATTTATAAATTAAGTTTCATATATATGGTAGTATCCATAGGACTATCATTATAACTGCTTATTTCATAAAATCCATGTTTTTTATACATATGTATTGCACTTTTCAGGAACGGGAGTGTATCTAACAGCATGTACGAATACCCTATTTTCTTTGCATCATCTATGATTTTTTCAACTAACAGATCACCTATTTTTCGCCCTCTAAACTGAGGCCTTATATAGAGACGCTTCATTTCACAATTTTGACTGTCAATTTTTCTTAGACCTATACAACCAGCTAATTTCTCATCACAATAAACCAAATATAATCTTCCATCAGGCAAACAATATTTGTTCTCCAAATGTTCCATTTCTTCACTATAATTTTGAATATCTAAATATTTTTGGAAAGAACTATCTTTTTCAATTAGCATAGCCGTATATTCTGTAAATAGTTTACTTACTTCTTCAGCTCGATTATAAGCATATACTATTTTTATTCCCACAACTACTTGTCCTCCTACACTGTTAATTCTAGTTATCAAAATCTTCCCTAGTCTCTTTTTTCATTGCGATACCTCCAACAAAAAATCCAATTTATAGAATTATTGTACTTTTATCCCTCTCTAATTACAGTATGAAACTTTTTAAAAAGATCACCCTTAAAAGGTGATCTTATTGAATTTGTGATTTTAGATAGGCAAAGATAAACTCGTCTAAGTCTCCATCCAATACGTTTTGTACCTGGCTTGTTTCACAACCTGTGCGAACATCCTTCACTAAACTATATGGATGCATGACATAACTTCGAATCTGGCTTCCCCACTCATTGGCTGCCTGAATGCCCTTAATTTCTGCCAGTTTCTTTTCTTGTTTTTCTATTTCTAATTGATAAAGTCTAGATTTTAAGATACGCATCGCTTCTTCGCGGTTTTCGTGCTGCGACCTTCCATTTTGGCAAGTTGAAACAATACCAGTTGGCTTATGTACGATACGAACAGCTGAGTCCGTTTTGTTAATATCTGACCTCCAGCACCAGATGCTCTTTTTGTCTCTATGATCAAATCTTCTGGCTTTACTTCAATTTCAATTTCATCATTGAACTGAGGCATTACATCCAAAGAAGCAAAAGAAGTATGTCTTCTCGCCCCAGAATCAAATGGTGAAATTCGTACTAAACGATGTACACCTTTTTCTCCTTTTAGATAACCGTATGCCTTATCCCCCTCAACCAGGAAAGTAACACTCTTGATTCCAGCTTCTTCACCTGGTTGATAATCTAAAACTGTAACTTTAAAGCCTTTCTTTTCCGCATATCGTGTATACATGCGATATAACATGCTGGCCCAATCACAAGATTCAGTTCCCCCAGCACCTGGATGCAATTCTAGGATTGCATTGTTTTGATCATATTCATGCGACAAAAGCACTTGAATTTCAAAATTCTCAAAGTCTTTTGCCATGGCATCATATTCTTCTTCTGCCAAAGCCATAAGCTCTTCATCGAATACTTCCTTAATGGCATCTGCCGTTTCATCCAAAGACTTTAAAGTATCATCTAAAGCCTGATAGCTGTCGACAATATTTTTTAGATTGTTACGTGTTCGAATTGCACTTTGAGCTTTCTTTTGATCGTTCCAAAATCCATCTTCCAAAGTTTTTTTGTCTAATTCTTCAATTTGATTTTTTTTTATCAGCTAAGTCAAAGTGACTCACCTAGAGAATTTAACTTCTCCAGGTGAGTAGTCACTCCTTGTTTTAATTCATAAAGTTCCATTACGCTTTTGTCTCCCTACGAATTCTTACTTTTAATAAGAAGAAAGCAATTTCTCTATCGATACGTTTGTTCATATCTTCAAACATATCAAAACCTTCCTGTACATATTGCTGCAAAGGATTATTTTGTGCATAAGAACGTAAATAGATACCACTTCTTAATTTATCCATGCGGTCAATATGTTCGATCCAGTTTCTATCAATATTACGCAAGACAACAGTTTTTTTCAAATGGCAAGAACTGCATCTTAACAGGTTCAATCTCTTTCTCATAATCATTCCAGATACGATCCAAACAATGAAGTTTGATTTCTTCATATTTCAAGCCTTCTAATTCCTGAGCATGAATAGCTCTATCTTCTGTTAAACCTGTCATCTCTAATGATTTACAAAGACCTGGAATATCCACTGTTTGTTTTTTCTCATCCAGAATATTTGCCTGTAATGTTTGATCCAACGTTTTTTCAAAAATCACATGTACCATTTCATGTACTTCTTCGCTTTCTAAGATGCGATTTCTTTGTGCATAGATGATTTCACGCTGACGACGTAATACATCATCATAATCTAACAATTGTTTACGCATATCAAAGTTATATCCTTCAACACGCTTTTGCGCCATTGTGATAGATTTCGTAACAGCTTTAGATTCGATTTGTTCATCCCCCATTTTTTCAAATAGTTTCTGAAGTTTTTCGCCACCAAAACGAACCATCAAAGAGTCTTCCAAAGAAACAAAGAATCGAGAGAAACCTGGATCACCCTGACGTCCGCTTCGTCCACGAAGCTGATTGTCGATACGACGTGATTCATGACGTTCACTACCAATTACCGCTAAACCACCCAATTTACGTGATCTTCTGTCAATTTAATATCGGTACCACGACCAGCCATGTTGGTTGCGATCGTTACAGATTTTGGACGTCCTGCCATTGCGACGATTTCTGCTTCACGAGCATGGTTTTTCGCATTCAACACTTCATGTGGAATGCCTCTTTTTCAACATTTCACTGATCAATTCACTCGTTTCTACCGCAATCGTACCAACCAGAACAGGCTGCCCTTTTTCATAAAGTGCTTTAACTTCACGAACAAGTGCACGATATTTATCATCTTTATGGGCATAAATTTCATCTGGCAAGTCTTTACGAATTACTGGACGGTTTGTTGGAATGACAACAACACGCATATTGTATGTAGAAAGGAATTCTTCCTCTTCTGTTTTAGCTGTACCTGTCATACCTGCTAGTTTTTCATATAAACGGAAGAAGTTCTGATATGTAATAGTTGCCAAAGTAGATGTTTCTTCTTTGATTGGCACACCCTCTTTTGCCTCAATTGCCTGATGTAAACCATCTGAATAAGCACGTCCAGGCATCATACGACCTGTAAACTGGTCTACGATCACAATTTCCTGGTTGTCGCTAACTACGTATTCAACTTCTTTCATCATAATATAGTTAGCGCGCAAAGCTTGATTGATATGATGGACAAGTTGAGTATGGTTGATATCATACAAGTTATCTAATTTAAAATACTTTTCTGCTTTTTCCACACCAGCCTCACTTAACATGATCTGACGTGTTTTCTGATCAATATCATAATCACCTGAAATCAAAGTCTTTTCATGTGTAAATTTATCGGTTTCATATTCAGGAGCTTCTAAAGTCTTAACGAATTTATCGGCCTGGATATAAAGATTGGCAGTCTGTTTTTTACCCCCGGAAATGATCAATGGAGTACGTGATTCATCAATCAAAACAGAATCGACCTCATCAATAATTGCCATATGAAGACCACGCATTACACGATCTTTTACACTTGTTACCATATTATCACGAAGATAATCGAAACCTAATTCAGAGTTCGTTGTATATGTGATATCACATTCATAAGCTTCACGTTTTTCTCTTGCGTTTAATTCACGCTTATTTACACCTACTGTAAGTCCTAAAGCACGATAGATTCTCCCCATCCAGTCCGCGTCACGGCCAGCCAAATATTCATTGACCGTAATAACATGAACACCTTTTCCAGCTAAGGCATTTAAATAAACACACATCGTTGCGGTCAAAGTTTTACCTTCACCGGTTTTCATTTCGGCAATATCACCTTTATGCATTGCGATTGCACCCATGATCTGTACTTATATGGCTTTTCACCTAATTGACGATAAGCCATCTCACGAGCTGTTGCGAATGCTTCATATAAAATATCATCAATCGTTTCGCCATTTGCTAAACGTTCTTTATATTCTGTTGTTTTATCAGCTAATTCTTCATCACTTAATTTCTGCATCTCTGGTTCATAGGAAATGACTTTATCGGCCATTTTTTCTAAAGATGCCAATTCTCTTTGTTCTTCAGAGAACAACTTGCTAAATAATCCAGCCATAATTTTCCTCCCTTGAGTCTAAACTATTCTATATTCTATCACATAATTCAATTCAAAACTATCTCTGATACAGATTAACCATCGATTTTTACTTCATTTTAACAATATATTACCCTTTTATGACAATATTTTTCTATGATATACTTATCGATAGAGGAATTAATATGAAGAAAAAAGAATCATTATTATTGCGATCATTTTGATCATTGCGACCACAGGATTTTTTTACTTAAAACCTAAACCTGAAACAACAGTCGACCAAGAGTGGTACACCATTGAAAATATTACGTTCGATCAAGAAAACAATAAAATATCAGGTACATCCATTTCCCCATACGAAGGAGAAATTGAAGTATATTTACCAGATGGTATCGATACATCAAAACTTAAAGATGGACAAAATGTTCAAGTCTTGGCTGGACCTGGTATGACCATGAGCCTGCCTCCTCAATTGATGAATTGTCAAGAAATAAAGATTATAGAATAAAAAGAGCCGATTTTGGCTCTTTTTATCGTAAAAATATATGAATCAATTTATCATATAACTTGGAATATGGCTGATATCGAATTGGAAGATCCAGCCATGTTTTTTTATCTACGATGGATTTATAGTGCGTGAATGTTTTAAAACCTTCTTTGCCATGATATCCACCCATACCTGAATTGCCCACTCCACCAAAAGGCATATTGCTGGTGGCAAGATGAATGATCGTATCATTAATACATCCGCCTCCATATGGAACACTATGAGTTACCATATCAACTCTTGTTTTATTTGAAGAGAACAAATACAAAGCTAAAGGAGATGGCTTTTCTTTTATAATATTGATACAGTCTTCAAAATTGGTAAACGTTAAGATTGGCATGATAGGCCCAAAGATTTCTTCTTGCATAACCGCATCATCCATGAAACGTGATCCATTATCGTTGGTTCGATCTTCAATGTTTCACGATTTGTCTTTCCTCCATAAACGATCTTATTAGGATCTAAAAGTTTACTGATTCGATCAAAATGTTTCTCATTTATGATCTTGCCATAACTAGACAAATCTTGATATTGACGTTTAATTTCTTGAATTACTTCATGAATCAGTTTATCTTTAACAGAAGTATGAACATAAATATAATCTGGAGCTACACAAGTCTGTCCAAGATTTAGATACTTACCAAAAACAATACGTCTTGCTGCCAGTTTTATATTAGCCGTCTCATCCACGATACAAGGTGACTTTCCACCTAACTCAAGAGTTACCGGTGTCAAATGCACACTTGCCTTGGACATCACCTCATGTCCTACATATGGAGAACCAGTAAAGAAAATGTAATCAAACTTTTCTTCTAATAAAGCCTGGTTTTCCTTTCTTCCTCCAAGTATTACACTCACATATTCTTTAGGAAAAACATTTGTCAGTATTTCCTCAATGATTTGAGAAGTATATGGAGAATATGCACTTGGTTTTACCATAACAGTATTGCCTGCCGCAATTGCATCAATAAGAGGATCAACGGTTAACATAAACGGATAGTTCCAAGGAGACATGACCAAAACAACTCCATAAGGGCATGGCACCTGATAACTAGAAGCATGAAACTGAGCAAGTGGAGTCATAACACGATGCTTACGGGCAAACTTTTTAGTATGGTGTATCATATATGATAATTCACTTAACACCATTCCAGTTTCACACATATAGCTCTCACTGGATGTTTTTCCAAGATCCTTATACAAGGCTTCATTGATTTGATCTTCTTTTTCTAAAATAACCCTTTTAAGTTTCTTTAAATATTCTATACGAGTATCTACATTTAAGGTCTTTCCGGAATTAAAGTAGTTTCTTTGGCTTTGAATGATTTCTTGGATCTGACTGGACTCCATACTACGCTCTCCTTCTTAACAATATCTAAATAAAACCTCTCCAGTTCTTTTTCATCAAAAAGTACAGGAACTGGATATAGAGGATTGGCTTCTTTAGAAGCATGATGGCATAATTCTGGAATATCTTCAACTTGAATTTCTTCAATCGATGAACCAATATCAAAGACATTGTTCATCTCTTCAATAGATTCAATCATACGTATAGCCGCAATTCGCTCATCGGTTGTTACATCTGCCAAACCTGCCGCTACTGCACAATCTTTTAAAGCTGGATACACTTTGGTTCCATATCCTCTCAACACAACAGGCAAAAGAATCGCATTGGCATAACCATGTGCAACACCATAACGTCCTCCCAGTGCATGCGCCAAAGCATGAACATAACCTACATACGATTTTGAGAAGGCCCATCCTGCAAGATACGCTGCATGTGCCATATTCTCTCGTGCCTTTAAATCATCCCCATGATGATAGGCCTCAAATAAATTTTCATAAATCAACGAAAATCGCTTGAAGGCTCGCTTCTCTTGTATCTTTGGTCGTAGACCTTCCAATATAAGCTTCAATAGCGTGGGTCAGCGCATCCATACCTGTAGTTGCCGTTAAGAATGGTGGCAAAGACGTCGTCATTCTTGCATCTAACAAAGCATATTTAGGGATCAAGCAAAAATCTTCAATCGCATATTTGGTCTTATTTGCCGGATCACTGATCACAGCTGCAAGCGTACATTCGCTTCCTGTTCCTGCTGTTGTAGGAATAGCGATCAATACTGGTAATTTATGCAACACTTTTAAGACACCTTTCATCTTAGATAAAGGTGTGCGTTTTCTAACAACGCGAATGCCTACGCCTTTTGCACAATCCATGCTGGAACCGCCACCTAGAGCAATGATCCCTTGACATCCATTTTCATGATAAAGCTTAACTGCTTCTTCCACATTTTCAACCGTAGGATTTACCTGTGTTTTATCATAAACACTGACTTGATACCCAGCGTTGGTCAATGCTTCAATAATAGGCAAATGTAAACCAACTTTTATGATACCTGCATCCGTAACTAAAAGAACTCTTGAACATTGTTCTTTTTTTAAGACATCCGGTAATTTATCTAAAGACGAAATCGTTTCTGGTTTGCGATATGGCAAAACAGGAATTGCGATCTTAAAACAAGTTTGAAATACACGACAATATACAGACTTTAGTTTATTCATAACATGCCTCCTGTATGTTCACCAAGTAAACTGTTCACATTATAAACCTTTTGTCTTGCTTGTCAACAAAAAAGGTCTGTCTTAAAACAAACCTATAATGTATCTATCATTGAATGTGCCCATTCTTTTATGCGTTTTAAATCATCAAAGTCTGGATGACTCTTCGCTTTTTCAAAATTATCTAAACTAGCCAATATCCTTTCATCATTTGGATTCTTCTCTAACATCATAAGATATCGATTTTTTACAGAATCAGGCATTCTCCCCTGACAAAAATATGAACCCAGAAATTCATTTGATGAATCTATCAATTTCATCACCGTATCTAATAGACGCTTAAAATAAGCTTGAGATCCGCCAAATCCAGCCGTTTGGAAATAAGCAATCTTTTTATTCTTTAAACTTGAAAGTAAACTTTTAATTTCTTCACTACAGCATCCTTTATCTGTCCAAGAACCTACAAAATAAAGATCAGCATCAATGCCTTCCTGAAATTTTCCAAAATAAACTAAATCATTTTTCTGAACAACTTCTTTGATCCCTTGAGCAAGATATTCTGTATTTCCTGTATTACTTGAAAAGAGATGGCAATTTTCATAATACTCACCTCTTTAGATTAGATGATATCACAACAAGAATTAAATAGATACCTCAACAATCTTTTTCTCATGATCTGCAACCAAATTTGGGCTCTGCAAGACCAAGGCAATTACCGACAAAACAACTTGAGTTGCTGGATAAGCACACCATACTCCAGTTAGTTGAAATAAAGATGAGAAAACGATCAAAAATACCGGTAATAATAAACAAGGCTCGATATAAACTAGAAATGTAGAATTTTTAGATCGGCCGGAGGCATAAAATACTGCTGAAGTAAGACGACTGATTCCAATAAAAGGAAAAGAAAGAGCTGTGATGATCAACGCCAGTTTTGTACCATCATATAGCGAATGGGAAACACCAAATAATCCCGTTAAAGGTTCATTAAACAAATAAACACCCATAAATAAGATAACTGATACACCAAGAGAAACAAAGAAGGCTTTGCGATATAAATAATGGATCACATCTTTATTTCCTTTACCGTGATAATAGCTCAACAATGGCTGCACACCATCGCCGATACCCTGCAACAACAATTGAGCACTGGAAAGCACGTAAGAAATTACCGAATAAATTGTTAATGCATCATTCCCACCATACATAATACATGTCCAATTGGTCAAAACGATCATGATACATGGAATCATGGTTTGCCCAAAAGGTGAGATGCCTACAGTTATGATTCTTTTTATCAAAGATGCTGAGGGTACATAACAGTGCAAAGAGATTTCTTTTAACTTTGATGCATATAAGAAAGCCAAGCAACTTAGTGCAACAACTCCCTGTGCAATGATCGTTGCCAAAGCAGCTCCAGATAATCCCATTCCCATTAGGAAGACAAAGATATAATCTAAAACAATATTAGTAACCAAGCCGCTGCTCATACATATCGTCGCAACAATGGTCTTTCCATAATTACGAATCAAAGGACTTAACCCATTTCCTAAAACAGGCAAAAGGCCTCCACAAAGAATCACAAATATATAATCATAGGCATATTCATAAATAGTTCCAGAAGCTCCTAAAATCTCTAATAACGTTGGAGTCGCAAAAAATAAAACAATGGACAAAACAATACCGGCAACGATCAAAAGCGTAATTGTCGAACCTAAAGATCGATCTGCACTCTTCGTTTCATCCCTGCCTGAAAAATAAGATAGCGCTACGGCTCCTCCAATTCCAATTCCAATTGCAGATGCATTTAAAATTACTTGGATTGGATAAACAAGATTGATAGCTGCTAAGGCGTCATTCCCTACCGAATTTCCAACAAAAAGACCATCTACGATTGAATAAAAACCACTCAACAACATGGTGAACATAGATGGTAAAATATACTTCCAAAATTGTGAATTTAGATATTTACGCTCCATGATCATCCCTCCCAAATCAAGAGTATAAACATTGGAGCAACTCCAAGGTCAACTGTTTTTTATCGGCAAAAAAAATTTCGGCATAATAGTGTTCATAATCTGTATAAAATGTAACCGGTATTTCACGAATAAGACAATGGTCTTTTAATTCAAGTCCATTATCTTTGGCATATGCTTCATCGGTTCAATATCTTCCTGACTCACCTTTCCATCTTTCATTCGTACAGCTCGATAGACACACTTTTGTTTATTGATCTTTGTTGAATTTTTTAATTCTTCTTTCATCTTCATTTTTTGAAGAAGCTGTGTTTCAATGCTGACAAAGGTTCGCTTTAGTTCCATCTGGTCTTTTTTTAATTCATAATGCGTGTAAAAAGCGCAAAGAACAAACTGATCCTGAGTCATATATTGAATATCATGAATAAAGAAATCTTCCTTGTCTTTTCCCTCAAATAATATAATCGATCCTTTAAAATCTTGAATAGAACATTCATTTTCGTGATGTTCTATCATGTGAAACATCGATTTGATATGTGAAATCTTTTTTAATAACTGTTGTTCATAGTATATCTTTCGCTTGGTTTCTTCTTCCTTTTTCTCTATTAATTCAATTGTATAAGATGGTTTTAATGTCTTTGATAATTCATATATATCTGAAAGAGGAAAATCCAAATGACGATAATAAATAACATCTAATAATTCTAAGACATTCATCAATGTATACATGCGATAATTGTTTTCTGGATTCACATGAGGATGGACAAGTCCTTTTTTTTCGTAAAAACGAATTGTATCAGTACTTAAACCCAAAAGCTTGCTGATTTCACTAATCGTTGAATACTTTTTCATCTTCTGCTCTCTTTCTAGAAAACCATTTTTCTTTTCGAATACCCTGAACCACTCCTATGGCATCCGCTAAAAACCATCCAATTGGAATAGACCACCAAATCATGTGCTCGCCTAGAGTAGGCGCCAGTGCATAAGATAACAAAACTCTGGTTCCAAGAGATACGATCGTTAACACAACCGAAATGCCTGGCTTACCAACACCCCTATAATATCCATATAACAAAAACAAAAGTCCGATTCCTAAATAACAAGCGCCTTCAATACGAAGATACTCCGCCCCTTTTAAGATGATTTCTGTCTGTTCCGGTTTAATGAATATCAACATCAATGTATCCGCAAAATTAAAAACAATAGTTGAAATCAAGAAACAAAATAAAGCTGCAACAATAACAGCTGATTTTGTTCCTTTACGTATACGTTCTTCTAATCCTGCGCCTTTATTTTGTGCAACAAAAGTTGAATAAGCATTTCCAAAATCCTGCACAGGCATATAGGCAAATGAATCTATTTTTACGGCTGCCGCAAAAGCCGACATAGTTACTAAGCCAAAACTATTAACCAATCCCTGTATTAAAAGGATTCCAAAATTCATTACGGATTGTTGTACACACGTCAATAAAGAATAATCTTTGATTTTTTGAAAAACACTTTTATCAAAATTACCAATATTCTTTTTGTGGAAGTAAATCTCTCTGTTGAAAGAACACATACACAAAAAGTCCTATTGCACTTAAAGCTTGTGACATTGTTGTTGCGATAGCAGCACCTGCAACACCCATATGCAAACTAACAATAAAATAGATATCTAAGATTATGTTTCCAATTGCTGAAACGCCTAAAAATAATAATGGTGTTCTCGAGTCACCTAAAGCTCTTAAAAGTGAAGCAAAATAATTATACAAAAAAGTAAATAGAATGCCTAAAAATATATAAAATAGATAACCATGCGTGTCACTCCATATTTCTAAAGGAATCTGTAAAAAAGACAAAATAGGATCAATCAATAACAAGCATCCAGCCTCTAAAGCAACAGACAATAATCCTATGCCAACAAAAG
>ENA-OQED01000904-OQED01000904.1-human-gut-metagenome-genome-assembly--contig:-NODE-904-length-11413-cov-1.192185_pt1 | contig 11413 bp, 14 predicted proteins | sample MGYA00242790_ERZ504625 | MGnify/ENA primary metagenome ERZ504625 (study PRJEB26092, sample SAMD00036345) | human gut metagenome | host: Homo sapiens | study: EMG produced TPA metagenomics assembly of...
TGATGTTCAAGGCACAGAGCTGCTTCGTCAACGCCATGCGCAAGTTCCTGCTGGATCGCAACTTCATCGAGATCCACACCCCCAAGCTGATCGCTGCTGCCAGCGAGAGCGGCTCTGAGGTGTTCAAGGTGGACTACTTCGACCGCAACGCTTATCTGGCACAGAGCCCCCAGTTCTATAAGCAGATGGCTATGGCTGCCGGCTTTGAGCGTATCTTCGAGACCGGTCCCGTGTTCCGCGCTGAGAAGAGCTACACCAACAAGCATGCTACTGAGTTCTCCGGCTTCGATCTGGAGTTCAGCTACATCACCTCCTTCAAAGACGTGATGAAGATGGAAGAGGAGCTGCTGACCGCCGGTCTGCAGGCCGTTAAGGACAGCTACGGCGACCAGATCAAGGAGTTGTTCGGACTGGAAGTCATCGTGCCCACCACCCCGTTCCCGGTGGTCAAGCTGGCAGACCTGTACAAGGCTCTGGAAGAAGAGTTCGGCTACACCGTGGACGAGAGCGAGAAGGGCGATCTGACCACCGAGGCCGAGCGCCTGAGCTACGACTGGGTCAAGAAGCACTACGGCCACGAGTTCCTGTTCATCACCGATTACTCCGCCGAGAAGCGCGCTTTCTACCACATGCGCGATGAGAACGGCGTGCCGCAGGGCTACGACCTGATCTGGCGCGGTGTGGAGATCACCACCGGTGCCCAGCGCGAGCATCGCTACGAGGTGCTGAAGAAGCAGGCCGAGGAGAAGGGTCTGGCCGATGATGTCAAGTTCTATCTGGAGTTCTTCCAGTACGGCTGCCCGCCCCACGGCGGCTTTGGTCTGGGCATCGACCGCCTGACCATGCTGCTGTGCGGCCTGAGCATCAAGGACGCCGAGTTCCTGTTCCGCGGCCCCAACCGCCTGACCCCGTGATTTCATAAACCTTTCTGAGAGCTGCTGTGTGTTTGCACGGCAGCTCTTTTTTGAGTCCCGTGAAAAGGCAATTGAGGAAAATCCGCAGATTTTCTTCAATTGCAATTATATAAAATAATTTTTCCGCTGATTATGCCCAGAGCAAAGCGGAGGGCATTTAAGATCGTCCCGGCATAATAAGCGCTCCCTTTTCATACGATACAACGAGCACACCCACCCCTACGGGCGCGGTGCGCAGCGCAACAGGAAGGGGAGAAGGACCTTGGAGAAACAGGAACAGAACAGCATCTGTCGCGAGATCGGCGCACGCACCGGCGGGGATATCTACATCGGTGTGGTGGGGCCGGTGCGCAGCGGCAAATCCACCTTTATCAAGCGGTTCATGGAGCAGCTGGTGCTGCCCGCCATGTCCGGCTCTGCCGCTGCCCGGGAACGTGCCCGGGACGAGCTGCCGCAGTCGGCAGCGGGGCGCACCATCATGACCACCGAGCCGAAATTCATCCCGGAGACCGCCGTGCCCTTGCAGCTGGAGGGCGGCGGGGCGTGCCGGGTGCGGCTGATCGACTGCGTGGGCTACATGGTGGAGGGTGCCATGGGGCACGAGGAGGACGCAAAGCCCCGCATGGTCAAAAGCCCGTGGTTTGAGCAGGAAGTGCCCTTTGACCTTGCCGCAGAGACCGGCACCCGCAAGGTGATCTGTGAGCACTCCACCATCGGGGTGGTGGTCACCACCGACGGCTCAGTCAGCGATATCCCCCGGGCGGGCTACGCAGAGGCCGAAAGGCGGGTCGTCACCGAGTTGGAAGCGCTGGGCAAGCCTTATATCATCCTGCTCAACAGCACCCACCCGGACGCGCCGGAGACCCGGCAGCTGGCCGAGGGCATGGCGCGAGACTACCGCCGCACCGTGCTGCCGGTAAGCTGCGTGGACTTGGACGCCGCCATGCTGGGGGAGATTTTGCGGCGGGTGCTGTATGAATTTCCGGTGCAGGAGCTGGATTTTGCTCTGCCCCGCTGGGTGACCATGCTGGAGCCCGGGCACTGGTTGCAAGCACAGGTGTACACAGCTGCCATGCAGCTGGCAGAGCGGGTGTCCCGCATGAAGGATCTGCCCGCCGGAACGGACGCCCCTGCGCTGGAATGCGATGCCGTGCAGCGCTCGGCAGTGGCGGGCGCAGATCTTGCCGCCGGCAGTGTGCGGGTGAGCTTGGAGTTAAAGCCGGAGATCTTTTATCAGGTGCTCAGCGAGCAGACCGGGCTGGACATCGGGGACGAGGCGGGGCTGATGCCCTGCATCATGGAGCTTGCCCGGGCAAAACGCGCCTACGAGAAGGTGCGCAGCGCCTTGGAGCAGGTGGAAGCCACCGGCTACGGCATTGTGATGCCCTCCATCGACGAGCTGCATCTGGAACCGCCGGAGATCGTGCATCAGGACGGGCGCTGCGGGGTGCGGCTGCAAGCCTGCGCGCCCTCTATCCAGATGATGAAGGCCACCATCCACACGGAACTGAGCCCCATCGTGGGCACCGAGAAGCAGAGCGAGGACTTGGTGCAGAGCCTGCTGGCCGACTTTGCGGACGACCCGGTGCAGCTGTGGGAGTCCAACATTTTCGGCAAAAGTCTGCACGAGCTGGTGAACGACGGCTTGCAGAACAAGCTGCTCCACATCCCGCAGGAAGCCCGCACCCGCCTGCAGGAAACGCTGGAGCAGGTCATCAACGAGGGCTGCACTGGACTGATCTGTATCCTGATCTAGGCGTATCTGAAAAATCCCCGCCCGCCGTAAGTTCTGCTTGACAGCGGGGCGGGGATCGTTTCTGTTCTTATTTTTCTTCCTCGGTCAGCTTGTTGATCAGCAGCTGATAGATCTCGTTGCCCTTCAGGATGAACTGCTTCTTCACCAGTTCGGCGCTCAGCCGGTCGGGCGCACCCAGTTCCAGACAGAACAGTTCGCTGTCCAGCCCCTTTACGGTGCAGCGCACGGTGCAGTGACCATCGGCCTTTTCGGTGATGCGGGCGCTGTACTTGGCCTCCTTGCGGGCCCATGTCTGGCAGCGCAGCACGGCAGCCACCGCCCGCTCCCGCACGCTGCGGGGCAGGTCGTAGGCCAGCTCCTGCGCTACCTTGCGGCCTTTGTCGGTAATGGTGTAGCTGTCGCCGGTCAGGGTGACCAGCGCCTGTTTTGTGATATCGTCCAGACAGGAGCCGATCTCAAAATAGTTGACAAGGGCTTCCTCCATCAGGCGTTCTCAATCTCCTGCCGGGTAATGGGACCGGCGTTTTTCACCAGATAGCACAGCAGCAACCGGATCTCGGTGCTGCTGGTCAGGCCGCCGGGACGGACACCGGCGGTAAAAGCATCATTGGCGCTCATCGTTCCTTACATCCCCCTTGCGCTTTCACATGGTATCAAAGGTCTGCGCCGCTGCCAAAAGGGCGGGCAGCGGGCAGACAAAAACTCTTTCTATTAGTATAAAGGCTTTCAGCCCGGATTGCAAGCCGCAACGGCAAAATCTGTCTCAATGCGCTTGGGGCATTCCGGTGTGGAGTACACCCACCTGTCCAGATGTCCCTCGGTGATGAAGTACCGCAGCTCAAACCGGTGGGGCTGGCTCAGGGCGTGGTTCACGATGACCAGCTTGATCTTCATCTTTTCCGGCAGGATGTTTTTGATGTAGACACTTACCGCCTGCCCGGGCGCAAGACCGGAGCAGCTCTCCGCAAGCCCCGCAAGGTTCGGCGCAATCTCCACAAAGGTACCGTATTCCTCCACGCTGCGCACGATGCCCACCACCGTTTCGCCCACGGTGAACCGGGCGGCGTTCTCTGCCCATGTGCCCAACAGCTCCCGGATGGTCAGCACAAAGCGCCCCTGCGCGTCCCGGTTCTTGATGGCGCACAAGATCTGCTGCCCTACGCTGACCCGGTCGGCAGGGGAGGAGATGCGGCTTACCGACATACAGTCGATGGGCAGCAGGGCACTGATACCACAGCCTACGTCACAAAACGCGCCGAACGGCTCGATGTGGGTCACTGTACAGGGCAGGATATCCCCGGGCGAGAGGGTGTCCAGATACTCGGCCTTGCACAGCCGCTGCGCTTCGGCGCGGGAAAGCCGGTAGCAGGGCGCGCCGTCCTCGTCCGTGTCCAGCCCCTCGATGACAAAGCAGGTGGGGCGTCCCACCCGGGTCAGCACCGCAATATCCCGCACGGTGCCCGCCTCGGCACCGTCTGCGCACTGGGCAAAGGGCATCACCGCCTTTACGCCGCCCAGCTCAAACCGCAGCTGCCGCCGGGTGTCAAAGGCAAGGGCGGTGGCCTGTAAAATCTCGCCGCTGGCCATGGCAGCACGCAGCTCGGCAGGAGAAAGGCGGGCGGCAGAACGGTAACTGTTTTCGGTACGATAAGCTTGCATCATGTTTCATTCCTCTTTCTATATGGTTTTCGGATCTCTGTGCGATGCTACAACGATATGCAGCAGTGTGCGCAGATATTTGCATTTTGTGCGGCTTTGCATTATACTATATCTGTATGCGCAGCACCCGCTCAGCGGGCGGCGGCACACACTGGCTCTGCCGGGCGTTTGCGCGGCAGAAAAGAAGGGAGAGGTCGGATAAATATGGACGTCGCTGTGGGAGATACCATCCTCACCCGCAAAAAGCACCCCTGCGGAGCATCCAGCTTCGAGGTGCTGCGGGTGGGCATGGATTTTAAGATCCGCTGCACCGGCTGCGGACGCGAGGTCATGCTGCCCCGCGCCAAAATTGAAAAGAACATCAAAAAGGTGGTAAAGCCCGGCAGTGCGCAGTAGCACGGCCAACGCACCCGAACCGGAACGAATTTGTAAGGAGAACTGCAAGGATGCAAGATATTTCTTCCCGGATGGATGCGGTCTGCCGCCGCTTTGAGGAACTTTCCATGCGGCTGAACCAGCCCGATACCGCCGCCGACCCGGCGCTGTTCCGCAAGCTGATGCGGGAGTATCACGATACAGAGCCGGTGGTGGAGGCTTACCGGGACTGGCAGACCGCGCTGGATCATCTGGCGCAGGCCAAAGCCCTGCTGGAGGAGCCCGGTTCACTGGACCCGGACTTCAAGCAGATGATACAGCAGGAAATCAGCGAAAAAAGTCAAGATGTGGCAAAGCTGGAAAATAATCTCAAAATTTTGCTGCTGCCCAAGGACGTGAACGACGGCAAAAACGTCATCATGGAGATCCGCAGCGGTGCCGGCGGCGAGGAAGCCGCTCTGTTTGCCCACAGTCTGCTGCGGATGTACACCATGTACGCCCAGAACCGTGGCTGGACGCTGGAACTGCTCAACCTGAACGAGACCGAACTTGGCGGCGTAAAGGAAGCCATCATCTCAGTGGATGGCGCAGGTGCGTATAACCGTCTCAAGTACGAGAGCGGGGTGCACCGGGTGCAGCGTGTGCCGGAGACCGAGACCCAAGGCCGCATCCACACCTCCACCGCCACTGTGGCGGTAATGCCGCAGGCAGAGGAGGTGGACTTTGCGCTGGACATGAAAGACTTGCGCATTGATACCTTCCGCTCCTCCGGTGCGGGCGGTCAGCACATCAACAAGACCTCCAGTGCCATCCGTGTGACCCATATCCCCACAGGTACGGTGGTGGAGTGCCAGAACGAGCGCAGCCAGTTCCAGAACAAGGATAAGGCGCTGGAGATCCTGCGCAGCCGTCTGCTTGCGCAAAAACAGAAGGAACAGCAGGATGCCATCAACGCCCAGCGTCAGGGGCAGGTGGGCACCGGCGACCGCAGCGAGAAGATCCGCACCTACAACTTTCCGCAGGACCGCTGCACCGACCACCGCATCGGCCTGACCGTCCACAATCTGGAAAAGATCATGGACGGCAATCTGGACGAGGTCATTGACGCCCTTGCCACCCGCGAGCAGACTGAAAAGCTGCAAAGGCTGGGCGGGTAAAACCCGGTTTTGCGGGTGCAAAACCATCCAAACAACTGCCAAGCAACTATACTTTACAGATAGAAAGAACGATGATTCGTATGAAAATCAAAACCAGAGTTTTGCCTGCCGATGAAGCAGGCGTAGCCGAGGCCGCGCAGCTGCTGCGGCAGGGACAGCTTGTAGCCCTGCCCACTGAGACGGTCTACGGCATTGCCGCCGATGCCCGCAACGGTGCGGCGGTGCGCGATATCTTTGTGGCCAAGGGGCGCCCGCAGGATAACCCCCCTCATCGTCCACGTCACCGGGCCGGAAATGCTGCCGGGTCTTGTCAGCGAGGTGCCGGAGCGTGCCCAGCTGCTGATGGCAGCCTTCTGCCCCGGCCCACTGACCATCATCATGCCGCGCGGGCCGGAGGTGGCGGATGAGTGCTGCGCCGGACTGGATACCGTGGGCATCCGTATGCCCAGCCACCCGGTAGCGCGGGCGGTTATCCAGCAGAGCGGCTGTGCCTTTGCTGCCCCCAGCGCCAACCTTTCCGGCAAGCCCAGCCCCACCAACGCACAGGATGTGTTCACCGATATGGACGGCCGCCTGCCGTTGATTTTGGACGGCGGCGAGTGCGATGTGGGTGTGGAGAGCACCGTGGTGTCGGTGGTGGGTGATAAACCCACCCTGTTCCGTCCCGGCCACATCACGCTGGAGGACTTGGAACGCGCCCTCGGCGAAGAGGTAGAGGTGTCCAAGGCCATTCTGGAAAAGCTGCCGGAGGGTGCTGTGGTGCGCAGCCCGGGCATGAAGTACAAACACTACGCCCCCAAGGCCGATGTGACCTTGCTCAACGGCACCTTTGCGCAGTTCAAGGCCTATGTGGACGCCCATAAAGACGAGAACCCCCAGCTGCCTGTGCTTTACCGGCGAAAGCGCAAAGCTGGATGTGCCCTGCGTGGAATACGGCCGCGAGGGGGACGGTGCCGATCAGGCAAAGCACATCTTCCGCTCCCTGCGGGCGCTGGATGAGCAGGGCGATGGCGTAGTCTACGCCCGCTGCCCGCAGAAGGACGGCCTGTCCATGGCAGTGTACAACCGCCTGATCCGCGCCGCCGCCTTCCGGGTGATCGATCTATGATAACTTTAGGAATCACGGGGCGCAGCGGCTGCGGTAAGTCCACGGTCACGGCGGTATTTGCCGCCCACGGCGTGCCGCTGGCCGATGCCGACCAGCTCAGCCGGGAAATTTTGCTGCCCGGCTCGCCGCTGCTGCCGCAGCTTGCGGCGCGGTTCGGCGGGGATATTTTAAAGCCGGACGGCACGCTGGACCGCCGTCTGTTGGCTGACCGCGCCTTTGCCCACCCGGAGGGCAAGGCCGCGCTGGACAGTCTGACCCACCCCGCCATCGTGGCACGCATCCGCGCCGCAAAGCAGGCGGCGCAGACCGCCGGTGCGCCCCTTTTTGTGCTGGACGGTGCGGTCATCGTGGGCACGGCGGCACAGGCTGAGTGCGACCGCCTGTGCGTGGTCACTGCGCCCTTTGAGACCAGTGTGGCGCGTATCGTGGCGCGGGACGGTATCTCGCCGGAGATGGCTGCCCGCCGCCTGAACGCCCAGACTCCGGAACGGACCCTGACCGCACAGGCAGACTACACCCTGCACAACGACGCCGGGTTGGAGGCGCTGCAAGCCGCAGCCGCCCGCCTGTGTGAGCGGCTGCAGGCAGAAGGGGGCGTGACGGCAGCGCTTTGAACGAACAAAATTATGAAAAAGCCTACGACCCCATCGCCGCCCGGGAGCGCCGCGCGGCGCGGGAAAAACAGCGACTTCGTAAACAGCAGCGCCGCCGTCAGCTGGTGCTGCGGCTGGCTGCGTTGTGCTTGGCTGTGGTGCTTACGGTGTGTGCCGTGCCGCCCCTGTGCAACCGGGCAGAGCAGCTTTTGTACCCCCGCAAGTACGAGCAGCTGGTGGAAAAATGGGCAGCAGCCTATGAGTTGGATCCGCTGCTGGTCTACGCCTTTATCCGCACCGAAAGCGGCTTTGACCCGCAGGCTACCTCCAGTGTGGATGCCCGGGGCTTGATGCAGATGACTGAGGAGACCTTTCTCTGGATGCGCAGCAAAATTGCCCCGGAGGAACCGCTGACCTTTGCCGACCTGTACGACCCCGATACCGCCATCCGCTTTGGGTGCTACTACCTGCACTTGTGTATGGTGCGCTACAAAGGGGATGTATCCACGGCAGCAGCGGCTTACCACAGCGGCTGGGGCACGGTGGATCAGCTGCTGCAAATAGAGGAGCACTCCGCAGACGGGGAAACGCTGCAGGGCTTCCCTTATAACCAGATGCACCACTACGTCAACAAGATCACCGCCTGCTACCAGACCTATCAGCGTCTGTACGCAGGTCAATGATAAAAAGTTAAGGAGCGAAAAATCATGAGTGAGAAACTTACTGCAAAAGAGTACGCTGAAAAGCTGCTCTACACCCCCGAATACGCTGCTGACAAGCAGGCAGACGTAAAGGAAAAGGCTGCTGCCTTTGCCGAGGGCTACAAGAAATTTATGGACAGCGCCAAGACCGAGCGCGAGGCTGCCGTTGTCAGCGAGCAGATGCTGCTGGCTGCCGGCTACAAGACTTTTGAGCCCAAAAAGGCCTACGCCCCCGGCGAGAAGGTCTACTTCATTCAGGAGAACAAGGCTGTTGTGGCGGCTACCATCGGCCAGAAGCCCTATGAAGAGGGCTTCCGTCTGGTCATCGCCCACATCGACTGCCCCCGTCTGGACCTGCGTCCCAACCCCTGTATGAGTCTGACCACATGAGCTACTTCCGCACCCACTACTACGGCGGTATACGCAAGTACCAGTGGGCTACCATCCCGCTGGCCATCCACGGCGTGTTTACCCGCGCCGACGGCTCCAGCGTCAACTTTGCCATCGGTGAGGACGAAAACGATCCCGTGTTCTGCATCACCGACCTGCTGCCCCATCTGGGTGCTGAGCAGAACGAGCGCAAGCTCAGCGAGGGCATCAAGGGCGAGGAGCTGAACGTGCTCATCGGCTCTGACACTGTGGAGGAAGAGGACATCAAGGAGGCTGTCAAGCTGAACACCCTCATCCTGCTGAACCAGAAGTACGGCATCACCGAGCGCGACTTCACCCGCGCTGAGATCGAGGTGGTGCCCGCTGCCAAGGCACGCGATGTGGGCTTTGACCGCTCCATGATCGGTGCCTACGGCCACGATGACCGCGTGGATGCTTACCCCGCACTGCTGGCCGAGATCGAGACCAAGGATCCCGTGCACACCACCATCTGCGTGCTGACCGATAAGGAAGAGATCGGTTCCGACGGCGTGACCGGTATGCAGAGCATGTATGTGTTCCACTTTATGCAGCTGCTCTGCCGCGCTGCCGGTCAGGACGACATTCTCGCCTTCCGCAACAGCGTGTGCCTGTCTGCGGACGTGACCGCCGCCTACGACCCCTCTTGGGCAAGCGCCTTTGAGAAGCAGAACGGCACCTACGCCGGCCGCGGCATTGCCATCTTCAAGTACACCGGCAGCCGCGGCAAGAGCTCTGCCAGCGACGCCAACGCCGAGCTGCTGGGCGACATCACCCGGATGCTGGATGCCAACAACGTGGCATGGCAGATCGGCGAGATGGGCCGTCTGGATCTGGGCGGCGGCGGCACCATTGCCAAGTATGTGGCAAACCGCGGCATCAAGGTGCTGGATATGGGTGTGCCTGTGCTGTCCATGCACTCTCCCTTCGAGGTCATCCATAAGACCGACCTGTACATGGCTTACCGCACCTTCTCTGTGTTCTGCCAGTCTGCGGACTGATCCCCCGCGCTGACGGATATTTTGCATTGAAAAACCGAGCTGCCTGCACATTTTTGTGCGGCGGCTCGGTTTTTTTGCGCAAAACCCTTGACCTTCAACCGGCTTTAAGGTGTAATGTAAGGGCGGAGGTGAAGCAAATGAACATCAAACAGGCTTCCGAACAAAGCGGCGTGTCCGCCCCGAACATCCGCTTTTATGAAAAAGAGGGGCTTCTCACACCGGCACGCAGGCAGGGCAATGACTACCGCGATTACACCGCCGGGGATGTCCGCACGCTTAAACTTATCCGTATGCTGCGGATGCTGGATGTGCCGCTGCCCACCATCAGGGCGGTGCTGCATGGGGAACAACCCCTGCAGCAGGCGCTGCAAGCCCAGCAGACCGTGCTGGAGCAGCAGGCGGCGCAGCTGGCGGCGGCCATGCAGTTTTGCGCCGACCTTGCCCGGCAGGCTCCGCAGACGGACACGCTGGACGTGGACGCCTGTCTGACCCGCATGGAAAGCCCCGCCCCGCAGCAGGGGTTCTTCTCCGGCTGGCTGCAGGATTACTGCACGCTGGCGCAGGTGCAGCACCAGAAGCACTTTTTCTTTATTCCGCAGGGCAGCATCAACACCCCGCAGGAGTTTACGGCGGCTTTGCAGGCCTATGCAGAGGAAAAGGAGATGCAGTTCACCCTGACCAAAGAGGGGATGTACCCGGAGTTTTTGCTGGACGGCATCGCGTATAAGGCCTACCGCAACCCGGGCAAGTACCGGGACGAGATCTGCTGTGATGCCCTGCACCCTGAGCAGCTGGACACCGGACTGCCGCCACAGCGGGAGAAGCTGCTGCATATCCTGCGCATCGCTGTGCCGCCGGTATGTACCTTTGCCGCCATTCTGGCGGCGGGGTGGGTGGTGACCGGCGGCGCAGGCTGGCTCTGGCTGGCGGTGCTGGCCTCTGCCGGGGTACTGCTGGGACGCTGCTTTGAAAAATGGCTGTAAGGTGTACTACCCCAGCGGCAGCGCCTCGGCTACGGTCAAAAAGGTGTAGCCGTTGTCCGCATACCACCGGATGATATCCGGCAGCGCCTCGGCGGTGGTGTGGGTGGTGGCAGAATCGTGCATCAGCACCACGCAATGGGTCTGCTCGCCGGTCTCCCGCACCACATTGCGGTAGATGGTATCCGCACTGGGGTGCCCGCCCACGGCGTCCTCGGCGCAGACGTTCCAGTCCACCCACTGCCAGCCGCGCTGCTCTACCTCGGTTTTCAGCTGCGGCATCAGCCCCTTGCCACCGTAGCGGCGGCTTACGGTGTTGGTGCTGCCGCCGGGAAAGCGCAGGTACCGGATGCTCTCAGCGTCCACATAGGGCGCAATGCGCTGTTTCAGCAGGGCGATGTCCTTCCAGTAGGCGGCGCTGCTGCGGTAGATGTCGCTGTATTCGTGGGAGGCAGAGTGCAGCGCGATCTGATGCCCGGCGGCAGCAGCCTGTGTGAGCAGGGGCAGATATTTCTCATTGTAGCCGGTGGCCACCACAAAAAGGTGCCGTGCACCCCGGCGGCATCCAGCGCCGCCAGCACCTCCGGGGTAGTCTTGCTGGGGCCGTCGTCAAAGGTCAGGCAGACCCATTTTTCCGGCAGGGAAGGGGCGGCGGGCGTACCGGCATCGGATGTAGCCACCGCCGGTGCAGCAGGGGAAAAGGGCGAAAAGTCCGGCGCGGCGGTCAGCTCGTTCAGCTTGCAGCCCACCGGCGCGCGTGC
>ENA-OQED01000906-OQED01000906.1-human-gut-metagenome-genome-assembly--contig:-NODE-906-length-11402-cov-1.251441_pt1 | contig 11402 bp, 13 predicted proteins | sample MGYA00242790_ERZ504625 | MGnify/ENA primary metagenome ERZ504625 (study PRJEB26092, sample SAMD00036345) | human gut metagenome | host: Homo sapiens | study: EMG produced TPA metagenomics assembly of...
CTTCTTTATGTCCTTGTCAGAAGTGTATACACTAATTTGATGTTTATTGTTCTATACTTGGGTTTTTTGATAAAAGAAAAAATTCCCTATTGTAAACATCTAGATGCTGAATCTTTTTAGTAATAATGCAAGTATCCGATTGAATTTATACTAGTACAACTCTTGCGTTTGTTTTTTATATTAAATAATTAATCTAATGTTTGGTAAAATTAAAATTTTTATTTTCTAGAATTTTAAAACAACTGTCTCCTGTATTTTATGTTAAGCAGAAATATTATAGAATATTTGGAACGAGTTTGGATTTAGTAAACCCTCAGGGTTTTAATGAAAAAATATGCTGGCTTGCCTTGTATTGGCAAAAGCTATAGTAGTTAAATGTGCTGATAAATATGAGCTTAGAGAATATGTTAGCTCTTTAGGTCTCATGGAATTAATGCCTCAGCTATATGGTGTCTATACTGATGTGAAGGGTATAGAGTGGAATCGATTTCCTAAAAAGTTTGTGATTAAATGTACACATGGTTTGTAAGTATAATATTGTATGCTTTAATAAAGATGAATTAGATAAACTTTATACAGATAAAAAAAGATTTTAAAGAAGAAAGAGGAGGATATGTTCCAGAAAATCGAGGGCTGCCTGCTGGAAAGCAAAGTGGCTTACCAGGATACGGCGCTTTTTATCCGCCCCAGCCGAAAAATTCGATATCCTCCAAAAATGGACGAAAGGCGGAGGGAAGGGTAAACTGGCGGTTAAGCTGCTCTTGCGTGACCCATACGAGATCTTTGGCCACCGCTTCCTCCACACGGATGCGATAAGCAGACATATGCCATTCGATATGCGTAAAAATATGCTTGGCCTGGCCGCATTTTTCAATCCGCAAAGCATTTAAGCCCCATTGCTCAGCGCATTTTTGAACATCCTGCGGGGAAGCCACACCACATTCATTTGGAAGCTCCCATAAGCCCGCCAAAAGCCCCTGATTCGGCCTGCGGTGCAGAGCGAGCTTCCGGTCACACAGAAAATAGAAAAACCGCGCGTTCTTCTATGCGGCGCGCCTTTTTCGGCGCTTTAACAGGAAAATCACAGGGATTCCCCTGTGCGCCCGCTGCACACAGGCTGTGCAACGGGCAGGCTTCGCATTGCGGCGCGCTATTTGGCAGGCAGACTGTGGCGCCCAACTCCATCATGGCCTGGTTGAACGTGCCGGGAGCCTCCTGGGGAAGGATGAATTGGAGGCAGTTCTCAATTCGCTTTTTGGTTTTCGGGTCGCTGATATTAGATGGATCGGCCATCAGGCGGGTGGCAACGCGCAGAACGTTCCCATCCACCGCTGGCACCGGAATTCCATAGGCAATCGAGGCAATCGCGCCGGCTGTGTATGGGCCGATTCCAGGCAGGGTGAGCAATTCTTCATAGCTGCGGGGCAATTCGCCGCCATAACGCTCCATTACAAGGTTAGCGGCTTTATGTAGGTTGCGCACACGGCTGTAGTAACCAAGCCCCTCCCATAGCTTGAGATAGGTGGCCTCATCTGCCTCTGCGAGTGTGCGCACATCCGGGAGCGTTTGTAAAAAACGCTCATAATAGGGTTTAACCGCCTCAACGCGGGTTTGTTGCAGCATGATTTCTGAAATCCACACGCGATAGGGTGTGGGTTCGTCGCGCCATGGGAGACGGCGCGCATTTTGCCGATACCACGTTAGCAAAGGGTTCACTATATGGGAAAAAGCATGAGTATTCAACGAAATTCTCCTATTTTCAACGATTCATACAAATCCTATTGGGCATTTGTTTCAGCCAGGCGAAGAAACTGCCGGCGCATAGCAGCCGGCTTGGACGCCTTGTTCCAGAATTCCTGATAGAGCGCGTCGAGCGGCCCGAGATTGCCGGCGATCATGTCCCGGATTTTCATCCTGTAATCAGATCCCTAATCATCAACATATTGCTTAATTACAGCATAACTTTGGATCAGGCTTTCAAGCGTACAGCCGCGGCAGTTCGCCGCGCTGGGGGAGGGCAAATAAACGCTGCCCATCCCTGTTTGCGCTAGGCAGAATCGGCGGTAGAGCTGCGTCGCCTTTTTCCCAGTGGTCAACACAGCGCGGATGGGCGCTGTTTCAAAAATAGGCCGCAGATCGTTTGCCACGGGGCGGCGGATACTTGCGTCGGCTGCGCCCTGGATTTCGCAAGAGGCAAGCACATCCCAAAGCGCAATGTGATGCGAACGCACGAGCGCCTCCTTTTCCGCATTATTTTGTGGTAGGGGCTCTTGAAAAAGGGTCGAAAGAACGCGCCAGAAACGGTTTTGCGGATGGGAATAGTAGAAACCGTATTCCCGAGATTTTGGAGAGGGCATTGTGCCGAGGATTAAAACAAGGGAGCTCTGATCATAAACCGGGGGAAGCGTATGCACGACAACTCCCATCTCAGGACGCCTCCTGAATTTGCTTTGGCCTCCTGTAGGCCTGGTATAAGCGCGAAACGGTGTTGCTCAGGGAGAGCAGGGGAAATGAGATTCGGGATCACCATTAAGCCGTTAAAAGTATCGGAAAGGCTCCAGACAAGGTCAACCTTCAGCGTGGAGCCTACGGCCACGAAGATACATACGAGCAGCGCATAGACCTTCACGCCCTTTTTTCCGAAAAGAGAACGGATATTGACCTCTCCAAAAAATACCAGCCGATGATGGTGGAAAACGCGAAGAAAAGCATACAAACAGCGATGAATACCGTACCGCCGCGGCCAAACATGGTTTCAAACCCTGCCTGAGTCAGATCGACGCCCTGCAACTCCCCCGCATAACCACGCGGCAGCACACCGGTTACCAGCACAACGAGGGCAGTTAAGGTCAGGATGACAAATGTGTCAATAAAAACGCCCATCATGGCCACCACGCCCTGATCGCAGGGATTCTTCACCTTTGCTACCGCATGGGCATGAGGCGTGGAGCCCATGCCTGCTTCATTGGAAAAAAGGCCGCGCGCCACGCCAAAGCGGATTGCCTTTTGCACGGTGATGCCCATTGCACCGCCCGCGAGAGCCTGCGGGGAAAAAGCGCCGGTGAAAATCTGGGCAAAAGCATCGGGGATTCGGCGGAAATTGACGGCGATGATGAGAAATGCGCCAATGATATAGAACAACGCCATCACGGGCACGATTTTTTCCGTCACGCTGGCAATACGCTGTACGCCGCCCAAAAAAACAAAACCGGCCGCTGCTGCAACGAGCACACCGACCACGAGAGGTGGAATGCCGAAGGCGTTGCGAAACGCAGCGCCGATAGAATTGGACTGCACCATATTTCCCATAAAGCCGAGCGCACAAATCACCAGCACAGAAAAAATACCGGCAAGCACTTTACCCAAACGGCCCTTGAACGCTGCACGGATATAGTATGCTGGTCCACCGGTTACTTCGCCGTCGCGGGTGGTTTTAAATTTTTGCGCGAGGGTCGCCTCTGCGAAAATTGTCGCCATGCCGAAGAAGGCACTCAGCCACATCCAGAAAATTGCGCCTGGTCCACCGCCAATCAGCGCCGTGGCCGCACCCGCAAGATTGCCCGTGCCAACCTGAGCGGCGACTGCCGTAGCGAGGGATTGGAAGGAACTCATCCCTTGGCCATCCGCCTTTGCACCGCGCAGGCGGATTCCGCCAAAGGTGCGGCGAAAGCTCTCGCCAAAACGGAGAACCTGGATAAACCTCAGCCGTAAGGTGAAATAAACGCCGGTTCCGCATAAAAGAAATAAAAGCAGATAGTCCCAGAGATAGTGGTTTGTAAATGCGACTGCATCCTGTAAAAACGACAAAATCATTGCTCCTTTTTCACTGCTAGTCCATGGTTGCCCGGTGAGGCGCCATGCGTAAGGTGCCGCTGTGGCCGCTGCACACAAAATACTTATCTATTATAATATAACAGTCGTTTCAGATGCAATCCCTGCGCACTGATTCGATTTGAAAAATGGATATTCAATCATTCTTGACGGGCTGTACGATTTCTGTTATTCTAAAAATAGATCATTTATACAAATTAGAAATAAATTCATATTGCTAGGAGTCAGTATGCCGAAACAGAATGGCAGGTTGCAGTTGTGTACGAAATGGGAAAAAGTGGCGATTCGGCTGCTGCTGATTGCGGTTGCTGTTGCGTTGGTATCGCTGATGGGCGGGTGCCCGATTCGGCGTTTTTGGGGTATATCCTGCCCTGGCTGCGGTATGACACGGGCGTGTGCCGCACTGCTGCGGCTGGATTTCCAGACAGCGGCAGCGTATCATCCATTGGTTTTTGTGCTGATCCCAGGGCTTCTTTACGTTGTGTTCCGGGAGTTTCTGCCCTTCTCACGGAATCGGAAGGTAGAAATGGCGCTTTTAGCGGCATTTTTGTTTGCCTTAGTGGCCGTATATTGCTACCGGATGTTGATCTCCCATGCCGCCGTGCTGGAAACGGATTATTCAAACTCCGTTTTTTATAGAATCGTTTCTGCTATAAAGGGCTGGCGGACATGAAAAAATAGCTTCAAACGGGTCGCCAAGTTTCAAGCTTTGAAACTTGGAAGCATTGGAAAAATGCCTTTCGCTGAGCGGCAACGTCATTTTTCGCAGAGAGAGGCTTTGCGTGTATGATGAATCAAAAAGCCTACTCAAATAGATCCTTTTAAGAATTATCATGGTGGACATTTACGACCTGTATCGATATTTCGAAATCAGGGCCCGTCTATAGCGGTCTGCGCCAAAATACGGACTTTCCTTCCGGCATGGAGGCACGACAGCGCCGCCTGTACACTGATGTAATCCTGCCCTGATTTTTATGCGGGGCGGGATTTTTGCACTGCATTTGAGTGCGTTTCAGGAGCATAATAAAGCAAAGCCATAAGCCTCCTCCTTTACGCAAAGGGGAAAGGATGATAGAATTGATCTATAACCCTTTCGGATTAGCCGGATTAACCGCATAGCGGTCGATGCGGCTGATTGGATTTGAGGAAAACGACAAATGACCCTATCAAAGGAGGAGCGATGATGAAAGCGCGAGTGATCCCATCGCAGCCGGAAATAGCTGTGCTCTATCACTTTAAGGAGACGCAGCAGGAGGGAGCGGTACTGCGCGAACTTCTTTCTCAACATCATATTGAGGCTTGCAGCCTTCCCGAAGAGGCGCTGGGGCAAACGGTGGCCTCCTTTTTGGCCGGAGAGCCGCCCGTGGCGGGAAAGCAGGCGCCTTATCCGGGGCAGGTGATTGTATTCAGCGGCGTTGCCGCCCAAAAGCAGCAGGCGGTTTTGCGTGCCTTGCGTGATGCGGGCGTGGGCCGGGAGGCGATCAAGGCAGTGGTTACGCCGACAAACCATGGCTGGGTGTTGGAACGGCTGTTTGCAGAGCTGAGTGCAGAGCATGCGCACATGACGGCGCCGAAAACAGCAGAAAAAGAGGCGAACTGTGAAACCAATTGATTTGAAGAATAGGGCTCTTTTTTGCCCGTGCAAGCGGAAAAAATGTGCGCGTTTCGGGGATTGCGAAGCTTGCCGCGCCTATCATCTAGAAAAGGGCAGCCCGCCCTACTGTGAGCGCCCTGCGGGCGTGCGAAAGAAACAATCAAGCGATGGCGCCGCCCCCTCGGAGGATGACCGAGATGAATGAGCTTTATTTAAAACGGATTATGCTTAAAGAAGATTGCGAAGCGGAGAAAAGCTATGTTTGGGCACTGCCCGTGGTGCGCCATTTAAAGGAGATTACGCTGCGCAGCCCCGTCACCTTTTTCTGTGGGGAAAATGGAACGGGAAAGTCCACATTGCTAGAGGCGCTGGCTGTGCACTGCGGCTTTAACGCCGAAGGCGGCACGAAGAATTTCAACTTTGCAACCAATGAAACGCATTCCCCTCTTTACCATGCCCTGTCGGTTGCAAAGGGCCGCAGGCCGCGCGACGGCTTTTTCCTGCGTGCGGAGAGCTTTTATAATGTGGCGACGGAGATCGATCGGCTGGATGCGGGCGGCGGCTTGGGCCGCCCCGTGATCGACAGCTACGGGGGCGTGTCCCTACACCATCAATCGCATGGCGAGAGTTTTCTCTCCCTGTTGCTTAACCGGTTCGGCGGGGAAGGGCTGTATCTCCTCGATGAGCCGGAAGCCGCGCTTTCTCCTGCTCGGCAGATGACATTGCTTGCACGGATGCATGAGCTGGCGGAGCAGCGCTCCCAGTTTATCATTGCAACGCATTCACCCATCCTGATGGCCTATCCGGGTGCTGAAATCTATGTCTTAACGCCGGATGGGATGGAAAAAACGCCGTATGAACAAACGGAGCACTACTTGCTGACCCGCCGCTTTTTAGAAAATCCAGGGCGAATGCTTGCACAGCTTTTTGAAGAGGGGCCGGGCGATAGCCGCGCCGCAGGAGAGGAATACGAATGAAATTGATTCTGCAAACCCGCCGCCTGACGCTGCGGGAATTGGAGAAAGAGGATGTGGGCGCGTTGCGCCTAATTCTGCAAGATCCGTTGGTTATGTATGCCTGGGAGCATGCGTTTACGGATGCGGAGATTCGGGGGTGGATCGAAACGAACCAGGCGCGCTATCAAAAGGATGGGTGCGGTTATTGGGCGGCCCAGGCATCAGAGACCGGCAAGTTGATTGGCATGCTCGGCCTTTTGATGGAGGAGCTTGATGGTGAGCGAAAGCTTGGCCTTGGCTATCTTCTCCGCCGGGATTGTTGGGGCATGGGCTACGCCACAGAGGGTGCGCAGGCGTTGCTTGACGAAGCCTTCTACAAGAGGAATGCATTAGAGGTAATTGCGGAGATCCGGCCGGAAAACATACCTTCCCGCCGTGTGGCAGAGCGGCTGGGGATGCGGGCGGAAGGCGAGCTAGTCAAACGCTATCGCGGCAAGGATATGCCGCATTTAATCTATGTAAAGCGATCTGGTGAAAAAAGATTGTAACGCAGTGGATTTTGTGGCCATACTATCAGCATGAGGAACTCTTTTTGCAAAGGAGACGGTGGAATGCCGGGCGTTTTATATTATAATGGCGATATTTTAACCATGGAGCCGCAGCTTTACGCGCCGGCGATTTTGGTGGAAAGCGGGCGCATTCGTGCCGTTGGCTCTAAGCAGCAGCTGGAGGCGGCCTTCGGCCCCGGAGCTGAGGCGTTTGATTTACAGGGGCGGACGCTGATGCCTGCGTTTATTGACCCACACAGCCATATTACCGCATATGCCAGCACGCTGGCGCTAGCGGATTTATCGCAGGCCAAAAGTTTTGCGGAGATGAAGGAGATCCTGCTGGGTTTTATGAACCGGAGGGATCTCCCCAAAGGCGCGTGGCTCATTGGATTTGGCTACGATCACAACCGGCTCGCTGAGCATCGGCACCCCCGATAAAGCGCTGCTTAATACTGTTAGCGCAGAGATCCCTGTGATGATTACGCACAAATCCGGTCATATGGGCGCGGTGAATCAGCGTGCGTTGGAAAAGGCCGGTATTCGCGCTGACACACCGGATCCGGAGGGCGGACACATTGGCCGTGTTGAGGGCTCGCGCGAACCAAGCGGCTATCTGGAGGAAAAGGCGTTCATGGCCTTGGCCGCGCTTGTGCCGGCGCCCGGTCTGGAGGAGCAGAAAGCCCTATTGCAGCAGGCAGAGCGGGAATATTTGAAATATGGCGTGACCACCGTGCAGGACGGTCTCTTACAGGAGCAAGGTTTTACCTGATGCGTGATACGCCGCTGCATGTGGATGCGGTGGGCTTTGCAGATCTTAAGCAGAGCCCGACCCTCCTGAAGGAGCACCCGGAATATTGTAAAGGATACCGAGATCACTTCCGGTTGGGTGGCTACAAGATTATTCTGGACGGCTCCCCGCAGGGGCGCACAGCCTGGATGAGCGAGCCTTATGAAGATGCGCCGGATGGTTATTGTGGATACCCGGTCTATTCCAATGCACAGGTGATGCAGTTCATCGAAACAGCTCTGCGGGATGGCGTGCAGCTTTTGGCCCACTGCAACGGCGATGCGGCGGCCGAGCAGTTGATTGCCTGTTATGAGCAGGTGATGGCGTTTCGCCCAGAGGCCTCCAGCCTGCGCCCTGTGATGATCCATGCGCAAACGGTGCGCCGGGATCAGCTGGAACGGATGAAAAAACTGCATATGATCCCATCCTTCTTTATTGCGCACACATATTACTGGGGTGATGTGCACCGCAAGCAGCTTGGGAAGCGCGCTTATGCCATCAGCCGGCGCGTACCGCGCTCGGGCTGGATCTTCCGTATACGTTTCATCAAGATACGCCGGTTTTGCCGCCGGATATGCTGCGTACCGTGCAGTGTGCCGTTACCCGCTCGACGGAAACCGGAGCCGTGCTAGGTCGGGAGGAATGTATCTCTCCGCTGGAGGCTCTGCGCGGCGTAACGGTGAACGCAGCCTATCAATATTTTGAAGAGAAAGAAAAAAGGCTCTATTCAAGTGGGGAAACGGGCTGATCTTGTTGTTTTAAGTGCAAATCCGCTAAAGGTGCCGGCAAATGAAATTGGAAAAATTGAAGTGCTTGTCACCATCAAAGAAGGAAGCGTGCAATACCGAAAAGCATAGGAGGGGAAAAAGTGAAGAAAAAGAGAAAAGTGCTTACCTGCCTTGCTGCGGGGTTCCTTACAGCCGCTGTAGGGGCTGCATGGTACTTGGAGAATAATGATTTGGGGACAACACAGCTCTTTTATCAGGATGATAAGCTACCGGTGGCTTTTGATGGATTCCGCATCGTACAGGTAGCGGATTTGCACGATAAACGGTTTGGCCCCCGCCAAGAGCGGCTGCTTTCCGCGCTGCGGGCGGCAAAACCGGATTGTATTGTCATGACGGGGGATTTAATCGATCGGCGGCGCAAGGGTGGTCAGCCTGCCGCTGCATTTATTCAAGGTGCGGTCGAGATCGCGCCGGTTTATTTCGTGACGGGCAACCATGAAAATTGGTCCGGTCAAGCGGAGGATGTTAAGCGCTTCCTTGCAAAAGCGAATGTTGTTGTTTTAGATGACCGCTGTGAAACGCTCACACGGGGCAATGAATCAATCCTATTGGCAGGCGTATCCGATGAAACGTGCCAACCGGCGGAAAGCCGGAGAGATGGGCAGGAGGTTTTGCTCCCAGCGCTCGGCAGGCTGCTGGAAGGTAAGGAGGGCTTTCGGATCCTTCTGGCGCATCATCCAGAGCGCTTTGCTACATATGCGCAGGCGGGCGTAGATCTGGTGTTTTGCGGGCATGCGCACGGCGGCCAGTTCCGTCTGCCCGGCGTCGGTGGGTTGTATGCGCCTGGCCAGGGTGTTTTCCCAAAGTACACGGCAGGGCTGTATACCATGGAGGCGACGACGATGATTGTTAGCCGCGGCTTGGGCAACAGCCTGTTTCCCTTGAGGCTGCATAATTTTCCAGAGCTTGTTGCAGTAACGTTGAAAAAGGGCATAGCTGCCTCTGAAATGAAATAAGATCCGGTCTTCTGCACAGGCGGAAGGCCGGATCTTGTAATATGGCGCGAAATCACGTTAGGCTTTCGAGCCGCGCAGGATGCGCACGAGCTCCTTGAATTTCGGCGGCTTGCCATACATCAGCACGCCCACGCGGTAAATGCCTGCCGCGAGGAAGCCGATGCCAACGATGGAGGCAAACAAAATCAAGATGGAAAGGAGGATCTGAATGGGAGGCACCTCGCTCATCGCAATCCGGGCGAACATCGCCATAGGTGATGTGAAGGGCACAAAGGAGAGGACCTTCATCAATACGCTATCTACCTTGCCGCCGACCATGGAAAAGATCGTCGCCATAAAAGAAGCGACAAAGAGCATCACAACCGGCATAACGAGCGTGTTGGTATCCTCCATACGGCTGGCGAGGGATGCGAGCGCGCCGAATAGGAATGCATAGAGGAAATAACCGGTGACAAAGAACAGGATTGTGTAGAGGACCAGCTCCAGCGGCATGTCGAATAGGGAGGTGATCACAGAGCCGCTATCCCAATAGCTTTTATTCAAATTGAAGAATACAAACGCCGAGCCTACGATTAGCACGAGCTGCACAAGCCCTGCAAGCCCTGTGCCGACCACCTTGCCAAACATCAGGCTGCTGGGTTTCGCAGAGGTGATGAGCAGTTCCATAGCCTTAGAACTCTTTTCTGTGACAACACTCTGCGCAACAAACTGGCCGTACATCAAGATTGTCATATACAGGGCAAACATCAGGATGAAGGTGTAGAAATAGCTTTTCATCTGATCCTTGCCGGTGGTAATCGTTTCGCCCTGCGCCTGAGCGGAGAGAAGCTGCTGCGACTGCTCAGCGCTTAGGCCGAGCTTCTGCATGGTATCCGCCCGGTATTTGCTCACGATGAGCTCGTCGAGCGTGTAGGATACTGTATCCGTCATGCTGATGTTACCCACGATATATTGATATTTCAGGGGAGCCTGCAACAACAGGGCAAAGCGGTAGGCACCGTCCTCTACCTTTGCCTTGAGCGCGTCTGTATCCGCATCGGTCAGTTGCCACTCGTATTGTGGCAGGGCTGCGGAGAAAAAGGCGAGGCTTTCCTGCGCGTTGGCGCCGGATGCATCCGCTAGGGCGACGATCTCCTTGGCCTGGCCTGGCTCTTCCACCTGTGTGTCAGAGCTGAACGCTTCCTTCAGACGCGGAAAGAAGAGCACGCCGCCGAGCAGGAGGATGGCGAGCAGCGTGATGGCGATTAAACACTTTGTTTTTCGCATAGTTTTGAATTCAACCGGAATACCGTTAAAAACTGCTTCATACCGCTCCCTCCGTATAGCTGACAAAGATATCGTTGAGCGAAGGCTCATAAACCTGGAATCCATCGAGATCAAAACCCTGGCCGGTTAGCGCGGTCAAAAAGGCGTCCTTTTGATCGACGGCGGCGAGGGTAATCAGCAGGTCACCGTCTTTATCATCCACTTGTTTTATCAATTCTGTGGGCAGCGAGGCCGCCCATTGCCGGATCGCTTCCGTTTGGCGGGTGGAAACAAGCAGGCGGTTTCGTTCATAGCCGCGCTTGATGTCTCGAATATTGCCGGAAAGCACGATTTTACCCTGATTGAGGATTGCAATTTCGTTGCAGAATTCTTCCACATAGTTCATCTGATGGCTGGAGAAAAACACGATCTTCCCCTGTTGGATGCACTCCTTCACCAGATCCTCCAGCAGCATCGCGTTCACAGGATCGAGGCCAGAAAACGGCTCGTCGAGGATCACGATCTGCGGATCACAGATGAGCGTTGCCACAAGCTGAATTTTCTGCTGGTTGCCCTTTGAGAGCGTATCGAGCCGCTTGTTGGCATATTCGCTCATGCCAAGGCGATCGAGCAGGCGCAGCGCGTCCTTTTTGGCCTGTCCTGGCCGGAACCCCTTGCAGCGCTGCAAAAATAG
>ENA-OQED01000908-OQED01000908.1-human-gut-metagenome-genome-assembly--contig:-NODE-908-length-11384-cov-1.136537_pt1 | contig 11384 bp, 12 predicted proteins | sample MGYA00242790_ERZ504625 | MGnify/ENA primary metagenome ERZ504625 (study PRJEB26092, sample SAMD00036345) | human gut metagenome | host: Homo sapiens | study: EMG produced TPA metagenomics assembly of...
GAAGATGGCGGAGTTGATGCGCTTGTGATATACTCGTTGTTCGTCAAATCAGGCCGCCGCGGGGCCGCGCAGCGTCTTGTGGGTCGTGGTGGTGACCACGTCGGCGTAGGGCACGGGGCTCTGGTGCTGGCCGCCTGCGACAAGACCCGCAATGTGCGCCATATCGACCATCAGCATCGCGCCGTAGCCGTGGGCGATCTCGGCCAGCTTTTCAAAGTCGATGGCGCGGGGGTAGGCAGAAGCGCCCGCCACCAGCATCTTGGGGCGCACCTTGCGCACCTGCTTTTCCAGCTCGGCGTAGTCGATCACGCCGTCTGCGCCAACGCCGTAGGAGATGAAGTGGTAGTTTTTACCGGACATATTCACCGGAGAACCGTGGGTCAGGTGACCGCCCTGCGAAAGGTCCATACCCATAACGGTATCGCCCAACTCCAGCAGGGCAAAATACACAGCAAGGTTGGCCTGTGCGCCGGAATGGGGCTGGACGTTGGCGTACTTTGCCCCGAACAGCTGGCAGGCGCGCTGGATGGCAATATTCTCCACCTCGTCCACATAGACGCAGCCGCCGTAGTAGCGCTTGCCGGGCAGACCCTCGGCGTACTTATTGGTCAGCACGCTGCCCATGGCTGCCATCACGGCGGGCGAAACGATGTTCTCGCTGGCGATCAGCTCAATGTTCTCGCGCTGACGGGTCAGCTCCCGCTCCATGGCTGCGCCCAGTTCCGGGTCGGCTGCATTGACCATGCCGATGGTGTCCATCATATCCTTGTACATTTTACTTACCCCTCTCCACAAAATGTTGTAGATTCTCTCAGCACAGCGCCCGCGCGGCGCTTGCTGCTGTAAGATAATCATAGCAGAAAGCGGCGGCGGCTTCAATCCTCTTTTCGCCAAAAGGCTTGCTTTTTTTGTCTGAAGTGTTTATTATGTTTGTATAAAAATGCGCTGTCGATTTTGTATATTTTTCAAGTTTCTTCCACCACAGGTGAAGCGAGGTGTTTTGTATGACCATTGCCGAGGAAAAACAGGCGCAGCGTACCGCCGCCCGTGCCGCCCGCAAGGCGCTGGATGCGCCGCAGCGCGCTGCCGCCAATGCAGCCCTTTGCCGCCGGGTGCTGGAACTGGACGCCTACCGCACTGCCCATACCCTTTTGCTCTACGCAGCCTTTGGGGGCGAAGCCGACCTTACCGCTGTGGCTGCCGAGGCTGTCCGGCAGGGCAAGACGGTGGCCTACCCGGTGTGCGGCGAGGGCTTTTCCCTTACCGCAGCCGTGCCGGGCGCGGACGGCTGGGCGGTGGGACAGTACGGCATCCATGCGCCGGTGCTGGAGCGCTCTACCCTTTTGCAGCCGGAGCAGCTGGATCTGGTGCTGGTGCCCTGCACCGCCTTTGACGCAGACTGCCGCCGGGTTGGCATGGGCAAGGGCTACTACGACCGCTACCTGCCCTACTGCACCCGGGCGGTGAAGATCGGCATTGCATTGGAGGTTCAGCGCGTCCCCCGCGCCGCCGTGGACGACCACGACCAGCGGCTGGACGCCTTTATAACAGAGAGGGGTATCTACACATGGAAATGAACGATCTAAGCTGCGCACAGTTTCTGGCACAGCTTGCCAGCAAAGCGCCCACACCGGGCGGCGGTGGCACTGCCGCTCTGGTGGGCGCTGCCGGTGTGGCACTGGGCAACATGGTGGGCTGCCTGACCACCGGCAAAAAAAGTATGCCGTCGTGGAAGCGGACATTCAGGCACTGAACGCCCGGGCTGAAGCCCTTCGGCTGGAGCTGGAAGCGCTGGTACAGGCCGATGCTGACGCCTTTGCGCCGCTGGCTGCGGCCTACGGCCTGCCCAAGGACACCCCGGAGCAGGCCGCGCACAAGGCTTCTGTGCTGGAAGCCGCACTGGACGGTGCAAGCGCCGTGCCGCTGCAAATTATGGAAAAGTGCGCCGAGGGCATCGCGCTGGCAGGGCAGTACGCCGCCAAAGGCAGCGTGCTGGCAGTATCGGACGCAGGCTGCGCCGCCGTGCTGTGCAAGGCGGCATTGCAGGCCGCAAGCCTGAATGTGTTTATTAACACCAAGCTGATGGCAGACCGCAGCCGCGCAGCCGCGCTGGACGCCGGGCAGACGCATTGCTGGCAGAGTTTGTGCCCGGGCAGACGAAACCTTCACCGCCGTCAGCGGGAAACTCCGCAATAAATAATATCACAAATGAGGGAAAGTATATGGCAACGATTTTAAAGGGCGCGCCGGTGGTGGCCGCCATGAACGAGCGCAACGCTTTGCTCTGCGAGCAGTTGAAAGCTAAGGGCATCACCCCCACGCTGGCCGTGGTGCGGGTGGGCGAGCGGGAGGATGACCTCTCCTACGAGCGGGGCGTGATGACCCGCTGCGGCAAGGTGGGCGTCGCAGTCCGGCAGTTCGTGCTGCCCGCCGACGCCACGCAGGAGCAGCTGCTTCGGGTATTGGACGAGGTGAACACTGACGACGGCATCCACGGCTGTCTTTTGTTCCGTCCCCTGCCCAAGCAGTTCGATGACCGCACCGTCCGCGCCGCCCTGCGCCCGGAAAAGGACGTTGACGGCATCACGGACGGTTCGCTGGCCGGGGTGTTCACGAACACAGAGCTGGGCTACGCCCCCTGCACCGCGCAGGCCTGCATGGAGATTTTGAAGTATTATAACGTTCCTCTTTCCGGCAAGCGTGCGTGGTGGTGGGACGCAGCCTTGTGGTGGGCAAGCCCGCCGCCATGATGCTGGACCGGGAAAATGCCACCGTGACCCTGTGCAACTCCCGTACCCGGAGCCTGCCGGAAGTGTGCAGACAGGCCGACATCGTGGTGGTGGCCATGGGCAAAATGGCCGCTGTGGGCGCGGACTGCCTGCGGGCAGGCCAGACGGTCGTGGACGTAGGCATCCATGTAAACGAGGAGGGCAAGCTGTGCGGTGACGTGCAGTTTGCCGCCGCAGAGCCGGTGGTGGACGCCATCACCCCCGTGCCCGGCGGCGTGGGCACCGTGACCACCTCGGTGCTGGTAGGCCATGTGGTGCAGGCGGCGTGCAAAAAGGCAGGGGTCGAGTGCTGAGAAAACTATTTTAAGACAGAACAAGCCCGGAAAGTCCTCAGACTTTCCGGGCTTGCTTTTTTACAGGCGGAATTGTAACGGGTATCAGCCCCGCACAAGGAGCAGCAGCAGAGCCGAAGCCACGCACTGCAGGATCAGCCAGCGGGCTACCACCTGCTCGTCGCTCCAGCCCTTGCGCTTGCGCACATGGTCGTGGAGGGGGGTCAGGGTGTTTTTCAAAATCCAGATGTGCAGAAAACGCTTCAGGCTGATCTTCAAAATGCCCAAGCTGCCGTCCGCGATGAACACGATAGCCGCCAGCAGGAAGGCGAACGGATGGCCGCACTTGAGGGACAGCATGGCGATGAAAAAGCCCATGGCGCGGCTGCCGGCGTCGCCCATCAGCAGGCTGGAGGGCTTGGCGTTGAGCCACAGGTAGGCCAGCAGCGCACCGATGAACACCACACCGGCGGTGGCGTAGGTGCCCAGTTCGGTCTTATAGGCCAGCAGGTAGGTGCCGATGGTCACCACTGCCAGACTGGCGGAAAGGCCGTCCACACCGTCGGTACAGTTGACCACGTTGATGCTTGCCCAGATGAGGATGACGATGAGCAGCAGGTACACTGCATAGGGCAGCGTGAAGCTCCACTGCAAAAAGTGCACCCCGCAGCCGTTGAAGTTCAGGTAGGTGACGCCCGCCAGCACCGCAATGACAAAATCGATGATGCCCTTTTTGTACTCGTTCCAAGCAGTCTCGGCGGCATCGTCCAGATAGCCGGAGAGCATGGAAGCGATCAGCAGCACATTATACACCACATACTCGGTGGTGAAGGGCAGAAACGCCAGCGACACCAGCGCGATGCACAGCACAAAGATCAATCCGGAGCCGCGCGCCTTGCCCTTGGAAAGTTCGCCGTTCACCGCAAAGGCGCGGCCATGGTCGTGGGGCAGTTTATCGCGGAAAATGGAATCCGTCAGGGCGGTCAGGGCGAACGCCAGCAAAAATGCCATGGCATCCACGCCCCGCTGCCCGATGACAGAGGTAAGCATTTGGATCATAAGATAACATTCCTCTTTCTTTCTGTATAGTCCTTTGTGAGTGTATCACGCCCTTGCCCAAAAATCAATCCCGGCGGCAAAATTCGCTGCGGATTGACTTTTTTCCCGCCGCTCTTTATAATAGTATGTCAGTCTGTATTTTCACCCGCAACGCAGGAGGTCCCATGTCCATTACCCTTGAGCAGCTCTCTGCCCGGATGCGGCAGGGCGAGCAGGTGCCGCTGCGCCACACTGCACAGGTGGCGCTGACGCTGAGCATCCCTTCCATTTTGCAGCAGATCGTAGTTACCGCCATGGAGTACATCGACGCCGCCATGGTGGGGCATATCGGTGCCGCCGCCACCGCTTCCATCGGCATCGTCAGCTCCAGCACATGGCTGCTGCACGGGATGCTGGCCGGGCTGTGCATGGCGTTTTCCATTCAGGTGGCACAGTATCTGGGCGCAGACCGTCAGCAGGACGCCCGTGGCGTTTTGCGGCAGTCCATGCTGTTCAATCTGGCGGTGGGTCTTGCTGCAGCGGCCTTTGGCGTGGGCATCAGCCGGTTTCTGCCCGGGTGGCTGGGCGCAGATGCGGCACTGCAGGCAAACGCTTCGGCCTATTTTGCCATCTGGTCGGCTTCCCTGCCTTTTATCATGGCTATGGGCACCTACGCCGCCATGCTGCGCTCTACGGGTGATGCGCTTACCCCGGGCCTCATCAGCATCTTCACCTGCGTACTGGACATCATCTTCAACTTTTTCCTCATCAACCCCACCCGGGAAATGACGGTGTTCGGTCAAAACCTCACGGTTTGGGGTCTGGGATGGGGCGTGCCGGGCGCAGCGCTGGGCACAGCCCTTGCCAATGCAGTGGGCGGCACGCTGGCGTTGGGCGTTCTGCTGCTGAGGGATGGCCCGCTGTGCATCCGCAAGCCCGGCTCGTGGCACATTACCCGGGCCTGCCTGCATAACGTGTGGAAGGTGGGCGCACCGCTTGCGGCAGAGCGCGCCGCTCTGTCCTCGGCACAGGTGCTGCTGGTGCGCATCGTGTCCGGGCTGGGCACTACCGCCATTGCCGCCAACAGTCTGGGGGTCAGCGCCGAGAGCCTGTGCTACATGGCGGGCTACGGCATTCAGGACGCCGCCCTTGCGCTGGTGGGACAGGCCGTGGGCGCAAACCGCCGGGACATGGCCAAGCGCTTTGCATGGCTGTGCACCGCCATGGGCATGGGCATCATGGCGCTTACCGGCGTGGGGCTGTATGTGTTTGCCCCGCATCTGATGGGCATCTTCACCGCCGACGCCGCCGTCATTGCGCTGGGTGCGCGGGTGCTGCGCATCGAAGCCTTTGCCGAACCGATGTTCGGGGCAAGCATCGTAGCCAGCGGCTCCATGCAGGGCGCAGGCGACAGCACCGGCTGCTTTGTGCTGAACCTTATCAGCATGTGGGGCGTGCGGCTGACCTTGGCGGTCCTGCTGGCTCCCCGCTTTGGGCTGGTGGGCGTATGGGTAGCCATGTGCGCCGAGCTTTGCACCCGCGGCGCACTGTTTTTGCTGCGCATGGCGCGTGGCAAATGGCTGGATAAAGGCGCGCTGGCGTAAAGTTCTTATAAATCAAAGAGCCGGAAAGTCCGCGGACTTTCCGGCTCTCTGTTATCTCAGCAGCTTACTTGCGGCCGTGCAGGATGGGAGACAGGGGCTTATAGATCAGCAGGCACAGCACGGCGTCCAGCAGACCCTTGACCAGCGTGAAGGGCATGTTGAAGATCACAAGGCACTTGATCAGGCTGTCGGCAGAGGGCAGAATGGCCTGATACATCCCCAGAATGGCTTCCAGCGGCATATGGTAGAACTGCACATAGGCCGGGTAGGTGATAAAGTAGTTGGAGGGCACGCTGAACACGGCCATGACGGCTGCACCGGCGATGGCACCCAGAATGGCGGTCTTGCGGCTCTTGTGGCGCTTGTAGACAAAGCCCGCCACAGCGGAGAACACCGCGCCCAGCATAAAGTTGCACAGCTCGCCCACGCAGGCGGTGGAGGTGCCCTTGATGATGATGTGCAGCAGGTTCTTCATAAAGCTGATGACCACGCCGTACACCGGGCCCAGTGCAAAGGCACCCAGCAGGGCGGGCAGGTCGGAGAAGTCCATCTTGACAAAGGACGGGATGAGCATCGGCAGCGGGAACTCGATGAACATCAGGATAAAGGCGACCGCGCTGAGCATGGCGGCAACGGTCAGGTTGTGGGTGGTATTCTTTTTCATGGTAGTTGTCCTCCCCGGGGTGTACTCCCCGTTCAAATTTGTTCGGAAAGCCCTTTTCGCGCTGGATCGAACCGGAAAGACAAACCAAAAAGCGCCCTGCTGCAACCAAAAACTGCAACAGGGCGCACAGACGCAATTTGCCTGCCGTTTCTTGCATCCGGACTATACCGTTGGTCCCGGAGTTGCACCGGGTCAGCACCCTTGCGGGTGGTCGCGGACTTTACCGCCAGTGGGGAATTGCACCCCGCCCTGAAACGAACTTTCTGACCAAGAGTATAGCGCGGTACTGCGGCGCTGTCAAGCCCCCTTTCCAAAAAGTTTGCACATTTTTTGTCAAAGTGCGTTTTCACCTTTCTTTCCTTGCCCCGGGCGGCAGAGTATGCTATCATAATATGCGTTGTGAAAAAACACAGGAGGTTTTCCATGATTTTCTCGATCCGTAACCTTGGCTTCGAGCTTGGCTCGCTGCTGCTGGAAGGCTGGGCAGCCTTTGCCGCCCGCGTGGTGTGCGCGGCGCTGCTGCTGGCGCTTGGCTGGCTGGCGCGGCAGCTTTTGTCCCGCAGGGTGTTCCCTGCCCTGCTGCGCCGCAACTGGCGGCTGGCCGGTACGCCCATTCTGCTGCGCAGCTTTGCCGTACCGCTGCAGCGGCTCACCCTTGCAGCGTTCATCTATGCCGCAGCGGCCAGCCTGCCGTGGGCAATTGCCGGCGTAAATAAATTTCTGCTCACAGTCTTTGAGCTGGCCGCCACCTTTTTTGTGTGTCAGGGGCTGTACGCCGCCGCCGATCTCACCGACCTTTTGCTGGCGAGCTGCGGCGAGGAGGTGCGCACTAACCGCACTCTAACCACCCTGCTGAACAAGGTGTACAAAGTTCTCATCGTGGTTCTGGGCGTTATGACCATGGCACAGGAGAGCGGCCTGCCGGTGGGCAGCATCGTAGCCAGTGCGGGTCTTGTCGGTCTGACCATCTCTCTCGCGGCGCAGGACAGCGCCAAAAATCTGTTCAGCGGGCTGGTCATCCTGCTGGATCGCCCGTTTTCCATCGGCGACTGGATCACCGTGGGCGACGTTTCCGGCGAGGTGGTGGACATCAACTTCCGCTCCACCAAAGTCCGCGCGTTGGATAACTCGGTGTACATCCTGACCAACAGCACAGTCAGCTCTGCCACCATCAACAACGGTACTTTGCGCAACAAGCGGCTGTACCGCTTCACCCTCGGGGTCACCTACGATACCTCCCGTCCTCAGCTGGAACAGCTGATGACCGACCTGACTGCCATGCTCAAGGCCAGCCCCTACACCTACGAGGACTCGGTGCTGGTTAAGCTGAACGGCTTCGGCGCTTCCAGCATCGACCTGCTGGTGTCCGCCTACCTGCGCACCGCCGACATGACCCGCTTTTTGCAGATGCAGAACGACTTAAATCTTGACCTGATGGACGTGATGCAGAAAAACGGCGTGGACTTCGCCTTCCCCTCCACCACCGTGTATTTGGAAAAGAACAGCGAAAACTAAAAGACGATCCAGAATGGCCGCTGCTTGCGCTTTGGCCATCTTCAACGGAAGTCTATTTCTGTTTTATGTTTGCCGCGGCCTGTGGACCGCGGCAGACGCATTTTCACAGGTTAAAACGAAAAAACGCCGGTTTTATTGTAATAATCAGGCGCTTTTGCCCTATAATTTCCCGTCTTGTCATGTTATTCTTATAGCGTACCCGCATACACTGCGGGACACGCCATCAAATCATCTGTGGAGGAATCTTTTCCATGACACAGCTTTTGCTGCCAATTATTTACCTGGCCTTTATCAGCCTTGGCCTGCCGGATTCTCTGCTGGGGTCTGCATGGCCCACCATGTACCCCCAGCTGGGCGTCCCCTTCTCCTACGCGGGTATCCTGTCCATGATCATCTCGCTGGGCACCATCGTTTCCAGCCTGAACAGCGACCGGCTCACCCGGGCGCTGGGCACGGGCAGGGTGACCGCCCTCAGCGTGGGCATGACCGCTGCGGCGCTGTTCGGCTTCTCGGTCTCCGGCCGGTTCTGGATGCTCTGCCTGTGGGCTGTGCCCTACGGTTTGGGCGCGGGCAGCGTGGATGCCGCCCTGAACAACTACGTTGCCCTGCATTACGAAAGCCGCCACATGAGCTGGCTGCACTGTATGTGGGGCGTGGGCACCACCATCGGCCCTGTGGTGATGGGCGCGGCGCTTTCCGGCGGGCTTGGCTGGAACAGCGGCTACCGGTACATCGCCCTGTTCCAGATTGCACTTTCTGCCGTGCTTTTTTGCAGCCTGCCCCTGTGGCATAAACGCCCCAACGCTGCCCCGGACGGTACTGTGCCAAAGGCGCTGACCCTGCCGCAGGTGTTCGCGCTGCCGGGCGCGAAGGAAGTGATGCTTTGCTTCTTCTGCTACTGCGCACTGGAGACCACCGCCGGGCTTTGGGCCAGCAGCTACCTGACCCTTGTGCGGCAGGTGCCTGCCCAGACGGCTGCCAGCTTTGCCAGCCTGTTCTATATCGGCATCACGGTGGGGCGGGGCGTCTGCGGCTTTTTGACCTTGAAGCTGAGTGATGACCAGATGATCCGTCTGGGGTTTGCGGTGCTGGGCGTGGGCATTGCTGCCCTGTTGCTGCCCGGGGCGCAGGTCTTTGCGCTGGCAGGGCTTGTGCTGGTAGGGCTGGGCTGCGCTCCCATCTACCCCAGTATCATCCACGCCACCCCGGCGCATTTCGGCACACAGAATTCTCAGGCCGTCATCGGCATCCAGATGAGCAGCGCCTATGTGGGTAATCTGGTCATGCCGCCGCTGTTCGGTCTGCTTGCCAACAACATCACCCCGGCGCTGTTCCCCTTCTACCTGCTGGTATTTCTGGTGCTGATGGCGCTGATGCACCGGCAGCTGGTGCGCAAAACGGCGCACACCTGAAAGGTTCCAGCCTGCTAAAGTTAAAGGGACTGCCGTACCTCATTTGGTGCGGCAGTCCCTTTGCTATTTATTCAGTTATTTGTAGAGAACTGCGTTCAGAACTTATTGAGCATCTTTTTCAGCTTTGCCAGTTCCTCTGCATCGCGGGTATCATCCAGCAGGGTGAGGGCATCGTTGAAATAGTTGCGGTCCAGATAAGAGTGGGTGGCATTGGCGTGGGCAGCCATAGCCTCCAGCACGGCATAACCGGAGCGCACCAGCGGGTGGGTGGCAGGCACGCTGCCGCCCTCGGCCACCAGCGCAAACTTGCTTTCCGCCATATCCTCCAGCAGGGCGCTGTAAGCGTTGTTGGGGTCGGTGCCGTGGTTCTGCAGACCCTGATACAGCAGCTGTGCCACAAAACCCAGCGTAGAAGCCGTATACCAGTTACCATTGAAATTATTGGGGTTCGCGGCCTTATCGGTGACCGGGGAGTTGATCTTGTTGGTCAGGTACACCACCACCAGATTCTCCACGGGGTCGATCATGGTCAACGTACCGGTCCAGCCTGATGGCCAATGGTATTGGAGGGTGCCTGCGTACCGAAATACCAGCAGCGCTGGTTGTCGCCCTCACGCCACCAGCCCAGACCCCAGTTGGCAGCGTCCTCCTTCTTGGGTGCGGTAAAGGCGTCCATCACGTTGCGGGAGAAGTAGCGGTTCTCGCCGTAGCCGCCGGTGAGCATGACAGAGGCCAGTTTTGCCAACTCGGTAGCGTTGGAGAACAGGCCTGCATGGCCGGAAATACCGCCCATTGCGTAGTAGCACTTCTCGTCGTGCACCTGGCCCTGAATGGTGGCGGTGCGCACGCCGGTAAAGGAGATGGCACCATCACGGGTGTTGCCGTTCAGCTCGGTAGCGGCGCAATCGTTGGCGGCAAAGCCGTTCAGCAAGGGGTTGTAGGCGGTGTGCGTCAGACCCATGGGGTCCCAGAAGGTCTCCTTCAGGAAGGCGTCCAAACCCTTGCCGGTGATGGCTTCAATAGCGAAGGCCAGCAGCATATAGTCCACGTCGGAGTAAACGGTCTTGGTGCCCGGCTTATACATCAGCGGGGTCTTGAAGATGGACTTGAGGGTCGCGGCGCGGGTTGCAGCGCTGCCGTCCCAACCGGAGAAGAGCACGTTGGTGGCACCGGGAACGGTCTTTTGAGCGCACTGGTCAAAGGAATCGTTGTGGTACTGGGGGTCTGCAGGGAAGCCTGCCTGATGGCGCAGGATATCGCGCAGGGTCAGTTCTGCTTTCCACTGCTTGTTGACCTTCAGGCCCGGGTTCTCGTAGCCGTTGTAGGTAATGTCGATGGTGTCCTCCACAAAGGCGCTGCCCAGCAGGTCTACCAGACGGCTGTCCAAATTGGCCTTGCCCTGCGTGACGAGGTACTGTAATGCGTAGTTTGCAGTGTACATCTTGGTGTTGGAGGCCAGATCGTACAGGGTATCGTTGGTCACAGCCGGGCTGTCGGTCTTGGGGGTGCCGTCCGGATTATAGGAGTTCACCTTGCCCCATGCGTTCTGGTACACCAGTTTGCCGTTTTTCACAATGGCCATCTGTGCGCTGGGGAAGCCGTTGTTCACGTCGGCCTGAATGATCTGCTCCAACAGCTCCAGTGCATCGCGGTCGATGCCCACGTCCTGCAGGCTGCCCTCCTGCACTGTGGGGTAGCCCACCCGCACGGTCACCTTTTTGCCGCGGGGACGGATGCCGCCCACCTGAATGGTGTTGCGGCCGTTGATGGTCTGGCCGGAAATGTCCACGTTCCACACGCCGCCTGCCGCCATGGCAGCGGTGTTGATCTGGCGGTTATTGACGAACAGGTTAAAGCCGGTCACGCCCGCCTCGGGCTCCACGCACAGCGTTCCCTGCCCTGCGTAGCCCACAAAGGTGTACATGTGGTTCATGGCCAGCGTATCGTCCAGACCCTTCCAGTTGGGGAACACCGGCTCGCCCTGCCAGCCGCCGCTCACGCTGCCGCGGCTGGTCACCTTGACCGAGGCCGCCTTTTTAGGGACGAGGTTCAGGGAGTTGGTATCCTCCGCTGCGGCGGCTGCGGGCTCG
>ENA-OQED01000909-OQED01000909.1-human-gut-metagenome-genome-assembly--contig:-NODE-909-length-11380-cov-1.250778_pt1 | contig 11380 bp, 18 predicted proteins | sample MGYA00242790_ERZ504625 | MGnify/ENA primary metagenome ERZ504625 (study PRJEB26092, sample SAMD00036345) | human gut metagenome | host: Homo sapiens | study: EMG produced TPA metagenomics assembly of...
TCCTCCCAAGCTATGGGATATAAAGCCAAGGGGAAATGGGAGGCCTTGGGGCATGGGGCCTGCCGTAGAAGATACGGACGGCCGGAGCGTGAGCGACCGCACATAACATCGCTTTTTCTTCTTTGGCTTCTGCTCCACCCGATCCCCCTACTGGGGTCCCGGCTTCCGGTATAAGATACGGCTTCTACCATGTTTAGCCTGCGGTATGCTACCTGACGGCACCATACCTTGGCGGTAAAAAGCAATGTTTTATTAAATAGAGACTTTAAGTGGAGTACACAGGAACTCGACGACAGGAGAGGTTCTGTGTACAGATAGATATATTAGTAAGTAGTATATGTTTATAGAGTTAATTATATTTAATAAATATACCTATTAACGCGCGCGTAACAAGTAGGTTGAGAAAAAACATCGTTCACGCTCACAGCGTTTTACGGACATCACCTACCCCTCCTCCCCCCCCTAAACAACAAATGGGCGACCTTCACAGGCTACCCATCCATCCGAATAACTTGTTTCGTATTGATGAAACTTGTATATTCGCGGCAAAAACTTTAAAAAAAATGTCTGGAACAAAGATAGCACTTTTACAGAAAATGAAATCAAATTTCGATAAGATTCTTACCGAAAAGTATATTCCACGTAATATTCAGACCAAGAAAGATGAGCTAGGATGTGTAAAACTTCCAGCCGGATCACTTATATGTCCAGTTGATTTTAAGCCTGTTACTAATAAGGAAGGCAAGAAAGTGACAGCCATAAAATATTCATTGAAACATGAGGAGTATCATGGATCGGGAATCCGGATCAGCGATGAATGTAAGATGGCAATGATATATCTTATTATCATAAACGTACTCAAACATGTGTTTCTAAGAAAAAGGATGCAAGATGGAAACAGAGATCAGATAGAGATCAATACCAATGATTTTATTGATATTCTATCGGATGGATGCGCTTATTTCTGCTACCGACATGTATTAAGAGATTCTCACGAAGATATAAACTACCAACTTATAAGTCTAAAGGCTTGGGCTGAAGGAGAGATCAGAATAGCATTGTCAGATATCATAAAATACAGCATAAGGCTAGTAAGGTCCCAAGGATAAAGGATATGTTTGTAAAGAAAGGAGAATCCATATACACTTGCATTGATAAGAATCTTGATTCGGATTCTAGACGAAGAATGGCTAACAAAAGCCGGAAGCTTGATAGGGTGAGAATCCTTTCCAAAATAATATTCAGAGCCAGAACCAGAAACGTACATCACATATACAAGGTAACTAAAAGAAAGACAGTTAAGTTCAATGTAGCATACCTTCTTAATGAGTTGAATAAGAAGCTCATAGGCATAGGTATGCGTGAAATATCTCAATCCACTATATACAGATACATAAGCATGTTCTTAGACATGTGTAAGAAGAGTATATCCGATTTGTATGACGAGGTAAAAAAAAACAATGGAGTGGTGAATACCAAAGACAGAAAGAACGTAACTATCGGATGCTTAAGACTATTATACAAGGGGAAATATATGCATATCCTTATATCGACAGAATACATAAGAGATGTATTTTTAGGAGAAAAATCTTCCGAGATGAGTAAAGCTAGATGATTTGAGTATCAGATATAAAATTTAATATTTACATATTATTCACATTTATTTTTAATAGTTAATTATAACTATTCGTATCTTTGTACCATAAACTTAAAAAGACATGGTACAAGAGGATTTTAGAAACGAAAACGACCTCCTTCGTCATATTATGACGGTGGATAAAAACGTAGAGCAGGGTCGTGCCTTGAAGAAGATTTTCACCACTAGGAAGAATCTGTTTATTACCGGTAGAGCCGGTAGTGGTAAAAGTACGTTCATGAGACGTATCGTAAAGTTCTTGGGTAAGTGCGTTATCGTAGCCCCAACTGGAGTAGCGGCGTTGAACGCCGGAGGACAGACCATTCATTCGTTCTTCTCTATAAAGAACGATCCTTATATCCCTTCTATCGAGAGAGGTATGTTGTCTAATAAGGTGGATGTAAGTCCGTTTATGAAGAAGAAGATCAAGAATCTTGATACTATCGTTATCGACGAGATCAGTATGGTAAGACCTGATTTGCTTGATGAGGTGGCTGATATACTTAGACAATGCAGGCGTAGCAGGAACCTTTCGGTGGTGTTAGGTTGATTATGTTTGGAGATCTATCACAACTACCGCCTGTGGTGACGGCGGATGATTTTATCGACAAATATTATGAGAGCCGGTTCTTTTTCTCATCAAAGGCATTAAGAGCGTCAGGATTCTCGGTCATTACCTTCGAGAACGTATTCCGTCAAAAAGATCCTCAGCTTCTTTCCGTACTTGAGGATATAAGATGTGGGGTTATTACCGATGAGTCAAGACAGATATTGGATAGTAGGGTCAAGTATCCGGATAATATGGATAATACTATAATTATATGCTCAACTAACAAAGAAGCTTATGAGATAAATAAGACTAATCTTGATAAGATCAATAATAAGGTATTTAAGTTCGATGCTACCGTATTCGGGGAGAAACCTGTAGCGCCCTGTGAGGATGAGCTTATAGTAAAGGTAGGAGCTAAGGTCATAATAACCAGAAACGGCAACGGGTATGTCAATGGCTCGATGGGTATCATAACCAGCATAGATACTGTTGATGAGACGATATATGTTCATCTAGATAACGATACTGAGGTGGAGATAACTAAAGAGAAATGGGAGAAGATGAAGTATAAGCAGGTAGATGATTCCCTTGAAGGCATTTCTTGCGGCTATATAATACAATATCCATTGAGGTTAGGATACGCCATAACTGTCCATAAATCCCAGGGAATGACTTTAGATAATATATTTGTAGACATCAGCAGAGCCTTCGAGATAGGACAGATATATACCGCTCTTTCAAGATGTAGGTCTATAGACGGGCTTTATCTAAAATCAGTGCCTAAGGAAGATATGGTACTGCTAAGCGATAAGATATCTGACTTTATAGAGAAGGTGGATGAGAATGAGGGTGTATTGAATCCGGAAAAGATATCTGATATCGGGAAGGATATGATTAAGAAACAACAGGATTTATTTTAACTTCGAGGAATACGGATTATAATGGCTAAGAAAGAACTTTTTTCAGACGTAGATGAGTTAGTATCATCTTTAAATAAAGAGCTTGGAGAAGGCTCGATAATGAACTTCGGTGATGATAAGCCTATAATATCCATACCAAGGGAAAGTACCGGATCGCTGGTGGTGGATAAGGCCCTCGGCGGCGGATGGGCGGTAGGCCGCATCCATGAGCTGGTCGGGATGGAATCTTGTGGCAAGACCATGATGTGTACGTTAAGTATGATCGAGTTCCAGAAAAAACATCCAGATAAGCTGGTAGCTATAATAGACGTGGAGAATGCTTTCGATATTGAGTACGCTAAGAAAATGGGATTGGATATAAACCGGTTTTTGATCTCCCAACCAAGCTACGGGGAGCTGGCTATTGACATCACGGCCAAGCTGGTGGAGTCCGGCAGGGTAGGATTTATTGTCGTGGATTCCGTGGCAAATCTAGTCCCGAAGAAGGAGATCGAGGGTGATATGGAGGATAGTAACATGGGATTGCAAGCTCGATTGATGTCAAAGGCTATGAGAGTTCTTACAGGGATCGTTAAACAAAAGCGACTGTGTTCTGGTATTCATCAACCAATATCGGGAGAAGATCGGTGTTATATACGGCGATCCTAAGGTAACGACCGGAGGTAACGCCCTTAAGTTCTATGCCTCTATCCGTATGGAGATGGCGAGAAAGAAGGTTATATTAGGTGAGGACGGATCTTCAGTAGGTCATGAGGTCAGGATAAAGGTGCTGAAGAATAAGACCGCCGTACCGTTCCAGATAGCCGAGACAGCCTTATATTATGGAGTTGGGTTTGACAAGGAACTTGAGCTTTTGAAGTTATGCGAGGAAACCGGTATCTTTACCCGTAAAGGATCATGGTACTGGTACGGGGATGTTCGTGTAGGGAACGGAGTCGACAATACGTTAAGTATCATGAGAGATAATTATGAATTGTGTCAAGAATTAAGAACTAAATTGAATATCTGATTATGGCAATAGGAGTAAAATTTGTAGACGTAATACCATCCAGCGTAGAGAACGCTGTGGAGGTTAAGAAAGGGGATGTGAAGAACTATCTGTTCGTAGGTATTCCTATGAGCGAGTTTATTGGAAAGAGATATGAGTATGAGGGATTCATATACATGTGCCTACAGGGTGTTACCGGAGGGGTGGAGCTTGGGGGTGATATAGCCATAGCCGTGTTGAGGCCAGTTCGGCCAGCGACAGGACAGGCCTCTTACCATTGGTGTCGTATACGCCTCTCACATATACGAGATCTGATGTAGCGATATTACTTAGAAATGGCGATTTTAAGGTTGTTAAACGTGACGATTGTAATCTTATCTGATCATGGGAACATATATATCGATAAAATCAATAGTAAACGCATTCAGGTACGGGATTGATCCTATACCTGAATGGTTTGATAAGATATCCCAAAGAACCAAGGAGCTTGATGTGATGGTTGACGGTCACAAGGTAAAGGCTTTGGATATAATCCTAGAAAATGGCATTCTACGGGCTTTTTACGGTTATTATATAGGTATGTATCCGGATAACTCAATACAGGTATTTAGACCGGAGGATTTCCATTCATTATATACGTTGAAGTTATGAATATATCAATAGGTATAGATCCGGGTATAGACACCGGAGGATTGTCCATGATCCCGGAGAACGGGGATATTAAGGTAATTATGACTCCAAGGATATCGGTTAAGGGGGATATAGATCTTAGGGCTATATCAAGCTTCTTCCTCGATGCCGCTGACAAGATCCAAGAAAAGGGAGGCGGGACGCTGGCGATCGCGTCGAGGACGTCCATAGCATCCACAACAGCTCGGCAGCCAGCAACTTCACCTTTGGCGGGAGACGCCGGGAACCGAACGCCCTATTCGCTATGATGGTGGAGATGATGGAGCGATACGGATCTCACCCTGATGTTAGGTTCATGTTCGAGGAGGTGCAACCAAAGACCTGGCAGAAGGAACTTCATACGACAGCCGATCGGGTGTATACGGCGGCTAAGCTGGACACGAAGGCTACCTCCATCCGATGCGCCATGCGCCTTTTCCCTTTGGTCTCTTTCGTGAAACCATGGTCAGGAAAAGGAATACAACCTACTAAGATACAAGACGGAATGTGTGACGCTACGCTTATAGCCGAGTATATTAGACGTAAGTTTAAATTATTTTAATACTATTAAGTATTTATTATATTTGTATTAATATAATTATGATTACATTTGCAATGTCATGTAAAAGTTGTTTATTATAACCTCGGATAATATGTAAGATGTTGAAAAATATTTTACATATACCGGAAACGGTCAGGTTATTAGCCTAAGTGCTTAGAGCACTACGTTACCTTAGAATGTATAGTTACCCTAGGGTGTTTATCCAAGCCCAAGGCTCTAAGGCAAGTGGTTAAACAGGAGTAGCGTATTCGGCAAAACAGTGCTGCTTGTATGAAACATTTGGTAACATTGGCGATGGGTACTAACAGGATTTTTATCCTGATTTATCCCATAATCGGGATTCATACTCCGGAATCATTTCCGGTTTCGGAGTATGATTTTTATAAAGCTTGTACATGAATTATGGATGATAAACAAATAAAATATGTTATATGGTATTGAAGTGCTTGTCGAAATCATTAAATGAGAAGTTGGGTAAACTGGAGACGGTGGTTAAGAACGCCGGTTCCAACTCCCTTTATAAGGATCTTAAGATAGATGTTGTCAATAATCTGGCTTATATCACTTCCGTAAATGCCAAGGTATGTGTTATAGAACGATTGGAGGTCGAGGCTGACTCTAACTTCTCTTTCTTGGTAGAGGCAAGCTCTTTTATTAAGTTCATGAAAAAACAGAAGAATCGTGAGATTACGATACTGCTTTCGGATAGAAAAGATCAGATCACGATCCACTACGCTTCTGGTGAGTATAGTTGTCCGGCTTTTGATATCAATACATTCCCGCAGGTACATAAGATACTTGATGGAGGAATTAAGGTTAAGATGAGCGATTATGTTTCGGTTCTTAACAAAGCCAGCGATTATACGGAGGTAGATGACTTTTATCCATGCATCGAGAATGTGGTTATTGATATTGATGATATTAATATTAATATAGTAAGTACGGATAGAAATACTATTTACAGGTATTTTGTCCCTAATCAGGATAAGGTAGAGAAGATGTTTATCCCGGTATCGAACGAATCCGCGATATTGCTTGATAAGCATATCAATAAGTCATCGGATATGTTGTCTATAAAAGTGGATGATACTAAGACTTATTTCTCTACGCCTGATATGGATATGTATGAGACCCATTTTGAGGGTAATTATCCAAATTGGAGGTTCGTGGACGAGCATTTTGTCAAAACAAGTACCTATGTCTTTGATAAGGATCTACTCGTCCAAGCCCTCCAAAATAATCTTAAAGTAAATGAGTTTGATCATTGTAAGTTGATATTTACCGATAAAGGATGTGGTATTATGTCAGAGAACCCGTCTTCAGGTAAATCATGTAAGGAAAGACTTACCCCTTTGTCTCATTATGGTGAAGATATTGTATGCAACGTGTTATGTGGAAGATATCTGGGTATCATAAAAAGCATATTGTGGAATAGGATAGTTATCGAACATGACCATAAATCTCATTTCAATAAGATTTATGGGGAGGATAATAAGAACGAGTATTTCTTGTCATCATCAGTTATTGTTTAATGTTTAAAAATATATAAAATGGGAGTTAGAGAAAATTCATCAGGTGGTAATAACCATTACTTTAAAGTAAGTGGTAGCGGATTATTATATCAGTCATCAAGAGAACCAAAGGAAGGTTTCGAGGAGCATATAAACGAGAAGACCGGAGCCGTTTCTTATTGGAGGGTATTCTGGAACGGTATCGAAGGTTATTTGTCTGATATCAATGTGCGAGAAGTGGAGTTCAATGGAATAAATGCCAAATACTTATCCATAAAGATAAGTGATGAGGATGGTAATTACTTTATAAACGTTCCTTTGATGACTCAAAAAGGAGGTATCAATAATTACGTTAAGTCACTGGTAAGGTACTTGCCTAATATCGACCTGAAACGTAAGGTAGTGATCAATCCTGCTCATGCTAAGAAAGGGGATCAATATGCTCCCGGTAATTTCTTTATCTCATACGCAAGGGAGACCCCTGACGGTAAGGACGAGCTTATCCAGCAATATTATAAGAACGGGCAGAATGGATGGCCTGACAGGGTTGAGAGTACTGATATAATGGGGAATAAGAAGTTTGATTATACGACCCAAGACGTTTTCGCTTATCAGGTACTTAATAAATATATCCAAAGTATTAAGACAGATGGTGTGAAACCTACTCAGTCGGCAAGCCAAAACAACGCTGGTGAGGCTATAACGCAAACGCCCCCACCGTCATACGCTACGCAGGCTCCGCCTCAGACAGCCCAAGCGCCTTCTTTTGGAGGTCAGCAGCCGCCACAATATCCTCCTTTTGGAGACGACAGTGACCTACCTTTCTAATTAACTAATTGAAAATGAGTAATTTAATGGAAAGCAATTTTAATATATCTACTAAAGTGAACCGTGTCTCGATGCCTACCCAAAATAAGGTAGATACGGTTATGAAGAACTTAGGGCATCGACCTTGTGTAGCGTATTCCGAGGAAAAGAATATGTATTATAAGGATGGAGAATGGGTAGCGTCAGATCTTGACGCTACTATCTTACCTCTTAGGGAGATGTTCGAAAAGACATCTGATTTGAAGTTAGGATTGAAGATCGTTTATTTAATAATAAAATTATAGTATGGCTACGATTGAAGATATCAAAAAACTTCTGGAGAGTAAGTCATTTACATCAGCCAGAGATCTTGACGAATTTGAGGAAAAACCGGATGATAAGCTTGATGAGGTTCACATGAATTGCGATCCAATGGTAGGGATAGTTGAGAAAGATGGTAAAATTTTTCTCAAATCTTTAAAATTCTCTAAGGCATGGAACTCATTGGGAAAGGATATTCCTATCAAGCAAGGTAATGCCTTCCCGTTGGGTCAAGGTGATGTTCTTGATATAGACACAGGCATATCGGCCTCATTCCCGGATGATACTGTCGGGATGGTTATGATGCTCCCATCGTTCACCAACGATACAGGCCTCACTTTGGTAGGATCACCGTTCGTTTTCTCTAATAACGAGAATATTACGATCAGAGTCTCTAATGTCCGTAAGGATATAGCTATAGTCGAGAAAGATAAGCATATAGCTGAGTTAATTATAGTCGGCAAGATAAAGGCCGATATTCGTAGAACTTATAAAAGTGTTGAGGATGTTCGGATTGAAGATAGTAAAGAGTAGTTATATAAATACTCTAAAACAGGATCTTGATGAAGCTATTAGCTATTCAAGTAGATTAAAAAGAAATTATGAGGATGCTCGTAGTAAGATAACGGAATTGGAGGAAAAAGAAAGATATCTTAATACACTTGTGGATTCTCTTGATATGGATATAGATTCCAAGGATTCTCATATCGTTAAGATGGGTAATGAGCTTAGTAAATCAAGAGAGCTATATAATGAGTCGGTGAAAGAGAAAGAGACTCTTAAAAGGGCTTATATGGATATCGAGAAGAAACATAAACTATCATCTAAATTACTCGATGAGGCTAGAAGAAGGTACAAGGAAATAGAGGAGCAAAATAAGGCTATGTCAGATCGTATCCAGTATCTGGAAAATCATATTGATCCTGAGGCTTTAGATGGTGATGTGTCTGATGAGGTTATTGTTGAGGAGGATAAGATGGACCCTAATTCAGGTCATATCGATATACCTGAAAATAATATCTCTGAGGTTACTAGCGTCGATGCCGGCAATGACGTAAATGTCGAGAATAAAACTGAGGAGAAGAAGAAATCTAAGAAACGTAAAAAATCTAAGAAAGATGAATAGAATCTTGTTTTTCTTGGTAACGTTATTTACCTTAGCGGCTGTCGGATGTAGTACATCTAGAACCTATTATACGGAGTACGATACTACTGATATATCTTATGTGGTGGATTCCATAGTATCTTCCGGGACCGTGATGGGCCAATGGAAGGAGTGGATGTTTACGCTGGATGACGGCCGGGTCGATAACTTTGGTTTCACCGCCCTGTATGACGCCAAGGGAAAAGCTAGAGGGTCAATACAGGTTAGACAAAGATCCGATACGTTTAATATCAAGATAATTGATTATCATAAAAAAAGATAAGTGATGAAATACGGACTAGGTTACATACCATCACCAGCGGATGATAGGGACGCTATCATGAACATGCAGCACGAGGCTGTACCTGATGAGTATAAGGTCAATAACGTTGATAGCGTAGTGGATCAAGGATCTTCTCCTATTTGCGCGGCAATAGCTTGGCTGAGATACTTAATTGGAGAAAGAGTATAAGGGCTGTTAAAAGACCGGCTAAGATCTCTCCTTACGATATATATGATCTGAGAGAGGATAAGGATCAGGACGGAATGATTCTTCGTGACGCTATCAAGTCTATCAAGAACGTAGGCGTAGATGGGGAGAAAATAAACAGTTACGCTAGGATCATAGATCCGGTATCAGCTAAAGTGGCGTTGATGCTGAATGGTCCTCTGGTTATAGGTCTGTATTGCTATAATTATGGTAATCGATTCTGGCAAGGCCAAGGACAGAACTTGGGAGGTCATGCCGTTATCCTCACCGGATGGGACAAGGCCGGCTTCATCCTACAGAACAGTTGGGGGACGGAATGGGGTAGGTCAGGTATAGAGACATTCCCGTTCGAGGATTGGTGCTATATGCTAGAATGTTGGACAATAGTTTCATGATATTACTATATAAATTTCGAGAAATTCCGGCTCACATCCTCTTGTGAAAGCCGATGTGGGTATATTTAGGTCCCGTAGCTCAATTGGTAAGAGCAATTGGCTCATAACCAGTAGGTTGTCGGTTCAAGTCCGGCCGGGTCCACAGTTGGATTAATAGAGTTTGTCATTAGGTTTAGAGTTTAGATTTATGTAGTGTCCTTGTCCGAGAGGATCAGGACGCTTAAAGGGGAGTTAATTTAACGGATAGAATTTACGATTCCTAATCGTAGCGTGGATAAGGGTTCGATTCCCCCACTCCCCACATGGTGTTTTCTTAAACATATTCCCGTAGGTCGGTAATTAACGATAACTGGTAGACAGCCTACGGGAATTAATAAAATCTTACGTGCTTAAGATCGCTTTCAGTTCTATTTTTCGTGTGTATCTATAGGAGGGTAGCACGACCCTCCTTTTTATAAATACTATTTGCTATGGACATTGATCAAATAAAAACGTATCTACCATCAGGATGGGATGTGGTTGATCTAATAGATCACGGCATAATCGATCTTGATATCATGAATGGGAAGATGATTGGTGAGTATGTGGCTGTGTTGATGATAAAGTCTTATGATAAGATTACTGAATCACATAACTTAACTACTTTCTCGTTCCATGATAAGGATATGGTCGGATTACGGAGATTGGTATCGAACGCTATAATGGCGGTTGGGTTAAGGAATAATACTCTGAAGGGAGATGGGAATACGGCAATCAAATAAAGGTGCTGAATACACTGAAAGAGGGATATTGGATATCCTTAACAGACAGTTCTTGGTGTCTCCTAGATGGATTATAAACAACTTATATGTCTATAACTGGGAGTCTGATTATCTGGCTATAACCAGATCCATGTACGCATATGAGGTTGAGGTTAAGATCTCGTTAGCTGACTATAACAAGGATTTCGAGAAGGAGGGTAAGCACCAAGTAATGCAAGGCTGGTTCGAGGTCCGGAAGCAAGCCCTATACGAGACCGGGGACTGGGTCAGGTACGGCCGGCCCAACTACTTCTACTACTGCGTGCCGGATGGGTTGGTTGATCCTAAGGACATACCTCCGTACGCCGGACTTGCTTATGTTTGTGGCAGGAATTTGAGAAAGGTCAAGGACGCCCCTATTCTGCACCGTGATAAATTTGACCCAGAAGCTTATAAGATGGCAGATAAATTCTACTATAATTGGTGGAATGAGAGACGTAAGGCCAGACAGATAGAAGGGAAGGATATGAAAGACGAGTTCAGGAAAAGCATGAAAAAGGTGAAGGAGAAGATAACCGTCGATGCCAAGATCAAGGCGATGGAGGCGTTCTGGAGCGTCTGCGATTACGCCTACTGGCCGTACGGGG
>ENA-OQED01000910-OQED01000910.1-human-gut-metagenome-genome-assembly--contig:-NODE-910-length-11378-cov-1.486623_pt1 | contig 11378 bp, 15 predicted proteins | sample MGYA00242790_ERZ504625 | MGnify/ENA primary metagenome ERZ504625 (study PRJEB26092, sample SAMD00036345) | human gut metagenome | host: Homo sapiens | study: EMG produced TPA metagenomics assembly of...
TTCGTAGACCGTCTCATGCCTTGTCCTCTTTTTCACCCGCAATGATGACCTCGGTGCACTCTTCGCCCACCTTTTTCAGGATCTTCTCCTTGCCCTTTTCAAACAGGTAGGTGGTGTAGCTGCCCTCCGTGGGGGTATCCTTGCGGCCCTTGATGAGGTTATACAGCCCCTGCCAGCTGAACTGTTTCAGCTCCGGGGAGACGTATACCTCGTTGAAAAAGCAGCTCTCTGCCCCGGTGTGGCAGGCGGGGCCGTCTTTCACCACCTCTACCACCAGTGCGTCGGCATCGCAGTCGGCGGTAATGGACACCACCCGTTGCACATTGCCGCTGGTCTCGCCCTTGCGCCAGATCTCCTGACGGCTGCGGCTCCAGAATACGGTGCGCCCCTCGGCAATGGTCAGCGCCAGCGTTTCAGCGTTCATGTAGGCAAGGGTGAGCACCTGCTTTGTGTAGTGATCCTGCACGATGGCGGGGATCAGGCCTTTTTCATCAAATTTCAGTTCCATGACGGTTCTCCCTCCCCGGATGGGGATATTGTGTATTTTATCGTATTCAAGACAAAAATGCAAGGGTTTTATGCGTTTTCACAGCCGCATCTCCACGCCGCTTGCGTTCAGGTACTCCTTCAGCTCCCGGATACCCAGCAGCTTCTGGTGGAAGATGCCCGCCGCCAGCCCGGCGTCGATGCCCTTGTGGTGGAACAGCTCCAGAAAATCCTCTTTTTTGCCCGCGCCGCCGCTGGCAATGATGGGAATATTCACCCGGGCAGCCACCGCGTCCAGCATTTCAAGGTCGAAGCCGTGGCGCACGCCGTCGGTGTCGATGCTGTTCAGGCATATTTCGCCCGCGCCGTGGGCGGCGCACCAGCTGATCCAGTCCAGCGCATCCCGGCCGGTATCCTCACGCCCGCCCTTGGCGAATACCCGGAACTGTCCGTTCACCCGCTTCACGTCTGCGGAAAGCACCACGCACTGGTTGCCGTAGCGCTGGGCGGCGGCGGGGATGAGCCCGGGGTCTTTCAGCGCGCCGGAGTTGACGCTTACCTTATCCGCGCCGCATTTCAGCACCCGGTCAAAATCCTCCAGTGTGTTGATGCCGCCGCCCACGGTCAGGGGGATAAAAATTTCTCCCGCCACCCGGGTCAGGATATCGGTAAAGAGGGCGCGTCCCTCAAAGCTGGCGGTGATATCGTAAAACACCAGCTCGTCCGCCCCGGCGGCGTTGTACAGCCGTGCCATCTCTACCGGGTCGGCCACGTCCTTGATGCCCTCAAAGTTTGTGCCCTTGACCACCCGGCCGTCGCGCACGTCCAGACAGGGGATGATGCGTTTGGTTATCATAAAGCTCCCTCTTTCTCAGTCCTGCACCAGCTGCACGCAGCGGGCAAGGTCCAGCGCGCCGGTATACAGGCTTTTGCCAGAATCGCCGCTGCCGTGCCCATCTGCTGCAATTCCAGCAGCTCTGCCTCGGAGGAGATGCCGCCGCTGGCGGTAAAGGCCACCCCGGGCACCTCTGCCGCCAGCTGACGGTACAGGCTCAGGTTTGTGCCCTGCATCGCGCCGTCACAGGCAATGTCGGTATAGATGATGGCGGTGCAGCCGGCTTCTGCCAGCCGCTTGCAGAAGGCTACGCCCGGCTCGGCGCTGACCTCCTTCCAGCCGTGGATGGCCACATAGCCGTCCTTAGCGTCCACGCCCACGGCAATTTTATCGCCGTATTTTTGCAGCATCCGGGCGGTAAAGGCAAAATCCGTCACCGCCACGCTGCCCAGAATGCAGCGCCCCACCCCGAGGGAGAGGTATTTTTCAATGCGTTCCTCGGTGCGGATGCCGCCGCCTACCTCGATGTACAAACCGCCCTGCTTTGCCAGTGCGGCAATGGTGTCGTAGTTGGAAAGGGTGCCGTCCTTGGCACCGTCCAAGTCCACCACATGAAGATTTTTTGCCCCGGCGGCCACAAAGCTGCGTGCCTGTGCGCAGGGGTCCTGCCCGTAAACGGTCATGCGGTCGTAGTCGCCTTGTGTCAGGCGCACCACCTGCCCGCCGCGCAGGTCAATGGCTGGAAATAGCTGCATAGTTGTTTCTCCCTTAGAAACGAACCCTCTCAGGCTCGCATTCGCTCGCCAGCTCCCCCGAAGGGGGAGCTTTATTGCATCCTACGGTTTCCGGTGTAAAAGCTCCCCCCTCGGGGGAGCTGGCAACGCCGCAGGCGTTGACTGAGAGGGTTACAATTCGCTGAACGCCTTCAGAATTCTGAGCCCGGTGTCGCCGCTCTTTTCCGGGTGGAACTGGGTGCCATACACCCGCCCCGCCCGCACCGCGCCGGTGACCGGGATGGAATAATCGCTGACGGCAAGGGTGCTTTCGGCGCAGTTTTTGCCGTAGTAGCTGTGGACGTAGTACACATACTCGCCCTCGCGGATGTAGCGGAACAGGGGGTCGTCCTTTACGATGTGCAAGGCATTCCAGCCCATCTGCGGTACTTTCAGACTTTTGTCCGCGAGGTCGGGCCCCAGCGGGCAGACCTCGCCTTTGATAAAGCCCAGCCCGGCGTGCTCGCCGTACTCGTAGCTTTTTTCAAACAGCAGCTGCATCCCAAGGCAGATGCCCAGCAGGGGCTTCTGTTCCGCCTGCTCCTTCAGCACCGGCACAAGGCCGGTGGCGGTAAGCTTTGCCATGGCATCCCCGAATGCGCCCACCCCCGGCAGGATAAGCCGGTCGGCGGCGCGGATGGCATCGGCGTCGGCGGTGACCACCGCCTGCAGCCCCAGCTGCTGTAAGCTGGAACGCAGGCTGAACAGGTTGCCCACCCCGTAATCAAGAATGGCGATCATACCAGCAGTCCTTTCGTGGAAGGGATCTCGTCCCGGTGTGCCGCGTCGATGCGCACAGCTTCGGCCAGCGCGTGGCCCGCGCCTTTGAAGCAGGCTTCCAGAATGTGGTGGGTGTTCTCGCCCGCAAACTGCACAAAGTGGACGGTTGCGGGCACGCAGCGGGCAAAGCCGTACCAGAACTCCTTGGCGCACTCCACGTCAAAATCGCCCACCTTTTCGGTCTGGCAGCGGATGTCCCAGTTCAGGGTGCAGCGCCCGGAAAGATCCACCGCACACAGCACCAGCGCCTCGTCCATGGGCAGGTAGAAGCTGCCGTAGCGGCAGATGCCGCGCATCTCGCCCAGCGCCCGGGCAAAGGCCTGCCCCAGCGCAATGCCCACATCCTCGGTGGTGTGGTGGTAGTCCACCTGCACATCGCCGTGGCAGGTGAGCACCAGATCAAACCGTCCGTGCCGGGCAAACAGCTCCAGCATGTGGTTCAGAAAGCCGCATCCGGTGTCAATCTCGTAGCGGCCAGTGCCGTCCAGATCAAGGGTCAGCTCGATCTGGGTCTCGTTGGTGTTGCGTTCCAGCGTTACCATGCGCTCTGCCATTGTCACACCTCCAGTATTTTGTCCACGGCGTCCATCAGCGCCTGCATCTGCTCCGGCGTGCCGATGGTGATGCGCAGCCAGTTTTCAATGCGCGGCGCATCAAAATGCCGCACCAGAATGCCGTTTTTCTTTAACTCCTTGTATAGCTTGCCGCCGTTTATCCGCTCTGTGCTGGCAAATACAAAGTTTGCGCGGCTGTCCAGCACGGTAAAGCACCGGTTGGCCAGCTGCTGCATCGTCCATGCGCGGGTGTCCATAATGGCGGCGCGGGTCTTTTCAAAGTAGGCAGTATCTTCCAGCGCAGCCTGCCCGGCCTTCAGGGTCAGGCGGTTGATGTTGTAGGGGTTCAGGCTGAACTTGACCCGGTTCAAATCGGCGATCAGCGCCGCGTTGCCCATGGCAAGCCCAAGCCGCGCACCCGCCAGCTGCCGGGATTTCGAGAAGGTCTGCACCACCAGCAGGTTTTCGTATTGGTCGATGAGGGGCACGCAGCTCTCGCCGCCAAAGTCCACATAGGCTTCGTCCACAATGACCACGCTGTCCGGGTTCGATCGCAAAATGCCCTCGATGGCCTCCCGGGGCAGGCACAGCCCGGTGGGGGGCGTTGGGGGTTTGCAATGACGATGGTCTCGTGCAGGCCGTGGTAATCGGCGGGGGTCAAGGGTGAAGTACTCTTTTAAGGGGATGATATGGGGTGGGGATGTGCAGCAGGCTACACCACACGCCGTAGCAGCCGTAGGTGATATCCGCAAAGGCCAGCGGGTGGCTCTCGTCACAGAAAGCCCGCAGCGCAAAGAACAGGTTCTCGTCGCTGCCGTTGCCGGGCATGACTTGGGAAGGCTGCAAGCCGAAATGCGCCGCCGCCGTGCGCAGCAGCTGTGCACAGGCGGGGTCGGAGTAAAGGCGCAGCTTTTCCACCTCGGCTTCGCTCACGGCTGCCACCACCCGGGGAGACGGCAGATAGGGGCTTTCGTTGGTATTCAGTTTGATGTACTGCTGATCCTGCGGCTGCTCCCCGGGCGTGTAGGGGGTGACAGCGGACAGGGCAGGGGAAAGAAAACGACTCATAATGGTTTCCTCTTACTTCTCATACCGGATGGTCACGCTGCGGGCGTGGGCGTGCAGACCCTCGCGCTCGGCAAAGTCTGCAATGCGGGGTGCAACGGCTTCCAGCGCGTCCCGGGTGTAGTAGATGAAGCTGGACTTCTTGACGAAGTCGTCCACGCCCAGCGGGCTGGAAAAGCGTGCGGTGCCGCTGGTGGGCAGGGTGTGGTTGGGGCCTGCAAAGTAATCGCCCAGCGCCTCCGGCACATTGCGGCCAAGGAAGATGCTGCCCGCGTTGCGGATCTCGTTCAGCACGCCGAAGGGGTCCTCCACGCAGACCTCCAAGTGCTCCGGTGCGATGATGTTGCAGGCCTCGATGGCCTTGTGCAGGTCGGTGCAGAGGATGATCTTGCCGTTGTCGTCCACGCTGGCGCGGGCAATGGCGGCGCGGGGCAGCTGCGGGATCTGCACTTCCAACTCCGCCTGTACCGCCTTGGCAAGGGCTGCACTGTCGGTGACAAGCACGGGGCTTGCCAGCCTGTCGTGCTCGGCCTGACTTAACAGGTCTGCCGCCACCCACGCGGGATTGCAGCTGCCGTCTGCCAGCACCAGAATTTCGCTGGGGCCAGCGATCATATCAATGCCCACCTTGCCAAACACCTTGCGTTTGGCGGTGGCAACGTAGATGTTGCCGGGGCCTACGATCTTATCCACCGCCGGGATGCTCTGGGTACCGTAGGCCAGCGCCGCCACGGCCTGTGCGCCGCCGGTCTTGAAAATTTTAGTTACTCCGGCGGTGGCGGCAGCGGCCAGAATGACCGGGTTCACCTTGCCGTCCTTCCCGGCGGGGGTGGTCATGACGATCTCGGACACCCCCGCCACCTTGGCGGGGATAACGTCCATAAGCACGGTGGAAGGGTACGCCGCCGTGCCGCCGGGCACATAGACACCGGCCTTTTCAATGGGAGTATATTTCTGCCCCAGTACGATGCCGGGGCGGTCGTTCATCACAAAATTCTTGTGCACCTGCTGGCGGTGGAACTGCTCGATGTTCTCCGCCGCCTGCCGCAGGGTCTCGAGGAAATAGGGGTCCATGCCCGCAAAGGCTTCATCGATCTCGGCCTGCGTCACCTGTAAATTTTCGATTGCTGCGCCGTCAAATTTCAGGGCGTAGTCCTTCAGGGCGTCGTCGCCCCGGGCGCGCACGTCCGCAATGATGGCGTCCACCACGTCCTCCACATTCTTCTCGGCGCGGATGTCCCGGTTCAGAATTTCCTCCGGCTTCAGCTCATCAAAATTATACAGCTTGATCATTTCTCTTCCTCCTGCTTGTGCAAGGTGTCGCGCAGCTTTTCCAGCATGGTGTCCATCTGCCGGTGCTTGAACTGGTAGCTGGCCTTGTTGGCGATGAACCGCGCCGAGATGGGCATGAACTCGGTGACCACTTGTAAGCCGTTCTCCCGCAGGGTGGTGCCGGTCTCCACGATGTCCACGATGACATCCGAAAGCCCAAGGATGGGGGCCAGCTCAATGGAGCCGTTCAGCTTGATGATATCGATATCCCGCCCCATGGAGGCGTAGTAGCGCTTTGCAATGTTGACGAACTTGGTGGCCACCCGCACCGGGCGGCTGGGGTCGTCCCGGTAGCCCGCCGGGGCGGCTACGCACATCCGGCAGCGGCCAAGGCCGGTGTCCAGCAGCTCGTACACGTCTGCGGCGGCCTCGGTCAGGATGTCCTTGCCCACGATGCCCCACATCGGCAGCGCCGTGCTCCACATAGATGGCCACGTCGCTGGGCTTGACCAGAAAATACCGGATGCCCGCTGCCGGGTTCTCCACCACCAGCTTGCGGGTGGCGTTGTAGTCCTCCGGGCAGCCGTAGCCGATGCCCGCCAGCAAATTATACACCTTGTCGCCCAGCCGCCCTTTGGGCAGCGCCACGTTCAGCATCACCTTGCCGGTGTCCTGATGCTGCACCGGCGGCATCGCGTTCAGCCGGTCCAGCTCATCCAGATACACCGCAAAGCCGATGGCGCCCGCCCCGGGGGTGAACTTTTGCAGCAGTAAATCGTACCGCCCGCCCTTCAGCAGCGGGCGGGGCAGGGCTTTGAGATAGCCCTGAAACACAAGGCCGTTGTAGTATTCCATCTCACCGGCTAAGGTCAGGTCTAACCGGATGCTGCCGCCCGCGTGTCCCAGCGTGGGCGCTAGGGCGGTCAGCTCTGCCACAGCGGCAGTCATAGCGGGGTTACGGCAGAGCGCTGCCGCCTTGGAAAGGGTGGCAGCGTACCCGCCGGAAAGCTCCAGCACCCCGCACAAAGCGTCTGCCGCCGTTTCGGAAAGCCCCGCAGCCAGCGCGGCGGCGCGCAGCTCGTGGGCGTTTTTCTGCCGCAGCTTTTCCAGCAGCTGCGCCCGGGCGGCTTCCGGCACGCCCAGCGCATCGAACAGGCCGAACAGGTAGCCCATGTGGCTGACTTCCAGCACCCACTCTGCGCCCAGCGCCGCCAGCGACTGCGCCGCCAGACACACCGCCTGCTGCACCTCAGCCTCGCCCACAGCGCCCAGCATCTCCAGACCCATCTGGGAGATCTCTTTAAAGGTGTGGCTTTCGGCAGAGGGGCGGTAGACGTTCTCGTGGTAGTAGTACCGCAGCGTCTCGCCCGGCGCGGGCTGCGCCGTCTTGGCGATGGACAGGGTCACATCCGGCTTGAGCGCCAGCAGACGGCCATCCAAATCGGTAAAGGTGATGACCTGCTCCGACGACAGAAAGCTGCGGTTCTCCTGATACAGGCTGTACTCCTCGAACCGTCCCATGTGGTACTTGCGGCAGCCTGCCGTCTCGTACAGGCTGCGCAGCGCAAAGGAGGCGCGCTCCTTTGGCTGCAAATGCTCCAGACTGAACTCCATTTCGCTCCCTCGTTTCCTTTCCCTTGTTTCTTTCCCTGCACCGGCACAATTCCGGCGTCTCTATACACAAAAACATCCGGCGCGGCATCCTCCGCACCATAGAATGAAAGGCTTCTGTTTTTATTTTACTTTATCTGGGTAAAGTTGTAAAGCGTGAAAGTGACGTCTTTTCCATTCTTATCCTACAATTTTTCAGTGCGTTTGTACAGAAAGGCGAAAATTTTTCAACCCATCAGCCCCTCTCGTGAAAATGGAGCACCGGAGTGTCCGCAGACGCTCCGGTGCTCCGAAATTATAAATATTCTTTCCGCTGACCATGCGCAGCAACGATGACGACCGCCGCCAGCGGCGGAAACAGGGAGGAGTTGTTGGGGCAGCGGCCAGCAAGACGCGAGTGCCGCCCAAGGCACGAAGCGGATGCTGGGTGCCGCAACCCGTAAAACGCGGAGCGCATTCCAAATCGTCCTCCTCCTGGCAGCCTTGTGTTCCGCCGCGCAAAAGCGTATACTGGGGCAAAAAGGAGGCGTTTGCCATGTGGTTCGTTTACGCGCTGGGGTCTGCGGTGTTCGCTGCCCTTACCTCGATTCTGGCTAAAATCGGCATCGAGGGGGTCAACTCCACCCTTGCCACCGCCATCCGCACGGCGGTGGTGCTGCTGATGAGCTGGGGCATGGTGTTCCTCACCGGCACCCAGACCGGCATTGCGGACATCTCTCGCCGCAGCTGGCTGTTTCTGGTGCTGTCCGGCCTTGCCACCGGCGCAAGCTGGCTGTGCTACTACCACGCTTTGCAAATCGGTGCAGCGTCCAAGGTAGTGCCCATTGATAAGCTCAGCGTGGTCATCACCCTTGCGCTGGCCTTTGTGGTGCTGCACGAGCCCTTTACCGCCAAAAGCCTCATCGGCTGTGCCCTCATCACCGCCGGCACACTGTTTATGGTGCTGTAACGATTGGGAATGCGCGCCGCGCTGCTCTGCGCATCAATAGCGGAATTTTATTTTTATATGTAAATCGGGAAAATCTGCGGATTTTCCCGATTTACTTTTTCACGGGGAGGGGGTGCAACGGTTGGCCGGCAGTTTTCCTCCACGACCCCTCCCGTGAAAATGGGGGTCAGAAACGCCTGCGGGCGTTTCTGACCCCCGAAATTTAAAATAATTTTTCCACTGAATATGGCTAGAGCGTAGCGGAAGCCATTCTAAAACGTTCAACGCAAAACGCTGCTGCACGTTTTTGTGCAGCAGCCGTTTTATCGTTTTTAGCCCTCGCCTTTTTTCAGTATGTCCAGTTCCGGCATCAGCTCGGTGCTCACGATGGTAAGCATCTGTTCCAGCTTGGCGCATTCCTCGGGGGTAAAGCGCTGCCGGGCACGCTCCACTACGGTGTGCAGGTAAGAGTAGCTGATGTTGTAGTAGTCGATATACTTCTGGGTGGGCGCAGATGGTACTCCCGCCGGTCGGTGGTGGACTGGATCTTTTCCACATAGCCCTTTTTCACCAGACTGCCGATCTTGTACGCCGCATTGGGGGTGGAGATCTGCATCATGCGGGAAAACTCCGCAATGGTGGGCTCGCCCATGGCCATGATGCCCTCCATGCAGAAGGACTCCACCGTGGTCAGGGTAGCCTCACGGGTGGCAAAACGCTGGAACACGTTCTGATAAAAATGCAGCTTGAATTTGGTGTAGACGTCCTGAAAAGCTTTTTCCAGCATGGGTCATGCGCCTCCAATGGTTCAACTTTTTTACTATACGTTCAGTATACCACGAAAATGCCCCGCTGCATAGCGGAATTTTTACACAGCATCCCCGGAAGTTTTTGCCCGGGTGCGGGCGCGGATGACGCTGAGCACCGCCAGTTCCAGCACGATGGCAACCACCAGCAGCACCAGCGAGGTGACAAGGCTTGCGCGGCTGCCCAGCACTGCCTGTGCAAGGCCGGTGATGACGTAGCACACCGCCGAGCAGGCTGCCGCCGTAATGGCGTAAGGCAGCTGGGTGGAAACGTGGTTCACATGGCTGCAATGCGCGCCCGCCGAGGCCATGATGGTGGTATCCGAGATGGGGGAGCAGTGGTCGCCGCACACCGCGCCGGACAGGCAGGCGGCAATGGACACCACCAGCATCTCGCCGTCCGGGAAGGCCTGACAGACGATGGGGATCAGGATGGAGAAGGTGCCCCAGGAAGTGCCGGTGGCAAAGGCAAGGAACACTGCCACAAGGAAGATGATGAACGGCAGCAGATACTGCAAAGCCGCCGCAGAGCTGCCCAGCAGGTTTGCCACATAATACTTTGCACCCAGCAGGCCGGTCATGCCGGACAGCGTCCATGCAAGGGACAAAATCAGCATGGGGCTGACCATGGCCTTGAAGCCCTCGGGGATGCAGGCGGCAAAGTCCTGAAAGGTCATCACGCTGCGCACCCGATAAAATACAAAGGTGAACAGCAGGGCAATGCTGCTGCCCAGCACCAGACCCGCCGAGGCGTTGCAGTCCGCAAAGGCGGTGATGAAGTCCACGCCCTCAAAGAAGCCGCCGGTGTACACCATGCCGAAGATACAGGCGGCGATCAGCACCAGCACCGGCGCGATCAGGTCGATGACATGGCCGTTGGCATCATTACCATCGTCCACATCGTCGCCGTAGGGACGGTCGGCGGTGGTAAACAGGTCGCCGTTTTTGGCGTTGTCCTCGTTCAGCTTCATGGGGCCGAACTCCGCCCCGGTAAAGATGAGGAACAGGCTCATCACCACGGTCATGACAGCGTAATAGTTATAAGGAATGGTGCGCAGGAACATGGTGAAGCCGTTGATGCCGGAGCCCGCCGGGACGCTGGAGGTGACCGCAGCCGCCCAGCTGGACACCGGCGCAATGATGCAGATGGGCGCGGCGGTGGAATCGATCAGGTAGGCCAGTTTTGCGCGGGACACCTTCTGCCGGTCGGTCACCGGGCGCATCACCGAGCCTACGGTCAGGCAGTTGAAGTAGTCGTCCACAAAGATCATCACGCCCAGCATCAGGGTGGCAAACTGTGCGCCTGCCCGGCTGTGGATGTGGGTGGACGCCCAGCGGCCGAAGGCTGCTGAGCCGCCCGCCTTGTTCATCAGCGCCACCAGAATGCCCAGCATCACCAGAAAGGCCAGAATGCCCACGTTGCCGGAGTCCGACAGCTTGGTGATCATGCCGCCGTCCTCGTTGAAGAACAGAGTGTTCAGCGCCAGCTCAAGATTGCCGTTGGCATACAGCAGCGCACCGGAGGCAATGCCCACCAATAGCGAGGTGTACACCTCCTTGGTGTTCAGCGCCAGCACGATGGCGATGACCGGCGGCAGCAGGGAAAAGAAGGTGCTGTACACCGCACAGGTGTAGGTGGCGGGGTCGGCTACCTTGCCGGGGGTCACCGCCGTGCACCACAGCAGCAGGGCAAAGACGAACAACGCCCCCACCCAAGAAAGATTTTTGTTTTTCATAAGCTCCTCATATCAAGTATCAGTCATTGTCTGCGGGGTTCGTCCGGCGTATCGGGGTGCAGGCTGCGGGGCAGACTACCCACAGAAATGCAAAGGGGGTGTGCACCGTGCCGGATTACAAGGCCATGTACTTTGAACTGTTCCGCGCCAGTGTGCAGGCTGTGCAGCTTTTACAGGACGCGCAGACCCGCGCCGAGCAGCAGCTGCTGGCCGCAGACTTGCCGCCGCTGCGGCTGGACGAAACAGAACCGGACGATCCTTAGCCCTTTTTGGCCTCGGCCTTAGCGGCAAACTTTTCCTCAAAGATGATAAAGCGCTCGTGGGTGCCGCCGCCCACAGGGCCTTTCTCGTCCGCAAGCGTCACCTTAAAGGTCAGCTTGCGGCCCTCTACGGCCACCAGCTCACTGTGGCAGGTCACGGTCATGCCCACCGGGGTGGGTGCGGTGTGCTCCAGCTCCAGCTTGGTGCCCACGGTGCCGCTGCCTGCTTCCAGCGCAGGGGCAACGCTCTGCCAGCAGGTCTTTTCGGCCAG
>ENA-OQED01000911-OQED01000911.1-human-gut-metagenome-genome-assembly--contig:-NODE-911-length-11359-cov-1.185897_pt1 | contig 11359 bp, 14 predicted proteins | sample MGYA00242790_ERZ504625 | MGnify/ENA primary metagenome ERZ504625 (study PRJEB26092, sample SAMD00036345) | human gut metagenome | host: Homo sapiens | study: EMG produced TPA metagenomics assembly of...
CAAATCTCATGTGTCAGCTATGCTCCTTAACGGGGTCATATGCCCATGGTGACTATTTCTGCCGACTACTGGCTCATTCTTTGTATTGTTGATTACTGACTTGCTTCCTGTACCAGCACTGTGATCAGTGGACGTTATCTGTTACATTCTGTTTGATTCAGTGGCTGCCCAGATGACAACCTCTACTATAGTTACTTTTTTCTTACGCTACTTGCAGATAAGCTGCCGGTCTCCTGATATCACTGACCAGCTTTTGGGGATCATAAGCCACACCTTTTGTCAGCATCGCATAAAAGTCACGTATCAGCTTGGCCGCAACCGCCATAAGTGACTGCATCTTCTTTAATGGATTCAGTTTTCTGGTTGTGTAATAATTATGGAGTTCTCTGAACTCCGGATTCTTCGCTACAAGCGACATTGCAACCTCAAAGAGCAGGTATCTGAGTCTCTTTCGGCCCCGTCTGCTTATTGTTGTCTCGCCCTTGTGCTTTCCTGAACTATTTTCAACCAATGCCAATCCTGCAAGCTTCTGCAGTTCCTTCGGATTGCTGAAGCGGCTAATATCACCTACTTCTGCAAGGAACCCTGACACTGTCCTGATTCCCACACCTTTGATCCCTAACAGCTTTTCAGCCATCGGAATCTGTTTTACCAGTTCTTCAATTAGAACCATAACTTCCTGCAGACGTGTATTTCTGGATTCATAGTCCTCCAGAAGCATTCGGATCTCCATTCTTGCAGATACTGCTCCTTCTTTGCTTCCAACGCTGTGCTCTGCAGCTTCTATCAGAGTCTTCGCCCTCGCTTAGCGGTATCTTCCTTGACGGTATCTTCTTTAGCGGTGTCTCCTCCAGAATTGCCAGCATTTCCGGCTGTTCCGCATCCTGCAAGAGTCAGCAGTGACATTGATGCCGCAATACCGGCGGCAATTAATTTTTTCGCTTTCATATTTTTCCTCCTATTTTTCATAATGACCAGGAATTCCCACACTGTCACGGATCTGCAGCAGATATTCATTTTCCTTTTCATCACATGGTCTCTCGACTCCATCCTGTAGATACAGCATGCCGTTTATGATACTTTTTGCCTGATATTCTACCGGCTGACTGATCGTAGACAGTGAGGGCGTTATGCGTTCCGCAAACGGAATACCGTCAAACGAAACTACAGATACGTCCTCCGGAATTCTGTAACCATGCTTCATGATCCAGGACATTACCTCTATCGCAACTTCATCGCTGTAACAAAACAATGCCGTTGGCAGCTTTTGAGGTACAAATATCTTCTCTATCACAGAAATCAGACTGCTTTTTTCATAGTCTCCATGGATCTGACCGATCAGGGATTCTTCTTGATCCAGCTGCATCTGCCTTACAGCTCTTAAAAATCCCCGTTTCCTTGCAATAAGGAAGCTGTCGTCCATTTCGTCAATGCAAAAGATGCCCCCTATCCTTCTGTGGCCAAGCTGGGCAAGATAGCATATGGTCTCATAGACAGAGTCTTCATTTTTTTCCATGATATTCAAACGCATTTCCGGTGACTGCATATGACAGACTTTAATCCTAAAATGTTCTTTTATATACGCTTCCTCTTCCCGTGAGAGCAGAAAAAGGCTAAAGCAGACTTCGATTCCCCTGATTTCCAGTTCTCTTAATACCTCTAGTTTTTCCTCAAATCCAGAATTACAATAACGAATAATACAACCATACCCCATCTTGCATGCAAACTCATTCAGATAACGAAACAGTAGCAGCTGATATTGATTGATGTAGTTTGTCATTATAAAACCAAGTAGTCTTGACTTTTTACCCGCCAGATTCTGCGCGTAAATGCTTGGATTATAATTGTACTTTTCTGATGGTATCTACCACTCTTTTCTGCAGCTTCTCGCTGACTGGTTTGGAACGGTTGATAACACGGGAAACTGTAGCGATCGAACACCCGCTTTTTTTTCGCGATAAATTTAATATCTATATTTGCCATATTTAAAATCCTCCGGAAGAATTCTATGGTTACATTTTATAGGAAAACGTTTACATTTCAATTGTGAAATACTTACAAAATTAGCTTCAGGCAGATCATGGTCATCCCAGTCTTCAGGATATTCATTACAAAACTGCCTGCATACAGGGAAATATGTAAAATTCCTGTATGCAGGCAGTCTTATCATTTCATTATTTTATTCCACGCTCTTCAGTGACTCTACCATATTGATCTTTTTCAGCTTAAAATGCATCACCATATTTACAAACATGGAGAACCCAAAGGTAATGATTCCACTGTAAACAAAGCTTATTGGCTTGATATTTCTTCCGAACATTACCGCATCTACCTCAACGGTTGTGATCACATACCGGTGGAGGAAGATTCCGAACACTGCGCCTGCCAGAATCCCTATGAAGGACAGCAGGATATTTTCCCGGAATACATACTGGGAAACTTCGCCATCATAAAATCCCAGGACCTTCAATGTTGCAAGCTCTCTCTGACGCTCTGTGATATTGATGTTGTTCAGATTATACAGTACCACAAATGCCAGCATTCCGGCAGAAATGATCAGGACCCAGATCACCGCTCCGAGGGATCCCAGCATTCGCTCTACCTGACCTGCTGTGCTGCTTGTATAGCTGATACTTAAAGCTGCCGGATATTTCAGGATTGCATTTCCAAGAGTTTCCAGATCACTCTCTGCATCCTCTTTCATAGTATATACTGTACTTGAATATTCCGGTTTCTCTCCGAATGTTTTTTCATAGCAGGGTGGGGTCATGTAAACGTAATGTCCCATATAGTTCTCCGTGACAGCAGTGATCTTTACTTTATATTTTCTGTTGTCTTTCTCCAGGGTAATCTCGTCTCCTGTTTTCACACCGATAAGAGAAGCCGTTTTTTCACAGATCACCGCTCCATCATCGGTAAGCTCATACTGCTCGTGGGACTTTCTGTCACGTAACGTTACATCCTCTTTAAAATTTTCCGTATTTTCCGGAACATACACATAGATACTGACACTTCCCTTTTCTTTTGGTGCCGTCATCTTGGTGAGCTGCACACGGGTATAGTGATCGATCTCGCTGTTTCCGTCCAGGAATTTCAGAAGATCCTTTTCCTGGCTGTCTGTGGCATCCTCATCATTGATCACCATGGCATCATAGTGCTGGATCTGGTCATATTGGAGAATCGCAATATCCATAATGGAGTCATAAAGTCCGAATCCTACAAGCATCAGTCCCATGCTTCCTGCAATTCCGAAAATGGTCATAAAAAGACGCTTTTTATAACGGAAAAGATTTCGCATGGACGATTTCCAGGAAAAGCTCAGATGCTTCCAGATAAAGCTAATCCGTTCAATAAGGATCCGTTTTCCTTCTTTCGGTGCAGGCGGACGCATCAGAGATGCCGGTGTTTCTGCCAGGGTCTTTGCGCAGGAAAACAGTGTAGCGCCCATAGTACAGATCACCGCTGCCCCGGAAGCGATCAGTGCATATTGTAACTCATAATCCAGCTGCATGTGATCGCCAATATTCCAGTACATGATTCCATACGCCTGGATAATGATAAACGGAAGAACCTTTTCTCCGAAAAGTACTCCTGCGATACTTCCACCTACTGTAGCCAGAAATGCGTAGCTGAGATACTTGGATGCAATGGATGCTTTTCCGTATCCCAGCGCTTTCATGGTTCCGATCTGGGTTCGCTGTTCCTCCACCATTCGTGTCATCGTGGTAAGACTGATCAGAGCCGCTACAAGGAAGAATATCATCGGAAAAACCTTTCCGATGTTTTTCAGTCGCTCTGCGTTATCACCAAAATCCGAATATTCTGGAAGGTCATTGCGGTCCGTGACGATCCACTCCGGTGTTTCAATATCATCCACCTCTTTCTGGGCATCCTCGATCTTCTGCTGGGCTTCCGCAATTTTGTCATCGGCTTCTTTTTTGCCGTCCTGATATTCTTTCTTTCCATCGGAAAGCTTCTTTTTGGCGTCCTCCAGGTCTTTTTTGGCGTCTTTTAATTTCTGTTCATTTTCCCGGATCTCTTTTTCACCATCCAGGAGCTTCTGTTCATTTGCATCCAGTTCTGCCTGACTGCTGGTAAGCTTTTCTGTGTTGGCCTGGATCTCTGCCTGACCGGCATTTAACTGGGCCTGTTTTTCCTCCAGCTGCTGCCGCCCTGAGCTGAGCTGGGCTCTGGCCGAATCCAGCTGACTCTGGCCATCATCCAGAGTTGCCTGGTTTACCGCAATTTCTTCTTTTGCCGCGGAAAGCTCTGCTTTCTTTGTTTCCAGTTCTTTTTTCCCTTTATCCAGTTCTTCCTGGCCTTCGTTCAGCTGTGCCTCTGTCCTGGAAAGTGTCTCTTCCTGTTCTTTGATCTGGCTGAAGCCTCATTGATCTGACCTAGGCTGCTCTCCAGTTCAGCTCTTGTCTGGGCCAGCTCTGATTTTTTTGCAGTAAGCTCTGCCTGCGCCCCGTCGATCTGGGCCTGACCGGCATTTATCTGTTCTTCCATTGCACTGATCTGACCATTTAAAGTCTGGATCTGCGTGGAAAGCTCCGCCAGCTCTTCCTCGGTTTTTCCTGCTTCCACACCGGCGTCATACTGCGCCTGCAGCTCCGCCGCCTGACTGCTTAATGCCTCTTTCTGGCTGGTCAATTCATCCAGCTGTGCCTGCTGCCCGGAAAGGGCTTCTTCACTGGAACTGATCTGGGATTCGCCCTCGGAAACCTGTACAAGTCCTGCCTCACACTGTTCTTTCTGACCGGTGAGAGCAGTCTTTGTTTCTTTGATCGTATTCTTTCCCGTTTCCAACTGTTCTCTTCCACTGTCAAGCTCAGCCTGTTTGCTTTCCAGTGTTTTTTCCGCTTCCCGGAGCTGGACCTCACCGTCACTTACCTGCTGTTTTGCGGCATTCAGCTGTTCATATCCGGCAGTCAGCTCTGCCTGCTTCTCATTTATCTGTGCTTCGGAGTCGGCAAGCTGGGATCTGGCAGTATTTAACTGGGACAGACCGTCTTCCACCTGCTGTTTTGCGCTGTTAAGCTGAGACCATCCATCTTCAATCTGCTTTCTTCCGTCAGCAAGCTGCTGTTTTCCATCGGTCAGCTCCTTTTTTGCATCACTGAGCTGCTGTTTTCCATCTTCGTACTCTTTTTTTCCATCCTCATACTTCTTCTGCCCATCATCCAGCTTTTTCTTCGCGTCGCCAAGTTTTTCCTCTGATTCCTTCTTTCCGTCCTCAAGCTCTTTTCTGGCATCATCCAGTTTTTCATTGGCTTCTGCGACGATCTCATCGTAGCGCAGGCTGCACTGTTCTTTTTCGATGCCTTCCACACGCTTCTGTATTTTCCTGATAAGATTGTCGTAAGCATCGGTATAGCTGATCACATCCCCGGATTCATGGACCATAATATAGATCTGGGTAAAAGCTTCCTGATCAAAATCCTCTGGAAGAATGTATCCGAAGCCGCTGACCTCACCGGATCCAAGAGTCGTATTTCCTCTGTTAAATGAAATATAAAGAGGGCTGCTTCCGATTCCCACAACTGTATAGGTTGTTTTTTTCAGAAGCTCACTGTCTCCATCCTCACTGACAGATATGGTATCCCCGATTTTATACCCCCGATTCTTTGCAAATGGCTTGTCCAGAAAAATCTCGCCGCTTTTTTCCGGTATCCTTCCTTCATCTGCTGTGAGCAGATTAAAATTGCTGCTGATGGATTCCAGATGAAGAACCTTCCTAGCATCATCCTCTCCACTCATAACATCCGTAGAGTAGCTGCCCTCAGCCAGTTCCACACCGTCAATATCCGATACCGCTTTTACATCACGCTGCGTCAGTCCCAGGGTTCCCTGGATCTTCAGATCCATCAGCTTTGCTGCTTCATAATAAGCATCTCCGGAATATCTCATATCCGGAGAAGACGCCTGGATCCCGGAAAAAAATGCAACACCCAGTGCCACGATCAGAAAGATCGAGATAAAACGTGCTTTACTTTTCCGGATCTCCATCCAGAAATCTTTGTGTAATGCTTTCATTCCGTCACCTACCATTCAATCTCTTCCACTGGTGTGGGATGTGCATTTTCAGTCATCCTGGAAACCTTGCCGTTTTTGATCTTGATCACACGGTCAGCCATAGGTGTCAATGCAGAGTTGTGAGTAATGACAATAACCGTCATGCCCCGTTCCCTGCAGGTATCCTGAAGGAGCTTCAGGATTGCCTTGCCGGTCTGATAATCCAACGCTCCTGTAGGTTCATCACAGAGCAGAAGCTTTGGATTCTTCGCCAGCGCTCTGGCTATGGAAACTCTCTGCTGCTCACCGCCGGATAACTGTGCCGGAAAATTGGTCAGTCTCTCCTTCAGCCCTACTTCCTCCAGAACTGTCCTGGCATCCAGAGGATCCTTACAGATCTGAAGAGCAAGCTCCACATTCTCCAATGCAGTCAGATTTGGCACCAGATTATAAAACTGGAATACAAATCCAATATCCTCCCGCCGGTATCCGGTCAGCTGCCGGTCTGTATATTTTGCAATATTTTTTTCCATCGATCCAGACATTGCCGGATGTGGCCTTATCCATTCCGCCCAGGATATTCAGCACCGTTGTCTTTCCGGCACCGCTTGGTCCTACCACAACCACAAATTCTCCTTTTTTTATCCGGAAGCTGATCTCATCCACAGCTATGATCTTCACTTCTTTTGAGCCATAGATTTTGGATACATTCTCCAGCTTCACATAGTCTTCCGTATGCTCCATTTCCACCCCTCCTCTTTACTCTCTATATGATTTCAGGGGGCTTTTATCTGCCCCTTTTAATTCTCTCACTCACGTATCACAGCCGTAGAAAAACGTTTTCGGCTGTGATCGAATATTATCAATAACTATATTTATAAGTATATCGGTTCTTAATTCAAAATGCAATTTCTACTTATATTTTACAAAGATTTTTCATTCCTGCGCATTTGTATTTTACATTTCTTTTCTATAATACAGACAGATAAAGGAAATCAATATTATGGCTGACTGTTGCTGACAACAGCAGAAGTATAATTCCAGCAAAACAGGAGGAATGGATTATGTATAAAGTACTGTGGAATCACTTAGATCAAAATTTAAAAAAAGGCCCCTGCGCCAGCTGTTTTTCTTGCACTTTTGACAGCTGGATGGAGTGCAGCCGGAATTCTTGCAGGATTACTTGTTTGTCTGGAACTTCAGACAGAACTGATGGTGAAGCTGACTGTGATCTTATGTGCTGGTGGATACGCCGGACTGATTCCCGGTTTCTTCGGTGGGATCTTTTATCTTTACCGAATGGATCTTCGGAAACCTTCTGCGGATCCTGCAGCTGATCTGGCAGCTGAAGCGGAAAAAGTTTCTGCCGATCCTGCTTCATTGATCTATTTTCACAATAATTGACAAAAAAGCAGAACTCTGCCTGGTTGTGCAGGGCTCTGCTTTTTTTATTGAATATGTGTATTAATTTTGATTACTTTCTTATGGAATCCGCAAGCTTTTTTGCTTCTGCTGTCAGTTCTCTTATTTTGTCAAATTCTCCTGCCTTCACAAGATCTCCTTTTACCATCCAGCTTCCGCCGCAGCAGAGGATTTTGTCACAGGAAAGATAGTCCTCAAGGTTTTTCGCATTGATCCCGCCGGTAGGCATAAAACGGATTCCTGTATAAGGAGCTGCCATAGCCTTGATCATTGAAATTCCGCCTGCCGGTTCTGCCGGGAAGAATTTTACTACCTTAAGACCTCTTTTCACTGCCTGTGCAACCTCAGATGGTGTGATACATCCCGGGAAAACAGGAATGTCTTTTTCCAGACAATAGTCTACGATCTTAGGATCAAAGCCCGGGCTTACGATAAATTTTGCTCCGGCGCCAACAGCCGCGTCTACCTGTTCTGTTGTAAGTACGGTACCTGCTCCCACAAGCATTTCCGGGAACTGCTCTGCCATGAGACGGATAGACTCTTCTGCTGCTTCTGTGCGGAATGTCACCTCTGCACATGGAAGGCCACCCTCAACCAGAGCCTTCGCCAGCGGTACTGCATCTTTTGTATCTTCCAGCACTACAACCGGAACCACACCAAATTTCTGAAATTTTTCTGCTATCTCTTTCATCTGAATTTCCCTTCCTTTTTATCTTTTTTATATCAAAATTCATTTCCATCACATGTCTGATCATAGATACATCATCGGTAATGTTTCCATCACCATGGATCGTATGCTTCACAGCACTGGCAGCAACACCGAAATTCACGGTATCTTCCGGTGTATACTCATTCATAAGGCCATAGATGATCCCACTTACAAATGCATCTCCGCCACCGACACGATCAAGAATGTGGAAGGTCAGGCGCTTGCTTTCGTAAGTCTTTCCGTTTAACCAGAGATATGCCATAAGACTGTTTTCACTGCAGCTATGTGCAAAACGGACATGTCTTGCAATGCATTTTATATTCGGATATCTGTCCGCAAATGCCCGGAACACTTTTTCCTGCTGTTCAAAATCCGGCTGAAACGGGATTCCATCCTTTACATCCCCTGCACTGTGGTCTTCTTCATTTTTCCAGATATGGTACGGCTCGATCCCGAAAAGGACATTTACATATGGAAGACAAAGTGTACAGAAATCTCTGGCCTCTTCCCAGGTCCACAGCGTACTTCTGAAATTTCCGTCAAAGCTTACGGTCATGTTCATTTCTTTTGCTGCCTTCAGGCAGTTTAAGATCAGATCCCTGCATTTTGTTCCAAGAGCAGGGGGTGATCCCGCTCAGATGCAGCCATGTATATCCTTCCAGCAGTTTTTTCACATCTGTTTTGCTGAAGTCATACTCGGAAAAAGCGCTGTGCTTTCTGTCATAAACTACCTTGCTGGGGCGGATCCCGTAACCTGTCTCCAGATAATAAGTTCCAAGACGGTGTGTCGGAGTTTCTTCCTCTGTGGAATAAACCACACTGTCACAGTTCACATCATGCTTCTCATCATACGTACAGCACTTTTTCCAAGACTGTTATCCGGAACTACTGTAAAAAATGAAGCATCTATTCCAAGATTTGCCAGGGAAAGGGCGACATTCGCCTCGCTTCCCCCCGTATCTTGCCTCAAAGGTTGTTGCTGTTCTGATTTTTTCATAATCCGGCGGTGTCAGACGCAGCATGATCTCGCCGAGAGTAATAAATTTATGTTTCATGATCAATACTCCAGATAGGCTCCCTTCATTGGGCTTGCAGCATGCTCACTGAAAAGTCTCAGCACACCTTTTTTGTATTTTGGTTCTCTTGGCTTCCAGTTTTTACGTCTCTCGGCAAGGATCTGGTCGATCTCTTCCATTGACCTTTCTTTCGCCTGCGATTCCGATGATGTTCAGCTTTCTTTCCATAACGTCGATCTCAATAAGGTCGCCTTCCTCAACAAGTGCGATTGGGCCACCGTCAACAGCCTCAGGGCTGCAGTGTCCGATAACAGGGCCTGTAGATGCTCCGGAAAAACGTCCGTCTGTGATCAGTGCGATACTCTTTCCAAGCTCTTTATCACTGCTGATCGCCTCAGATGTGTAGAACATCTCCGGCATTCCACTTCCCTTTGGTCCCTCGTAACGGATGAATACTGCATCACCTTTCTGAACCTTATGCTTCAGAACTGCATCCAGACACTCCTCTTCACTGTCGAACGGTCTTGCGCGGAGAACGGATTTGAACATTTCCTTCGGGCATGCGGTGTGTTTGATCACAGCTCCCTCAGGTGCAAGGTTTCCACGGAGAACAGCGATGCTTCCGTCGGTTCCGATTGCCTTGTCATATGGACGGATGATATCTTCCTTTGTAAGGTTTACATTGTAACGTTTGTTAAATTCCTGAAGCCATTTGTCGCATTTCTCATAAAATCCGTTGTTCTTCAGCTCCTCAAGGTTTTCTCCTAGAGTCTTTCCTGTAACTGTCATAACATCCAGATGGAGATGTTCCTTGATCTCCTCCATGATCGCCGGTACACCACCTGCATAATAGAAGCACTCAGCAGGCCAGCGTCCTGCAGGACGTACATCCAGAAGATATCTTGCATTTCTGTGCAGTCTGTCAAAGGTATCACCTGTGATCTCAATGCCAAACTCATGTGCGATCGCCGGAATGTGAAGCAGACAGTTTGTACTTCCGGAGATTGCAGCGTGTACAAGGATCGCATTCTCAAAGCTGTCCATAGTTACGATATCAGAGGACGCATATTTTCCATCTGTGCGATCCTTACTGCCTGTCTTCCTGCCTCTCTTGCGAAAGCAAGAAGATCCGGGCTTGTTGACGGCATCAGAGCTGTACCAGGAAGTGTAAGTCCAAGTGCCTCTGCCATGATCTGCATTGTTGAAGCTGTTCCGATAAAGGAGCAGGCTCCACAGCTTGGGCAAGCATTGCATTTTGCCCAGTCAAGCTTCTCTTCGTTGATCTCTCCACGCTCAAACTTTGCACTGTACATTCCCAGCTGCTCAAGGGTCAACATCTCAGGTCCCGCATTCATGGTTCCGCCCGGAACAAATACGGAAGGGATATTTACTCTTGCAAGTCCGATCAGATTTCCAGGTACACCCTTGTCACAGCTTGAAAGATATACACCGGCATCAAATGGTGTTGCATTTGCATGGATCTCGATCATGTTTGCGATCATTTCACGGCTTGCCAGGCTGTAGTTGATTCCGTCTGTTCCCTGGCTTTCACCATCACAGATATCGGTACAGTTATAGCGTGCACCAAAACCACCTTCTTCTGCGATTCCTTTACGAACTTCTTCCACAAGGATGTTCAGGTGTCCGCTTCCCGGATGGCTGTCACCATAAGTGCTTTCCACCATGACCTGAACCTTTCCCAGATCTTCTTTTTTCCATCCTGTTCCAAGGCGCAGCGGATCAAGCTCCGGTGCAAGCTTTCTCATTTCCTGACTTACTAACTTCATGATTTTTTCCTCCATTTCCTATTCTCTGATCAGATTCAGATTTTCCAGCTTTTCTCTAAGTTCCTTTACATCCTCTTCTTCTGCTCCGATTTCCACATTATTAAATGTAGGAAGGCTGAATACTCCCAGTATGGACTTTGCATCTACGACATATCTTCCACAGATCAGTTCCACATCCTTCCGGCAGCCGGATGCAGCCTGTACAAGATGCTTTGCATCATACATGTCTCTTAAATAAACCGGTATCTTTATCATTACGCTCTTCCTCCTATGCAAAAATTGAAATAACAAAGCCTACAACAAGTGCTGTAACACCGATCAGTGTTTCCATGATCGTCCAGGATTTTAATGTCGTTTTTTTCTCAATCTCAAGGAAGTACTTACCAGCCAGAATCCGGCATCATTTACAT
>ENA-OQED01000912-OQED01000912.1-human-gut-metagenome-genome-assembly--contig:-NODE-912-length-11354-cov-0.914848_pt1 | contig 11354 bp, 11 predicted proteins | sample MGYA00242790_ERZ504625 | MGnify/ENA primary metagenome ERZ504625 (study PRJEB26092, sample SAMD00036345) | human gut metagenome | host: Homo sapiens | study: EMG produced TPA metagenomics assembly of...
CGCGGGAAATGCAGGGGCGCTCGGCGCATAACGCGCCGCCCCCGCCGGAAAAGCCAACGGAGAAATCGCCGCAGGGAAATGCGGAAACGTCAACTGAAATACCGAAGGAATTTCAGGCTGCTCCGAATAGACCTCTTTCTCCTCTCGATACGCTGCTAAAAGACAAGGAGCGCACGCTTTTGCTTGCACTCCTCCTTTTGCTTTACAACGAAGGCGGCAGTGCGGAGCTTTTGTTCGCGCTCTTTTATTTGCTTATCTGTCTGACCGTCGCCGCGGATGGATGAATTTGTAGGAAACGAGCTCATTTAAGCCCATGGGCCTCTGGCGTGCAGCTTCTGCGTGGAGATGCCGATCTCCGCGCCGAGCCCGAGCTCGCCGCCATCCGTGAAGCGCGTGGACGCATTTACATAGACCGCCGCCGCATCGACCTGTGCCGTGAACCGCTCCGCCGCACGGAGGTTTTCGGTGACGATGCACTCGCTGTGGCCGGTAGAATACTGCACAATGTGCGCGATAGCCGCGTCAAGGCTGTCTACGACGCGCGCGGCTAAGATATAATCGAGGTATTCTGTTGCCCAGTCCGCTTCGGTCGCGGGTTTGGCTTCGGACAGAAGTTCGCATGTGCGCTTATCGCCGCGCAGCTCTACGTTTTTCTCTTTGAGCTTATTTGAGATGACGGGCAGCGCCGCTTCGGCAATGTCCTTGTGCACCAAGATCGTTTCGATGGCGTTGCAGACGGACGGACGGGAGGTTTTCGCGTTGAAAATGATATTCGCCGCCATTTCGATGTCTGCGTCTTTGTCGACATACACGTGGCAGTTGCCGACGCCGGTCTCGATGACCGGTACCTTGGCGTTTTCCACCACGGCGCGGATAAGCCCTGCGCCGCCGCGCGGAATGAGCAAATCGAGGTACTCCGTCATGCCCATGAGCTCCACGCTGGACGCGCGGGAGGTATCCTGTACAGCTGAACGCTGCCGCGCGGGAGGCCGGCGAATTCTATCGCATCGCGCAGAATCTCGGCGATGGCATTATTGGAGCGGAACGCTTCCTTGCCGCCGCGCAGAATGACGGCACTGCCCGCCATAAGGCACAGCGCAGCCGCGTCGCTCGTCACGTTCGGACGAGCTTCGTAAATGATGCCGATAACACCCATCGGCACCGTGATTTTTTCCACTTTAAGCCCTTTGGGGTTCGTTTCGCCGCTTAAAATGCGGCCCACGGGGTCGCGTTGGGCGGATACGTCTTCCACACCCTTTGCCATGCCCTCAATGCGGGCAGGCGTGAGCGCCAAGCGGTCGAGCATGGCTTCGCTCATGCCGTTTTCTTTTGCGGCTTTAAGGTCTTCTTCGTTCGCGGCAAGAATTTCTGCCTGACGCGCGCGCAGGGCAGCCGCGGCGGCGTTTAATGCCGTGCGCTTTTTTCGCCCGCGGTGCGCGAACGGCGGCGGCTTTTTTGGCTGCGGCACCCATTTTTTGAAGTTCTGTCATACGCGTTGTGTTCCTTTCTGTAAATTACGGCATGAACACCGTGCCGATGTCCTCACCGTCGAAAATGCGGTAGAGGTTCTCCGGATCTTCGCCGGAGAGGATATATGTCGGGATATTTGCACGCCCTGCAATCTCTGCGGCGCGAATTTTTGTCGCCATGCCGCCTGTACCGCGTGCGGAGCCTGCCCCGCCCGCCATGGCACGCACCTCGTCGTCGATCTTCTCGATGACGCTGAGACGCTTTGCGTCGGGATAGCCTTCGGGTTTTTGTCGTATACGCCGTCGATGTCCGTTAAGATCATCAGCACGTCTGCGTTGATGATGCCGGCGACGATGGCGGAAAGCGTATCGTTATCGCCGAAATTGCGACCCTCGAGCTCATCGACCGCAACGGTATCGTTTTCGTTGACGATCGGAATGACGTTCATATCGAGCAGCTCACGGAATGTATTTTCCACGTTGCGGCGGCTGATGGGCTGCGAGGTGACATCTGCCGTGAGCAAGACCTGCGCGACGTTCTGATGATATTCGCCGAAGAATTTATCGTAGGCAAACATCAGCTCGCACTGGCCGATGGCGGCAAGCGCCTGCTTTTTGGCGGTGTCGTCCGGGCGCTCCGGCAATCCGAGCTTGCCCATGCCCACGCCAATGGCGCCGGACGTAACGAGCACGATGCGACGGCCGCCGTTTTGCAGGTCGCACAGCGTGCGGCAAAGCTTATCGATGCGGCGCAGGTTCATTTTGCCGTTTTCGTATGTCAAGGTTGAGGTGCCGATTTTCACCACAACGGTTTTTACTGTATTTAAATCCATGATTTTATTTGTTTTCACCGCAAATTCGCGGCAAAAACGTCCTTTCCCCATTCTCTTTTCTGCTCCATTATACATGGAAACAACGTAAAAAGAAAGCCTTTTTGCAAAAACTCAGGCGTTAAAAACGTCTAAGTCTTCGCCGTTTACGACCTTGCCCGTGTAGCCCGCATCGCGGATCTCCTGCAAAATGAGGTCGCTGCGGCGGCGCGTTTCGGCTTCGACATCAATGGCGTTATCCTGAATATTCATGTGGTAAATGCGGTGGTAGGTGACGAGCAGCTTCGGCTGCGCTTTTTTCGCAACCTCGGCTAAGTCCGTGCTGAGCGTATGCACCTCGCGGTGATATTTCTGCCACTTCGGTTCGCGCGCGGCAATGCCGGCGGCATACTCGACCTCGTGCAGCAGAATATCGCAGTTTTTGGCCTTTTCTGCGACGATGTCGAGCGGGGCGGTATCGCCGCTGATGACAACGGTCTTCCCGTCTTTTGTTGTGAACTTATAGCCGTAGCTTTCGAGTGTGCCGTGGCTGACGGTGAACGCCTCCACGGTAACACGCTCGTCTTCGTACATAACGCCCGGTTCAATCTCCGTCGCTTCCACCTTATAGCCGTTTTCGTTCGCGCGCTCAAAGCCGTGCAGGCGAAAATCGATATCGACCGCATAGGCAGAGAGCAGATGCTGCGCCATATTTCGGATTCCCTTCGGGCCGAGACCCCCAGCGGTTTTTCCCGTTCCAGCACCCACGGGGTGAAAATGAGGTCCGCAAACCCGGCGGTATGGTCGGTATGCAAATGCGTACAGAACGCGGTATCGAGCAGATCGGGTCTAAGGGCATCTTCGCCGCGGCGGTACGCTTCCGCTGCGCGTCTTACGACGCCGGGTCCGAAATCGACGAGGTACGCATGGCCGTCGACAACGACGGCGGAAGCCGGGCCGCTCGCCCACGGGCAGGCGTTCGGTGTTCCCGTACCGAGCAAAACAAGTTTCGTTTTCATGTTTATCATGCCTTTCTGATTTAGAAAACAAAAAGGGACAAGCCTCGGCTTGTCCCCCGTTATCGAACTTAGTGTCTGTCGTTTCTGTCGCGGCGCGGACGGTCTCCGCGCGGGCGGTCGCTGCGCTCACGGCGCGGCTGCTTCTCCGGCAGGACGTTCTCCGGCACGGCACCGTCAAGGTCGATCAGCGCTTCGCGGCGGGAGAGGTTCAGTCTGCCCTTATCGTCGATTTCAAGCACCTTGACTTTCACGATATCGCCGACATTGACGACATCCGTGACGTTCTCCGTGCGCTTGATGTCGAGCTGAGAGATATGCACAAGGCCTTCCTTGCCCGGGGCAATCTCCACAAACGCGCCGAAGTCCATGATTCTCGTCACGCGGCCGCTGTAATAGGAGCCCGGCTCCGGGTCGTTGACGATGGTATCGATGATGTCCATAGCGCGGCGGCACTTTTCAATGTCTATGCCCGCAACATAGCAGTGGCCGTCATCCTCGATATCGATGGTAACGTCGCACTCGGCGCAGATCTTCTGAATGACCTTGCCGCCGGAGCCGATGACCTCGCGGATCTTATCGACCGGCACGACGGTGGACAGCATCTTCGGTGCATATTTGGAAAGCTCGGGACGCGGCTCTGCGATAACCGGCAGCATAACTTCGTCCAGAATGTAATTTCTTGCTTTGTGCGTCTTTGCAAACGCTTCCTTGATGATCTCCGGCGTGAGGCCGTGAATCTTCAGGTCCATCTGAATGGCGGTGATGCCCTTCTTTGTACCGGCAACCTTAAAGTCCATATCGCCGAAGAAATCCTCAAGGCCCTGAATATCGACCATGGTCATCCAGCGGCTGCCCTCGGTGATGAGGCCGCAGGAAATACCGGCGACCGGCGCCTTAATCGGCACGCCTGCGTCCATCAACGCCAGCGTAGAGCCGCAGATGGAGCCCTGAGACGTGGAACCGTTAGAGGAAAGCACCTCGGAAACCAGACGGATGGTATACGGGAACTCCTCAACCGGCGGGATAACCGGCACAAGTGCACGCTCTGCCAGAGCGCCGTGACCGACTTCACGTCTGCCCGGGCCTCTGGAGGGCTTCGTCTCGCCTACGGAATAGGACGGGAAGTTGTAGTGGTGGATGTAGCGCTTGGACTCTTCGTCGTCGATGCCGTCGAGGAGCTGGTTGTCACGCGTAGAGCCGAGCGTTGCAACGGTAAGCACCTGCGTCTGGCCGCGGGTGAACATGCCGGAGCCGTGTACGCGCGGCAGCAGACCGACTTCTGCGGCAAGCGGACGGATCTCATCCATACCTCTGCCGTCAACACGCTTCTGCTCGTCGAGCAGCCAGCGGCGCACGACAAACTTCTGCGTCAAATACATGCACTCGTCGATCTTTGCCGCCTGATCTGGGTAAATTTCGTCGAAGTGCTCGTGCACTTTTTCGTAAACAGGCTTGAGTCTCTCGTCGCGAACGGTCTTGTCGTCCGTATCGAGTGCGGCCTTCACGTCATCAATGGCGAAATCGCGGATTTCTTCGAACATCTCCGGGTCCGGCTTATTGGACGGGTAAGAGAACTTCTCTTTGCCGATCTCCCTCTGGATACCCTTGATGAACTCGATGATTTTCTGGTTTTCCGCATGACCTGCCATAATGCCGTTGAACATATCCTCGTCGGACACTTCGTTTGCACCGGCTTCGATCATTGCGATGCGCTCATCGGTGGAAGCGACGGTAACAGCCATCTGGGAGAGCTTTCTCTGCTCTGCCGTCGGGTTGATGATGAACTCGCCGTCGATGAGGCCGACGGAAACGCCGCTGATGGGGCCGTCCCACGGAATGTCGGAGATGGACAGCGCGACGCTGGTGCCGACGAGTGCGGCAATCTCCGGGGAGCAATCCGGGTCAACGGACATGACGGTGCAGACGATGGAAACATCGTTGCGCATGTCCTTCGGGAACAGCGGGCGGATGGGGCGGTCGATCATACGGCAGACAAGAATCGCCTTATCGGTCGGGCGACCCTCACGCTTTAAGAAAGAGCCCGGGATCTTGCCGACGGAGTAGAGCTTTTCCTCGAAGTCAACGGAAAGCGGGAAAAAGTCGATGCCGTCACGCGGCTTTGCGGCAGCGGTGGCTGCCACGTGGATGGTGGTCTCACCGTAACGGACAAGGCACTCGCCGTTTGCAAGCTGTGCCATTTTACCGGTTTCGATCTTCAGCGGGCGTCCGGCAAATTCCGTTTCAAATACTCTGAAATTTTCAAACATAAAGGTTATTTTCCTTCCCCCCGAAAGCCGGGATTTTCCGACTCCGCAGACCGTTTAACAATTAAACCGACGCACACGTGTTTTACGACCTGTATGCGCCCGTTTCACTGCTAAACAGCCCTTGGAATCATTTTGTGCAGATATTAAATCAGCTGCGCGGGTCGCGCGCAGCTGAAAAAAGGCAAAAAATTACTTACGGATACCGAGTTCTGCAATGATTGCTCTGTAACGCTCGATGTCAACCTTAATGAGGTAATTGAGAAGGCTTCTTCTCTGGCCGACCATCTTCAGCAGGCCGCGGCGGGAGTGATGATCCTTCTGGTTGGTACGGAGGTGCTCGGTGAGGTCGTTGATCCTCTTGGTGAGAACGGCGATCTGAACTTCCGGGGAACCCGTGTCACCCTCATGGCGTGCGTACTTCTTGATGATCTCTGTCTTTTCGCTCTTCAGCATTGTGTTTTCCACCTTTTCTAAAATATTTGCCGCGCTCACAGGTCTGGGTCGGTGTTATCCCTGCGGAGATGTCTCCCAAAAGGGTTAGTCCCTGATCCGAGGACGGGCACTTTGAAAGTATAGCATAATTCTTCAAAGTTTGCAAGCGGTTTTTCCTCTGCGGCGCAGATTTTTCGTTCCGTGCAAAATAGCGAAAACGTCCGGCCCAAAACCGACTTTTTCACAGCTCTTCCTGCCTTTTTTGCGAAACTCGTACATTTTCGACATTGTGCATCTTGACAAGCTTTTGAAATCCGTATACTATTAAACAGTTAATTATCGAAACGACCGTGCAAAAGCAAGTTTACCCGTGAAAGGCTGAACACAAACGATGCGAAAAGGCGTTATGGGCGCGGAAGTTTTTCCGCCGGAGAAAGGATATTTTTAATGAGCAAAATTGCAGTTGTTACCGATACAAACAGCGGCATCACCCGCGAGGAAGCGAAAAAGCTGGGCGTTTATCTTCTGCCCATGCCGTTCATCGTAGACGGCACGGAGTATTTTGAGGGCGTCACCTGCACGTATGAGCACTTCTTTGAAATGCTGGAAGCCGGCGCAGAGGTCTCCACCTCTCAGCCCTCGCCGGAATCCCTCACGGCGATGTGGGAGGAGGCGCTCGCGACGCACGATTCCGTTGTGCACATTCCGATGTCTTCGGCGCTGAGCGGCTCTTGCGACACTGCAAAGGCACTCGCCGCGGAATACAACGGCCGCGTATGCGTTGTGGACAACAAGCGCATTTCCATCACGCAGCGCGAATCCGTTCTGGACGCGCTGACGCTGGCCGAAAAGGGTCTGACCGCTGCCGAAATCTGCGTGCAGCTTGAAAACACCGCGTATAACGCGAGCATTTACCTTGCTGTAAATACACTGGAGCTCTTAAAAAAGAGCGGCCGTGTGACGCCGGCCGGGGCGGCGCTCGCGACGCTGCTGGGCCTCAAGCCCGTTTTGCAGATTCAGGGCGGCAAGCTGGACGCTTACGCGAAGGTGCGCGGCATGGCAAACGCCGAAAAAACGATGCTGAAGGCGCTCGAAAAAGACCTGCAAACGCGTTTTGCGGGCAAAAAGGTGCACATTGCGGCGGCGTACTCCGGCGACATCAAGCCCGCGCTCGAGTGGCGCAAGACAATACGCAAGTATTTTGATGACAACAGCATTGAGCTTTACAAACTCCCCATCAGCATTTGCTGCCACGTCAGCTCCGGCGTAAAAGCGCTCGGCTGCTTTGAATATTTTGAGTGATTTTTGCGTTTACATACAAAACCCTCGCTGTGTTCGTTTGAAGCACAGCGAGGGTTTTCTTATTTATGTTCAAGCATTTCAATGCTTGCGGCACGGTTATGGAGGCTGCCAAGCAAGCCTTTGAGGCTTAAAATGCGGAAAAGCAGCTGTTCGCGCTCGGTGAGCGGCGTTTGAAACGCGGCTTTGACGTCTTCGGTCGTTTTGCCGCAGTACCGCTCGAACGCTTCCGGCGTGATACCCAGCATTTCAATGAGGGCGTCGATGTCGTCAACGACGGTTTTTACATCGGCGTTTTTGCCGCTCTGCGCCAAAGAGAGGTACTCCATGAGCCAATCGAAATACATGGTTCCCTTTATGCTGCCCGACGCGGCTTCCAAAAGCGCATCGAGCGTTTCGGCATCGCAATGCGTGACGGTTTTGAATGTTTCAAACCCGAGTCCTGTTTTTTCGCGGCAGGTTTTTTCCCATTCTTTCATGTCGATTGGGGTGAGCATATTTTACCTCTCTTTCTTTGATGTGTCAATTATAACATATACTTTCAAAAAAGTAAATATCTATTGACAATTATTTCATATTATGCTATATTATTGGTGAAAGAAATTCACACAACTCTTTCACAAATAAATATTATTAAAGGAGTGTTTTTAATGTTCAAAACCAGAAAAAAGGCAATTTCACTATTACTAGTATTTTCCTTAATCTTTTCTTCTTTGATTTTCTGCACCCCTTATGCTTCCGCAAAAAACGCGGACGAACTAGGAACTGAACTTAATCCTTACGTCTTGTCACCCGGTGAAAAAATTACTGTAACCATCGACGGCTCTAAAGATTCTGATATATCTACATTAGCTGATGAAACTTTCCCGAGCTGTATTCTTACAACCTGGTATGATGGTACATATTTTCATTGGTCTGTAAAGCCCATGTTTACTGGTGCAAATTTTAGTGGAAGCACAAATGTAATGAGAAATGGAATTTTCCAAGGAGAGGTTTATTTTAGCGGATTCTCTGGACAAAGAAGGGTGTATAAAGATGAAATGATACGATTAAGTGGTACATTAACTCAACATTTTTTGGAACCTACTCATATACTTCGGTGTTACTACATTCAAGGCTAACTACACAGTAAAAAGAAGGAAGTTCTCACATGAGAACTTCCTTCTTTTTACTTCTTTTCAAACGCTTCAAACAGCGTTCTTGCGGTTTTTTCGTTCAGGCTGATCTCCGCTTTCAGCGCGTCTAAATCGGGAAACTTTTTTTCGTCCCTGACAAAGCTCAAAAGCTCCAGACGCAGTGTTCTGCCGTACAGGTCGCCGCCTGTGAAATCAGGCATCCAGGTTTCAGAAAGCGCGTGGTCGGAGCCGACGGTGGGCTTTACGCCGACATTCGTCACGCCGCAGTAGGTTTTGCCGTCCACATACACGGCGGAGGCGTACACGCCGAAGCGCGGCAGCACGAAGCGCGGCGGGAAATTCTGGTTAATGGTCGGCGTGCCGATGGTATGACCGATGTGGTTGCCGTGCACGACCTCAAAGCAGAAGCCGAACGGTCTGCCCAGCATGGCGGTGACGTCTTCCATCTCGCCGTTTTCAATCGCTTTACGGATGCGCGTGGCGCTGACCCGCTCGCCTTTATATTCCACTGTGGGCACGACGTGCATTTCGCCGCCGTGGGCTTCGCAGAGCTTTTTCAGCCACTCCGTGTCGCCCGCCGCGAACTTACCGAAACGGAAATCCGCGCCACAGGCGATGCGCTTCACGTTCAAACCGAAGCGCAGAAGGTTTGAAAAGCGCTCCGCGGGCCACTCTGCGACCTGTGCAAAATCCGGCATGATGACATACTCCACGCCCCAGCTTTCCAAAATGCGCATGCGCTCCTCAACGGTGGTGAGATAGCAGCAGGTGCCTGTAAGGTACTCCGCAGGATTATCCCGAAACGTGAAAACAACGGGTGTGAGTCCGCTTTCCACCGCCGTGCGAATGACCTTATAGTGCCCGATATGCAGGCCGTCAAACGCGCGAGCGCGACCGCCGTTTTTTTCTCGCCGATGAACTTTCGTATTTCTTCCGTATTGCGAATGACGTGCATGTGCCGATTCCCTCTCATTTTTTTGAAAATGACTTAACGTATTTGAATTCTCCGTTTTCCGCGCGAGCAAGTCCCAAGAACTTCTCGCCGTCTTCGTACAGCGCGACCTGCGTGCCCTCCGGCATGGCGATCTTCGGTGCACGGCAGCGCGAAATTGTGAGTGCACCGCCGTTTAAATATCTTTGTGCCTGCGCCGGTGTGACAGACACGGCAGTGAGCATCGAAAAGAGCTTTTCCACGGGGCGAAGAATTTCATCAAAGCTTTCCCCGTTTTCTTTCATCGCCTTTAATGTATCAAGCGAGACGGCGTCTGCGAGCGTAAAGCCGCACGCTGCTGTTCTTCTGAGCGCCGTCATGGCACCGACCGTGCCGCATTTTTGGGCAATGTCTTCGATCAGCGTGCGGATATACGTGCCTTTCGAGCACGTGACGTGCAGCTTGCCGGTTTTTTCATTCTCGTTATATTCGAGCAGCGTGAGCTCCGCAATATGTACGGGCCGCGCTTCGCGCTCTATTTCGATGCCCTGCCGCGCGAGCTTATATAATCTCTGTCCGTTGACGGAGACAGCGGAATACATAGGCGGCACCTGTAAAATATCGCCGCGAAAAGAATCCAGTGCAGTTTCGAGCGCAGCTCTTAAAACGGGGGTTTCATCCGTTTTGATGACTTCGCCGGTCACGTCGCCGGTGGTATACGCTTCGCCAAACCGAAAAGACGCTTCGTAGGTCTTTGCGGTTTCCGGCAGAAGCGACACGGCTTTTGTAGCGCGGCCGAGCAAAAGCGGCAGAACGCCTGTTGCCATGGGGTCTAATGTGCCCGTGTGGCCGATGCGCCTTTCGCGCGTCAACCCGCGCACGACCGCCACGGCGTCAAACGACGTGAAGTCCTGCGGTTTATCCAAAACGATGATGCCTTCCATGCTGCCTCCGTATTACCAGCCCGCCTCTTCCACGAATTTGTAGAAGTCCTTTTCCGCGTCTTTGTCTTCTGCGCGGATGGTGCCGACGGTCTCGGTATAAATGATGTATTCCTCTTCGCCGTCCAAATCAAACAGCGTATCGCACAAATTCTGGTCGTATGCGCCGATACCGCAGGTGCCGAGATTTAAAGCACTGCACGCAAGATACAGGTTTTCGCCCACGTGGCCCATATCAACAAGGGAACCTCTGTGGCTGAAAATGCCGTATCGCCACTCAGTGCGGTACGGAACGAACGACCAATAGAACACAACGCTCGACTTTTTCACCCAGTGCTGATCGCACAGGGACTTGTCGATGACGTCTTCGATGTTTTCCACCTCACCGAGATACTCGAGCTGATTTTCGAGCGGCAGATAGTGGTATTTGCCGGGCTTTAAGCCCTCTACACGGCGCACGAGCAGGTATGTTTCAAACGGATGTCTTGCGCCGCCGCACGGCACGGTACGCAGCGTTGCATACTTTTTGCCGCGGATACCCTTTACGCCCTGCGTTGCCCAAAGCAAAAACGAAAGCTCCAAAAGGGACAGGTTCTCTTCCGTATAAACGCGGGAGGAGCAGCGGTTGAAAATGACATTTAAGAGGTCTTTTTCGAGGCCAAGCGGCTTAAAATCGCGCGGCAGATCGATACGCGCATCGCTCACCGGCGCTTTCGTCAGCGGCGGCTGCGGCAGCATTTTCTGCTGGTCGGTCTTGTAGCCCTCCGGCTCGTCACTTGCATCTTGCTTTAAAAAGCCACGTCGGCTTTCTGTGATGGCGCGAATTTCTTCGGGTGTTAATTCTTTCATGTGAACTCCTCCCACCTGATTTACAGCTGAATTAAATTGCCGATTTTCACTTATTTTCGAGCGCTTTGATGGCTTCGCCGCAGGCAGCTACCACGCGCGCTTTTACGTCTTCAAGCTCGCCCGTAAGGGAGCAGCCTGCCGCACCTTTGTGCCCACCGCCGCCGAATTCGCGCAGACGACGGACGCGTCCGCGGGGTTCGTG
>ENA-OQED01000913-OQED01000913.1-human-gut-metagenome-genome-assembly--contig:-NODE-913-length-11338-cov-1.657925_pt1 | contig 11338 bp, 12 predicted proteins | sample MGYA00242790_ERZ504625 | MGnify/ENA primary metagenome ERZ504625 (study PRJEB26092, sample SAMD00036345) | human gut metagenome | host: Homo sapiens | study: EMG produced TPA metagenomics assembly of...
TAATGATGAAACAACCAACAAAAACCTATGTAACTAAAAAACATTAAACCATCGAACCATATCAGGAGGTAAATCATGACTAAGGAAAATGGAGTTAAAGTATTAACAGACATGGTAGCAGATTTTGTTGCCCATATTGGAAAAAAATTACCGGATGACGTAGTTAATAAACTTGAAGAGCTTGGTTCACAGGAAACAGCTGCACTTCCAAAGGTTCTTTATGAGACAATGACAAAGAACCAGGGACTTGCTGTAGAACTGAACCGCCCAAGCTGTCAGGATACAGGAGTTCTTCAGTTCTGGCTGAAATGCGGAACAAATTTCCCGTATATCAATGAGCTGGAAGCACTTCTGAAGGAGGCTGTTGTGCAGGCTACTTTTGCAGCACCGTTAAGACATAACTCAGTTCAGACTTTTGATGAGTACAATACAAAGAAAAACGTTGGTAAAGGAACTCCGACTGTATGGTGGGATATTGTTCCCAACAGTGATAAATGTGAGATCTACGCATACATGGCAGGCGGCGGATGTACCCTTCCCGGAAAAGCAATGGTTCTGATGCCGGGGGCAGGATATGAAGGTATTACAGATTTCGTTCTTGATCAGATGACAACCTACGGACTGAATGCGTGTCCTCCACTTCTTGTTGGTGTTGGTGTAGGAACATCTGTAGAGACAGCTGCTCTGAACTCCAAGAAAGCGCTGATGCGTCCGATCGGTTCTCACAACGATAACGCAAACGCAGCAAAAATGGAGAAGCTTCTCGAGGATGGTATCAATGCCATCGGCCTTGGACCGCAGGGTATGGGCGGAAAGTATTCTGTAATGGGTGTTAACATTGAGAATACTGCACGACATCCATCTACCATCGGTGTTGCAGTAAATGTTGGATGCTGGTCCCACCGTCGTGGACATCTGGTTGTAAATCCGGATCTTACAGTAACCTGTGATACTCATTCCACATGGAAATTTAATGCATAATATAAACGGAGGGAAAAATCATGATCGAAATCAGAGGAGATAAAAAAGTTCTTATTACACCTGTAAGCGCAGAAGACCTGGCTGATATCAAAATCGGTGATATTGTATGGCTGGACGGAGATCTGATGACCTGTCGTGACGTTGCTCACCGTCGTCTGGTTGAGTATGGAAGAGAGCTTCCGTATGATATCCGCAACAAAGCGATTTTCCATGCCGGCCCGATCGTTCGCAAGATCGAGGGTACAGAGGATGATTATGAAATGGTTTCTGTAGGACCGACAACCTCTATGCGTATGGAGAAATCGAGTATGAGTTTACCAAGCTTACTGGTGTCAGAGTGATCGTTGGTAAGGGTGGTATGGGTCCGAACACGGAGCGTGCCTGCAAAGAGTTCGGTGCGATCCACTGTGTTTTCCCGGCCGGCTGTGCAGTTGTAGCTGCTACAGAGGTTGAGAAGATTGCTGAGCATCACTGGGATGAGCTTGGAATGCCTGAGACTTTATGGTGCAACAAGGTTAAAGAATTTGGGCCGCTGATCGTATCTATCGATGCACAGGGACGTAACCTGTTTGAGGAGAACAAGGTTGTATTTAATGAGCGTAAAGAGGCTGCCAAGCAGGCAATTTATCCTGAGGTTAAGTTCATTAAATAATATTGGATATTGGAAAAAATTTTTCGGGATATCTGAAATAACGAGGCTCTGCCATGAGAGCTTCGGGATTGACTGGTGATTGTGAAATTGAATTAACAGCGTGATATAAAAAAGAGAGATGTCCTGCAGATCATATAATGTGGTCTGCAGGATGTCTTTTTTTGTTGCTTTTTGTTGTTTCTTGGGGTTTTTGTGTTTTACAGGGGTGAGGGGGTGTGATAGAATATAAGCGTTGCAGCAGGCTGGTTATTAAGGTATTATCTGGTATGGATCTTGCGCAGTGAAGGTGGATCGTGGATATCTGCCTGACAATATTTTCAGAGAGGATGAGGTATGAGGTTTATGGGGGATTTTTTGAAGAATATTAACTGGAAGCATGTTCTGATCATGTGTATCGGAAATGTTTTTGCAGGTATGGGGATTGGAATTTTCAAGCTTGCCGGGCTTGGAACGGATCCGTTCAGTGGAATGAATATGGCGGTTGCGGATATGATTGGTATGGCGTATGGTAATTTCCAGCTGATTGTAAATATTGTGCTGCTGATCATTGAGATTGCTTTTGGCAGAAGGTTCCTTGGGATCGGTACGGTTGTGAATGCGGTTTGTCTGGCTTATATTACTACTTTCTTTTATAATATTTATACTGGTGTTTTTGGATTGGAGCTTGTGGCGCTGCCGGTACGTTTGGTGGCACTGTGTGTGGGTGTTGTGATCTGCTGTCTGGGACTGTCGATGTATCAGATGCCGGATGAGGGGGTTGCGCCTTATGATAGTCTTTCGCTGATCATGACAGAGAGATGGCCGAAGATTCCTTATTTCTGGCACAGGATGTCTAATGATGTGCTTTGTGCGCTGATCTGTTATCTGACTGGTGGTGTTGTGGGTATTGGTACGCTGGTGACGGCTTTTGGGCTGGGACCGGTGATTCATTTCTTTAATAGGGTTTTTACCGGGAAGCTGCTTGCCTGGGTTGATGGTGAGTGAGTTTGTAGTTGTATGGGGTGAGCTGAACTGGCTGCGGGATGTGGCTGGTTCGGCTTTTTTTTGTGAAAAGGGACGCCCGTGAGGCGTGTGCTGCCTGTCGCCGGACTCTGCAGGAGGGGAGCTGATTCCCGGCAGCCTAGAAGCCAGCCCCCGACGAAGCCCCGGCGGCAGGCAGCACACGCCTCACGGGCTGGCTTTTCAGGGCGGTACCGGCGGCAACGGTAACAGCAGCAGGTAATCCTTATCCTACAACACAGGATGTGGATCGAGATGGCTTATACGAGATCCCCTGCACACGTTTTGCATGGCAGTGCGTGTATGACAGACAGGGAATCGCATTGCCTTCATGGGGAAATGCGGTAAGCTGGTGGCAAAGTGCTATCAATCAGGGCTATGCAGTAGGAAATGAGCCTGTTCCCGGTTCTATTGCTGTATGGAGCGGAGATTATTACGGACATGTTGCTTATGTAACAGCTAATCTTGGAAACAACAGATTTACGGTAGATGAGGGAGGAAGAACGGACAAAGATCAGACATCCTCTCATGGAGTTGCATATGGATATACACTGACCAATGCAGTCGGAGGAAGGCGCCCTTATGATTCTAACAAGGTGCTGCTTGGCTTTATCTATCCGGGCGTTCGTGTACCGGGCAAGCCATATGTGAGCGTGAATCCGGGAAAAGCGAATCAGACCACAACGTTTTCCTGGAATGCAACAAGCTATGCCAGATATTATGATGTATATGTGTATAAAGCAGGAGAATCCAATCCGACGCAATTTCAGTATGGAGTGAATGGAACAAGCTGGTCCTGCACATTGCCGGCGGGGAATTACAGGGTAGCGGTGGCATCTGTGAATCATGCACAGTATGCATATACATTTTCGGATTCTGTGAATTTCACTGTCCAGGCAGCTCCGGTCACACATACACATAACTATCAGAGAGTAACAGTAAAGGCAACCACCACTGCCAACGGATATACACAGGAGCAGTGCAGCTGCGGAAGTATACAGAATAAACAGATCATCTATTATCCGAAAAAAATACAGCTTTCCAGAACAAGCTATACTTATAATGGAAAAGTAAAAAAGCCAACAGTAAAGGTTACAGACAGCAATAATAAGGTGATCAGTGCAGACAATTATACAGTTACCTATTCTGCCGGAAGAAAATATGTTGGAACTTATCGGGTAACAGTTCGGTTTAAAGGCAATTACTCGGGAACCGTTACAAAAACCTTTAAGATCACCGGAAAAGCTCATAAACACAGCTACAAAAAACAGGTGAAGAAAGCAACTACATCCAGGAACGGATATGTCCAGTATCTTTGCTCCTGCGGTGCGGTGACCGGAAAGAAAACAATCTATTATCCGAAGACAATAAAGCTTTCTGCAACAAGCTATACATACGACGGAAAAGTAAAAACACCGAAGGTAAAAGTGACTGGTGCGAATAATAAAACCATCAGTCCGGCAATTATAAGGTGTCATATTCCCGTGGAAGAAAAAATGTTGGTACTTATAAGGTAACGGTGAAGTTTAAGGGGAATTACAGCGGAACCGTAACAAAGACCTTTAAGATCAAGGCGAAACCTAAAAACTGGGTTTATGTGGATACGCTTCCCAAGAATATTACTTCCGATAAATATACGATCCAGTATAAACACACCTATCAGAAAACAACCTCCAGCTATGTCAACGATGGTGGTGTTTATGAGTCTGTAAGACCACTGGAGACATCTGCTTCCAGACAGCTGGTGGGCTATTATTACTATCATTTCTGCGGACCGAATACCGGAAAGAATGTAAACTTCGCACAGACGGGATCTTATGTACATTTTGACAGTGTGGCAGCCAGTCAGGTAACCGTAGCTGCTTCCGGCGCAGATGGAGATGACCCGAGTATTACCTATTATCTGCTGAACTGGAACGGGAACGGCAGCCGGGTATGGTGCTCCAGCGGAACTACCTGTAACGGCGCCTACGGAAGCCACGGAGCCAGAGGCCAGGCCTGGTACCGCATGAACCAGTACCAGAACAAAAAACTCCAGACTCAGACCACAACCTCCGAAAGTGATTGGACAACCGGTAAAGACAGCACAGCAGTAAAAACCGTTTACCGTTATAAAGCAAAATAGATCACAGATCAGTCATAAATCAGAAACTCCCTCATGTATCAGAAAAAACTGATATGTGAGGGAGTTTTTTGGGATAAATGTAAAGAAACTTATTTCAAAACGGATCAAAATTTTGCAGTAAGCGACCGACAAAGCTTTACATACATTGTACAATTTGTGAAATACAGGAAAAAAATGACGGGATATCTGCAGCTTGCATCGAAGGTGGGCGGTGACAATATCGCCTGTGTATCCATGTTCGGCTTCCCGGAGAAGATGAATAAACAGGCTCCGGAGGCAAGAGAAAGGAGTGAAAAAGAACTGCTGAAGTAAACTGAATATTCTTGCATAAGCTGTCGCATTAATGTGCTACAGCTTATTTTTTTGAAAAATACCGATAAAAATGTGGACAAAACCGAAAATAATGGTTAATATATACACATGCCTAAAAATCAAAAAATGAAAATTATACGAAATATATAATATAAATCCGGAACGGATAAAAAATATATAGACATATTTACAAATCGACATCGCGGATATCAATACCGGAAGAAGTGGTGAAATAACGGGAGGAAGAGAATATGCTGAAATTTTTTAAAGGAAAAGATAAAGGAAATTTAATCTATGCACCCTGCAAGGTAGAGTGGTTCCCCTTGCGGAGGTTCCGGACCCTGTCTTTGCGGATAAGGTACTGGGTGACGGTTTTGCCGTGATCCCGGCAGACGGCAGGATATATGCTCCGGCAGACGGTGAGGTGGCAATGGTATTTGATACGCTTCATGCAGTTACGCTGACAAGCACTCAGGGCGCGGAAATACTGATACATATCGGACTGGATACAGTCACACTTAAGGGCGAACCCTTTAAAGCGCACGTTGCAGCAGGTGACAAGGTTAAAAAGGGTGACCTTCTGATAGAGGCTGATCTGGACAAAATTGAGAAAGCCGGTTTAAACACGATTATCCCGGTTCTGATCTGCAACACAGATGATTACGGAAAGATAAGCCTCCAGAAGGAGGGGGATGTTTCGGCGGATGAAGCCGTCCTCAAGCTTTCATGATCATCTTCATGCAGCTGACAGGCTTATAGCAGCCCGGAGATAGTAGCAATTTTCGGGGTGTTATAACCGGAGTGATCCGGTCAAATATATTTATTTTAAGGGATGGGAAATATATGAAATTTCTTCAAAAACTGGGAAAAGCGTTAATGCTTCCGGTGGCAGTACTGCCAATCTGTGGTATCCTCATGGGTATCGGATACTGGTTATGTCCGGCAACTATGCAGGGTGGAGACATTCATGGCGCAGCCAATCTGATCGGTCTGTTTCTGGTTAAGGCAGGCGGAGCTCTGATCGACAACATGGCAATCCTTTTTGCTATCGGTGTTGGTGTCGGTATGTCAGAAAAGAATGACGGAACCGGCGGAATTGCTGCACTTGCATCCTGGCTGATGCTCACAACACTTCTTTCTACAGGATTTGTTACAACCATCATGCCATCAATCGCTGACAATGCAACAAAGACTCTTGCATTTGACAAAATTGCGAATCCTTTTATCGGAATCCTTGCCGGTATCATCGGATCTACATGCTATAACAAATTCAAGAGCACCAAGCTTCCTGACTGGCTGTCATTCTTCAGCGGCAAGCGCTGCGTAGCCGATCATCGCAGGAGTGGTTTCCATTATCGTATCTGCTGTATTACTGTTTGTGTGGCCATTACTTTTCAGTGCACTTGTAGCATTAGGAAAAGCAGTTGCAGGTATGGATGTTGTTGGTGCAGGTATCTATGCATTCCTGAACCGTCTGCTGATCCCTACCGGATTACATCACGCACTGAACAATGTATTCTGGTTTGACACCATCGGACTTGGTGATCTTCAGCACTTCTGGGCAGGTGAAACCTCTGCAGATGTATCCTGGAGCCTTGGAATGTACATGTCCGGATTCTTCCCATGTATGATGTTTGGTATTCCTGGTGCAGCACTTGCAATGGTAAGATGTGCGAAACCTGCAAAGAAAAAAATCGCGATCGGTCTTGTTGCATCTGCAGCGATCTGTGCATTTATCTGTGGTGTAACTGAGCCGTTCGAGTTTGGATTTATGTTCCTTGCTCCTGGCCTCTATGTGATCTATGCATTACTTTACGGTATCTTTACCATGATCACAGTTGCTCTTGGATTCCGTGCAGGCTTCAGCTTCTCCGCCGGTGCGATGGATTTACTTTTCTCATCCTCACTTCCGGCAGCACAGAAGACATGGCTCATCCTTCCTCTTGGAATTGCAGCATTTATCGTATTCTATGTTGTATTCCTTTTTGCCATCAAGAAATTTGATCTGAAGACTCCGGGAAGAGAAGACGATGACGATCTTGAGGCAGAGAAGAATATCGAGCTTGCAAATGATGACTATACTGCTATTGCCGCAAAGATCCTGGAAGGCTGTGGCGGAAAAGAGAACATCACAAGCATCGATAACTGCATCACAAGACTGAGACTTGAGGTTAAGGATATTACAGCTGTAAATGATAAGGTGATCAAATCTGCAGGTGTTGCGGGCGTGATCAAACCTGGAAAAACTTCTGTACAGGTTATTATCGGAACCAAGGTTCAGTTTGTTGCAGATGCATTTTCTGCGCTTTGTAAATAATGGCTTTTTTGGAGTTAGGTATTTGTTAAAATAATTATGGGGGGCAGCAGAACTGTGAAAACGGTTCTGCTGCTTTTTTTTGTATACCTTATATTGACCGATACTTTCAAAAAGCGTACAATGTTACTTCGATAAAAAGCAACCGGTCAGTGCGTTTACAATTGCAATATTTCTACAGGGGGAATGAAGTTAATGAAATCCTGCATATTTCACAAAAAATATCTTTTAGCCGGCATATATATTATTTTTGTTCTGTTTACCTGCTGTAATTCCCGATTTTATCATACACCGCTGGCAAAAAATATGTTCCGTAACAGAAAAACAGACTCTGAGCAGAGAAGGAACCAGGGGCTCAAAAGAATATTACTATACTCAGAATATTACGGCACGGATATTAAACGGTTCGCATAAAGGGGAAAAAATAACGGTCTCTAATGAATATACATCTTCTCAGGTTCAGACCAAGAAATATCATAAAGGAGACACCGTTCTTTTAAGCGGTTCAAAGGAAAGCCCCGGAAAAACGATACGTTCTGTAAAAAGGGATGGGTATTTGGCATTACTGGCAGGAGGATTATTTTTTCTTCTGATCTGCATTACAGGAAAGCAGGGATTTTACACGATCATATCACTGATACTGAATACAGTCATATTTGCGTATGGATTTCAGGCTTTTACAGAAGGGAAAAATATTTTAAATATCTGTAATGTCATCGCAGTTCTTTTTTCACTGACTACATTGATCTGCTTAAATGGAATTCATAGAAAAACATTTTCCTCAGTTCTTTCAACACTGTGTGTTCTGTTTCTGATCATGGCATTGTTTGAATTTTCTATTTATATGTACGGAGATCTGGATTATTCCAATCTGGAATACCTTGGAAGTACAGGCAATTCAGCAGATATATTCTGGGCAGATATTATGCTGACAGGACTTGGTGCAATTATGGATGTGACGGTGACGATCAGCGCAGCAATAGGAGAGATCGTGCGGAAAAATCCATCGGTTTCTCTGAGAAGACTGATACATTCCGGTCGTGAAATCGGATATGATATTATGGGAACCATGATAAATGTACTGCTGTTTGTTCTGGCAAGCGGTATGATTCCCATGTTCATACTTAAGATGAATAATGATATAAGTTTTATAACGATCGTGAGATACCACATTCCATATGATATCTGTCGTTTTCTGATAGAAAGTATTGGAATTGTACTGGCAATACCGGTATCTGTTTTTATTGCTTCAGTGATTATGAAAATACCATCACGGAAAAGGGGTGTCAGAGAATGATCATTTTTCTTGCATTGATTTTAATTTTTCTGGTGATCTTGATTGGCGGAGAGCGTGGAGCCATGTCAATTATGACACTGGCGGGGAATATTGTAATTTTGTTTTTTTCAATTATGCTGATGTCTGCCGGTTTTCCTGTACTGCTCCTGATATTGGTGGCAGGTGCAGGTGTCTGTTATATTTCTCTGTTTTATCAGAACGGAAATAATCCAAAGACGCGGGCGGCTTTTCTGGCTACACTGCTGGTAATGTTACTTTTGTTTATTCCGATTTATATTATTACATGGAGATCAGGAAGTTACGGGTTAAATGAGATCCAGATTTCAGAAGATGATTTTATGTATTATTACAGTACGGATCTTCATATTAACATGCTTCATGTAGGAATATTTGTAACTGTTTTCAGTACTCTTGGGGCTGTTATCGATACAGCATTATCTGTAACATCTTCTGTATATGAAGTCTGGACTCATAAAAACAGTCTGACAGCGAAAGAGCTTACAGCTTCCGGCTATCAGGTTGGGAAAGAAATTATCGGTACAACGGTAAATACGTTGCTGTTTGCTTATCTTGGAGGAACTATTTTATTATTTTCATACATTCAGACACAGCAATATAGCCTGGAGATCATTCTTAATTCCCAGTTCCTATTCCAGGATGTTGCAGTCATGCTATCTGGTGCGGTAGCCTGCCTTATTACCGTCCCGGTATCGATCAGATGTATTATTCGACAGATCTCATGAAGCATATCTTCACTGCACTGAATACGGAATCCATGGTCCCGATACAGATGTTCTTTCCTGTATTCAGCAGACGTGGGCTCTCTTTTATGAAAGCAGTTATTATATTTATGTATTTATGGGAGTGCTTTTACAGGCAGTTCCATTTCTGATCCTGGGAGTCCTTCTATCTTCGGCGCTTCAGACATATGTATCGGAAAAATGGATCGTAAAATTACGGAAAATGTGAAGAAAGTGTGAAATTAGCACTCGCCTCTTGACAGTGCTAACAATGCGTGTTATATTACATGCAGAACAAAGGAAGAGAGAAAAAGAAATCTTCCAGTTTCAACAACGATGTTAATTAAACACGCAAGTGTTCACAATATAAGGAGGAATGGATTATGTTAATGCCTAGTATTTTTGGAGAAGATTTATTTGATGACTGGATGAGATTACCTGTAGAAAGAGAGAATCACAGAGGTTACAGAGCTGCTGAATTGATGAAGACAGATATTAAGGATGTGGATGGAAATTATGAGCTGAGCATTGATCTTCCAGGCTTCCATAAAGAGGATGTGAAGATTCAGCTGAAGGATGGCTATCTGAACATTCAGGCTTCCAGAACCGAGAATAAAGATGATAAAGACAATAACGGCAAATACGTTCACAGAGAGCGTTACACCGGACAGTGCTCCAGAAGCTTTTATGTAGGTAAGGAACTGGAGCATGAGGACATCCATGCGAAATATGACAATGGTGTTCTGACTGTTACTTTCCCGAAGGAAGCGAAGAAAAAAAGTGCCGGAAGAGAAGAAGTTTATTTCTATTGAAGGCTGATTTCCGGGGAAAGAGCTGTTTTAACAGATAAGAATTCCCATGGGAAACTGATAACAGATAATAACTGGCGCGGAGCAGTTCACCTGCTTCGTGCCGATGAAATAAATGATTGAAATAGATAATTGAATTAGATAATACAGAGTGTGCATTAGCCGTAAATCAGAAGCGGCGGCTGATATTGCCGACTTACATAAGTAACAAGTGAAAGCGGCAGAGCATGTTTTATTTGATGTGCTTGCAGTGTATGGATTATTCAGCGATATTGAAATAATGGTAAACAGCTTCTTTTATATAGATTGTGTTTTAGATTGTGTTTCATTTAAGACGATTTTCTAATTTACATAGATTTTGTTTCATACCCCCTCATTTCCTGCCGGCTACCCACCGGCAGGTTTTTTCTTATGTCTTTACATCATTTCACCTGTCTGCTATACTTGTCTGGAATTGTTGATAACTGCAAAGGACAGAACAAAAAATCTCCCACAAATTATGATGTACATCTTGCAGAAAGCCTTTTCAAACAGGCTCCAGAGCGTGAAAACAAGATGTTGCTGCAGTAATCGTGGATGGCAAAACATGTTATCTGCTTACCTGTTCACAGTAACAAAAACATTTTCAGAAAAGGAATTTACCCATGAATTACATTGTATTTGACCTGGAATGGAATCAGAGTCCGGGGGGAAAAAGGTGGTCTAACAGCCGTCTGCCTTTTGAAATCATAGAAATCGGCGCCATAAAACTAAATGAAGAGAAAGAAATTGTGGATAGCTTTCAGCGTCTGATCAAGCCCCAGGTGTACAATTGGATTCATGACAGCATCCATGAAGTGATTCACATGAATTATAAGGATCTGCAGAAAGGAACTCTTTTCCCACAGGCCATCACGGAATTTTTGGAATGGTGTGGCGAAGAATATATTTTCTTTACCTGGGGAAATCAGGATGTAATGGAACTGCAGCGGAACATGAAATATTATGGAAAACTTTCCCTGCTCAAAGGTCCGGTGACTTATTATGATGTGCAGAAATTATTTGCTATTCGTTATGAAGAAAATGACGAGCGCCGTGCTCTGGAATTTGCTGCTGATAAAATGGGCGTG
>ENA-OQED01000914-OQED01000914.1-human-gut-metagenome-genome-assembly--contig:-NODE-914-length-11337-cov-1.394469_pt1 | contig 11337 bp, 15 predicted proteins | sample MGYA00242790_ERZ504625 | MGnify/ENA primary metagenome ERZ504625 (study PRJEB26092, sample SAMD00036345) | human gut metagenome | host: Homo sapiens | study: EMG produced TPA metagenomics assembly of...
CCAGAAAGGCAGTCCAGCAGGTTGGGTTGAGGTTCAGGTTGAACAGGGTCCAGTCCTTGCATGATCTCCTCCGCAGCTTACAGCAGGGTCTTGACGTAGGCGGCCAGCTCCTCGTCCTTGCAGGAGGCAAAGAACAGCTCAGAGAACTTGGCACCCGCCACAGCGCCCTTCAGCAGATCCTGATCAATGCTCTTCAGGCACTCGATGAGGGGCTTGAAAGTGGCAGCGCGCACGCCGTCCAGGATCTTCTTGTTGCGCTGCTCAGGCACAACGCGCTCCTTGGGGTAGCCCTGACCGTGGCCGAAGCCGAACAGCTTCTCGAAGCAGTACTCGAGGTTCAGCTCGCCGCCCCAGCCGAAGCCCTTGGCAAAGGGCATGGCAACGGCGTTGCCGTCGTTGACATGGGCAAAGGTGTAGGCATCCACAGGGTCCTCCACGTGGCCGCAGATGACGCCGGGGAAGCTGTTCAGTGCCAGCATGGCGCCCTCACCGGTGCCACAGCCGGTAACAACGTAGTCCGCAGCGCCGCTGTTCAGCAGGATAGCAGCCAGAATGCCGCACTGCACATAGGTCAGCTGTGCAGCGTCATCGGCGGCGTACATGCCGTAGTTGACCACCTCGTGCCCATGGGCTCCACCACCTTCTTCAGGGCGGCTTCAATGATGCCGTTCTTGGCGGCCTGACTGTTCTCGTTGATAAGTGCGATCTTCATAACAATGGTTCTCCTTCTTATTTTTCCCTGCGGTGCGCAGGTGTTATACAAAGTCCTCCCGCATGGGGGTAAAGAAATCCAGCATCACGCCGCCCTCCAGACAGACACAGCCGTGCATGACGCCGTTCTGCTTGAGCAGGGTGTCGCCGGGGCCTACCTCCCGGGTCTCGTCCCCGATGGTAAAGCGGTACCGCCCGGAGACGATATAGGTGATCTGGGTGTGGGGGTGGCAGTGCATGGCACCCACGCCGCCGGTCTCAAAGGTGTTTTCCACACACATGGCGTCCTTGCTATACGCCAGCACGCGGCGCTGCACCCCGGGGCCGCAGGGTTCCGGGGAAATTTCGGCATGGGGCACCCAAGGGATGTCCTGATGTGCTTTTTCCATTATAGCATAACATCCTTTCCCGTACAAATGCAAAAGGGACTGCCACACAACGCTGTGCGGCAGTCCCCGGGGTCAGAACTGCGGAGTGCCCTCAGCGTTTACTGGGGCTGCTTGCCGATGTAGGCCAGAATGCCGCCGTCCACATGACAGGATCAGGCCGTTGACAAAGTCAGAGGCCTCAGATGCCAAGAACACAGCGGGTCCGCCCAGATCCTCGGCCTCGCCCCAGCGGCCTGCGGGGGTCTTGGCAACGATGAACTGGTCGAAGGGGTGACGGCTGCCGTCGGGCTGGATCTCGCGCAGCGGTGCGGTCTGCGGGGTAGCGATGTAGCCGGGTCCGATGCCGTTGCACTGGATATTGTAAGCGCCGTACTCGGAAGCGATGTTCTTGGTCAGCATCTTCAGGCCGCCCTTTGCTGCTGCATAAGCAGAAACGGTCTCACGGCCCAGTTCGCTCATCATGGAGCAGATATTGATGATCTTGCCGCCGCCCTGTGCGATCATATCAGGGATGATGGCCTTTGCCACGATAAAGGGAGCGTTCAGATCCACGTCGATGACCTGACGGAACTGGGCAGCGCTCATCTCGGTCATGGGGATGCGCTTGATGATACCGGCGTTGTTGACCAGAATGTTGATGTGGCCGACTTCCTCGGTGATCTTTGCCACCATTGCATTGACGGCATCCTCATCGGTAACGTCGCAAACGTAGCCGTGAGCCTTGATGCCTGCCTCTGCATAGGAAGCCAGACCCTTGTCCACCAGCTCCTGCTTGATATCATTGAACACGATGGTAGCGCCGTTGGCTGCCATAGCCTTTGCAATTGCCATGCCGATGCCGTAGGATGCGCCGGTGATCAGCGCCACCTTGCCGGTCAGGTCAAAAGATTTGGGAGTGCACTGTGCCATAATAAAGTCCTCCTGTCAAAAATCGTATTCTACACGGCGCAAATTGCAGCCGTGCTACTTTGCAAAGCGCGTCGTATCCGGCCGTGCCGGAGTGCGCTCTTACTTGTATACCAGTCTAGCATCCTTTGCAGGAAGTGTCAAGGCACATTCTTGTGAAGTTTTGTTGTACTTTCTTTAGATTTTTGCTTTTCTGCCAAAAAAACAATACGCAGAACCGTTGCTTTTTAGCGCAATAGTTTGCGCAGACTGACGCACCTTGTCACGGTGCACAAGATATCCCGGCTTAATTTGGGCTTGTTGACAAGTTTGGACGACCTTTGGCTTTATCCCAGCCTTTTTCTTCTGCTGGCGCGCCACAATGGGCATCAGCAGGGGGATGGGTACAAGGCGCTGGGCGCTGGTGCACAGCCGCATAAAGGCAGAGGGCACAATGATGGTCTTGCGGTGCATCATGCCCAGCAGGGCCTCCTCTACGCACAGCTCCGGCGTGATGCCCCGCAAGGCAAACACCACCCCGACGTGGTCGTTGAACTCGGTGTCCACCGGGCCGGGGCAGAGGGCGCAGACGTAGACGGGGCTGTGCATCTCCCGCAGCTCCTCAGCCACGCCGCGGGTCATGCTGACCACATAGGCTTTGCTGGCGTAGTAGCCCGCCATATAAGGCCCGCCGGGCAGAAGCCCCGCAGAGGATGCCACATTCAGGATGGTGCCGCCGCCCTGCGCGTTCATCTTGCGCACCACGGCGCGGAACAGCCGCGCCATGGCGGCAACATTCACTTGGATCATCTCTTCCTCGCGGGCTTCCTCCGTTTCCAGAATGCTGCCGCAGACGCCGAAACCGGCGTTGTTGATGAAGATGTCGATGTGTTCCTCGGCCAGTACTTCGCACAGGCGGCTGCACTCCTCGGCGCGGGAGAGGTCGGCGGTCTCGATGCGGCATTCCGTGCCGTGGGCTGCGTGCAGCTCCTTGGCAAGGGTCTGCAAACGGTCGGCGCGGCGGGCAGTCAGGATGAGCCGACAGCCCATAGCGGCATACCGGCGGGCGAACTCCCGGCCGATGCCGGAGCTTGCTCCGGTGATCCAGATGGTCTTTTGCATGGTGGTTCTCCTTTTTTTCGCCCCCAGAACGGGGTTTTCTGTACTTGTTGCCCTTATTTTAGCATAGTTTGCCCGTGCTTTCTATGCAATTTTCGTAAACGATGCAAAAGAGAACCCGAAACGCCGCAGGCGTTTCGGGCTCTCTCATAGATCTTATTTCAGCAGGTTATCGTTCTCGAAGTAGTCGATGCGCATGGCCTTGCGCACCTCGTCCAGCGTGGCGGCAGCGGTCTTTTCGGCGTAGGCGCTGCCCTCCTTCAGGATCTCCACCACCTCGGGCAGGCGCTGCTCCCACTCCTTGCGGCGGGTGCGGATAGGCTCCAGCTCAGCCTGCATGACGCTGTTCAGGAACTTTTTCACCTTCATATCGCCCAGACCGCCGCGCTGATAGTGCGCCTTGACCTCGTCCAGATTCTGGTACTCCGGCCAGAACTCGGCAAAGTGCTCCGGGCGGCAGAAGGCGTCCAGATAGATGAACACCGGGTTGCCCTCCACCTTGCCGGGGTCCTGCACGCGCAGGTGGTTGGGGTCGGTAAACATGGACTTGACCTTCTTCTCGATGTCCTCCGGCTCCTCGGACAGGTAGATGCAGTTGCCAAGGCTCTTGCTCATCTTGGCCTTGCCGTCAATGCCGGGCAGACGCAGGCAGGCGGCGTTCTGGGGCAGAACGATCTCGGGCTCTACCAACGTTTCGCCGTAGACGGAGTTGAACTTGTGCACGATCTCGCAGCACTGCTCGATCATGGGTTTCTGATCCTCACCGGCGGGCACAGTGGTAGCCTTGAAGGCGGTGATATCGGCAGCCTGACTGATGGGGTAGCAGAAGAAGCCCACCGGGATGCTGGCTTCGAAGTTGCGCATCTGGATCTCGCTCTTCACGGTGGGGTTGCGCTGCAGACGGCTGACGGTGACCAGATTCTGGTAGTAGAAGCTCAGCTCGGTCAGCTGGGGCACCATGGACTGGATGAAGATGTGCACCTTGTTGGGGTCCAGACCGCAGGCCAGATAGTCCAGCGCCACCTGCAGGATGTTCTGGCGCACCTTCTCCGGGTTGTCGGCGTTGTCGGTCAGCGCCTGCGCGTCGGCAATCATGATAAAGATCTCGTCATATTCGCCGGTATTCTGCAGCCGCACCCGCTCCTTCAGAGAGCCGACATAGTGGCCAACGTGCAGGCGGCCGGTGGGACGGTCGCCGGTCAGAATAACTTTTTTCATGATGTTCTCCTTTTGACAGGAAACTCCCTCAGTCTGCGCACTTTGTTCGCAGCCAGCTCCCTCGGGGAGGGCGCCTTTGGCAGTACGGCAAGGCGTCTGACCCTGCCGGAAGGAGGTTTTTCCGTATTCTTTACTATAATGCTAAGTATAGCCCCCCGGGGCGGTGCTGTCAACAAGGCCGCCGGAAAAAGAAAAAAGCGATGGAAAATTTCCATCGCTTTGCTGGCGCCTCTTGCCTGACTCGAACAGGCGACACCCTGATTAACAGTCAGGTGCTCTAACCGACTGAGCTAAAGAGGCATCTATATAAAACGGTACATGACCGTTTTACTACTATAAAATGGTGACCCGTACCGGAATCGAACCGATGTTAAAGGCGTGAGAGGCCTCTGTCTTAACCGCTTGACCAACGGGCCATACGACCATTTTGCATCAGGTGTTCGCACCCGACTTGGCTATTTTAGCATACCGGGTGCCCTTTGTCAACAGCAAATTTTGATTTTATTGAAAAAATAAAAATTCCCGCCGCCCCGGAACGGCGGCAGACGCCGCGCCCGCTGCCGTTCTATGCGGCCTTTTATAAAGGAACGATAAAATGGTGAAACCTGAATTCGGATAGTTGACAATGTGGTAAAATGTGGTACTCTTAGGGTGCAAAAACGCTTTTGAGGAGGGCTTATAGCATGGCTATGAAAATGGATCGTCGTGCGTTTTTAAAGACTTCTGCCGCAATGGCAGTGGCAGTATCCATGACCGGACTGCTGGGCGGCTGCAGTGATGGTGCTATTGGCACGGATTTCGGCCTGTTCCAGGCAACGGCAGTCAAAGCTTTGGGTAAAACCAACGGCGTCGACTTTGGCGGCACAGCGGAAGCCGGATGGGAAGGCTACATCAACGTCTGGGTGCGTATCAAGGATACCTCCGGCGACAAAAAGCCCCGGCCGATTCCTGCAAAGGGCTATTTCTCCCTGAAGATCAATGGACAGTCGGTCAACAACTATACTGATGGCGATCTGCTGGAAAACGGTGGGAAGATCAATCTGTCGAAGGGTCAGTTCAAAGAGGGCTGGATGCATTTTACGCTGAAAGAAGACCAGAAAGATCTGTACGAAGCTGTCGTGGCCAAGAAGGCCGATGTTACTTTTACGATCTCGAGCGGGTTCGTAACGGAGATTTATACACTGGATTATACGACCAGCACTTTTGTAAAGCAGACCGTCTGATACCGCAGAACAAAGTTTTCTGAGTGATACCCGATACAGGAGGTGCATTGCTATGATCGACCGCAGAACATTTCTCAAGCCCAGCGCCGGGGCTCTGGTGTTGACCGCCGCAGGGGCTTTGACCGGCTGCGGAGGGATGAATGACCGTCCGAAGGTGACGATCGACGGAGTGGTGTTTATGTGCGAAGCTCCAGTTATAACCGGTGGCAGCGGCTATGTTATGCGCTATTGTCCGCTGTTCGCGATTCAGAATGATACCGGCGAGCGGGTAATATTGGAGCCGAAAGATATTACTGGCACCTTTACGGATATGGAAAATAATGTGTATCCACTGGAATTTGTTTGCAAAAAACTGACAGTGGAGCCGCATAGTTATGAGGAATATGGCAATTCGTTGAAGTTCTGTCTGGAAAGTGAAAATCGGGTTCCTGCAGAATACAGCAATGGTACGTTCATCCTACGGGTGACCTATCATAATCAAACTGCCGTATTCCGTTACGATGGAAAAACTGTTACCCCCAGCAAAGGATAAGATTCGGACAACATTTTGCCGCCGGGCACTCTTGGAAACAGGAGTGCCCGGCGGCTTTTTGTTTTGTGCCGCATTACCTGTTCTTTACATTGGGGCTGGCATTGTGCACAAAGTTTTTACGCACTTTTTGCACGTCCATGGTCGCGGCAAGGGCGGCAAAGCGGTAGAATAAGGCCGTTCCCAAGGAAAACACAAAAGACAGTGCCGGGCGGGCGCCCGGGTTTTTAATGGAGGAAATTCTATCATGAAAAAGATCTCTCGTCGTTCATTCCTGACCGTTTGCGGTGCAGCTGCTGCGGCTGCTGCCCTGACTGCCTGCGGCGGCTCTGCTTCTTCTGCATCCGGCACCGCTGCTTCTGCTTCCACCACCGCTTCTTCCGCTGCCGGGCAGGCAACCGGCACCCTGAGCGGCAACGTTGCGACCGGCGGTTCTACTTCCATGAAGAACGTCATTGCTGCCCTGACCGAGGGCTTTGCCGAGGTTGAGCCGGGCGTCACCGTCAGCTACGACCCCACCGGTTCCGGCGCAGGCATCACCGGCGCTACCGACAAGACGCTGGACATCGGCCTGTCCTCCCGCGCCCTGAAGGACGATGAGAAGTCCGCTGTGGACGGCACCATCGTGGCGCTGGACGGTATCGCCATCATCGTGAATAAGAACAGCAAGGTCGCTGACCTGACTGTGGAGCAGCTCAAGAAGATGTTCACCGGCGAGATCAGCAACTGGAAGGATGTTGGCGGCGACGATGGCGAGATCGTTCTGGTGGGCCGTGAGGCCGGTTCCGGCACCCGCGATGGCTTTGAGAGCATCGTGGACGTGAAGGACAGCTGCAAGTATGCACAGGAGCTGACCGCCACCGGCGCTGTCATCAGCGCTGTGGAGGCAAACCCGCTGGCCATCGGCTACGCTTCTCTGTCCGCCGTGGGCGACACCGTTGCCATGGTCACCGTGAGGGTGTGGAGTGCAGCGAGGACACCGTGAAGGACGGCAGCTACAAGATTCAGCGTCCCTTCGTGTTCGTCACCAACAAGAGCGGTGCCCTTTCTGAGCAGGCACAGGCCTTTGTGGACTTTGCCACCAGCAAGGACGCTGCCGACCTCATCCGCACCGCAGGCGCTGTGCCCGTGAACGAGTAATTGCCGGATGGTTTGCCGGAGAGTTTCCCCAGCGAATGATCCGAGGGTGGGACCCTGTTGCCGCAGGCAATAGGGCGGGAGCTGGAAGCCCCGAATTTCGCGGGGAAAGCTCCCCGGTGAACCGCCTACCCTGCATCTGAACAAGAGAACTGCCGCGTCGGCCTGCCCTAAAAGGCTGGGCTGGTGCGGCTTTTATAAAGGATTTCAGCTATGAACAAAAAATCCTATCTGCGCCGGGTACGGCTGCCCCGCACCCCCGCCGACTGGCTGGAAGCGGTGATGAATTTCATCTTCTTCCTGTGCGGAATGCTGGCGGTGTGCTGTGTGGTGCTCATCTCGGTGTACATGGTGGTCTCCGGCGTGCCGGCTATCCATAAGATCGGCATTTTCAAGTTCCTCTTCGGCACAAAATGGGCGTCCACCGCGGCAGAGCCGCTGTTCGGCATTCTGCCCTTCATCCTGTCCAGCGTCTACGGCACGCTGGGCGCTACCATCCTCGGCGTGCCCATTGGCCTGCTGACGGCAGTGTTCCTCTCCAAGGCCGCAGACCCCAAACTGCGCACCGTGGTGGTCACCGCCATCGAGCTGCTGTCCGGCATTCCCAGCGTAGTGTTCGGCCTTTTGGGTATGCAGGTGCTGGTGCCCGCCGTGGCAAAAGCTTTCGGCAAGGCCTCCGGTGCCTGCCTGCTCAGCGCCATTGTGGTGCTTTCCATCATGATCTTACCCAGCATCGTGTCTGTGTCGGTGACGGCGCTCAATGCCGTGCCGCCGGAGTATGAGCAGGGCAGTCTGGCGCTGGGCGCTACCGACACCGAAACATGGTTCAAGATCAGCCTCCCGGCGGCCCAAAGCGGCATTGCCGCAGGCGTTGTGCTGGGCATCGGACGCGCTATCGGCGAAGCCATGGCCGTGATGATGGTGGCGGGCAACAGCCCCAATATGCCGGACAGCCTGTTCCGCAGCGTCACTTTACTGACCACTGCCATCGCCAAGGAAATGAGCTACGCCGGCGGCTTGCAGCGGCAGGCACTGTTCAGCATCGCGCTGGTGCTGTTCGTGTTCATCATGCTCATCAACGTGGTGCTGAACGTGGTACTGAAGGGAGGAAACCGCGATGAATAACGGCTTTTCGCCCTCCCGCCGGGCATGGAACCGGGTGATGACCGTGCTGGTCTGGGCAAGCGCAGTGCTGGTGATGGTACTGGTTGCCGGGATCATCGGCTTAGTGCTGGTGCGGGGCATCCCCCACATCAGCTGGAAGTTCCTTTCCACCACCGCCAGTGTGCTGAAAAAGACCGACGGCATCCTGCCCGCCATCCTCAACACCCTGTATGTCATCCTGCTGACATTACTCATCGTATTGCCGCTGGGCGTGGGTGCGGCGGTCTACCTGACCGAATACGCTTCCAACCGGCGGCTCATCGAGATCATCGAGTTCACCAACGAAACGCTGGCCGGTATCCCCAGCATCATCTACGGCTTGGTGGGTATGCTGGTGTTCAGTCAGGCGCTGGGCTTCCAGACCTGTCTGCTGTCCGGCAGCCTGACGCTGGTGGTGATGAACCTGCCCACCATCATCCGCACCACGCAGGAATCCCTCAAAACGGTGCCGCAGGGCTACCGTGAGGGTGCCATGGGTCTGGGTGCAGGCAAGTGGCACATCATCCGCACCATCGTGCTGCCCTGCAGCATCGACGGCATCGTCACCGGCTGCATTCTGGCGGTAGGACGCATCGTGGGCGAAAGCGCCGCGCTGCTGTTCACCGCCGGTGCGGCAGAGGTGATCGCCAAGAGCGTGTTCAAAGCCTACACCTCCAACGGCGCCACCCTGTCGGTGCTGCTGTATCTGCGCGCCTTTGAGGACGGCGATTTCACCTCCGCATGGGGCATCGGCGCAGTGCTGCTGGTGCTGGTGCTGCTGATCAATCTGGCAGCACGTCTGGCGAAAACAAAACTGAAACAGAAGCAGTAAAAGATTGCAGATATTTGATAGCGGCCTCGCCCTCTCAGTCTCGTCACTTCGTGTCTCGACAGCTCTCCCAAAGGGAGAGCCTCTGGCGAAACCGAAAGCTTCGCATGGACTGCCAAGGCTCTCACTTTGGGAGAGGTGGCATTGCGCAAGCAATGACGGGAGAGGGCGAGGATGCTGAAAAAATGCGATCGTCCTATAAAATAAGAGGTACTCTATGGAAAACACGAATGTGCCGGTGATATCGGCAAAGGATCTGAACCTCTGGTACGGCGACTTCAAGGCGCTGAAGAGCATTTCGCTGGACGTGGGCGAGCGGGAGATCACCGCACTGATCGGCCCCTCCGGCTGCGGAAAATCCACCTTTTTAAAGACCCTGAACCGCATGAACGACCTTGTGCCGGGTGTGCGTATCGAGGGCGATGTGCGGCTGAAGGGCGAGGACATCTTTGCCCGCGAGATGGAACTGACCGACCTGCGCCGCCGCGTGGGCATGGTGTTCCAGAAGGCGAACCCCTTCCCCATGAGCATCTACGACAACATCACCTACGGCCCCAAGCTGCACGGCGTGCGCAATAAGGCCGAGTTGGACGAGCTGGTGGAAAGCTCGCTGCGGGGCGCCGCCCTGTGGGACGAGGTGAAGGACCGCCTGAAAAAGAGCGCCCTTGGCCTTTCCGGCGGGCAGCAGCAGCGTCTTTGCATCGCCCGGGCACTGGCGGTCAAGCCCGAGGTGCTGCTGATGGACGAGCCCACCAGCGCACTGGACCCCGGCTCTACCATGAAGGTGGAAGAGCTGATGAGCGAGCTGAAAAAGAACTACACCGTGGTCATCGTCACCCACAATATGCAGCAGGCTGCCCGTATTAGCGACCGCACCGCCTTCTTCCTGCTGGGGGAGCTGGTGGAAGTGGGCCCCACGAACCAGATCTTCAGCACACCCCGGGACAAGCGCACCGAGGACTACATCTCCGGCCGGTTCGGTTAATGCAGGGAGGAACAAAGCAATGAGCATTCGCAAACAATACGACAGCGATCTGGAAGCCCTCAGGACCGCGCTGGTGGAGATGGGGCAGAACGCCGCCGAGGCCGTGGAGAACGCGCTGGAAGCGCTGTGCACCGCCGACACCGCAGCCGCCCAGAAGATCGTGCAGGGGGACGACCGCATCAACAACATGGAGCGGGACATCGAGCACCGCTGCATGACCTTGCTGCTGCGCCAGCAGCCGGTGGCGGGCGATCTGCGCCACATTTCCACCGCCATGAAGGTGGTCACCGATATCGAGCGCATGGGCGACCACGCCTCGGATATCGCGGAGATCATCCCCCATCTCGTCACCGTGCGTAAGGAGAGAGACCCCGCTGTCAGTCAGGCTATTGCCATGGGACGCAAGGCCTACCAGATGATCATAGACGCCATGGATGCCCTGACCGCCGAGGACGAGATCGCCGCACGCCGCGTCATCGCCGCAGACGACGCCGTGGACTACGACTTCAACGCCATCAAGCATACGCTGGCACAGGAGATCGCCGCCGACCCCGCCAAGGTGGACGCCGCGCTGGATCTTTTGATGGTCATCAAGTATCTGGAGCGCATCGGCGACCACGCCGTGAACGTAGCCGAGTGGGTGCAGTTCGTGCGCACCGGGCGCTACAAGGACGAAAGTATGTTCTGATACTCACTCTGCCCTTTTGGGCGCGTGTTTTCCTTATTTTCTTCTGAAAAAGGCTGTCTGCCGTCTGGCAGACAGCCTTTTTCAGACAAGTACTGGGGCGGTGGGCCGCGAGTTTCTGGATTATTACAGCGGAGGTCTCCGTTACCGTGTCTCTGCAGTCTGTGCCTTGCAGAAGACGGATGACTATGCCCGTTACGGACCTTTTGTCCTGACTCCTTTCCCCGGTTGGTTCTATGAGGACCAGTACCTCCCGTTCATCTCCCTACGGATACGTCCGGAGGCAGATACGGATAATTTTGCAGCCTGTTTCTATCAGGATATGACGTCGCAGCTGCAGGTCGCTCCATTCTATCTTTTCGACATACAGAGCTATAAGGACCAGAAGATAGAGCGGGATGCTGCCGAAGGAATCACCCCGTATATCCGCAGCGCAAGCTCATTGTGATATTCTTTGTTTTCAATGTATTCATCGGCTGATGGG
>ENA-OQED01000915-OQED01000915.1-human-gut-metagenome-genome-assembly--contig:-NODE-915-length-11332-cov-1.267291_pt1 | contig 11332 bp, 8 predicted proteins | sample MGYA00242790_ERZ504625 | MGnify/ENA primary metagenome ERZ504625 (study PRJEB26092, sample SAMD00036345) | human gut metagenome | host: Homo sapiens | study: EMG produced TPA metagenomics assembly of...
GGACGGGCGTCGTGCATGGCACGTCAGATGGCGCGGCGAACCAGACCGCGGCAGCGGATCAGGCCCCGGCCCGGGCGAGCAACGCCGACCATCAGGCATCCTCCGACATGCTGCCCAACGCTACGCCGGGAGGCCTGGCCGGACTGGTGGAGATCGTATACGATCACGCGCAGGGCATCGATCTGGCCGATCTGGCCGCCGAGCTGTCATTCGAGGTGGACGACCTGTTCCCGCTGATCGACGCCGGAACCATGCTGGGATTGCTGACCGTCGAGAACGGACACGTGACATTGACCGAGCTCGGACGCCAGTGGAGGCAGGCGGACATTCTGACAAGCAAGACGATGTTCGCCGCCATGCTGCAAGACAAGGCACCGCTGGTGCGCATCATCGACCGAGCGGTCCGTCACAGCGAACACGGCCGCCTGCGCGGCGAGCTCATCGTCGACCTGTTGAGGGCCCGTCATACGGACGCGGAGGCGGAGCGCCAGTTCAACATCGCCATGACGTGGGGTCGATACGGAGAACTGTTCGACTACGACGCCGATGATGACATCATCACCGTCGACGCCGCCAACCCGGCAAACGCCACCCGACCGGCCGAGGAAGCCAGCGAAACGGACTGAGTTGGCCCGTCTCAGCCAACTGCCGCAATGGAAACAACGATCAACCCGACAGCGGAACGGACCGCCCCGAATCGCCAAGGAGGAATCATGAACACGCTACGACTGATACGCTCGCGCGGCGAGCGCCACGCCAGCATCACCCAGCGACTGAATTTCGCCGCCCATGCCACGCCAGAGGCCACGCTCGCCTTGGTGTATGCGCACGAATCCGGCTTGGAACCCGACGAGGTTCGCCGAGCGCGTCGGGCTTACGGCGGCAACACCATACCGGCGCGCCGGTGACCGCAGGCATCATCCTGCTCATGGTGGTGGTGTCCGGTCTGATCTGATACGTGCACGACTCCCGAAGCTCGCATGCTGCGACGGCGCTGGCCACCATGGTGAGTATCACGGCGACGGTGCGGCGGGTCGGTGCCGGCGAGCGGCAGATTCCGTCCGAAGAGCTTGTCGTGGGCGACATCGTGACGTTGTTCGTCGGAGACATCGTCCCGGCCGACTGCAAGCTGCTGGAGAGCCGAGACCTGCGCATCGCACATGGGGGCGCTCACTGGCGAAAGCATGCCCGTGCGCAAGGATGCTGCCACTGATCGTCACCGTCTGCCTGTCCCGGGGTGCGCGGGCGATGGCCTCCGGCAAGGCCATCGTCAGGCGGCTCGACGCCATCGAGACGCTGGGCGGCATGGACGTGCTGTGCGTCGACAAGACCGGCACACCTACCAGCGGCGTCATCAAGCTCGACCGGGCGCAGAGCATGAGCGGGTTGAACTCGTCCTACGTGCTGCATGCGGCATGGCTGACCACACTGATTCCCCACACGACGAGCAATCCGTGGGATGACGCCATCGTCGCAGTCGAAGGCGACTCGGCAAACGATACCGGCGACGTACAGGTCGAGGGAGGCACGCCTTTCGATCCGATACGACGCCGGGCGACCGTCATCGTCGCGAAGAGCCATCACCACGCGGACCGCGAGCACACAGGTGGCAGCGATATCAGTGAGACCAGCGGCGCCGGCGCCGGAACGTCCGGGAACGTCAGCCGCATCATGGTCGTCAAGGACGCCGTCTCCGAAATGCTGCCCCGCTGCGACACCGTCATGCGCAATGGAACCGCAGAGCCGCTGACCGATCGACGACTGCATCCGCTGGCACGACCACGAGCGCATCAAACGGTCGCTCGGCTGGATGAGTCCGGTACAATACCGTCAAAGCCAAGGAACGGCTGCGTGATCACCTCCAAAAAACGTCCGCAGCCCCCTTATCTACAGCCCTCGCCCCGACATTAAAATTACCCATCATCCCAATATCACCCAGTAATTGCGATAATGCTACCGCCTTTTGTCTTATTAAATGGAAACGAGATTTAAATCTGTCGAACGCTCAATCTGCCTTCGAGCAACAATTTGTGCATGAGGTTCTTCCCATGATCTTTGTTCTCCATAGTAGATCCGTAAGTTGTTAGTAATTGAGAAACTTTATGGCACATACCATCACGAGCTTCGATTTCAGAGATACGCTCCCCGTCGTCTTTTATCCAAGGCCTGTATAGGAAAATAAGTCTTACATTACTTTTGTACAAATCGATTTCGTCAAAAATCGCCTGAAAATACGAATAATCCGACGAAGCAAGTGAATGGCCATAGAATTTAATCAAATCAGTTGAAGTGCCCATCACCGTCCTAGGCGATTCTGGATACACCAGTTTCGATACATCCTCATTGCCAAGCAGAAGAAGTCGATACGTCTTCGTGAATGGTAGAGCATCTGGTTCAGTCATATATTCTTTGCCATCTATTCCAAAAATAATATTTTCGTCCTGCAAACTGCCATGCACATTGACCACAGTAACGGAAAAGTTATCCAAAGAGTTTTCAACAACTCTTTGAAACGGATTTGTATAATTGAAATCTAATATAGAAAATTTGTGATTACTATCTGCTTGATAATTTTCTGGTAATATTTCAAATATCCTCTTTAGTAATTTCAGGGCATTTTCTTGATACTCAGAATTGTTCGCAACTTCCTGAGACAAATATTCTGCAAAGTCTCTCTCGAACTCATGAAGCTCTTCCAACATAAGTTCAGCAACCTCAGCAGTAGTCCATATGTTCATGGTATTACCCGTGTGACGACAATCAAAGTATGAACAGTATAAAAATTGCGCGACTCGTATCTCCGTTTTTTCAGAAAGCCATTGTGACACACCGCAATTAGGCTGATGAAGTATCCGCATTTCAGTTGCATCTTCTTCATTGAGAAAATCTGTGACGACTGAATAAGGTGTAGATTCATCTTCGTTTAATTGTGTCATCCAACCTTGAATAGCAGATTCGATATCAGACCAAGAACGATATACGTCTCCAGCTAGAATGACATCCCATGCAGTGATGCCATTCTTACGCAATCGCTGAATAAAAGACTCTCCATTCGTATCTTTAGCAACGGAGGAAAGTTCTATTATTTTCAAACGTGCTTTTTCAAAATCTGCGAAACGCGAATGAAGGCCACACTCAAGATCAAAGCCATTACCCAAAACAATCAGTTGATGCTGAGTCGTTTTAAGCATGTCTGAAATCTGTGATTTCGAAATCAACGACATTGAATCTTCCAGAAATTTAGTACCATAATCTTCTGTTTTCTCCTCACTCGATTGAATCATTCTCGCAATAGACTCCCTGCCAGATGACGAAATCATATCCATTATGGATGGATGATTCTCATTAATCCAAGGAGAAAGCGAATTCCGTAATTTTTCTATGTCAATATGCGGATATAGTTCTTGGATCTTTTCGTTCTGCGTTTTTTATTCCTTACTATTGCTTCTCGTCAATTCGCCTATACGTGACCTTGCATTCCTTAACGCGGCGGAGCTGCTGATGGCGCAGCAGCGGGTTAAGCCAATCGCCGTCAACGAATTTCTGGAAGATGTCAAGACCACGACCGGGAAGAATTTCCCAGCCGGTATCCGAAGTAATGGAACGGTCGTGCAAAGTGTCTCTGAATTCGTAGGTAAGGTTCACGCCCAGCTGTGAGAACGTCGATGCCAGTTCGTTCAAACCATCTAGCTGCGCTCCATGAATCCAGGCTCATTATGCCCGGTCACCAGATGAACGGCTACATCCTCATCGGGATTTTTGCATCTCAGCAGCATCTCCAAGAACTCAGCCAGATTACGCAGCTGGTACGGCTTACGCACATACGCATCCTCTACAACGATTTTCTTTGCCCCGGCCAAGTAGGGGCCGAATAATCCGAAATACGTGATTCCACGTTGGTTTTCGATCAGTTCCCGCTGCTTTCCATCGGCCTTTGCCGCAAGACGCTCGATTGGAGTCATCGTAGCTGTTTCTTGCTGCCGCGCTACGGGCAAGGCATTGGCGTTCTCAGAAGAACTCGCTTCTTTCTCGTTACCCGCAATTGCCATGGCTTCACCGGCAACAGACGATTCCGACTCGCCTTCATCTTCCGAGTTCTCAACTACACGCCCACGCCAATACAACTGCGGGTAGTCAAGCTCTTCCAAGGTCTGCACGGCGACTATTTCGCCGTCGCTCACACGCTTGTAGGTAAACTCGACCTCCTCCATGGTGGAGTCGATGCGGCACAGCTGGTCCTTGACACGCTTGCGGCCCTCGATGGCGCAACGCAGCAACGGTTCCATCTGTTCAGGAGAAGCATTGCCGTCCGGGTAGATGAGCTTCATCAATCCGGAGAACGTCTTTTTGATGCCGTCCTTATCTCGCGTGGACAGTGTGGAAGACAGTTCGAAATACTTTTCGAACCGGTCGCTGTAATCGGCATCGCGCAGGTTGTGCAGAATCTCCGCCAGATAGTCGACAACGAAACCGAATCCGCTGGTGAACATCTCGGAACGGATCTGTTCGAACTCCCAACCCGGCAGATAGAAGTGAATACGATCCAGGAATGCCGGATCGTGATACTGTTTCGGCAGTTCCTCGAACAGGTCGGAGTTTTTCAGCATGTACGGCACGTTATGCGAGGTGTTGCCTACGAACGCCATGCTCGCCTCGCCTTGGAACGTCTCGACGCCACGGGAGAACGACTTGTTGGCCATGTAGTTCTTCATGATGTCCACCAAGTCCCGGCCGGCCTTCTTGGCCTTGCCTGCGAACTCGTCGAACGCCACCGTATCCCAATAGCCCACAAGCCCCAGATGTCCGTTGGAATTGTTCACGAACAGTTTGGCCACTGTCACTTCCCCGCCGGATATGAGCATGCCGTGCGGCGAGAATTCCGAGTAGATGTGCGACTTGCCGGTGCCTTTCGGCCCGAGTTCGACCAGATTGTAGTTTCGTTCCACAAACGGCACCATGCGTACCAGATGCAGCAGTTTAGCCCGGTCGGAGAATAGATCGGAATTGAACCCAATGGATTGCATCAGCAGATCGATCCACTCGCCGTCGGTGAATTGCGAACGTTGCTGCATGTAGTTTTCGCGATCATCGCGCGACATCTGCACAGGCTTGAGCTGTAGCAACTGCCATGGCACTTCGCGCGGGTCGCCGGAATATGCGTAACCGATCTGACACATGCACCAGATGCCCGTCACCAGCAGTTTCGGATAAGCCTTTACAAGGCTTGGATCGACAATGACCTGGCTGATGCCGAGATTGGAGAATGTCGCCTCATACAGGTCGGTCTTCTCGTTAAGGGCCACCTGTACACGGTCGATAATCCTATGGCTCCCTTTCTCGCGGATCTTCGACTGGATAAGATTGGCTTCCTCACGATGCACATAGTTGTTTGCAAGAATGGCACGCACTCGATCCACACCCGACTCGATACTGGCCTGGTCGGCGTTCGTGGCATATGCGCTAAGCAGGAACTCCAGCACATATGAAGGCACCAGTGCATTGCCCTTGACCTTGTTCACCAGATCCTTGCGGACGGTGACTCCGGGGAACATATCAGTGATCTTAGCGTCCAACGCGGTCAGGGAATTCCCATCCGTGTTGTGTTCAGGACTTTCAATCCAACCGTTCTGGCTCATACCCTGCTCATTCATTGTGTTACCCCTTACGGTCGCTTTCCTCTGTGCTCATCCAATTCAGTCGAAGAATCCGGCATCGTCGGCCACCACGCCCTGTTTGAAGAAGTATCGTGCCTTCTGGTCAAGCATGACCAGCACGTTTGACCCATCTGTCTTCTCACGCAGGCGCAGTTCGATATTCGTTCCATTGAATCGTTCCGCGTCACTGGTCAGCATGAGCGTAGCCGTCACATGGCGTTCGCTTTTCTCCTGCCCAAGCAGATCGAAGGCGACCGGCGTCTCATTGGAGATGAGCACATCATTGCCTGCCGCATCACGCCCCCACAATCCGGCCAATACGGTACGTGCGCGGATTTTTCCTCCAACGGGCTCGTTCTGGAAGAATTCCACAGTCAACTGTCTGCTGGAAAGCCTGTCGGTTCGTTGCAGAATAGTGAATTCCACAGCCCTCACATCATCGGCCGCGGAACGTCCCTTACTGACATGCAGCACAGGAACGACGATTTCCTGCAATGCTGCTCCTCCATGCACATACTTCACACCGGCGCCCTGCATGCGCAAGCGCATGATGGAGTTCGGCACTTGAATGCTTATGCCTTCATTCCGAGCATCGTCCATTCCTATCTGCGCGGCATTGAATGTCACGAACGCGCGACCCGGAGCGAGATTGGATCCGATGGAGAATCGCCGCTTTCTCACCCATACTGCATCGCCCTTGGGCTGTTCGCTCAACCATTCTGTACTGTCCAGATCTCGGTCCTGATAGAGGAATCCGTGATCTGCGGTGATGATCATGTTATGAACGTTGCCGCTGGCAAGTTTTTTGACTACTTCGCCCAGTTCCTTGAACGTTTTCTCGCATGCGTCCACTGTTTCCGATTCCGTTTTCTCCGTATCACCGGTGGCGTCGATATGGTTGTGATACACATACAGCACGTTGCAGGATTTATATAGTTCTTTGATTTCGCTGACTTTCAGCTTTGTCAAATCGTCATATCTAATCGCTTTGCCGCCTACGGCCGAAAGAATGGCGGTGCGCGCTTCGATTCCTTTGGTGCTGCGTCCATCAGCCAGAACATACAAACGGTCTTTGCTGTCGAATTCGAGCGAGCCGTGCGGCAGCAACGCCGCCATGCCAAGTTGCGTATAGGATGGCAGAACGCTGTATTGCATATTCAGTTTCGTACTGAAACGGCTTTCCCTGTCGATGCGTTCGGACAGTTCCTGCGCAACCTCGTAACGTAGCGCATCGGAAATGATCACGGCGATTTTTCTGCCGGACTTCAATACCGGCGCGATTTCACGTTCATAGAAATTGGTTTGCGCGTCCATGTCTATGAACTTCCATTGGCTTAGCGTATCGACTTGTTTTTGCCATACCTGACCCAGATCCTGCTGATATGCCTCGTAGGCGCTTTGCAGATCATCGTCCACACTCACCGCATCCGGGTTGGCACGATGCCATGCGAGCACATATTTTCTGTATGCGCCATCGGCCTTGTACAGCTTTTCGGCATACAGCTTCATCCCTTGTTCCGGTGAGCTGATGGTGCTAATGAGTCCGCTGCATTCAGTCAACACGGCGCGAAGCCTGCTTGCGGCGGCAATGCACTCGTATTGGTCGGCATATTCTGCGTACCAAAGCTTCTGCTTGCGCCCGTTGATGATTCGTTGCACCTGGTCGTCCGTAATGGATTGCGAGCCCAATCGTTCGAACAGCTTGTTGACAATCATCTCATCCACGTCGCGGAACAGGTCCCGGCCGGCAAGCTCTTCTACGCTCATGTCGGCGATTCGAGTGGACAGATGCAGTTCCTCCACGGCGTTCTCGGAAAGATTCTGCAGCACCGTGCGCATGTCGACGTTCTTATACCAATCGTCCCAGTCGCGAATAATGTTCGCATAAGCGGAAACGGCGTTCTTTCCATCGAAGAATCCATTCCATGCCAGCTGGAACAGCCATAACACGAAGTCCTTTACCGTTGGCTCGTTGCCGGCACCAGTATCCACGTCAAAACGATAAATGCGCCGTGTTCCAGTCCAATGGAACGTGCTTAATCCCATGCGTTCGATCGCGGTGATACCGGAATCGTCACCCAGCGAATATTGCGTAAGCAGCTCAGCCCAGATGTCTTGCATGCTGTGCCGATCGTCTTTCAGTTGCAACAACGTGGCGATCATCTTCGCTTGGAAATCGGTGGCGTCGTCGTGCGCGTTAAGACGTTTCGCGAAGCGCTTGGCACGTTCTTCACTGTCGAAGAACTTCGGTACACGCTTCATCACTTCCAACCACTTGTTTCGGGTGTCGGCGGAAGCTTCCGGCAGCGTTTCCGTAAGTATCACGGCAAGTTTGTCCATGGTGAACGTGGGGCCATATGCCAGCTCCAAATCCAACAGCCAGTTGTCCTGAACTGCCGGGGCCGGCTCCGTCAGATATACGAGGAATTTTTGATTTGGCTGCTCGTGGAACATGCGGTAGCGCACCGTGAACGGAATGTACCGCTTGTCATTCTCATCCCCGATTTCCGGAGTGATGAGTTCAACCTCACGCAGTATCTCATCGGTGGCGCACTCGCCTACCAATGTTGCCGCATCATCCACGTACTGCTTCTTATCGTCGCGCCAGAATACGATGCGCCCGCGTTCACCTGGCTGGCTGAAACGTCTGGCGAGCAGTCTTGTTACTTGGCTATTCTCACTCATGCAGTTCCGTCCTTTTCTTCGCTTCAGCGTATCGAGTGGCACGGGCGGCACCGATTTTCACTGCACTGCCTTCCTCTATTAGGCTCTTCAATATTCGTTGAGCCTGCCTTTCCTGCACGCCCAGTATCCGTATGGCGTCAGAGATAGAAATGCTCGCATTCTTACGCAGCGCATCAAGAATACGCTCTTTCTGGGATGGAAGCACTGTAATAGTGGCATTCGGAGCAGCATTCGTTTTGGAAGTTGTTTCTTCCGCAATCCCGTCATCAGAAAGCGAATCCCGTCGTAATCCCGTCACAATCCCGTCATCAGAAAGCGAATCCCGTCGTAATCCTGTCACAATCCCGTCATCAGAACCTGTCTCTGAGCCATTGCGATAAATGTTGATGCGCAGATCCGTATCGCCGCCAAGGAATTCCGGTTCCGGCAATCCGGCATCGCGCATCTCCTGCATCACACGCAGGATGCCGCTCCCCCAATGCTCAATGTAACCCATGTATTCAAAGGCAGAGGCCAATGCCTCGTTGCGAATTTTTGAATAGCCCTGCTTCATACGTTCAATGGTCTGTCCCATCGGCAAGCGCCCGGGGGAGGTGATCTCCAAACGATCATCGTAAATCGCGATCTGAATGCTCGAATGGTCGATATAGCTGCGATGTACTATCGCGTTGACAATCAGCTCTCGTATGGCATCCGGCGGAATTTCATACACGTCCTGCCGGTACACGCCTTTGAACCGGGCGCCCATATGGATGTTACGCAGCACATACTGGTAGGACTCTTCGATAAGCTCCTGCGGAGTGCCGGCGAACTCACGCCGATCCACAAATACGGCTTTGGTGGTTCCTTTGAACACGCCGCATTGCACCACGGATCGGACTGCCTCATTGCCAGACAGAATCGCATAGGCGTTGGTGGGCACCAATTGCCCGTCCTGTTCTGCCAGCACGCCCCATTGCAGCAACTGTTTCTCCGTAACCGTTTTGATTTTTGCGGGGTCTTCGGCGTTGTTCTTCGCGTTTTTCGTCAGACTTGCGCACAATGCTTCAATGTCTTCTTCAGTTACGGCTAGTCCAAGGCACTGTACTTGGTCGAAGCTCCGGTTGCTACCTTCGATAGTCAGTTCCCGGATAGTGGGCTGATCGGCCTGACGCGTGGTGCCGGCAACACGAACGAACGTTCCCTGTTCCTGGCCGAGCGACTTGATATGGTACGGACGCTGCAAGCCGGGAGCGATCTCAGCCACGATAACCGTCTTGCCGTTCACATCATGCATGGTGATGTCGGGAATAATCAGTGGCTCGCAGCTATTGACAATGGCGTCCGAAATGGAATCCATTACCGTGAACACCTTGTCTTCGGCAATACCAACCACGCGAAGCGTTTGGTCTTCGACACCGAACACCAAACATCCACCTTGTCCATTGGCAAACGCCACCGCGGTTTTGGTGTAGTTGATGCTCCTGGAGGGAGGCGTGAGCTTGTACTCCACATTCTTGGATTCGCCGCGCAACAAGGTCTCAATGCTCATTAGGCGTTTGCCCTTCTGACTTATTTATACGGTTAATCCAATTCAGTTTTGTCTCTATCCCCATACGCTTCAGCTGTTTTTTAACAGAGCATAACGCAACCTTGCTGAAAAAAGGAAGATCATGACTATGACTATCTTGCTTGGGAACAATGGCGAAAACGACATCATGAATTTGATTCTGATTCAACAGAAAATTCTCAACTGAGGACAGCCCCTCTTGTTTGCCAACCTGCTTGATTTTTTCATTCACTTTTTCCGCATAATCGGCAGCATCCCGCTCCATAGAAGCTGAAACAAGCCCCTGATTAAACAAATGGCTCATTGTTGCCGAACCCGAATATCGCTTTATATGAATTCTTTTCCCATCATCAGCAAGCACATCACAAAATTCAATTCGGCTACGACCACCACCATACGAAATTAATCTTTTATCCATTAAGAGAAAATGATTAGGGAATTTTTGAGCAAGAGCCTTCTCAAGCTTATAGTTATATAGCCCTTCCTTCTCAAGTTTTATCTTTTTCCCGTCAAAATCATCAACAAATTGTTCTTCATCATTTTGAGGATATGGAATGAAATCTATATCCGATTCGTCCGTATCCATAAAATCTTCATTAATTCGATTAAGGTAATCCGAGCGAATCTCATACCAAGCGCCATCAAGCACACAATATGATTCCCCACCGTATGCCAAATCACCAACAAGACACTTATGCGCTTGCCAACCTTGATAAGGCAAGCCATTTTCTTTTGAGATAGCAGTTACTCGTTTATGTTTAAGTTGGTCAATAGAAGTAAGAGGCTTTTTAAAAGAACGAAGTACATCTGCTAAAAGTACATCATCCTGAAGGATAGGCTCATCATTCTCATCGGTTTGAGACCCAATTTGGAAACCTTCAATTCTATCCCAATCAATAATATCAGGAACCGCCATCCACAAATCATGCTGACTGTCATCGTTATAGCTATAGTTTGCGATTTGCTGAATAGATTCGTCCCATAATTTTTGTTCTAGAGCGGGATCTTTTACAGGAGCGATATTGTCAACCCAATCAAAATCTTGCTTGTAAGTTTCTTGACAGAACAATTCATAGAGAGATTTAAGGAATTCTTGCACATTATCTATATCAATTTCTTTTGTAACAGCAAGCGAATCACCGCCAGTCACCGTTCCACACAGCAACTCATCTTCTCCGCATTTAGCCGTTACCTGGCTTAACAAATTCCTTTCAGTATCGATGGCAAAATCATCGATATCTCCTATTCGTGCCAACTGTTCACTTGAACGCTTGGCGCTACCCGAGACATCAGCGAAATGAATCGCCCTCAATGTATCATTTTCTACAGAATTAAGCACACATTTCAGACCAAAACGTTCCTCAATTGCAGAACGATTAATAAGTGTGCGACCATATCCAAAAGTAAGAACAAAATAGCGCTGATTACCCTCCACCTGACGAAT
>ENA-OQED01000916-OQED01000916.1-human-gut-metagenome-genome-assembly--contig:-NODE-916-length-11315-cov-1.069896_pt1 | contig 11315 bp, 14 predicted proteins | sample MGYA00242790_ERZ504625 | MGnify/ENA primary metagenome ERZ504625 (study PRJEB26092, sample SAMD00036345) | human gut metagenome | host: Homo sapiens | study: EMG produced TPA metagenomics assembly of...
GTCAAGATGCATAATGGTTGTTGCAATAAAATCTGCTCCGAAAAATACCAGAAGAGAGACAATTCCACCGGCAAGAAGTGCAAAGGTCATAGCACCCCGGAAGATTTTGTTTGCATTTTTATATTCGCCGACAGCCACTCTTGCCGATACAAGCTTTGACACAGCTAACGGCAGACTGTACGAAGTCAGCATCAATGCAACTGAATAAATTGAAAATGCAACCGAATAATATCCGTTTCCTTCTGTTCCGATAATATTCAAAAGCGGAATCCGGTAAAAGGCTCCAATCAGCTTTGTGATAACTCCGGCAATTGCAAGAATCGATCCCTGTATCAGGAAATTTTTTTCATTTTTTTTATGTTGTTCCGACATACAGCTTTAACTCCATCGTTTTGTAAAAATTTATTAAGATCAATGATTATCTCAGAATGTCCAGGCGTTCCATGATCTCACGCTGTTTCTGTTCCATTACCTGACGTTCTTCCTCTTCCATATGGTCATAACCTGTTAAGTGTAACACAGAATGGGCAATAAGAAAAGCATATTCTCTCTTTGGACTATGCCCGTACTCTTCTGCCTGCGAAAGAACTTTTTCTTTTGATATCACGATATCCCCAAGCGTCAGTTCTCCGCTTTCCGGATCAAAGCAATCTTCTTCCTCTTCCAGAAAATCAAATGTTCCGGGTTCCGGATAGTCGATCATCGGAAAAGACAGTACATCGGTCGCACGGTCAATGCCTCTGAATTCTCTGTTCATTTCATGAATCTGTTCATTTTCTGTCAGTAGCAGATTCACCTGTGCTTCGTACGGACAATTTACATAATCCAATGCTTCTTCTACTACTTTCTTTGCAAGTGTTTCGCATTCCAGAGGAAGCTTTATTTCGCCTTCTTCTTCAAAGTATAATGTCATGATTTTCGCCTCTTATCTTTTCCTTTGTATTTTGCGTCATTACCGCGACGATTTTGTCTGCTTTCGTAATCTTCGTATGCTTTTACGATTTTTTGTACCAGTGGATGACGTACAACGTCCTTGCTGGTAAGGTGACAGATACTGATATCTTCGATATCTTTTATAACTTTTGCCGCCACATCAAGACCGGACACCTGTCCGGACGGAAGGTCTTTTTGTGTTGCGTCACCAGTGATCACGACTTTTGAGCCGAAACCGATTCGGGTAAGAAACATCTTCATCTGTGCCGGTGTTGTGTTCTGTGCTTCATCCAGAATAATAAAGGCATTATCTAATGTACGACCACGCATGTAAGCAAGCGGAGCAACCTCGATCAGACCTTTTTCCGAATTCTTTATAAAGCTTTCTGCACCCATGATCTGATACAGTGCATCATAGAGGGGACGCAAATAAGGATCGATCTTACTCTGAAGGTCGCCTGGAAGAAATCCAAGCTTCTCTCCTGCTTCGATTGCCGGACGTGTCAGTATGATACGTCCTACTTCATTGTTCTTGAATGCAGTGATCGCCATTGCCATCGCAAGGTAAGTCTTACCGGTACCGGCTGGTCCGAGTCCGAATACGATCATCTGTTTACGGATTGCATCGACGTATTTTTTCTGACCGAGTGTCTTCGGCTTGATCGGTTTTCCCTGTAAGGTATGGCAGATAATATCTTTATCGATCTCCAGTACGTTTTCTTCGCTGTCTTCCATAACCAGTGCCAGCGTGTAATCTACATTCTGTTCCTGGATCGTGTTGCCTCTCTTTGAAAGTTCTACAAGCTGATCCAGCACTTTTTTTGCTTTTTCTACTTTCAAAGCATCTCCCATGATCTTGACGCTTTCACCTCTTGCGATCAGTGTTACATGAAGAGCGCGTTCTATTTTTTTTGCATATGCATCGAACTGTCCGAACACATTGGCTTCGTGTTCTGCAGGTATATCGATGACTGTCTCCATTAATCCCATGCATTAGTCTCCATTCTTTGTGTCGTCTTCCGCAATATAGTCCGGCGGAAGCGGTGTGGACGGAACCTGCTTTCCAACGGAGCATCTGACCTTCAGCTGTTCCTTTTGCTCAGAGTACGTCTCAGACCCTGTGTATATTTTAACATCATTCTGGATAATTTCTACCCCTTTTTTCTTCATTTCTTTATAGTAATTCTGAAAATCTCCGGATAATATCTTCCGGATTTGCGTTTTTGTATAATTCTTTTGTCTTTTCCGGTAAGGAGTTACTGTGATTCTTCGAAGGTAAGAGGGAATATATTCAACGGCCTGAACTGCCACTGGAAGACGTGCTTTTCAAAATAAGGATATGTGTTTTTTACAGAACCGATTCGGATCATATATCTTCCTGCCCGGACTGCATATTCTTTTTTCTGGATAAAAATGATATCTTGATTTGTAATATTCTTTTTCGAAATAGTTTTTTGAGAGCGTCTTTTGATACGGAATACAGGTTTCGCCGGATATGTCAGCATCCGATCTACAGGGTGAGTACCCTGTGATTTCTTTTGCATCATTGCAGATGGGGATCTGTCCTGATACCAGAAGATCACCTTTTTTTACCTGTACACCTTTTTTTACCTGTGCGATGCCGGTTCTGGTAGTAATACTTGTGATAGTACAGTCAGTGTCGGCAATGATATCTGTAGACTGGTCGTTTATCCGGGATATAGTGCTGTTATCCGCAAGGCCGTCTTCGTTTTCTTTTATCTGAATGACCAGCCTGCAGCCATCTATGGAAGCAGATACCCATATGATCCCGTCATATGTGCGTCTTAGATCCCGGACAATCTTCTGACAGTCTACATTTGTCTTTTTCATACCATTTTTAATCTGTTCGGATGCCAGAAATTTCTTCAAAGTATCATCCGTATACGACAGGTTCCCGCGGATATCAATTCCCCAGATATAACGTGTCATAAACAGGATAAGACAAATACAGAGAATAAATCCAGAAAACAGTATATGACGTTTCCGGTAGCGGTGAAAAAGAAAAGGAAGACCGCTGCGGCGGATGATACAAACCTTTGTGCCGGTCTTCCTTATAATTTCCTTCAGTCTCTGGAACCCACTGACCGACAGATTCATTTCATATGCTCCACAGACACGTTTCAGATCCCATATATAGATGTTTTTATAACGGCAGGCATTCAGAAAACGTTCGGGTGAATATCCTGACACACGTATCCGGACATAGCCTTTCAGATACCAGATGAACTGTTCAAACACAGCGATCCCTCCTATGTTTGGTATTCGATCGTCCTGATGTGACCGTGAATCATCATCTCATCATTGGTGTAATAGATGACTTCCAGTTTCCTGCCGCCGATTTTAATCTGTCCGCATCTGGTCTGCAGCCGGATAATCTGATCTGTATATTCCGTTATTCCTCTGTAATTTTCCACACATAGTTCATCCGTACCGGTAATCGTAAGATCGGGAGCCCCATTGCTACATCTTTTGGGACTCCCCGACATTTCCGCCGCTTTTTCTTTCCATTCCTGACGATTCATATCCATACCACTTTTGTGATTTATATCACTTTATGCATTCCGCCTCAGATATATACCTGCCCGGATTTAAGGAATCTCGTGGTATGCCTCAGCGTAAAAATATTCCTGTGCATTTACCGGTGTAAGATCATTACTCACACGGTGATAATTTCCATCTGCTTCCAGTTTTCTTGCTTTCTGATTATCAGAAAGCATAACGTCGAACATTTCCTGTAATTTCGTTTTCAGTTTGTCATTATATACCGGTGCAGCAACCTCTACACGTCGTACAGTATTTCTGGTCATGAAATCTGCAGATGCAATGTAATATTTCCTTCTTTCTTTGCTTCCGAAGATATAGATTCTGGAATGTTCCAGGAATCTTCCGACAATGCTGATGATACGGATGTTTTCTGTCTTTCCTTCACTCCGGGGATCAGGCAGCAGATACCGCGGATGATCATATCGATCTTGACTCCGGCCTCAGAAGCCTCGATCAGTTTGTCGATGATCTTTTTGTCCGTAAGGGAATTCAGTTTGAATCCTGCATAAGCTTCTTCTCCGTTTCTTGCATGTGCGATCTCTTCGTCCAGCATACCCAGCACTTTATTCTGCAGACACTTCGGTGCTACAAGAAGATGCCTAGTATGTTCAACAACTTCTCCCTTCGACAGTGCCTGAAATACATTGGAAGCTTCCAGCCCGATCTCTACATTGGATGTCATCAAAGAGAGATCCGTATATAATCGGGAAGTTTTTTCATTATAATTACCGGTACCAATCTGGGTGATATATTCTACCTGTCCTGCATTTTTTCTAGTGATCAGGCAGAGTTTTGAATGCACTTTATATCCGTCTAATCCATAGATTACCTGACATCCGGCATCTTCCAGACGTCTGGACCATTCAATATTATTTTCTTCATCAAAGCGGGCACGAAGTTCAACTAATACAACGACCTCTTTTCCATTTTCTGCGGCCTCTATCAATGCCTCTACAACTTTACTCTGCTTTGCAACACGATATAAGGTCATTTTGATCGAGATAACATCCGGGTCTTCGGCAGCTTCTGTCAGCAAATGCAAAAAACGGACGGATGGATTCATAAGGATAAGATAACAGTTTATCTTCTTCTTTGATCTGTGCTATAATGCTCTTTCCAACCTGAAACTGATCAGATTTCTGAGGTGTCCTTTTTGGAAAATATAATTCCGGATTTTTTCTCAGTAGATCCTGGATCTGGAATACGAACGAAAGATCCAATGGTGTTGAGGACATGAATACATGATTTTCATCCAGTTCCAGATACTCACACAATACGGCAATTCCTTTTTTGTCCATATCTCTGGAAAGTTCCAGACGGATTGGAGCCAGTTTCTTACGCTGTTTGATCAGACCTGCCATGAATTCGCGGTAGTCCAGATCTTCATCGTATAAAGCATCCGCATCAATGTCAGCATTTCTTGTGATGCGCAGCAAAGATTTGGATTTGATCTTATACCCTTTGAATACAACCGGTGCAAAATGAAGGATCAGTTCTTCAGCAAGCATATATGTGCCAGGCATACCCGGTACTGCGATCAGACGTCCGAAAATATTGCTTGTGCATGGAATGATTCCGAGACGGTCTTTTTTCCCTTTTGCACCGAGTACCGCTGCCGCATAGATCTCTTTGTTTTTCAAAAACGGAAATGGCTGTCTCCTTCCGATAACAGTAGGCGAAATAAGCGGTGCGATCTCTGACTTAAAATAACCTTCCAGATAACGGGCACCGTCTTCATCCAGTTCATTAAAACGCAAAATACGGATTCCCTGCTCTGCCACACGTGCCATCAGTTCTTCGTATACGGCTTCTTTTCTCTTGTTGATCAATTTAGTCTGCTTTAAAATTGCATCAATCTGTTCCTGCGATGTCATTCCTGTCTTGTTTTCGCAGATCTTCTTATCGAGAAGTGTCTGATCATATAAAGAGCCCACACGCACCATGAAGAATTCATCCAGATTGCTCTGATAAATCGATGCGAATGTCAGTCTTTCGCACAACGGAACTTCCTGGTTCTCTGCCTCCTCAAGAACACGTTCGTTAAACTTTAACCAGGAAAGTTCCCTGTTCATATATATCTTACTCATAACTTTTTCACCTTTCTTTGTATTGCATTTCTAATGTTTCTAATGTATCATAGTATTTCCAAACGATTATTAGATTTACGTTAAATCTATGTAAAATTCAGCCTGCATCATTGCATCAAGGTCAGATAGTATGGTTTTGAAATCCATATATTTATTTTAAGGAGGTTTTATCTATGCATACATCATTTCTTGTTTTGATCATATTGGCACTTGTTATTGTTGCATCGATCATCACATCCATTGTTACGTATCTTATCCTTGCGGGGAGAAACAAAAGAATCCGTCTTGCCGAACAGTACCGGCAGATCGGGATTACCGATGGCTATCTGAGCATTCAGGAAGAGATAGAGAAAAATATCAAATCGGAACACATTAAGTTTACAACCGTTTCTCCTGTAAAAGCTCCGGATTTTGCGGATGAAGAATATACAGAACAGGAATCCGATCCAAAAGATATCTGGGTTATTGTCCGTGGGAAAGATAGTAATACATCCGAAAAGATCTTTGAATACTGGCATTTTATATATCAGGATTCCAGATGGATCTGTAAAGAACGTAAGAAAAAAGCTGGCTAAAAATACCAGCTTTTTTTCTTATCTTTCTTCCTGTTCTTTTTTATAGACTTTCTGCTGTGAAAATCCTCTTCCCCGTACTTCATTTACATTTCCGATGATCATAAATGCATGCGGATCAGTCTCCTGTACCAGCTGGTTCAGCCGCATCAGTTCGCGGTTGGATACAACGGTAAGGATCATCGGCTGATCATTTTTCAGATATCCGGTTTGTGTGTAGACAAGTGTTGTTCCACGGTCAAGCTGCTCCTGGATCAGACGGTTCAGCTCTTCAAATTTTTCTGTCATGATCTCTACTTTTGTACGGGTAGATCCCATCAGAAGCACCTTGTCTAAAATGACTGTGTAAATCAGTACCAACAAGATACCATATACAATCTCTTCTTTATTGGTGAAGAGCATCTGTGAGATTAAGATAACAAAATCAAATACGTACAACATCACAGATACCGGAAGACCAAACTTCTTGTTCAGAACCAGCGGCGGAATATCCATTCCTCCGGTAGAGGCTCCGCACCGGATCACGACGCCGATCCCAATCCCAATCATCAGACCGCCGCATATAGTAGATAACATCTTATCGTCTGTTACATTCTGAAGTGCAGGCATTTGCTCCAGCACTCCCAGAATAACCGGATAATAAAAGGTACTGACCAATGTCGTAAGTGCAAATTTCATTCCAAGGACAGCCGCTCCAAGCAGGAACATCAGTGTATTGAATAGCAATACAAAACTATGGATTGGAAGTCCGAAATAATGATGGATCGCAATACCAAGCCCTGTTGTCCCGCCTGTGATCATATTATTTGGCAGAATAAACATGACGATTGCAAGTGCATAGATCGTATTCCCAAGTAAGATCATGCACAGATTTTTGAAATTTAAGTGTTTCATAGTTATATCATACCCTCTCCTGACATTTTCATCCATATTAGTATAAAGGATGATGGATTTTGATACAAGATTTTTCTTCTATTTCGGCAGTTTACTTATGATATGGCTCATGGCTGATAATACGGTAGCTTCTGTAAATCTGTTCCAGCAGAATTACCCCGCATCAGCTGATGTGGAAATGTCATCTTTGAAAAACTCAGTGCATAGTCTGAACGTTTCAGTACTTCTTTTCCAAGTCCGATCGAACCACCGATGATAAATATGATATGGCTCGTCCCCTGAATTCCAAGGTCCTCAATCTTTTTCGCCAGTTCTTCGGAGGTCAGAAGCTTTCCCTCAATTTCCAGCGTAACAACATAGGCATCGTCTCTGACATATTTCAGAATCCGTTCGCCTTCTTTATCACGGATTCCGTCTTCTACAGTTTCACTTGCGTTATCCGGAGTCTTTTCGTCTGCCACTTCAATGATTTCCAGCTTACAGTAACGGCTTAGTCTTTTACTGTATTCTGTAATAGCATCCTTTAAGTATTTTTCTTTTATCTTACCTACTGTGATTAATGTTATCTTCATTCTTCTATTCTTTCTAATTCTACTGTTTGGTTACCTGATACATATATAACTCGTGTAATGCTCTTGTTGCACAGATATATTTTGCCTGGTTCTGCATCGGATTTTCAATATCCCGGAAGACTCCGAATACCTGATCGAATTCCAGTCCTTTCGCAAGATAAAAGGTTGTGACGGTAAGCCCTTTTTTGAATGCAGAACTGTTGCGGTCAATATAGTGCACTTCTTCGCCGCGGGCTTTTAACATCTGATACAATGTGAACGCTTCTGCTTCCGTCATGGTAATAATGGCAGCAGTCTCATACTCGTCTTCTCCAAGTTTTGCTTTTAAAAAGATCTCATCCAGCACAGCATCTTCATTTTGGAAATTCTCTTCAATGACTTCTTTTCCATGACGCTTTAAAAGTTCCACGTCTTTTACACCGGTTAGTTTTTCAGCGTATCTGGCAATCTCCATCGTATTTCTGTAACTTTTTATTCATTACAATCTTATGGATTTTCTGATCGAACACCCCCGGAAGGAACTGTAATACATCTCGCATCTGTTCATCCAGTGTCTGGGCCTTATCGCCGAGGATTGTCATCCGGCATTTGAAGATCTGATTCAGGATCACATACTGCAGATAAGAATAATCCTGCATTTCATCAATGACCAGATGCTTGATGTGGTTATGCACAGCTTTTCCGGTCAGACGGTACTTCAGATATAACACCGGAAATACATCTTCGTATTCCAGCTTGCGCTTTTCGTATTCGACATCCGGAAGTACCGGATACCCGCATTCTTCCATAAACCATCCGTAGATCTTATAGATATCTTTTGTCACATACATCTTGTCAAACTTATTCTGCACGATCAGAAGTTCTTCTTCGGAAAGATTCCGTCCAAGTAATGTTTCGTATTCATCAACGCAGTAGTCACGGATCGCATCCATACGGGTGAGCAGAGGTGCATTTTGAAATTTGAAATAAAACAGATTGATCAATTCTTCTTCTGTTTTTTGAATTCCTTTATATTCAATCGTTCGAAAATCCATTAGTTCATCTTCCAGGCTTGCGAGAAATCCTTCCATCATTCCGACAAAGCCTTCCGACTGCTTCCCTTCAAAGCGTTCTGTCAGATACGGGTCCTGAAGCTTCATGGTTCTTTCCAGCTGGTCATAGCGGTCTTCACAGTCCGGAACGATACCTTTCAATTCCCGGTATGCAAACAGATCAAAACTCATCTCCTGAATATTTTCCTCGCCCAGTTCCGGAAGAATATGAGAAATATAGTCCGAAAAAACACTGTTGGGAGAAAGGATCAGTATATTAGAGGATTTTAAATGTTCTCTGTCGTGATACAACAGGTATGCGATCCTGTGTAATGCAACGGAAGTCTTGCCGCTTCCGGCTGCCCCCTGAATTGCAAGGATCCGATCCTGTGTATTACGAATGATGGCATTCTGTTCTTTCTGGATCGTACGTAGATATTTTTTCAGCTGCACATCACTGTTGGTTCCCAGTTCCTGTTTTAAAATATCGTCATCAATCTTGGTATCGCTTTCAAATGCATAGACCATTTTTCCATTTTTTACTTTATACTGCCATTTGGCGGCAATTTCGCCTTCGATAAGTCCGGCGGGAGCTTTATAAGAACCCGGTCCTTTATCATAATCGTAAAACAATCCGCTGACAGGTGCTCTCCAGTCATAGATCAAAGGCAGCATACCTGTACGCTCTGCAAAATTGCCGACACCGATATAAAAAATCTCCGGCTCTTCTTCCCCATCATAGATAAAATCTACACGTCCAAAAAATGGGGCTTCCAACATCTTACGGAGACGATGTCTCATCTTCTGCTTTTCCTGATTATCATTTACCTGATGTAAAAGTGCCTGTTGGTTATCGTAATTCTCATAACCATATTCGTCCATCTCAGTGTAATTCTCCCAGTAGTATTCGTTCATACTCTGAATGTCTTTCTGTCCGGCTTCAATGGATGCATCTACTTCTGTCAGCCGTGTACGGATCTTCTCCGTTACTTTATTTAAAAATATCTTTCCGTCTTTCAAATCTAATTCTGTCATAATCTCCAACCTGTCTTTTTGTTTTATCCTTACTTGTCAGCAGGACTGATTTTATAATTATTTTCAGTACTTAAATGTGTCTTACAATCATACCACATACCGCTGTTTTTATTCAAGTCCGGATACAGCATCAAAAAGAGATACACACAAGATTTTTCTTATGCATATCTCTTTTATCATATATTCATATCTGAATACTTATAGAATCTTTTATCCTGTGGATAATTAAGCATTCTTCTTAGACAGATATTCGTGGATACCTTTTGCGCCTGCTTTACCTGCACCCATAGCAAGAATTACAGTTGCAGCACCTGTTACGGCATCGCCGCCTGCGAATACGGCAGCTTTTGAAGTCTGTCCGTTCTCTTCTTCTGCTACGATACATTTTCTCTTGTTCGTCTCAAGACCCTTTGTTGTAGAAGAAATCAATGGGTTTGGAGAGGTTCCGAGGGACATGATAACAGTGTCTAATTCAATCTCATATTCAGATCCAGGAATTTCGATCGGACGTCTTCTTCCGGAAGCATCCGGCTCACCAAGTTCCATCTTGATCACTTTCATACCTTTAACCCATCCGTTTTCATCGACAAGGATTTCTTTTGGATTGGTAAGGAGGTCGAACTGAACACCTTCTTCTTTTGCATGATGTACTTCTTCTACTCGTGCAGGAAGTTCTGCTTCGCTTCGACGGTATACGATATGTACTTCCGCACCAAGACGAAGTGCTGTTCTGGCAGCATCCATAGCTACGTTACCACCACCGACAACGGCAACTTTCTTACCTGCTGCGATCGGTGTATCGTAAGAATCATCAAATGCCTTCATCAGGTTACTTCTTGTCAGGTATTCATTTGCTGAGAATACTCCGTTGGCTGTCTCGCCAGGGATTCCCATGAACATCGGAAGACCTGCTCCGGAACCGATGAATACAGCTTCAAAATCTTCCTCTTCCATCAACTGGTCGATGGTTGTAGATTTACCGATAACAACGTTTGTCTCGAATTTAACGCCAAGCTCTTTGACTTTTTCGATTTCTTTCTTAACAACTTTCTGCTTTGGAAGACGGAATTCAGGAATACCATATACCAGAACACCGCCAAGTTCATGCAGTGCTTCGAATACAGTTACTTCGTATCCGAGTTTTGCAAGGTCGCCGGCACAGGTAAGTCCTGACGGACCGGAACCGATGACTGCTACTTTATGTCCGTTTGTCTTTTCCGGTTTTTCCGGTTTGATATCATTTTCCAGTGCATAATCTGCAACAAATCTTTCCAGTTTACCGATAGATACTGCATCACCTTTGATACCACGGACACACTTGCTCTCGCACTGTGACTCTTGTGGACATACACGTCCGCAGATAGCCGGAAGTGCAGAAGATTGACCGATCACTTTGTAAGCCTCTTCGATATTGCCTTCTTTGATCTCTGCGATAAATGCAGGAATATTAATGGATACAGGACATCCCTGGATACATCTTGCATTCTTACAGTTCAGACATCTGGTTGCTTCTTCCATTGCTTCTTCTTTATTATATCCGTAACATACTTCCTCGAAGTTTGTCGCCCTTACTTTCGCATCCTGCTCTCTGACAGGAACTCTTTTAAACATATCAGCCATTATTCG
>ENA-OQED01000918-OQED01000918.1-human-gut-metagenome-genome-assembly--contig:-NODE-918-length-11262-cov-1.232600_pt1 | contig 11262 bp, 9 predicted proteins | sample MGYA00242790_ERZ504625 | MGnify/ENA primary metagenome ERZ504625 (study PRJEB26092, sample SAMD00036345) | human gut metagenome | host: Homo sapiens | study: EMG produced TPA metagenomics assembly of...
CGGCGCAATATACTCATCATAAATATCCATCACAGTTGTCACATCGTACCGAACGTCTATTTTTTTATTGATATATTGTGTAATGAGCTCTGTTGGGAGATTGCCTGCGCCCCTTCCCATGCCGTAAACAGCTGAATCCAGAATCAGCGTCCGTATTGTCTGAATTTTTCCCAAAACCTGCGCGTTGGAAAACGCCAATTGCATATTATTGTGCCCGTGAAATCCCAATTGTATTTCTGGAGCCATATTCTCGTCTATGATATAAAATCGATGCGAAACTTCATTGCGGTACATGCTGCCCAGCGTATCTACAATATAAAATGCATAGGGGTGCAAAGCATTTATTTTCTCCACCAGCTGAAGCAGTTCGATATCACTATAGAATACTGTACCCACGGGCTGCATAAACACATGATACCCTTTTTCCATGATGATTCGGGCCCATTCAAACGCCTGCTCCACTTCATTTTTATGAAAAGTCAATCGAATCCCCTGGATCCCCTTCCCATCATATGGATCGAGTTGAGATGGATGAAGTTCTTTTTCTCCAATAGCAACCATAGCTACATACATGGAGTTTCTCTTTCGATTCGGAAGAACCTCTTCAATCTCAGCGGTACTGTTAAAAAGGGAGCACTCCTTTTCCTGAACCATTCTAGTGAGAAATCCACATTCAACAATATCGATGTGGGCTTGATCTAGCTTGTCCAAAATTGACATAATTGTTTTTCTGCCAAATCTCCAGTCGTTAATATATCCGCCGTCTCGCAGCGTACAGTCCAGCACACGAATACTCATAGCTCTAATTCCCTTCTTTCCAGCTTTTTTTGAAGAACACCCCTTACATAATCCAGATCCTTCGCGGTATCAACTGATAGAGAATGGGCTTCTACGGGGATCATCCTTAATTGTTTTCTGTGCTCAATAAAACGCAATTCATTAATGTCCTCAATTGTCTCAAGCACTCCTTTTTTTGTGTTTGCAAAGAAACGCAGCGCATCCATAGAATATGCCAAAACGCCCAGGTGTTTATAGTAGTCAAAAGTCATGCTGGCCTTAGGATGAGGAATTGGGCTTCGGGACATAAAAAGCGCATACCCCTCCTGATCGGTTACTACCTTAATGTTCGTTTCATCGATAGCCTCTACTGGGGAATGGATTTGTGTCATCAGGTTAGAAGCAAAAAAATCCTCCCCTGACTCGGGAATGACTTGTTCCAAAATCGGCGCTTCCATTAAAGGTTCATCTCCATTGACACAAAGGTATATATCGGCAGAAATTTTCTGCGCCGCTTCATAAATGCGGTCTGTGCTTGTCGGTTGATCTGCCGATGTCATCACGCAGGGAATCCCATACTGTTTACATGCCTGACGTATGGCTTCGTGATCGGTTGCCACAGAAACGACGTCGATTTTTTTTGATTTTACTACCTGATGATAAACCCACCAAATCATAGGCCGTCCGCACAGATCCATTAAAGGCTTTCCCTTTAACCTGCTGGATCCATATCGAGCCGGGATAATGGCAGCCGTTCGCATGATAATCCTACCCTTCCTTCGCTAAGCCGCAGCAGCTGATTGCTTTGGCACAGCCAAAATTTGAAACAGTGTCTATGCGCAAAAAGCAACAATGCAGTTTGAAGGATTGTCCATTCTAACTTCTTCTCTTTCTTCTTCTCCATAAATTCGCCAGCATTCGAAGCGGCTTTCGTAAGGCGCCAACACGTAGAGGTTTCATATTTCTTTTTCACTTCCTCAATTCTTTTCTCTATGATTTGATTGCTTGGTGGCGGTGCAGGCTTTGCCGGAGCTACTTTCCCTTTTGCTCGGGCGCTATGCTCCCGTTCCTGCTTATACAGGTTCCAATTTTCCATAATTCGATCAGACCACATTTTTAGAACCTTGTCGCTGACCAGTTCATACCCATCCGGCACTGCTATCTCCCATTTTTTTGCGCAATTCTCCCCATCTTTCATATCGTAGGCAAGCACGCTAGGGAGATGAATCTGCACTTCATTTTTCAACAGCTGCTTTCTGCCGTTGGTTTTAAGGTGAAAATGCAGGATTAGAAAATCCCTGAGGCGTTCGCTAAGCGGTAAAAAGGCTTTGTTATAGATCGAATCTATCCTGTATGTGTCCAGTAGTGCCTGTACGACATAATGTTCTTTTAAAGCGCCATAGCATCCGGTAGATAACGCTTCTGCATCCTCAAACCCAAAAAAAAATGTGGCTAAGACGCAGCTTTTGCAGGTTTAGGTTGGCCTGCATATCCGGATTGAGTACGATGCCGCCCTGTTCACATAATATTTTCAGCGCGTAATATTCTTCTACATAGCTCCAGTTTCCATTTAACTGGGCATTTTGGATATTTTCAGGCAATTGTTCAAAGGCAAAATAGGTTTCATTGACATCAATCAACTTCGCTTTCGGGAAGTTTTTTTGTATGGTGTCCATATATGCCTGAGAAACCGGCCTGTGAATATGAACACAAATGATTGTAGCGGGAATCACCTCTTTCGCTAAAAAATCCAGGATTTTCTTCACTGATTTATCTTGCGGAATATAGGGGTTTAGAAGAAAATCTTTCTGGTATTCTTTTAAAAGATTGATAAAATCTGCTTGAAAAAGCTCACGGGACTTTGTCATATTCCAATAAATTTGTTTTGCTGCGCAGTAAATCACTTCATCCCGATATGCCACATCACTGTGATCGATAAAGTTGCGCAGAGCCTGTACAATATCGACCATTTCTCCAACCATTGAGGTGGACAGGGTATCCGATCTACGGTAATAGCAATAAAAAGGCTTGGGTACATAGCCAATTGCCGAATATTTTGTCATCAAGGATGGTATGAGGGAGATATCCTCAAACAGCATTTTTTCATACTGATTTTCTTCCCAAATAGATCTACGAAACAGCTTGTTGACACTGTATGTGATATTATTTCCGTTTCGCGATATAATCTGACAGATCCACTTCTCGGCTTGGATAAGAGGAAACGACGGAGGTTCTGCCCTCTTCCACATAAATAATTTTCACATCGCACATTACAATATCACACTGATCTTCTATGGCCTTTGCATACATTTCTTCATACATCTCCGGCTCTACGGCATCATCGGAATCTAAAAACGCAATGTATTCTCCCGTTGCAAGCCGTATTCCGGTATTGCGCGCCATGCCCAGGCCTTCATTTTCTTTATGAATGACTTGAATGAGCTCCGGATAAGTCTGTGCATAATGGTCGCAAATTTGGGCAGAAGCATCCATGCTGCCGTCGTCCACCAGGATGATCTCCTTTTCCTCAAGCGTTTGCGCTAAAGCGGAATCTACAGCTCGCTCCAGATAATTTTCGACCTGATACACTGGTATAATAATCGAAACTTTTTTATGATGCATAATGTCCCCCTAAATAATGCAGCGTATTTGCAAGCTCATATACCGTTTGAGGGACATAGTAGTTTTTTCCAGAAAATTGCCTTTGAAAATTCCGTAAATATTTTTTCAAAATATCATCTTCCTTCCAGAGCACTTTCCCTTCAAACAGTTGATATAGCATTACCGTATTGACGTCCATTCCAAATACGATTCTGCTTGTGAGAGCTGCGCTGGAGCAGACGGTCAGAATCGTCTTGCTCTCTAATCCTTCATTGAGCAGGAATAGTTCCCATGGAATACGTTCCGTATATTTTCTGGTCAGACCCATCTGAAACGCCACATTCTCCGAATTCCTTGGATGTGGCTTCACGAAAAACCGGCCTGGCCCAACAATCTTTTGACAGGTTTCCATCAATGAAATATCATTGGTTTTCAGCCCCTCTGCCCGGAAGGATTGCTCTAAAAATATAAAATCAGCTGTTTGTTCAGGGCTTTGATAGTCGAAAACATGATTTAATATTGCCTTGAAGGCAGTGTCCCCTCTGTTGATTTTAGGCAATGGGCAATTTTTCAGTTCATCTTTACGCACAGCTAGGTGAGGCTCATAAAGCAATACCTTTGTTATTTTATCCTTAATCTTTCGGCCCTCAGGATGACGGTTGATCGGCGAACGGTCTTCTCTTAGAAAATCAATCACATAAGATGAAAATCCATCCTCATAGCAGATGAACTCACAGGAAACCGCATAAAAAGCACTGGCAAGCATACGGGTAAAAGCATCAAAATTAGAAAAATATACTTCGCAATACAGACTAAGTTCATCGCTCAGGCCCCACTGAAATTTTTGATAGATATTTTGGAATAGCTCAGAAATATCCTCTTTTTTCCCTGAAGAACATTTCTGAATCCATTCCCTGGTTCGGGCAAAAATAACCCGGTCGAACAATCTGATTTCCTGCAAATGCGGTAAATATGCTTCGCCGTTTGGCAGCATATCGGTTAATAGCAAATCAGCATTTCGCTGTGCGAGAATCGTCCTTTTCATGTGGATTGCAGTAATAAGCTGGTAAACAGAATTTACCACAATTAAAACACGATTACTCAACATATCCTTCCTCTCCGTTTTAGATCGTTCCCATATTCTTTCTATTGATGCTGCCCTCGGTGTACAAATAACAAAAACCTTCTGCAAACAGTTTCACCATTTGCAGAAGGTTTTATTCGATTGAGATGGATAGCATTTGATCACAGCGGTGGCAATGGCGCCTGGAATGGCTCTAACGCTCTTCAGCGCAGGGCCGGTTGCCAACGCAATTCTTCCAAAGCCATCATTTCATCAGCAAAGCGACAAAATTTCAAATCCTTTTAAAAATTCGAAAGAGCTACCTTCTCACTATTCTATTTTGCATAATCTGCCCCACAAGTGTGCCAAGATCATCACAGGCTGTGCTCACATGGTTAATTCCCGCTCGACAACCGTGATTTCTTCTGCACGCAGAAGCCGAAGGGAAACGACGCCGGGCTCCATTTCAATTTCGTGATAGACATTTCCCACGCCGTGCCGCGCAGCAGGCACCGCTTTGATCAGCAGTTCGCCATAGCGCGCAATTTCACGGCGGTATTCGCGCAGGCGCATCACAAATTCCCCATCCGTGTTAAAGCAATCATGAAGCAGCCTTTTGCCGCCAAACACCTGTAAATTCAACCCCGTAAAGGAGAAAGTAAGCTTCACGTCGAACCGGTTCTCTAACAGTTTGCGGTCGATTTTCAGTCGATAGTACCGGCGCTTCCCATACGAATATAGATAATAGCCGTAAGGCAGCGATACTTTTGAGGTTTCCTCCAGGGCGATAAGGCTCGATAAATCTTTTTTTACAATCTCCTTTGTCTCCCCATCTACAGAGAAATAGCCTTCCGCGGCTTCACACCGGACGGCGTGCCCGTCTGTATAAACAGAGCCCTTCGCAAAAACGACATGATTCCCAATGAGATGAAACCGCATCGCTTTCGCTTTGGATAAAACGATCACCTGCACATTGCCCTTTTCAAATCCGACTGTATCAACCGGAAGTTGTGTGACTTCGCCGCTTGCAGACAGGATGGGCGCAATGCCGGGAATCTCCATAAAATAGCAGATGGTTTGCTCCCCCTGCGCCACCTTTGCAATGGGTTGGGCTAAAACATAATCAAAATCCACGCCCGCCACAGATAGATGAAAGGGATAAAAGAACAGGGAACCCGCCTTAATATCCACTGGCGGCAAGGAAAACTGCTTTTCTCCGCAGTTAATTTGTACACGGACATCATGAAAATCCGGAAATGACAGCCCGCGCTCATAGGCAGAAACAAAAAAGTAACCGGAGCCACTCTCATCCATGCGCACCGAGCAGGAAGGGCGAGAACGATCCATTGCACCAGCACGTTTTCCCTGGGAAAGAACGCTTGCTTCACTGCCACCCGCTCATCAAACCGGTTGATAACAGATGCAGGAGCCGCAGCCGATCACCGTGCGGCCGGCACTCCCCCCACCTGCTGATCGGAGCCTGAAAATCATAATCAATGATTGGATAATTATTCGGGTATCCCGTTATGCGGCTTTCCTGCATCAAACGGTCATTCGGGTTTCTACCGCCGTGATACATATAATAGCCGATCCAATTCATTCCCGACGCAAATCGGGTAAAGCCCACCCCGTAGCCATCGTTTTCATGAATGATCGGGCGGCGGTGCTGGGTGACCTGGTTGCCAGGGCCAAGCTCACAGGAGGCATAGGGAAAATCACCAAACCCGGATTCATTGCCTGTTTGGATCTCATGCAGGTCTCCGCCAATTTCCGCTTCAGTTTTGGCAGCAGATATTTCAAACCGATTCGCCGGCACGAGCGGTTTTCTGTTCTGCGTCCAAGGAGCTTCCGGGTAGCCGCCAAACATCGGTAAAAACGCTTGATCCGGCGTGTTGGTAGGCCATGCTGTCATGGTGAAAAACGGCGTTCGAAAGCCTGCCTGCTCCGCGAGCTTGCGCAGCGTGTGAATATGAGAAATATTTCCTCCGTATTCATTCTCCAGCTGCACGCCGAGCACCGTTTCGCCATCGAAATAGGGCTTGATCTCCGCTGCGAGCCGCTTCCAATAGCGCTCAACACACCGCAAATATCGGGGGGCGTCACACCGCTTTCGCGGCATTCTGTTCACATAGCGCGGAAAGCCGCCATCATACCACCTCGCCATGGCACCAGGGGCCGATGCGCAACACGCAGGGCAAGCCGGTTTTCCGGCAAAGGGATAGAAAATGGGCAAGATCCTTATCCCCGCTGAAATCGAATACCCCTTCCTCCGGCTCATGGTAGTTCCAGAAAACATAAGTGGAAACAACCGTGATCCCCGTATCCTTCATCTTGAGCAGCTCCCGCTCCCACATCTCCCGCGGCAGGCGGCTGAAGTGAAGCTCGCCTGCAATGGGCAAAAACGGCCTGCCGTCTTTGGTGAAATAGAGGTTGTTCGCGCCATACCGGCTGGAAAGATTGCCAAAATGAAAGCCCATCTCCTTGACCTTCCTTGGCACACAATTAAAATGAAACGCCAGCATTTCATAAATCTCCTTTCTTCCCTATCCAAAATCATGTGTAATCAGGCAGCCTACGCCCGTTCCATCCAGAGCACAAGCGCTTCTCCCGGTAAAAGCTCCAATTCAATGGTATCCGCCCGGACGGTACGCTGGTACCGCAAATTCGTTGGCGGCGTAGAGGCGACCATTTGGGCCATGCCGCAAACTTTTACAGAATTCTTGATTTGACTTCTTTTCATAGACATTATACAATATCCAAAAGGGCAAACCTTTCAAAAAACAATTGAAAACTTTCGAAAATCCTGCCATAAAAATGGGGATAGAACTATGAAATCCGATGAAACCGGCGTTTTAAACAAATCTGATCTATATTTTTCATCGCCGTCGCCAACAGCCAAGAGGCTTTATTACTATCTCATCAGCGCGGGGCACTTTTACTGTACGGCAAACTATCATTTAATCCGCAAAAATTATGACAGCCTATTGGTCACACATATCATAGACGGCAGCTTTACCTTTGTCGTCAAAGGGCGCCATATCACCGCGAGGCAGGGCGATACCGTCCTTCTGGATTGCTTCCATCCGCATGAATATTATACCAATGACAGCTTCGAATCCATCTGGGTGCATTTTAACGGGCCGGATTGCCTCAACTGGTATCACGAAATCATCCGCAACGAAGGGAATTTAATCCAATCCGGCAATCCGGAGCAAATTGAGGGTTTGATCTTTCGCCTATATGACGGCATTCGAACGGCAGACGCCACCCCCGAAATCGATTTATCGTTGGAGCTTTACAGGCTGCTGGCGGAGTTTGCGCGCCCGCTGCGAAGCGAAGAAAACAGCCTCCACTACGAGGCAAATATCCGCGACGCCAAGCAGTATGTCAACGAGCATTTAAATCAAACCATTCGTGTCGGCGATCTTGCTCAGGCAGTCCATATGAGCCCCTCGCATTTCTCTCGGGTTTTTAAACAACAAACCGGTTTCTCTCCCTATGATTATGTGTTGGTATCCCGGCTAAACCGTGCAAAGGAATATTTGCAAAAAACAAGCATGACTGTTTCCGAAATTGCATATGAGGTCGGATTTAACAGCGATACAAACTTTATCTTCTTTTTTAAAAGCAATACCGGGCTTTCCCCCGCCAAATTCCGCAAGCTGAAATTTTAATATCCCCCAATCGGGCAATGCTTTTGAGCGCTTTGCCCGGTTGGGGGTTCTTTGATTGATATCCGCATACGCAGCGGCAGGGCGTCCAGCTAAGAGCAGGCGCTCAGGGAGTGATCAGCCGCGCCATTCTACTGCATCTGCCATGCTTTTTCTCGGCCTGGCGGGAGGCGCCTCCTGCGCATATCCCACGGCCATCGCCGCGAGCAGTTCCCCATCAGAGCCCAGCCATTCGCACAGCTCCGGATAGGCAAAATAGGTATCGCAAATCCACAGGCTGCCAAGCCCCAGTTCTGTGGCCGCAAGCGCCATATTTTCAACCGCGGCCCCAACAGATTGCGCGTTACAAAGCTCGAACACCCGCTCTTCCAGCGTTAAAGCGGCATGGAGAGCACGGCCCATCGGGTTCACAATAAAAATCAGCACAGGAGCCTGCCGCATAATACCCAACGTATGCACAGCGCCGCCGAGGAAACATGCGCTGCCCGGCAGAAGCGGGCTGTTTTTTTCTCGCTGCAAGCCCCGCTCCATCGCCTGAAGCGCTGCGTCTTTCGCTGCTCCGGTTGCCACGATAAAACGCCATGGCTGCCGGTTTTTTGAGGAGGGGGCAAGCAGGCCCGCCTGCAAAATTTCTTCTACCATATATTTCGGAACCGGCCGCTCCAAATATTTGCGGATGCTCCGTCTTTCCCTGATCTCCGGCAGCATGGCAGCATCTCCTCTCCCGTTTTATGCAAACACAGCCGATGGAACCAGTCATTTGTGTTGTTCCACCTTCTCCAACTTCTCCCGCTTCTCCATCGGTTTGATATAGCGCATCAGGTATTTTTCCGAAATGGCCAACAGCGGATACATCACTGCGGTGACCAGCACACCCTTTACCGCGTTGAGCGCCGTGGCTCCGCCCACCGCTGTAAGCAGCACGGCCCCCGTCAGCTCTGTATGCAGGAAATAGCGGAAAAACAGCGGTGCGATCAGGTAATTCCCCGCCGCGCCAATCACAATCATAATGAGCGATGCGATCACGCCCGCCAGCGTCAGGCAGGCGGCCCGGGAGTGGAACCGGCCTGAAAAGCGTTTATAAAACAAGGCAAACGGCACCACATAGGCACACCCCACCAGAAGGTTCATCAGATTGCCGAAGCCCATCTGTGAGCCGATCCCGCGCACGAGCAGTTCTAGGAGGTTTTTGATGAGCTCCACCACAACGCCGACGCCGGGCGACAGCAAGGCCCCCGCAAGCGCGGCCGGTACATCGCCGAAATCAAGCTTCAGGTGCTGAAGCCCCGGGATTGCGGCAAAGATCGGAAATTCCAACATCATCAGGACGAATGCGATCGCCGACAGCAGGCTAATGAGCACGAGGCGGACTGTTTTCTTTTGCATAGCAGACAACTCCTTTTTTCCGCTGTCAACGAAAAAGCCCTGTATCCGCAGATACAGGGCGCTCAGACGCAAAAATGACTGCGCCGCTTCTTTCATCCGGACTATGACCGTCGGCTCCGGGATCGCACCGGAATCGGCCTAACAGCTTTCACCGTTGGCTCGCGGGCTCGAAGCATTTTGCTCCATTACCGCCGGTGGGGAATTACACCCCGCCCCGAAGACAGCAATTTACTTTATCTCTATTGTATGCACACAATCACAATTTGTCAACAGCAGGAAGAAAATTTTTCCGCTCACTGGCTTTTGCCCTCCTAGGCATTATCATCCGCCTCCAGTTGCTCCTGTAGCTGCTCCCACTGTGCATACAGGCGCTCCTGCTCCTCATGCAGGGAAGCAAGCTGCTGCGTCAATTCCAGCACTTTTGCATAATCCGCCGCAATTTCAGGCCGCTCAAGCTGTGCGTTGAGCGTTGTGATTTCCTCATCCATGCGGGCAATTTTCTCTTCACAGCGGGCAATGCGTCCGGTGAGCTTACGGCGCTCGCTTTCACGCTCCTTACGCAGCTTATAGGCATTCTGCTTCGGCTTTTCCTGCGCCGCCTTTGGCGTGGGTGGCTGCTCCTCCAACGCCTGCACATAATCATCATATCCTCCGAGGTATTCCTTCACCCCATCATGCGTCAGGTGGAGCACACGGTTTGCGATTTATTAATAAATAACGGTCATGGGAGACGATCAGCATGGTGCCCTCATAGCCCGCAAGCGCATCTTCCAGCGCCTCGCGCGAAGAAATATCCAGATGGTTGGTCGGCTCATCCAGCAATAAAAGGTTTGCCCCGGAGAGCATCAGCTTGAGCAGCGCCGTACGGGCCTTCTCCCCGCCGCTCAAATCCCACACCAGCTGATACACATCGTCTCCCTGGAAGAGAAACGCGGCTAAGGCGGAGCGCACTTCTGTCTGCGTCATCGCGGGGTAGGTATCCCAAATCTCAGCGAGCACCGTTTTCTCCGGATGCAGACCCCCGAGGCCCTGGTCAAAATAGCCAATCTGCACATTCGTCCCAAAGGTGAAGCGGCCGCCGTCCGCCGGCGTTTTGCCTAGGAGTACGCGCAATAGCGTCGTTTTGCCGCAGCCGTTTGGCCCGAGGAGGAAGGCGCGGTCGCCGCGCCGGATATGCAGCTCCACACCGGCAAACAGCTTCTTTTCATCAAACGACTTTTGCAGCCCAGAGGCCAAGATTACATCGTTCCCGCTGACCATACGCGGCAGGAATGCAAATCGGAGGCTCTCCAGCTCAGCTTCAGGCGCTTCCAGCTCCGCCTTCATGCGCCCAAGCATCTTCTCCTTGCTCTCGGCGGTGCGGATATTTTTTCGCGGTTCCACTGCCGCTGCTGCGCAATGATCCCCTCAATCCGCTTGATTTCCCGCATGGAATTCTCATAGTGCTTTTGCTGCACCTCGCGCTCCTGTTTTTTAAACTGTTGATATTCCGTATAATTCCCTTTCAACAGTTTCACATGCCCGTGCTCCATTTCCATGGTGCGGTTGGTAACGCGGTCAAGAAAATAACGGTCATGCGAAATAATCAGCGCGGCGCCTGTGAAATCGCGCAGGAACCCCTCCAGCCACTCCACGCTCTCAATATCCAAGTGGTTCGTCGGCTCGTCGAGCAGCAAAAGATTGGCCCCTGAAAGCAGGAGCTTGCCGAGGCTGAGCTTGATTTTTGTCCGCCGCTGAGACTTGCCGAGCAGGCTGACGGGAATC
>ENA-OQED01000920-OQED01000920.1-human-gut-metagenome-genome-assembly--contig:-NODE-920-length-11250-cov-1.046031_pt1 | contig 11250 bp, 12 predicted proteins | sample MGYA00242790_ERZ504625 | MGnify/ENA primary metagenome ERZ504625 (study PRJEB26092, sample SAMD00036345) | human gut metagenome | host: Homo sapiens | study: EMG produced TPA metagenomics assembly of...
CGCGCTCATCAACCTCACGGGCAGCGGCGCGGTTCCGCCGCGCCCCGGGCCGCGGCCTATCTGGCGGCGTCGGCGCTGTGCACGCTGTGCGCGCTGCCGCTGCTCAGGGATGCAGCCTGAATTTTGAACGCAACAGAAACAATCGAAGGAGAACAGACCCAGGATGAGATTTTACATTGACCCCGGCACGGGCAGCATGCTCTTTGCGATCCTCATCGGGATCATCGGCGCCGTCACGTATATGCTCAAGTCGTGGATTTTGAAGCTGCGCTTCGTGCTCAGCGGCGGCAAAAAGGTCGATACCGGCGCAAAGAAGATCCCGCTGGTCATTTTTTCGGATGACAAGCGGTATTGGAGCGTGTTCCGCCCCGTGTGCCGCGAGCTCGATAAAAAGGGCATCGACACGGTCTACATGACCGCCTCGCCGGACGACCCCGCGCTCGAAAACGACTTCCCGCACATCCATGCGCAGTTCATCGAGGAGGGCAACAAGGCCTTTGCCAAGCTCAATTTCCTCAACGCCTCCGTCGTGCTGGCCACGACGCCGGGGCTGGATGTCTACCAGTGGAAGCGCTCGAAGCAGGTCGACTATTACGTCCACCTGCCGCACGCGGCCAGCGACATCAGCGGCTACCGGATGTTCGGCATCGACTACTATGACGCCATCCTGCTCTCGGGTCAGTATCAGGTCGAGCAGGTGCGCGCGCTCGAAAAGCTGCGCGCGCTGCCCGCCAAGGAGATCGTCAAGGTCGGCATCCCGTACATGGATGATATGCTCGCGCGGCTGCACGCAGACCCGCCGCTGCCGGAGCACGAGCGCACGGTGCTGCTCGCGCCGTCCTGGGGCGAGAGCGCCATCCTCAAAAAATACGGCGGCCGGATCATTGACACCCTGCTTGCGACGGGGTATCACATCATCATCCGCCCGCACCCGCAGTCGTTCCGCTCCGAGCAGGACATGATGGCAAAGCTCATGCGCGCCTATCCCGACTCGCCGCAGCTCGAGTGGAACCGCGACGCGGACAACTACGACGTGCTGCGCCGCTCGGACATCCTCATTTCTGACTTCTCGGGCGTGATCTTCGATTTCTCGCTCGTATACGACAAGCCCGTCATCTACACCGACACGGACTTTGACGACGCGCCCTATGACGCGTGGTGGCTCGACACGCCCTACTGGACGTTCGACGTGCTGCCGCGCATCGGCCAGAAGCTGACCGAGGAGAATATGCCGCGCCTGCGCGAGCTCATCGACGCCTGCCTGCGCGACCCCCGCTATCAGGCGGGGCGCGACGAGGCGCGGGCGCAGACCTGGGAGCACATCGGGCAGGGCGCGCGCAACACGGCCGATTACCTGGAGCGCAAGCTCGCGGAGCTGTCCGCAAAGACGGCCTCCGACACCGAGATAGGAGAACAATAACATGTCATTCTGGGACATTCTGGGCACGCTGCTCATCAAGCCGCTTCAGCTGCTGTTTGAGGTGGTGTTCGTCATGGCCAACCGGGTCGTCGGCGACCCCGGCCTTGCCATCATCGCGCTGAGCCTTGCGATGAACTTCCTCGTGCTGCCGCTCTACCGGCGCGCCGACGCCATGCAGGAGGAGGAGCGCGAGACGGAGCTGCGCCTGCACAAGGGCGTGGCGCACATCAAAAAGACCTTCCGCGGCGACGAGCGCATGATGATGCTGCAGACCTACTACCGGCAGAACAACTATAAGCCGACCTATGTGCTCAAGGGCGCGACGTCGCTGTTTCTGGAGATTCCGTTTTTCATCGCGGCCTATGCCTTCCTCTCGAATCTGGAGCTGCTGCACGGCGTGTCCTTCGGGCCCATCCGCGACCTCGGCGCGCCCGACGGCCTGCTCACCGTGGCGGGCGTGACGGTCAACGTCCTGCCGTTTCTCATGACGGCGATCAACCTCGTCTCCTGCGTCATCTTCACCAAGGGCAGCCTGCCGAAAACAAAGGTGCAGCTGTATACCATGGCGCTGTTTTTCCTCGTGTTTCTCTACACGTCTCCGGCGGGGCTCGTGTTCTACTGGACGCTCAATAACCTCTTCTCGCTGCTCAAGACGATCTTCTATAAGCTCAGGCACGCGCACATCATCCTCGGCGTGCTCTTCTCGCTCGCGGGCATCGCCGCCGCCGTGTACGGTCTGTTTTTCTACGGGCAGCCGACGCCGCGCCGCCTGGTGTTTTTCATCGCGGCGGCCCTCGTGCTGCAGCTCCCGCTGCTGGCCGTGCTGTGCAAGGGCAAGGTCCGGCTGCCGGAAAAGCTGCGCGGCGCGCAGCCGAACCGGAAGCTCTTCGTTTCCGGCAGCGTCTTCCTCGCCGTGCTCACGGGGCTGCTGATCCCCTCGGCGGTCATCCATGCCTCGCCGCAGGAGTTTGTGAACATGACCAGCTTCCTGCACCCGGCGTGGTACATCGTCAGCGCCCTCTGCTTCTCTGTGGGCACGTTCGTCATCTGGTTCGGCATTTTTTACAGCCTTGCCAAGCCCTCGGTGAAGGCCCTTCTGGATCGGTGCGTCTGGGCACTGTGCGGCATCGCGCTGGTGGACTATATGTTCTTCGGGCGCAGCCTCGGCAATCTCTCGGCGGGGCTCGTGTTTGACAACGGGCTGCAGTTTACAACGGGGGCAGATGCTCGCGAACCTCGCCGTCGTGCTGGCCGTTTTCGCCGTGTTCACCTTCGCTGCGTCCAAGTGGCGGCAGCGCATCCCCGGCATCCTCACCGTGGGCATCATCGCCGTCGTGTGCATGTCTGTGGTGAACACCGTGGGCATCTGCCGCTCGATCAACGAGATCAAGGCCGACGCACAGTCCGACGGCGGGACCCCGTCCTTCTCCCTGAGCAAGACGGGCAAAAACGTGATCGTGCTCATGCTCGACCGCGCCATGGGGCCGTACATTCCGTATATCTTCAACGAAAAGCCGGAGCTGGAGGCACAGTTTGACGGCTTCACCTACTACAGCAACACCGCCTCGCTCGGCATCAAGACGAACATCAGCACGCCGTCCCTGTTCGGCGGCTATGAATACACGCCGGCCGAGCTGAACGCGCGCGATCAGGAGCTGCTTGTCGATAAGCAGAACGAGGCGCTCAAGGTGCTGCCGGTCATGTTCGATCAAAACGGCTTTGACGTCACCGTGCTCGAGCCTGTTTACGCCGGTTACGGCTGGGTGCCGGATCTCTCGATCTTTCAGGACTATCCGGACATCCGGCGCTTCAACGTCCGCGGCTACTTCTCCGACCCGAAGCTGCAGGAGCAGGCCATCCGCAGCAACAAGCGCAACTTCTTCTGCTACGCACTCATGAAGGCGGCGCCGCTGTGCATTCAGGCAAATCTCTACGACTACGGCACCTACAATCAGGGCAACTTCGTGTCCGACGAGGGCTATGCCGGTCAATCGACCGACGGCGCGCTCACGGCGAGCGGCATCAGCGCAGGATTCATGAATTCCTACAACGTCCTCGCAAATCTCCCGAACATCACCCAGATCAGCAAGGACGACACAAACACCTACATGGTCCTGACCAACGACACGACCCACGATCCGGTGCTGCTGCAGGAGCCGGAATACGTCCCGGCGCCGGAGGTCGACAACACGCAGTACGAGCGCGAGCACGCCGACCGCTTCACGGTGAACGGCAGAACGATGACCGTGCAGCAGCGCAATGACTATGCGTACTATCAGTGCAACGTCGCCGCGCTGCTCCAGCTCGGCAAATGGTTTGACTATCTGCGCGAAAACGGCGTTTACGACAACACGCGCATCATCGTCATGTCCGACCACGGCGGCACGATGGGACAGTTTCCCGAGCTGCTCGCGGACGACGGCATGGATGCCGAGAGCTTCGCCTCGCTGCTCATGGTCAAGGACTTCAACAGCAGGGGCTTTACGACGTCGGACGAGTTCATGCTCTCCGCCGACGTCCCGCTGCTGGCAGTGAAGGACGTGGTCGCAGATCCCGTCAACCCGTTTTCGGGGCGGCGCATCGACGAGGTCTCGAAGCCGAAGCAGGAGCAGCTGCTGCTCTACTCGTTCGAATGGGACGTCAACGTCAACTGCGGCACGCAGTTCATTGCCGGTGACTGGTACACCGTCAACGGCGACATCTGGAACAAGAACGCCTGGCATTCGGTCGCGAACAAAGCCGTGCTGACTGCCGACCGCTGAACGGAGGGAACAACTTGTACAAAGTAGACAATGCGGTCATTATGGCCGCCGGCACATCCAGCCGCTTCGCGCCGCTGTCGTATGAGACGCACAAGAGCCTGCTGACCGTGCGCGGCGAAGTGCTCATCGAGCGGCAGATCCGCCAGATCCGGGACGCCGGCATCGACAGCGTCGTGCTCGTGGGCGGATATATGAAGGAGCGCTTTGCATACCTGCGGGAGAAGTTCGGCGTCACCATCATCGACAACCCCGAATACACCTGCCGCAACAATCACTCGAGCATTTATGCCGCGCGCCACCTGCTCGGCAATTCCTACATCTGCTCGTCGGACAACTACTTCTCGCGCAATCCCTTCGAGGCCAGCGTGGACGATGCCTATTATGCCGCGCTCTATGCCGACGGCCCCACGTCCGAGTGGTGCGTCTATGAGGGGGACGACGGCTATATCGACCGCGTCAGCGTCGGCGGCGAGAACGCGTGGTACATGATGGGGCACGTGTTCTGGTCCGAGCCCTTCAGCCGGAAATTCGTCGAGATCCTCGAGCGGGAATATGACACGCCGGAGATCCGCGACAAGCTCTGGGAGGCGGTCTACGCCGCGCATCTCGACGAGCTGAAGCTGCGCATCCGGCGCTATGACGCGCACGACATCTTCGAGTTTGACAGCCTCGACGAGCTGCGCGGCTTTGACGCCAGCTACATCGACGACACCCGCTCGCAGATCATCCGGCAGCTCGCGGCGCGCCTCGGCTGCGGCGAGGCGGCGCTCACAGATTTTCACGCGCGCAAGGCGTGCGGCAGCACGCAGGCGGTCGGCTTCACCTTCCGTTATCAGAACGAGACGTATCAGTACGACTATAAAAATAAAGAAATGGAGAAGATCAATGGCTAAAGAAATTGTGCAGGCAGATCTTGCCGGATCCGGGCGCTGCTCGACGAAGTGCTCGGGCACTCCGATTACAGCGACGTGCAGAGAATGGGCGGTCTCACCAACCGCACCTACTGCGTGTCGTTTGCCGACGGCAGCCGCATCATGGTGCGCATCCCCGGAGAAGGCACGGAGGAGCTCATCGACCGCGCCGACGAGAAGGTGAGCACGGAGCTCGCCTGCCGCCTCGGCATCGACGCCAAGCTCTACTTCTTCGGTGACGACGGCGAAAAGGTGTCGCAGTTCGTGCCGAACGCCGTCACCATGTCGGCCGAGACGATGCGCGACGACAAGCGCATCCGTCAGGCGGCGCAGCTGCTCAAGACGCTGCACGGCAGCGGCGTCGACACCGGCGTCCCCTTCGAGGTGTTCGACATGGCCGCGGGCTATGAGAAGATCATCGAGGAAAACAGCGTGCCCATGTTCGGCGACTATGCGCAGGTCAAGGCGGCGGTCATGGCCGTCAAGGCGCAGGTCGACAGCGTCTGCGACATCCAAAACGTCCCCTGCCACAATGACCCCCTGTGCGAAAACTGGGTGGTCTCGGCAGACGACGACCGGCTCTATCTCATCGACTGGGAGTATGCCGGCATGAACGACGGCATCTGGGACCTCGCCGACGTCTCGATCGAGGGCGTGTTCACGCCGGAAAACGACGAGCTGCTGCTCACCGAATATCTCGGCAGCAAGCCCGACCAGAACGAATACAAGCATTTCCTTGCCAACAAGATCTACGTCGACTACCTCTGGACGCTCTGGGCAAAGACCCGCGTGCCGTATGACGGCCAGCCCATGGAGGACTGGGCGGTGGAGCGCTATGCCCGTCTGAAGGACAACCTCCGCCTCTTCGCCGAGGCCTGAGCGCAGCAAGCGCAGAAAGGAGCAAAAGCTATGTTTTATGGTATTGCAGCGGGCGCGACCTGGGCGGTGGAGACCATCATCCTCGGCATCGCGCTGTCGATGGCGCCGTTTGTCTCGACCGAGCAGGCGATCTTCCTCGCGCCGTTTGTGAGCACCTTCATCCACGACGCGTTTTCCGCGCTCTGGGCGGCGCTGTATAACGGCGTGCGCGGCAACCTCAAAAATGTCTATAAAGCCGCCTTCAAAACCAAGAGCGGCAAGTTCGTCATGCTCGCCGCCGTCATCGGCGGACCGATCGGCATGACGGGCTACGTGCTCGCCATCAACTACATGGGCGCGTCCATCGGCGCGGTCGCCAGCGCGGTCTTTCCCGCGATCGGCGCGATCCTCGCCTATTTCTTCCTCAAGGAAAAAATGCAGTGGTACCGCTGGATCTTCCTGCTGGCGACGCTGCTGGGCGTCTACGGTCTGAGCTACTCGCCGGAGCTGAACATCACCGACTTCTGGCTCGGCATCGTCGGCGCGATGATGTGCGCCTCGGCTGGGGCATCGAGGCGGTCGTCCTTGCCAAATGCATGCAGGACCCCGACGTGAAGGACGAGTATGCCCTGCAGATCCGCCAGACCACCTCCGCGCTGGTCTACGGCATCGTGCTGCTGCCCCTGCTGCACGGCTGGGGCTTCACGGTGAGCCTGTTCACCTCCGGCACCGGCTGGCTGCTGCCCGTGATCGCGATCGCGGCGTTTTTCGCCACGCTGTCCTACCTGTGCTACTATCGCGCGATCGCCGCGATCGGCGCGTCGAAGTCCATGGCGCTCAACGTCACCTATGCCGCCTGGGCGATCTTCTTCACGGCGGTGTTCCTCGGCGACACGAGCGTGCTCACGCCGACGACGATCATCTGCGCGCTCATCGTCATCGTCTGCGGCATTCTGACCGCGGCCGACGGCAAGGACCTCTTTTCCAAAAGCAAAGCATAACGCAAGACTGTCAAAAAGTAATACTTTTTGACAAGCCGGAAACTGTGCCGCTCAGACTGCTGAGCGGCACAATTTTTTATTTCCCGCCCGCTCTGTTAAGGGGTTGACATTCTCCGCTTTTCGCAGTACACTGCTCCTGTCAGTGCAACTGACAATTGCAGAGGAGGCGAACGCACTTGCCGCACGAGGAGCAGAGAGAAAAGAATATCCGTCTGGTCACGGAGGTCGCGCTGGACTGTTTTCTGGCCAACGGGATCGAAAAGACCAAGGTCGCAGACATCGCGCTGCGCTCCGGACTCACCGAGCGGTCGGTCTTTCGCTATTTTGAGACCAAGGCCGATCTGGTCCTGGCCGCGTCCCTGCTCTACTGGAACCGCATCCTCGAGCGCATCGACCGGATGTCCCACGCGGCGTCCGGCGGCGGCACGACCGGCCCTGCAGGACGCGGAAAACGTCCCTCATCTGCTATTCTCAGCTCTATCACCTCGACCCGAACGGGATGCGCTTCACGCTCGACGCGGAGCTGACGCTGCACACCGCGGGCAGGCTCCACGAGATCAAAAACCAGCCGCCCGAACCGTTTGAGACCTCCGGCGGCCCGATGGCCAAGCGATCCGCAAGGGGCTCGCCGACGGCTCGATCAGCCCGGATGTCGACGTGCGGGAGATCTACTACAACTCCTACGACGCGATCCTCGGCATCATGCAGCGCCTGTCCATCGGCGGCTCGCCGAGCGCGGGCGCGCTCGATTACGACAGCCGGATGCGCCACCTGAGCCGGATGTTCGTGCGCGCGCTCAGCGGCAAATAACCACATACACAGCAGATCCCGAGCGATCGGGATCTGTGTATACCCACTTGTGTCAGTATGGCTGACACAAGTGGAGAAGGAAGATAGAAATCCAAAGAAAGAAGGGCCGCAATGAAGGAACTGAAGCATTTGATGTATTTTGAGCGCCTGCTGGACGATGCACACAACGAGCTCGTCCGTCAGGCCGAAGCGGAAGGGGATCTGGCGATCGGCTATACCTGCTTTCACGCGCCGGAGGTGCTGCTGAATCTGGGCAGCTGCTTCTCGGTGCGTCTGCGCGCGCCGCACACCACGTCCATGGAGCTGGCCACCTACTACATGGCCAACAACAGCTGCGAGTTTTCCCGCGCGATCCTCGAGCGCGCGCTCGAGGGCAACTACAGCTTCCTGCACGCCATGGCGGGCGTCGACGTGTGCGAGGCCAACAACCGCGCCATCGAGAACATGGAGATCATGCACGCGCAGGGTGCGGACAAGGACAAATTCTTCTACTGCAACCTCGACATCCCGTATTCTGATGACGAGGACTGCGTTGAGCACATCTGCGAGCAGGTCTCGCGCAAGATCCTCAAGCCCATGCGCGAAAACTACGGCGTCGACACCTCGGACGCCGCCATCCGCGCCGCGGTCAGCGAGCACAACGAGGTCTGCCGCATCCTCACCGAGATCGGCGAGACGCGCAAGCTCGACAACCCGCCCATCACGGGCTATGAATACGCCGTGCTGGTGCTCGTGAGCTACGTCTGCCCGAAGCGGCTGATCCTGCCGCTGCTGCGCGAGACGCTCGCCGAGGTAAAGACGCGCGAGGTCGATGCGCAGAAAAACTACCGTGTGCGCGTCGCCGTCGTCGGCTCTGAGATCGACGACCCGGACCTGATCAAGCTCATCGAGAGCTGCGGCGCGCTGGTAGTCGCCGACCGCTACTGCTACGGCAGCTTCCCCGGCCGTCAGGAGATCGTGCTCACGGACGGCGAGGATGCGCTCACGCAGGTGTGCCGCTGGTATCTGCAGCACACCGAGTGCCCGCGCCAGAGCGCGCTGCACCGCGTCCAGTACCGCAACGACCACGTCGCCCAGCTCGTGCACGACTTCAGGGCCGACGGCGCGATCTACGAGCAGATGAAGTTCTGCACCTACTGGTCGTATGAGCGCGTGATCGCAAACCAGGTCATGCCGCGTGATTACGGCATCCACATTCTCTCCATCGACCGCCCCTACATCGCGGGGCAGAGCGGTCAGCTGCGCACGCGCGTGCAGGCCTTCGTGGAGAGCCTGGAAATGAAGCAGCTGCGTGCAGCGCAAAAGGAGGACAACTGACATGGCCTACAACCCCAAAACCGGCAAGGGCCTCGGCCGCTTCTATTCCGCCGAGCACCGCGCCTTCCGCGCCCGCGAATGGCGCGGCTTCCGGGACACGTTTTATGATTTCTTCCGCTGGCTCTATCTCTACGGCTTCATGGCCGCGAAGCTCGGCTGCCACCCGATCCTGATGGTCAAGGCCATGCTGCGCTACCGCTGGATGGTGTCCTACCTCACCGCGTCGCACATGGTCGACCGCCACACCATGGGCCTGCGCGGCAAGGAGCTGCGCTATGCACATAACCAGTTTTTCTCCGTGCTGCACAACTCCGTTCTCGGCGTGCGCGACATCATTGTGCGCGACCAGAACCTGCGCCCCAACAGCAAGCGCGCGGCAAAGCTGCGCGAGAACACCGTCATGTTCGACGAGATGACCCCGCACCTGATCATGATGGGCTTCCCCACCGTGAAGTGGATCGACATCGCCATGTTCGCCGTCGGTCTGCCGTCGGAGGTCGACCAGAACGCCAGTATGTTCTACATCGACGCCATGGAGCACCTCGGTCTGCCGGCGGACGTCTGCCCCGAGCCTGCCGCCGAGTGCGGCGTCGCCGTGGTGGACGACTATCCGCGCGTCGGCAAGTGCTACTTCACCGGCACGATGCCGTGCGACGGTGCGATCTCGCAGACGAACATCCTCACGCGGCACTTCAAGGACCTGCCCTCGTTCCAGATCACGCCGCCGCAGCGTGTCAACGAGCCGGAGGTGCAGACCTACGCGGTCAAGAACCTCAAGAAGGGCATCGAATTCCTCGAGCAGCAGTTCGGCGTCAAGTGGGACTGGGACGCCTTCTGGAAAAACGCCCAGATGTACAACGACACCTCGCGCTGCATGGTCGAAAAGTGGGACGTCAACTGCACCGACCACCCGCAGGTCTGCGGCGCGGCGCTGGCGCTGCAGCGCGAATATGAGTTCATGGCGGCGGCTTGCATGGACAAGTTCATGCACAAGACGGACCTGCGCGTCACGAAGATGATGCTCAAGGGCTACGAGCAGGACAAGGCGGCCAACGCGCCCCAGCCGAAATACCGCTGCCTCGTCTGGGCGTGCCCTGCGCACTACTACACCAACTTCACCTACTGGACGCAGCACTGCTGGGGCGTCACCTGCGTCAACGACATGGAGGCCATGCTCAGCTACCAGCCCATCACCATCGGCGACAAGGAGCAGGCGCTGGCCGATCTCGTGCGCTGCTACGAGAAGATGATGATGCGCTCGCACACCAACGGCGGCTATGTCAACCTGCTCGACGAGTGCTGGAAGATGTGCGAGAAGTTCCACACGAACATCGTCATCATGTACGACCACGTGTCGTGCAAGAACGTCGGCGGTCTGCACGGTCTGTTCGAGGATCAGGCGCGCGAGCGCGGCATCCACCTCATCTGGATCCCGCACGACGTCATGGACCCGCGCACGGTCTCGCGCCGCGAGATGCGCGAGGCGTTCAGCCAGTACATGGTCACGGTGCTCAACGAGAAGCCGCTTGACCCCACTCTGTTGGATTACGAAGACGCACTCAGCTGGTAAGGAGGAACGAATATGGCTTGGTATTGGATCGTGCTCATCGTGCTCGCCGCGCTCTTTGGTCTGCTGTTTCTGGCATACATGACCAACGCGGACATGAAGCTCATCGAAAAGATCTACAACGCGCTCATCGCATACCACGACGCCAAGGACGTCGAGGAGCAGATCTGACGCGCACAGCGGGGGACACGCCCCCCGGGAATACAACGAGCCGGGGCGGTCTGTGACCGCCCCGGTGTGATTTTGTCGGAAAACCTGTCGGCCTGCCGCGCGCGCGATTGCAGGCCGAGAAATATTTATTTTCTTCGACGCACGTGGCGGCGGAGAAAAGGATGGGACTTTCTTTCGCTGCGCCCCTTGCGGGGCGCGACGATTGGGAGCAGCCGGAGAGCACCAACCCTTACAAATTTCAATCCACGCACCCCTTGCGGGGTGCGACGCGATCAGCAGCGCGATCACGGCGTGTATACGCCATTTCAATCCACGCGCCCCTTGCGGGGCGCGACGAGGATGACATGGTGAGGTACAACACGATCGAGATTTCAATCCACGCGCCCCCTTGCGGGGGCGCGACCGCTGAGTGGCGCGATCTTGATACAGTGGA
>ENA-OQED01000922-OQED01000922.1-human-gut-metagenome-genome-assembly--contig:-NODE-922-length-11233-cov-1.113632_pt1 | contig 11233 bp, 14 predicted proteins | sample MGYA00242790_ERZ504625 | MGnify/ENA primary metagenome ERZ504625 (study PRJEB26092, sample SAMD00036345) | human gut metagenome | host: Homo sapiens | study: EMG produced TPA metagenomics assembly of...
ACCGGCTCGAGCGCCGCGGTGGCCGCAAGCAGGTGCACTACGTCTGCATGGCCGAGTACGATGCCACCCATGCCCCAACTGCGAGGTTGCTTATCCCCCGGTGGAGCTGAAGAACGTTCTGGGCGAGTATCTGTCTGCCCACGGCAAGACCCAGCTGCGCATCGCCGAGACCGAGAAGTACGCGCACGTCACCTTCTTCTTCAACGGCGGCGTGGAGGCTCCCTACGAGGGCGAGGATCGCTGCGTCATCCCCAGCCCCAAGGTTGCCACCTACGACCTGAAGCCCGAGATGAGTGCTCCCGAAGTCGCTGCCGAGTGCGTTAAGCGCATCGAGAGCGGCAAGTACGATGTGGTCATCCTGAACTTTGCAAACTGCGATATGGTCGGCCACACCGGCGTGTTCGAGGCTGCTGTCAAGGCCGTTGAGGCTGTGGATACCGCTGTGGATCAGGTGGTCACCGCTGTGCTGAACGCTGGCGGCTGCGCCTTCATCACCGCTGACCACGGCAACGCGAGAAGATGATGAACCCGGACGGCACCCCCTTCACCGCCCACACCACCAACGTTGTGCCCTTTGTGGCAGTTGGCTGCGGTGATGTGAAGCTGCGCGAGGGCGGCTGCCTGGCCGATATCGCACCCACCATGCTGCCCTATATCGGCCTGCCCGTCCCCGCCGAGATGACCGGCAAGAGCATTATCGTGGAGTGATGCTAGACGGGATAACCGGATAAATAAAACAAAAGGCTGCTGCACATTCCGTGCGGCAGCCTTTTTGCATAAGAAAAATTTCCGTGAAAAGGGAATAGCGGAGCGTCCGCAGACGCTCCGCTATTCCGAAATTAAAAATAGATTTTCCGCTGATGATGGCCAAAGCGCACGCGGAGGCCATTTTAAATAGTTCGCCTGCAAAACGGCAAAGCTTACTTTTTCAGGTGGCTGTCCCAGCCGCTGGAGGTGGTGGCCTGCTTGTCAGGTGTGCACCACATGGCCTCTACGCCGTCCAGCGATTCCACCAGCTTCTGTCCTTCTTCCAGCGGCATACAGAACAGGGCAGTGGTCAGGCAGTCTGCCATGCCGGAGTCCGGGCACAGCACGGTGACACCGTTGTAGTAGGCAGCGGGCCACAGGGTGTCCGGGTCGATGATGTGGTGGTAGCGCTTGCCGTCCACCACAAAGTAGCGCTGGTAGTCGCCGCTGGTCACCAGTGCAAGGTCGCTCATGTTGATGGGCGAGCCGAAGATGGAGTTGGTGTTGGTATACACCTCCGAGGCGTTCCACGGGTTCTCCACACCGCCGGTCCACTGGCTGCCGTCCGGCTTTGTGCCGATGGCGCGCAGGTTGCCGCCTACGCTCACCAGTGCACTGGTCAGACCCCGGGCTTCGGCGGCGCGGCAGACCATCTCCACTGCGTACCCCTTGCCCACGCTGCCCACGTCCAGCGACATCTCCGGGTCGGACAGATAGACCGTTTTGGCCTTCTCGTCAATGACAAGGTCGTTGATATCGCAGTGCTGGGCAGCAGCTTCCAGCTCCTCCTGTGTGGGCAGGGTGTTGTCTGCCTCGGAGGCGTCTTTCTCGGCGGCTTCGCGGTAGTCGTGCCAGATGCCCAGCACGCTGCCCATGGCAATGTTCAGCTTGCCGTTGGTGGTCTGGTACATCTGGTCGGCCAGCTCCAGCATGGAGAGGATGCGGTCATCTACCTGTACCGGGGCTTTCCCGGCGTTTTCGTTGATGGTCTTAACGTTCACAACGCCGTCGTAGTCGTTGTAGATATCGTAGAGCTGGTTGTAGGCGATCAGATCCTGATGCAGCGCCTGCATCTGGGTGTTGAACTCTTCCTCGCTCTCGCAGTAGGCGATGACCTGTGTTACCGTGTCGAACACATCATAAAAGATAGTGGTGTACCGGGTCAGCTCCTTTTTGGGCTTGCAGCCGACCAGCAGGCTAAGGCTCAGTACCGCCGCCAGCAGTGCAGCGGTCATGCGGGTGATGCGGCTCTTCATACGGTCTGGCTCTCCTTTGCGGCGGTAAAGGCGGTGTGCTCCTCCTGCAAATGTGCCAGCAGGTCTGCAAACATCCAGTTGCGGTTTGCGGGGGTGACCACCGCCTTGAGGGGGATGGTCACCTGTGCCTGCCGCATCAGGTCCAGCAGGGTGTCCACGTCCTTATCGCGGAAGTTTGCCAGCACCAGCGCCGGGGGATAGGCGCCCGGCTCCAGCACCAGCGTTCTGGGGGCTTTTACCTCCACCTCGCCAGCAGCTGGGCAACGGTCTTGCCGGCATCGGCGGGGGAAACAAGCAGCAGCTTCATGCCAAAGGCGGGTGCCATGCCCTCCAGCTTGCCCCGGTCGGCGGGGGAAAGGTTCCAGCCCAGCGCCAGCGGCACCCCGGCGTTCTGGTTGCGTGCAATGTGTGCTTCATCTTTAAAACCTCTTTCGGCAGCGTTTTTTCAAAATACACTATAGTATACCATAAAACCCGTGAAAAGAAAATGAAAACCCGCCGGTGCACGGAAATCGGGGGTATTTAAGGTAAAATGCTGCTTGCCTGCGCCCTCATCCGTCTGCTTGCTTCCGGCTTGGCGAACTTTCCGGCAAAAAGACTGCTGAACCCGGTCGGCACAGCAGTCCCTGCGTATAACAATATTCTTTCGGACAGGCTCAGTTCATTTTTTTGCCGAAGAACTCCACCTCTTTGCCGATGAACTGCATCAGTTCATCGAACTGGTCGGGGGTCAGGCTCTGTGCGCCGTCGCACTTGGCCTTGGCGGGGTTGTTGTGCACCTCGATCATCAGACCATCGGCACCGGGCAGCGACGGCTGCTTTCGCCAGCTCCGGCACCATCCATGCGTGGCCGCAGGCGTGGCTGGGGTCCACCACCACCGGCAGGTGGGTCATCTTGTGCAGCATGACCACACCGGCAAGGTCCAGCGTGTTGCGCATACTGGTCTCAAAGGTGCGGATGCCGCGCTCGCACAGGATGACGTTCTCGTTGCCCTCTGCCATGATGTACTCGGCACTCATCACGAACTCTTCCAGCGTGTTGGCAAGGCCGCGCTTGAGCAGCACCGGCTTTTTCTGGCGGCCAACAGCCTTGAGCAGCTCAAAGTTCTGCATATTGCGGGCACCTACCTGAATGAGGTCCACGTTTTCAAACAGGGGCAGGTGCTCGGTGTTCATGATCTCGGTCACAATGGGCGAACCGGTGGCGCGGCGCGCCAGCTTGAGCAGGTCCAGACCCTCGCTGCGCATACCCTGAAAGGAGTAGGGAGAGGTGCGGGGCTTGAAGGCACCGCCGCGCAGCAGGGAAGCGCCTGCCGCCTTTACCCGCTGCGCGCAGTAGGTGATCTGCTCCTCGCTCTCGATGCTGCACGGCCCTGCGATGACCGCAAAGTTGCCGCCGCCGATCTTGACGCCCTCTACGTCGATAACGCTGTCATCCGGGTGGAACTTGCGGTTGGCCTTTTTGTAGGGCTCGGACACGCGGCGGCAGGTCTCCACCACCGGGTTTGCCAGAACCCAGCTTTCCGCAATGGCCTTGGTGTCGCCGATCAGACCCAGAATATGGGTGTCGCTGCCCTTGGAATCGTTGATCTGCAGACCCATATCCTCCAGCTCGTGGCAGAACTCGCGCACCTGTACGTCGGGGGCATCCTGTTTGAGTACGATAATCATAGTGCTTTGTCTCCTTTGCCTTTTTCTATCCTGTGAAACGGCGAGGGAGACCGGCTCCTTTGCCGCAGCTTGCAGTGTCAAACTTCAGTATTCTGAAGTGCGTGACGCTATGATATCACTTCATGAAACTGAAGTCAAGAGAAATTTTGAATTTTTTCAGAAAAAGTGGTAGAATAAAAAAAAAAGAACCCGTGCAGTCATTGTTGTGCAATGACTGCGCACCCAAAGGTCGAACTTTTTACTGCTTTCCATGGGGTATTACTTCCCAGGGAAAGAGAATCTGCCGGTTACCGCGCATAAGCTCCCCCTTTCGGGGAGCTGGACGCGAAGCGGCCTGAGAGGGTTCAATAGAATCAAAGAGGGAATAACAATGGGAAAAGAAGCTAAAACCAACGCAATGCGCATTCTGGAACGGGAAAAGGTGGCCTATACCGCCCACGAGTACCCCCACGAGGAGGGGGTGGCGGTGGACGGCGTGACCGTAGCTGCCAGCATAGGTGAGGACCCCGCCTGCGTATATAGACACTGGTAACGCAGGGCAGCAGCAAAAACTATTTTGTGTTCGTCATTCCGGTGGCGGCAGAGCTGGACTTAAAGGCCGCAGCCCGCAGCGTGGGCGAAAAGAGCGTGGCGATGATCCATGTGGCGGATATCAACAAGGTCACCGGTTATGTGCGGGGCGGCTGCAGCCCGGTGGGCATGAAAAAGCAGTACCGCACCGTCTTTGACGAAAGCGTGCTGACCCAGCAGAAGGTCTACGTTTCCGGCGGGCGCATCGGTACGCAGGTGTGCTGCGCCCCGGCGGATCTGATCCGCGCTGCACGCGCCGCCACCGCAAAGATCATTTTTTAAAAATCCGGCGCGATATCTGGGATACATCAACACAGCCTTTACATAAAATATACTTGCTGCATAAGTCATACTTAAAAAGAAAAAGGATGGCGAAACTGCACAAAACTTTCGAAAGTTTTTTGACGGCATGGGAACACAAGGGAGAATTTGCCCAAACGCTCTTTGCAAAGCGGTTTTTTTGCCGTAAACTGTATCTAGTACAGGGACGATGCCCCAAAAAACGGGCTTGCATCGCCGCCTGAAAAAACGCTTGCACAGGAAACTGCGGAGGGAAACTTCAATGATGCTGCTGGTGCCGGGTCGCATGGAATGGGGTCACATTCACTGCAATCAGGGGCATGGTGCAACCTTGTGCAAAATGCGCGGACAGAAAAACAGGAAATAAAGGCCGTGGTACAGGTGTACCGCAGCCTTTTTTGTTTGTCGGTCTTGTTGGACAGTTGAGAAAGAGAGGCTTTGGAAAATGGTTCGTAAAGTGGCAGTGATCATGGGTTCGGACAGCGATTGGCCGGTGGTCAAGGGTGCCTGCGCCCAGCTGAAGGCGCTGGACATCCCCTTTGAGGCGCACATCCTTTCGGCGCACCGCACCCCCGCCGAGGCAGCAGCCTTTGCAAAAAGCGCAAAGGCCAACGGCTTTGGCGTCATCCTGTGCGCAGCAGGCATGGCAGCCCATCTGGCAGGCGCTTTTGCCGCCAACACCACCCTGCCGGTCATCGGCATCCCCATGAAGGGCGGTGCGATGGACGGTCTGGACGCGCTGCTGGCTACCGTGCAGATGCCCAGCGGCATCCCGGTGGCAACCGTGGCGCTGAACGGTGCCAAGAACGCCGCATGGCTGGCTGCTGAGATCCTGGCGCTGAACGATGACGCACTGGCGGAAAAGCTGGAGGCTGAGCGCGTAGCCATGGCACAGCAGATCGCAAGCCAAGGAAGAAAAGCTGCAGAACGAACTGAACGAGCTGTAAAGGAGAACCAATGTCTGATTTTGCATATCCGCTGCATGAGGAGTGCGGCGTTTTCGGCATCTACGACCGTGCCGGTACCGAGGATGTAGCCGCAGCGGCTTATTCGGCCCTGTATGCGCTGCAGCACCGCGGGCAGGAGAGCTGCGGTATTGCCGTCAACGATGACGGTGTGATCACCGGCCACCGGGATCTGGGTCTTGTAAACGAGGTGTTCACCCCGGAGGTGCTGGCAAGCCTGTCCACTACCACGGCACACATGGCCACCGGCCATGTGCGCTACGCCACCGCCGGCACCCGCGTCCGCGCCAACGCCCAGCCCATGATCGTCCGGCATGGCCGCGGCACCATGGCGCTGTGCCACAACGGCAACCTGACCAACGCTGTGGAGCTGCGCCGCCAGCTGGAAAACGAGGGCGCCATCTTCCACGGCTCCTCAGATACCGAGGTCATCTGCTACCTCATCACCCGCAACCGTCTGCGCATGGGCAGTATCGAGACTGCCATCAGCAAGACCATGGACGTGCTGGAGGGCGCATACAGCCTTGTGATCATGTCTGCCACCAAGCTCATTGCGGTGCGCGACCCCCGGGGCTACCGTCCCCTGTGCATCGGCACCCTGCCCGGCGGCGGCTACGTCTTTGCCAGCGAGAGCTGCGCACTGGATGCCACCGGCGCTTCTCTGCTGCGGGATGTGGAGCCCGGCGAGATCGTAGTGGTGGATACCAAGACCGGCGAGCTGCGCAGCATCAAGGATCACTGCGGCCGCCCGGACACCCAGATGTGCGTGTTTGAGTTCATCTACTTCGCCCGCCCGGACAGCGTCATCGAGGGCAGCTCGGTGCACGAGGCCCGCAAGCAGGCAGGCCGCTTCCTTGCACAGGAGCACCCCGTGGAGGCCGATGTGGTCATCGGCGTGCCGGATTCCGGCTTGGATGCAGCACTGGGCTACTCGCAGGAGAGCGGCATCCCCTACGGCATCGGCTTTATCAAAAACAAATACATCGGCCGCACCTTCATTCAGGGCAGCCAGAAGCAGCGCGAGAACAGCGTGCGCATCAAGCTGAACGTGGTGTCCAGCACCGTCAAGGGCAAGCGCGTGGTGCTGGTGGATGACTCCATCGTGCGCGGCACCACCTCTGCCCGCATCATCAAGCTGCTGCGGGATGCCGGTGCTGCCGAGGTGCACTTTATGGTCTCGGCGCCTCCCTTCAAGTATCCGTGCTACTTCGGCACCGATATCCCGGACCAGAAGCTGCTGGTGGCCACCGGCCGCACGCTGGAGCAGATCAACGAGGTCATCGGCGCCGATACGCTGGGCTACCTTTCCAACGAGCACGTTGTCCAGCTTGCCAAAAACGCAAAATGCGGTTTCTGCACTGCCTGCTTTACCGGCGAGTATGCCGTAGAGCCGGAAAGTGTGCTTTCTACCGATATTCACGACCGTCACCTGAACGACCGTCCCAAGGACGCCAAAAAGTTAGGAGAGTAAGAACATGGAAAAGAGCTATTCTGAAAGCTACGCCGCAGCAGGCGTGGACATTACCGCCGGTTACCGCTCTGTGGAGCTGATGAAGCAGTATGTCGCCCGTACCATGAACGAGCACTGCATCGGCGGCTTGGGCGGCTTTGGCGGCCTGTTTGAGCTGGACTGCACCGGCTATAAGCACCCGGTGCTGATCTCCGGCACCGATGGTGTGGGCACCAAGCTGAAGGTGGCCATGATCATGGACAAGCACGATACCATCGGTATTGACTGCGTGGCCATGTGCGTCAACGATGTCATCTGCGCCGGTGCAAAGCCGCTGGTGTTCCTGGATTACATCGCCTGCGGCCGCAACGTGCCGGAAAAGATCGCCAACATCGTCAAGGGCGTGGCCGAGGGCTGTGTGCAGGCCGATTGCGCTCTGGTGGGCGGCGAGACTGCCGAGCACCCGGCATGATGCCGGAGGATGAGTACGATCTGGCCGGTTTCACCGTGGGCGTTGTGGACAAGGAGAAGATCCTGAGCAACGAGACCATGGCAGCCGGTGACGTGATCCTCGCCCTGCCCTCCACCGGTGTGCACTCCAACGGCTTCTCGCTGGTGCGCAAGGTGTTCAACATCGACGCCGACCCCGATGTGCTGTTCTCCACCCCCGCCGAGCTGGGCGGCAAGACCCTTGGCGAGGCGCTGCTGGCTCCCACCAAGATCTACGTCAAGCCCGTGCTGAAAGTGCTGGAAGAGGTGCAGGTCAAGGGCATCTCCCACATCACCGGCGGCGGCTTCTACGAGAATATCCCCCGCAGCCTGAAAAAGGGCTGCTGCGCCCGCATCAACAAGGCAGATGTGCGCACCCCCGCCCTGTTCCACCTGATGCAGAAGGTGGGCGGCATCTCCGAGCACGATATGTTCAACACCTTCAACATGGGCGTGGGCATGGTGCTCACCGTGCCCGCCGAGCAGGCTGATAAGGCACTGGAGATCCTGCACGCCAACGGCGAGCCGGAGGCTTACCGTCTGGGCGTCATCGCAGAAGGTGAGGGCGTGGAGCTGTGCTGAACATTGCCGTGTTAGTGTCCGGCGGCGGCACCAATCTGCAGGCGCTGCTGGACAGCGAGGCCCGGGGAGAGAACCCCAATGGTAAAATTACGCTGGTAGTGGCCTCCAAGCCCGGTGTCTTTGCGCTGGAACGCGCCGCAAAGGCGGGTGTGGAGGGCTGGTGTGGTGGCGCCGCAAGAACTACGCCGCCAGCGAGGAATTTGATGCTGCACTGTTGGAAACACTGCGGGCGCACAAGATTGATCTGGTGGTGCTGGCGGGCTTTCTGTCCGTGCTGGGCCCCAGCGTCATTGCGGCCTATCCGCGCCGTATCCTGAACGTGCACCCTGCGCTGATTCCTTCCTTCTGCGGGCCGGGAATGTACGGCCTGCGTCCCCACGAGGCTGCATTGGCCCGAGGCTGCAAGGTGACCGGCGCTACTGTCCACTTTGTCAACGAGGAGTGCGACGGCGGGCCTATCCTGCTGCAGAAGGCCGTGGACATCCTGCCCGGCGACACCCCCGAGGTGTTGCAAAAACGGGTGATGGAGCAGGCGGAATGGAAGCTGCTGCCCAAAGCGGTGGCTATGATCTGTAACGGTGAAGTGGAGTAAAAGAACCCTCTCCGTCAGTGCTGACGCACTGCCACCTTCCCCGAAGGTGGAGGTTTTACACATCTGATGGTAACGCAGAAAAAAGCTCCCCCCGAGTGGACAGACTTCCCCCGATCGGGGAAGATGGCGAAGCCAAAAAGGGGAATAGCTGGCGAGCGAATGCGAGCCTGAGAGGGTCTGAATAGGAGAACAACAATGGAAAAGATCAACCTGAACGAGTATCTGGCCTCCAACGAGTACCCCGGCCGCGGCATTGCTGTGGCAATGGCACCGGACGGACGGCAGATGTTTATCGGCTACTTTATCATGGGCCGCAGCGAGAACAGCCGCAACCGCGTGTTTGACCCTGTGCCCGAGCGCGGCGGCATCTGCACCGTTGCAGCCGACCCCGCAAAGCTGGAAGATCCCAGCCTGATCATTTATAACCCGGTGCTGACCCTTGGCAAGACCCACATCGTGACCAACGGCGACCAGACCGATACCATCTACGACCTGATGAGTCAGGGCAAGAGTTTTGCCGACGCCCTGCGCACCCGCACCTTTGAGCCGGACGGCCCCAACTACACCCCCCGCATCTCCGCTGTGGTGTACGCTGACGGCAGCTACCAGATGAGCATCCTCAAGTCTGCCGACGGCAACGGTGACAGCGTGCAGCGCTATTTCTTTGATTATCCCCAGCCCGTTGCAGGCGAGGGCCACTTCATCAGCACCTACAAGCACAACGGCAACCCCATCCCCAGCTTTGAAGGTGAGCCTTTGCGCTTTGCCTGCCCCCGCACCATGGTGATTTTGCCCACGATATGTGGAGCAGCCTGAACGTGGACAACAAGGTGAGCCTGTTTGCCCGGGTCATCGACCTGGACACCGGCGAGAGCGGCGATATGATCTTTAATAAATATGATCCGGTGTGCAGCGACCTTGATGACCCCGAGGAGCCGGAGCTGCTGCCCGAGGAGCTGGAACTGCTCAAAAAGCTTGACGCCGAGGAAGAATAAGAGTAAACCTTAGGATATAAGGAGGATGCACCAATGAATGAACTCGCACTGAAGTACGGCTGCAACCCCAACCAGAAGCCCAGCCGCATTTATATGGAAGATGGCTCCGACCTGCCTGTTACCGTGCTGAACGGCAAGCCCGGCTACATCAACTTTCTGGATGCCCTCAACTCCATCCAGCTGGTCAAGGAACTGAAAACCGCCTGCGGTCTGCCCGCAGCGGCTTCCTTCAAGCACGTTTCCCCGGCGGGCGCAGCACTGGGTCTGCCCCTGACCGAGGTGGAGCGCCGGATGTACCACATTGCCCCGGAGACCGAGCTCTCCCCGCTGGCTTGCGCCTACGCCCGCGCCCGCGGCGCAGACCGGATGTCCTCCTTCGGCGACTGGATCGCCCTGTCTGACATCTGCGATGTGCCCACCGCAAAGCTGATCCAGCACGAAGTCTCTGACGGTATCATCGCCCCGGGCTACGAGCCGGAGGCACTGGCTATCCTGTCCGGCAAAAAGAAGGGCAACTACAATGTGGTCGCCATCGACCCCGCCTATAAGCCCGCGCCCATCGAGCATAAGCAGGTGTACGGCATCACTTTCGAGCAGGGCCGCAACGAGCTGGTCATCAACGCAGACACCATGCTGAACAACTGGGTCACCGAGAACAAGGATGTGACCGAGGAGCAGAAGCGCGACCTCATTATTGCCCTCATCACCCTGAAGTACACCCAGTCCAACAGCGTGTGCTACACCTATAATGGTCAGACCATCGGCGTGGGTGCCGGCCAGCAGAGCCGCATCCACTGCACCCGTCTGGCCGGTCAGAAGGCCGACAACTGGCAGCTGCGCCACATGGACAAGGTGCTGAACCTGCCCTTCCGTGACGATGTGGCAAAGCCCAACCGCGACAACGCCATTGATGTTTACATCGGCGATACCCCGGAGGATGTCATCGGCGATGACGTCTGGGCCGAGACCTTCACCCGCCAGCCCGAGCCGCTGACCGCCGAGGAAAAGAAGGCCTACCTCAGCAAGGTGACCGGTGTTTGCCTTGGTTCGGACGCTTTCTTCCCCTTTGGCGACAATATAGAGCGTGCTCACAAGAGTGGTGTGCAGTATGTAGCACAAGCTGGTGGTAGCGTGCGTGATGACCATGTGATTGCTACTTGCGATAAGTATGGTATGGCAATGGCCTTTACAGGCATTCGTTTGTTCCACCATTAATTCGCAAGCGTTCTTCGGAGCGCGTCTCATGGTAGAATAATCTTATATCTGATTTAGTCTGCAATGGTGCTAATAGAGTCATTGTAGGCTAAATCAGTAATTCTTTTAATTATATTTTTGCTAATGGAGTAAACGTAAAGCATCAGACGACGAAATAACGCAAGCCATGATGTCGGGCATAACCTTTAAGGGCGCAAAGCTTAAGAAGGCTACGACAGAGACGAAGGTTAAAACCAAGGCAAAGAAAAAGACCTATATTACAGGTCTGCATGGGTCGGGCTCGGCAAAGAAAAAGGCTGAAATACGCCAACGCAGAGCTAATCGACATAAGAATAAATAGAAGAAGTTGAGTACGGAGTTATTTGCATAAAGTCAAGTGCTGTTAATAGTCCTTGTGTAAG
>ENA-OQED01000924-OQED01000924.1-human-gut-metagenome-genome-assembly--contig:-NODE-924-length-11218-cov-1.566135_pt1 | contig 11218 bp, 11 predicted proteins | sample MGYA00242790_ERZ504625 | MGnify/ENA primary metagenome ERZ504625 (study PRJEB26092, sample SAMD00036345) | human gut metagenome | host: Homo sapiens | study: EMG produced TPA metagenomics assembly of...
CACGCTTCGCGATGCACAGAATTTATGCTAATCGCATAAATTCGCGCGGTATGTCTCGGGTTTTCTGTGACCTTCGCTCACAAAAAACACCTCGCGGAATATTGCCAGTGAACAGTAACTCAAACTGTTACTAAAAACAGAGTGAACAGTAACATCAAACTGAGTAATACGGAGATAATATATGAGTAAAGATGATTCTACAGGAAAGATCCAATGGGACAGACTTATAAAGAAGCTTTCCCCCTATACAGTACAGAAGGGCTTAAGATACCTGAAGCATTATGGTCTGAAAGAGTTCTGGATCCGGCTTCATGAACGTTTTGAACCGGAAGAGGTTCCTTACGGACCATGGTATGAGGCATACAGACCTGACGAGGAAACACTGGAGAAGCAGCGGAAACGCAAATTTCCGGATGGGCCGCTGATCAGCATTGTGGTACCTGCATATCTGACACCGGAGCGTTTTTTAAGACAGATGCTGGACTCTCTCCTTGCACAGACATATGAGAACTGGGAGCTGTGTCTGGCAAACGGAAGCCCGGAGGATCCGGACATGCAGACCGTGCTGAGATCCTATGCAGAGATGGACAGGAGGATCCGCTATCAGGATCTGAAAGAGAATCTTGGCATTGCAGAAAATACAAACGCGGCTTTTGCATGGCAGAGGGGGATTTTATCGCACTTCTGGATCATGATGATCTGCTGGCACCTAATGCATTGTATGAGATCGCGGCGGCACTGGAGGAGCATCCGGAGGCGGATGTGATCTATACAGATGAGGATAAGGTCACGACAGATCTTTCTGAACATTTTCAGCCCCATCTGAAACCGGACTTTAACCTGGATCTTTTAAGATCCAATAATTATATCTGCCATTTTCTGGTGGTAAGACGTTCCGTAGTGCAGACAGTGGCGGATTCCGCCGGGAATTTGACGGCGCCCAGGATTATGATTTCATTTTCCGCTGTGTGGAGCAGGCAAGGGAAGTGGTCCATGTACCTGAGATCCTTTATCACTGGAGGACCCACAAATCCTCCACAGCAGATAATCCGGCAAGCAAGATGTATGCTTTTGAAGCCGGCAGACGTGCCATTGAGGGGAATCTCAAACGGACCGGAACTCCGGGAACCGTGGAGCATACTCCGGATTTTGGATTTTACCGTGTGAAGTATCCGGTGCAGGGAGAACCTCTGGTTTCTGTTATCATTCCGAACCGTGAGGAGAAAGAAACGCTTCAGGCCTGCGTGGAATCCATTTTTGAAAAAACTGCCTACAAAAATTACGAGATCATCATTGTGGAGAATAACAGCAGCTCCGAAGAGATCTTCCGGTATTACAGAAAGCTTTCGGAGGATCCCAGGGTCCATCTGATCCGCTGGAAAAAAGGCTTCAACTATTCTGCCATCAACAATTTCGGGGTGCGCCATGCCAAAGGAGATTACCTGCTTTTTTTGAATAATGACGTAAAGGTCATCGATCCGGACTGGATGTCAGAGATGCTGAGCGTGTGCCAGCGTAAGGAAACAGGTGCAGTTGGCGTCAAGCTGATCTATCCGGACAACACCATTCAGCATGCAGGCTGCGTGGTGGGAATGGGCGGAATTGCCGGGAACATGTTTGTGAATATGCCGGCAGAGCGTACCGGATATCTCCATAAGGCCTCTCTTCTGCAGGATATGAGCTGTGTGACTGCAGCATGTATGATGATGAAGAAGGAAGTTTTTCTGGAGGCAGGAGGCTTTACGGAAGAGCTTGCAGTTGCGTTTAATGATGTGGATCTCTGTCTGAAGGTGCGAAGCCACGGCCATCTGATCGTCTATGATCCGTATGTGAAGCTCTATCATTACGAATCCAAGTCAAGAGGCACTGAGGACAGCGAGGAAAAGGTCCGCCGTTTCCAGACAGAGATCGAATACATGCGCTGTCACTGGCTGGATATCCTGAAAAAAGGAGATCCATACTATAACAAAAATCTTTCTTTAACCAAATGGAATTATTCCCTGAAGCCCCTTCCGGGAATGGGAAAGAAGAAGGGATAAAGCAATGCAGGAAGTATCAGTAGTCATACCAAACTTTAACGGAATGGCATATCTGGATGGTGTTCTTTCCAGTCTTGAAAGACAGACTATCCGTAATTTTGAGGTTATACTAGTGGATAATGGTTCCACTGATGGCAGCTGTGCGTTTGTTTCGGCGGAATATCCATGGGTACACATGATACAGCTTCCGGAGAATTACGGCTTCAGCAGAGCCGTCAATGAAGGGATCCGTGCGGCACGTTCCCCATATGTGCTGCTTCTGAACAATGATACGGAAGCGGAACCGGATTTCCTGGAGGAGATGGTTGCTGCCCTGCGCAGACATAAGAAGGCATTTTCCTGTCAGGCAAAGATGATCCAGCTTCATGACAGGGACAAGATGGATGATGCCGGAAATTATTATTGTGCCCTTGGCTGGGCTTTTGCCAGGGGAAAAGGCAAGGACATCAGCCATTATGACCGAGAGCAGAAGATTTTTTCCACCTGTGCGGGAGCTGCGATCTACCGGAAGAAATTTATTGACAGGATCGGAGATTTTGATGAGGAGCATTTTGCTTATCTGGAGGATCTGGATATCGGTTATCGTGCCAGGATCTGCGGTTATCAGAACTGGTATGCTCCAAAAGCGAAAGTTTATCATGTAGGAAGCGGCACCAGCGGATCCAGATATAATCAGTTCAAGATCCGGTATTCTTCCAGAAACAATATTTATCTTATCTATAAGAATATGCCGTTTCTCCAGATCGTGCTGAACCTTCCGTTTTTTCTGGTGGGATTCGGTGCGAAGATCCTGTTTTTTGCGTCCAAGGGATTCGGACGTGAGTACCTTGCAGGCATCAAAAACGGCTTTCAGATCAGCCGCAAAAACAAAAAAGTCAGATTTTCCATGAGGAATCTTCCGCGTTATATACAGCTCCAGTTTGAACTCTGGATCAACATTTTTAGGCGTTTTGCCGGTTAAGACACCATATTTTCACAGAATTTTTATATTTCGGAGGGAAGATTTTATTGCTTTTGGTTTTCATCTATTATAAGATAAAAGCAATGAACTTAAATGAGGTGGCGGAAATTGATTAAAGACAACCAGAAAAATTTCAGTCGTCTCCATATGCTGATCGATGTATTTGTGATCGCGGCCTCCTATGCCCTGGCCTGGTTGATCCGTTTTCAGGGAATTTTTGAGCATTCGGCGGTCCAGTCCAAGACCGTCCAGGAATATATGTTTATGCTGATATTCATTATTCCGGGATATTTACTTCTTTATCAGGCCTTTGATCTTTATACACCGATGCGAATGCAGGGGCGTCGTCTCGTACTTGCCGGAATTGTGAAGGCAAATGCGTTAGGGCTCCTTATCATCATGTTTGCACTTTACAATTTTAAAGAGCTGGACTATTCCCGTCTTACTCTGGTTTCTTTCTGTGTGATCAATATCGTCCTGGAATGGTTTGTGCGTATGGTTATATTTTACATTCTCCGGGATATGCGCAAAAAAGGAATGAACCAGAAACAGGTGCTGCTGGTAGGATACAGCCGTGCTGCCGAGGAATATGTAGACAGGATCCTGCAGAATCCGCAATGGGGATACGTGATCAGGGGCATACTGGATGACAATGTGCCGGCAGGCACTACTTATAAGGGCGTTAAGGTGATCGGTCGAATCGCCAATCTGATGATCATCCTTCCATCCAGTCGTCTGGATGAGATAGCCATTACCCTGGGCTTAAGTGAGTATTATCGTCTGGAAGAGATCGTTGCACTCTGTGAAAAATCCGGCGTGCACACAAAATTTATTCCGGATTATAATAATATTATTCCGACCAAACCATATACAGAAGATATTCTCGGGCTTCCGGTGATCAATATCCGGTATGTGCCCCTGAGCAACACGTTTAATGCACTGATCAAGAGATCTATGGATATTGCAGGCGCGATCGTTGCGATCATTGTGTCCTCACCGGTGATGCTGGTGTTGTGTATGCTGATCAAGCTGACTTCGCCGGGCCCGCTGATCTATAAGCAGGAACGTGTCGGGCTTCACAATCAGACTTTCCGGATGTATAAATTCCGTTCCATGGAGATCCAGAAAGAATCAGAAGAAAAAAAGGCGTGGACAGTAAAGAACGATCCAAGAGTTACCGGAATCGGTAAATTTATGCGTCATACCAGTCTGGATGAGCTTCCACAGCTTTTTAACATTCTGAAGGGTGAGATGAGTCTTGTGGGACCAAGACCGGAGCGGCCGTTTTTTGTAGAAAAGTTTAGGGAGGAGATACCACGTTATATGGTCAAGCATCAGGTGCGGCCGGGTCTTACCGGGTGGGCACAGGTAAATGGCTATCGTGGAGATACTTCTATCAGAAAAAGGATAGAGTGTGATCTGTATTATATCGAAAACTGGTCTGTGGGATTTGATATAAAGATCATGTTTCTTACCATATTCAAAGGATTTATTAATAAGAACGCATACTAAAAAGGGGAAAAGGAAAAGATGTCAAAACCTCGGAAAAAAAGCAAGAAGATTTTATTTATCCTGGAGATCGTCGTACTGCTCCTGTTTATCGGAGGTCTGTTCGTTTATGGTCAGATCTCAGCCAAACTGGATAAGATCGACATCCAGGAAACAGATCTTGCAGACCAGGATATTGTAACTAATGATCAGGCACCGCAGATGACGGGATATACCACCTATGCACTGTTCGGACTGGACCACAGAAGCAAGAATGAGAAGCTGAATACAGAGAACAGTGATACCATCATCATTGCGAGTATCAACAATGATACGAAGGCAGTACAAACTTGTGTCTGTCTATAGAGATACCTTCTCAATGTAAAGGATGATACCTATTCCAAAGCCAATTCGGCATATGCATTTGGCGGACCGACCAACGCGGTTTCCATGCTGAATACGAATCTGGATCTGAATATCACAGATTATGTTGCCATTGATTTTAATGCGCTGGTAACTGTGGTAGACTGCCTCGGAGGATTGGACATCCCTCTTTCCTATGCGGAGATCGTTCATATGAACAATTACTGTGTGGAGACATCAGAGGAAACCGGAAAGAGCTACACACCGATCGAACTGCCGGATCCGAAGCCGGAGGATGAGGAAGCAATCGTAGATACCTATCATCTTAATGGTGTACAGGCTACCTCCTACTGCCGTATCCGTTATACTGCAAGTCTTGATATGGGACGTACCGAGAGACAGAGACGAGTGATCCAGATGATCGTAGATAAGGCGAAAAAGGCAGGACTTTCCACTATCTTTGATATTATGGATCAGGTATTCCCGATGGTCAAAACTTCTGTTTCCAAAACAGAGATCCTGAAGATGATCCCGGCTATGATCGGCTACAGTATTGATGAAACTACAGGCTTCCCCAACGATTATAAATTTGCCCAGGTAAAGGGCAGCGTTATCGTACCTACCACACTGGAATCCAATGTTCTGAAGATGCATCAGTTTCTGTATGGAGACACCAGTTACACTCCGACGCAGGATGTACTCAACAGAAGTGCCCAGATCACAAATATCGCAGGCGGAGGCGACGTGCAGGACACTGCACCTGCGGTGACAGATACACCGAATGACGCAACGGATGATTCGTACACGTGGCAGGGAGATACATCCACAGATTACAGCAGTACGGACACAAGTGATGATGCTGATTACAGCACAGACACAGATTATGATACGGATTACTCCGGAGACGATTACAGCACAGATACGGATTATTCCGGGGACGATTACAGCACAGATACGGACTATTCCGGAGGCGATTCCGATACGGATTATAGCGATTATACCGACGGAGAAGATTATTCGGAGAATGAATAAAACATCAAAATAAGCAACCAGCAGAAGGGACCATCCAGTAACGGGTGGTCCTTTCTGGACAGGAGACAAATATGAAAATATTAAAAACAGACGTGATCATCCCGGCATACCGTCCGGGAGAAGAATTTGAAAAACTGCTGGAAAGACTCAGCGCACAGAAATATCCTATCAATAAGATCCTTGTCATGAATACAGAAAAGAAATTCTGGAAAGAGACCTGGGAACAGGAATATCCGCTTGTGGAAGTCCGGCATCTTACAAAAGAAGAATTTGACCATGGCGGTACCAGAAGGCAGGCGGCAGAGCTTTCGGATGCGGAGATCCTTGTATTTATGACACAGGATGCAATGCCGGCAGACAGGGAACTGATCGGAGCACTGGTAGGAGTTCTTGCAGAGAATCCACAGGCAGGAGCCGCTTATGCGCGTCAGCTTCCAAAAAAGGACTGCAGATTTCTGGAAAAATATACCCGTTCCTTTAATTATCCGGAACAGTCCTGTCTGAAACGGAAAAGATGTACAGACCTACGGGATCAAAACATATTTCTGCTCCAACGTCTGTGCTGCTTATGATCACAGGATCTATGATGAGATTGGTGGATTTCCGGAGCATGCTATTTTTAATGAAGATATGATCTATGCAGGCTGGATGGTAAAAAAAGGCTATGGAGTTGCCTATGTATCAGAAGCGCGTGTATATCATTCTCACAATTACACCTGTATGCAGCAATTCCACAGGAATTTTGATCTGGGAGTTTCCCAGGCGGAGCATCCGGAGGTTTTTGAAGGAGTGCCTTCCGAAGGTGAGGGCATCCGGTTGGTAAAAAAAAGCATGGCATATCTTCTGAAAACAGGCCACATATGGCTGATCCCCGGACTGTTTTTGCAGAGCGCTTCCAAATACGCCGGATATTTTCTCGGAAAACGATACAAAAAGCTCCCTGAAAAAATGATCCGATCCTGCACCATGAATCCGGAATACTGGAAAAAGAACAAATAAGAGCAGGTCACGGTTTTTTAAAAGAGATATCACAGTTTAAACACAATTCCCTGTTAAACTGTCTTTTATAAGAAAAATAAATGTTACTGAGAACGGAGTGAGCAGTAACAGATACATGCATCAGATAACATAGAAGGGAGCACCAGAGGCATGAGTGAAGAGAATAAATGGGTGACAGACTTGCCGGATGAGGATAAGAATGCTTCGGCAGAACAGAAACCGCTGACGCATCCTTATTCTGAGGGACGCAGGATGCAGGAGAGCGGACAGGACAATTATGCAGGTGCCGGACAGAGTGAAGGCGCTTCGCAGGAGAAACCCAAATACGGACATTATGAGGTGCATCAGCCTCAGGCCGGTAATTATGCCGGTGGAAATATACCGCCCAAAAAGCCGCGGAAAAAGAGAGATTTTTCAGGCAACAACAGCTTTGGAAAGAAAGCAGCCACTGCGGTGGCACTGGCTGTGATCTTTGGGCTGGTAGCCGGAGTAGTTTTTCAGGGCGTGAATATTGCAGCAGATAAATACAGAGGAAATGACAGCAGTACAACGATCGGAAAGACAGAAACAGTTACCGGAACAGAGGACAGTACTGACAGTAGCTCTGCGGATTCTGCTGTGAAGGATATTGTGGCAGAGAGTGGTACAGTGGCCGGTGTAGCCCAGGCAACCATGTCGTCTATCGTTGCCATTACATCTGTCAGTGTGCAGGAGATCCCAAGCTTTTTCGGATATGGAACGAGGCAGTATCAGAGTGCAGGAAGTGGTTCCGGTATTATTGTAGGAGAAAATGACAGCGAGCTTCTCATTGCGACTAACAACCATGTGGTATCCGGAGCGACTACACTTACTGTGTGCTTTGCAGGCAGTGATGTGGTAGGAGCGGAAGAAGAAACCCAGGCTATGGCAAGCAGCTCCGATGGAGATGCGGATGTGGATAACGCAGTTTCTGCCAAGATCAAAGGTACCGATGAAGAGAATGATCTGGCAGTGGTGGCAGTGGAGAAATCCGATATTCCGGATGAGACCATGGATGAGATCAAGATCGCACAGATGGGAAGCTCGGACGATCTTGTAGTCGGTGAGCAGGTGGTTGCCATTGGCAATGCACTGGGCTATGGACAGTCAGTTACCTCCGGATGGATAAGTGCCCTTAATAGAAGCATCGGTACAGAGGACGGAGAAGCCAGCGGACTGATCCAGACTGATGCAGCGATCAATCCCGGAAACAGTGGCGGTGCACTTCTGAACATGAACGGTGAAGTGATCGGTATCAATGCGGCCAAGTATGCAGACAGTCAGGTGGAAGGCATGGGATATGCCATTCCGATCTCCAAGGCAGAGCCGATCCTGGAAGAACTGATGAACCGCGAAACCAGAGATAAGGTGGAAGATTCTTCCAAGGTAGGATATATGGGAGTCAAGGCTGCTGATCTTACAACAGAAGCCATCCAGATGTATAATATGCCGGCAGGTGCTTTTATTACTGAGGTAACGGAAGGTGGCGCAGCAGATAATGCAGGGATCAAAAAAGGCGATATCATTGTGAAGCTGGATGGACAGAAGGTAAGCGGCAAGGATGACCTTGTTGATAAGCTACAGTATTATGAGGCAGGAGAAACCATCGAAGTGGTGATCTCCAGAGCGAACAGCGGAGAGTACAAGGAACAGACGGTTGAAGTGACCCTCGGAAGCAAACCCTCTTCTGACAAATAAAAGAAAATACAGGATAACCATTTATAAACCGGGGAGCTGCATAAGAACATGCAGCTCCCCGGTTTATAAAAACTTAATTTGATACAGCCGGATTATGTGCTATAATATGCATAATAAAAACCAGAAAGGAAATGTTATGGCAGATCAGTTTGATAATAATAAAGACAATGACCAGGAGCAGAAATACGAGAAATTCTGTTTTTTATGTCGCAGACCGGAGAGTCAGGCAGGGAAGATGATCGACCTTCCTAATCATATACATATCTGTGCGGATTGCATGCAGAAAAGCTTTGATACTATGAACACCCAGATGAACAATGGAAATTATTCCGATCTTTTTAACATGCCGAATGTGAGCATGATCGATCTCAGCAGTTTCCAGAATCCCGGAAACCAGGCGAAGAAGATCAAGAAAAAATCAGAGACTCCGAAGCCGGTGATCGATCTTAAAGATATTCCTGCACCACATAAGATCAAAGCAACTCTGGATGAATATGTGATCGGACAGGAATATGCCAAGAAGGTAATGTCTGTAGGTGTATACAACCATTATAAGAGAGTTGCCACAGATACCATGGATGATATTGAGATCGAGAAATCCAATATGCTGATGATCGGACCTACAGGCTGCGGTAAGACTTATCTGGTGAAGATGCTTGCCAGACTTCTTCAGGTACCGCTTGCCATTGCAGATGCCACATCTCTTACAGAGGCCGGTTATATCGGTGATGATATCGAGAGCGTAGTATCCAAGCTGCTTGCAGCTGCAGATAATGATGTGGAGAAGGCAGAGCACGGGATCATTTTCATCGATGAGATCGATAAGATCGCAAAGAAGAAGAATACCAACCAGAGAGATGTCAGCGGAGAGGCTGTCCAGCAGGGACTTCTGAAACTTCTGGAGGGAAGTGAAGTGGAAGTTCCGGTAGGTGCTACCAGCAAGAATGCCATGGTACCTATGGTGACTGTAAATACAAGGAACATTCTGTTTATCTGTGGTGGTGCGTTCCCGGATCTTGAGAATATCATCAAAGAGAGACTGAATAAACAGGCGTCTATCGGATTTTATGCAGATCTGAAGGACAAATATGATGATGATCCGCATGTGCTGGAGAAAGTAACGGTAGATGATCTCCGTGCATTTGGAATGATCCCGGAATTTATCGGTCGTCTTCCGATCATCTTTACCCTGAACGGGCTGACGGAAGATATGCTTGTGAAGATCCTCAAGGAGCCGAAGAATGCTATTCTGAAACAGTACAAGAAGCTTCTGGCACTGGATGAAGTAAAACTGGAGTTTGAGGACGGTGCCTTACATGCCATTGCCCGTAAGGCATTGGAACGCCATACAGGAGCCAGAGCTCTCCGGGCTATCCTGGAGGAATATATGCTGGATATCATGTATGAGATCCCGAAGGATGACAATATCGGTGAGGTCGTGATCACAGAGGGATACATTCAGGGCAACGGAGGTCCGAAGATCCTTATGCGTGGACAGGAGATCCCGGCACTGGAAGGATAAGAAACAAGAAGATTCTTTAATATATAAAGGAGCGTGACAGATATGGCAAAAAGCAGTTTTTGGGATGATCTGGGAAACACACTGACAAGAAAGGCAAAGGGCTTAAGTTCCAGAGCAGAGAATCTCTATGAGATCCAGAAGATCCGTAACAAGCTCTCTGCACAGGAGCGTATGACCGAAAAGCTGATGATGGATATCGGAAAGATGATCTATACACGTTATGAGCAGGGAGAAGCCGTTGACGGTGAGACGGGAGCTATCTGCGAGGAAATCAGCCAGCACATGCTGGAGGCGGATCACTACAGAGATGCGATCGCTGCCAGTAAAGGGGGAGAAGTTTTGCCCGGCCTGCCATAAGGCGGTGATGCGGGAGGCCAGCTTCTGTCCGTATTGCGGAGCGGCGTGTCCTACAGCGGAGCTGGAAGAGAAAGCTGCTGATGTGATCGAGCAGGCAGATGAGGAGCTTGAAGAGGCTGCTGAGGCAGAGGTGACAGAAGTACCGGAGACAGAAGCGGAAGAAAACGCAGAAGCTACAGAAGTGGCAGCAGATCCGGAAGAGACAGTAGAAGCGTCAGAAGTAGTAGAAACAGCAGAAACCGCAGAAGCGTCAGAAACAGAAACATCAGGATCAGATCCGGAATTGGAAGAGAAAAGAACGGAAGTGGGATCTGCAGAAACAGAGGAGCCTGCGGCTGATCCGGAAAATACAGAAACAACAGAAGAAAAAACAGAATAACCATAAGCATATAAGGCAGGCTTTCCCCAGTGGGAGCCTGCCTGAGTATTATGTAGACCACAGAAATAAGGAGAGGGAATAATGTTGTGGAATTTACTGACGGCGGGGATCTTTGGTACGGACTATTATATAAAGAAGAAAATCAACACATCGGAAAAGAAAGATCTGAAGGAAAAGTGCCTGGGAGGCAGACTGATCGTAAGAAATTGCCATAATCATGGGATGATGCTTGGAATATTAAAAAACAAAGATAAAGAATTCCTGAGAGATCTTGCATCTATGGTGCTGGGCGGTGCGATCTGGGAGTATATACGTACTTCCGGAGAAAAAGGCACACGCATATCCAAGCTTGGGCTTTCCAT
>ENA-OQED01000925-OQED01000925.1-human-gut-metagenome-genome-assembly--contig:-NODE-925-length-11183-cov-1.384678_pt1 | contig 11183 bp, 12 predicted proteins | sample MGYA00242790_ERZ504625 | MGnify/ENA primary metagenome ERZ504625 (study PRJEB26092, sample SAMD00036345) | human gut metagenome | host: Homo sapiens | study: EMG produced TPA metagenomics assembly of...
GCGAACCGAAGCAGGGGCAGCGGTCGCAGAGTGCGAGGGGCTTTTGCCCCCGAAGCACGATGCGGGTACCGCAACCCGACATTATCGAGCATTTTGGCAGCGCAGATGCCGTGCCGCAGCCGCCGGAGCGGTGCTTAAGCCGTAAGGCGGGAATTGTGCGGTGTTGCCTAAGAAGCTGATAAGCAGACGTCAGCCAGGATTCCTCTGATTTAAAAACAAAAATGGCAAGAAAAAATCTCCCCGCTGCAATGTGCTGATGCACAAAATGCAGCGGGGAGATTTTCGATTTCAGATACACTCCGGGCCGTTACACGGCGGTGGGCGCTTTCAGCACAAAGGTCTGTACGCCCCAGATCACCAGAACAACAATGCCGAGCGCGATGCGGTAAACGCCGAACGCGGTGAAGGTGTGGCGCTTGACGTAATCCATCAGGAAGCGGATGGCGATGACGGAAACGATAAAGGCAACCGCACAGCCAACGATCAGCACAACGGTCTGATCCAGCGTGAAGCTGTTGCCCTTGCCAAAGAACTTGACCAGCTTGAGCAAACTGGCACCGGCCATGACCGGGATGGCAAGGAAGAAGGTGAACTGGCTGGCAGCCGGGCGGGACATGCCGCACAGCATGCCGCCCAGAATGGTGGAGCCGCTGCGGGAGGTGCCGGGAATCAGGGAGAGCACCTGCCAGCAGCCAACCTTGAACGCCTGCGGGTAAGTAATGCGGGAAAGCTTGGTGGTGGTGGGCACCCGCGGGCGGCGCTCGATCAGGATAAAGGCAACGCCGTACACAATCAGCATCAGGGCAACCACCACGCTGTTATACAGGTGGGCGTCCATCCAGTCGTCCAGCAGAATGCCCAGCACGGCGGCGGGCACGCAGGCTGCAATAATTTTGAACCACAGCCGGACCACGGGCCAGCGCAGGTGGGCGGCAAAGCCGGTATCGCGGCCATTATCCTTGCAGAACGGCCACAGCTTGTGGAAATACAGCACCACAACAGCCAGGATAGCACCCAGCTGGATGACAACGCGGAACATTTCCATAAAATCTTCCGTATAGCCAAACTTCAGCACCTGCTCGGCAAGGATCATATGCCCGGTGCTGGAAATCGGCAGCCATTCGGTGATGCCTTCAATCACACCGTAAATAACGGATTTCAGAATTGAAAGAAACAGGTCCATCTTTTTTCCTCCCCTTGGCGGGATCACTCCCGGCCAGCAATACAAATATATAGTAGCACACTTTACGTGGTATTGCACCCTGCCGCTGTATAATTTACACTTTTGCTCCAAAACAACAGGCAAAAGCGGTTGCCGTTTTGGCAAAATGCTCCTATAATAGAAGTGTGGCTTTTGCCGTATCAGTGGGAAAAGTTAGAATGTGTATAGAGAATAGAGGATATTACAAAATGTATAAAACTGTAGTGTTTGACCTGGATGGTACGCTGCTGAACACCCTGACTGACCTGGCGGATGCCGGCAACCGGCTGTGCCGGAAATATGGCTGGCCCACCCATGAGCGCCAGGCGTACCGCTATTTCGTGGGCAACGGTATCCCGAAACTGGTGGAGCGCCTGGCCCCGGCAGACCAGCGCACCCCGGCGGTGCTGGAAGCGGCCCTGGCGGATTTTAAGCGGGATTATGGCCAGCACCTGCGGGACACCACCGCACCGTACCCCGGCATCCCCGAAATGCTGGCAAAGCTGAAAGCGAACGGCGTGCAGCTGGCGGTGTTTTCCAACAAGGCGGATGCGCTGGCAAAAGAGGTCGTCAAGGATTATTTCGGCACGCAGTATTTTATGATCGTGCGCGGCCAGATGACCGGCGTGGCCCCCAAGCCCGCCGCCGAGGGCACGAACGCCCTGCTGCAGGCCCTGCATGCCGACCCGGCCAGCACCCTGTATGTGGGGGACAGCAACGTGGATGTGGAAACCGCCCACAATGCGAACCTGCCCTGCTGCGGGGCGGTGTGGGGATTCCGCACGCGGGAGGAACTGAATGTGGCCGGGGCGGAATACCTGGCAGAAAACAGCGATGAACTGTATGACGTTATCATGAAATAACTGCAAAATTGCGGTGGGAGGAACTGTAAAATGATTGCGCAGCGCTATAAAGATATGCTTAGCGGCAAGTCCGTTATTCGCCAAATCTCCGAGTGGAGCACGGCTCGCGGGACTGAGATCGGCTATGAAAATGTGTTTGATTATTCGCTGGGCAACCCTTCGGTGCCCTGCCCGGAGCACTTTACCAAAACCTGCATCGATCTGCTGCAGACCAAGGAGCCGGTGACGCTGCATGGCTACAGCCCCACGCTGACCATCCCCGCCGTGCGCAAGGCGGTGGCCGAAAGCCTGAACCGCCGCTTTGGCATGGACTACGGTATGGAGCATATCTTTATGGCAACGGGTGCTGCCGGTGCGCTGGCCCACGCCATGCGCTGCGTGGCGGTGCCGGGGCAGGATATTATCACCTTTGCGCCGTTCTTCCCGGAATACAAGCCGTATGTGGAGGGCGCGGGCCTGAATCTGAGGTCGTTCCGCCCCGCACGAAGGATTTCCAGATTGACTTTGACGCATTTGACGCGATGCTGGATGAGAACACCGCCGCCGTGCTGATCAACACCCCCCAACAATCCCTCCGGCGCAGTACAGTGCCGAGACGCTGACCGGCCTGGCCGACCGCCTGCGCGCCGCCAGCGCCAAGTATGGGCACCGAATCTTTTTGATCTCGGATGAGCCGTACCGCGAAATCATGTTCGGCGGGCAGCCCATCCAGTACGTCGCCAAGTTCTATGACGATACGTTGACCTGCTATTCGTTCAGCAAGAGCCTGAGCCTGCCGGGCGAGCGCATCGGCTATGTGGCTGCGAACCCGCGCTGCGAGGATGCCGAGTATATTGTGCCCATGTGCGGCCAGATCAGCCGCGGAACCGGCCACAACTGCCCGGCATCACTGATCCAGCTGGCCGTGGCCGAATGCCTGGACGAAACCAGCGACTTGGGCGTGTACGAAACCAACATGGAGCTGATTTACGCCGAGCTGAAAAAGCTGGGCTTTACCGTGGTTAAACCCTCCGGCACCTTCTATATCTTCCCCAAAGCGCTGGAGGAGGACGCCAATGCGTTCTGCAAAAAGGCCATGAAGTATGACCTGGCGTTGGTTCCCGGCGACAGCTTTGGCTGCCCCGGCTACTTCCGCATGGCGTACTGCATTGATACCGAGAAGGTCCGCCGCAGCTTTGCCGCACTGGAAAAATTTGTGGCGGAAGAATACGGGAAATGAATTCCGTTCGGGCCGCGCCCGCCCGCAGTGGGAAGCAAAGCCCGAAACATACGATTTTGACACCATAAACGGGAGGTCTGCACAATGCCGCAACAAAAACGTCCGGCGCAGGGACCCAAGCGCCGCCCTGCACCCGCTGCCAGGAGCAGCAATATGCAGCGCCGCCGCGCTGTTTCACGCAAACAGAACCGCCGCGTGCATGCCCTGATCACCTTGATTTTCTGCATTGCCGTGTTTATTTTGGTGTGCGCAGGCTGCTTTTTGCTGGTAAAAACCGATGGCACCATTACCAACAAGCCCAACCAGAGCCAGGGAGATTCCAGCTCCACCGCACCCGACGGTGCAGACAGCACCACGGATGGCGACAGCCAGCAGGAACAGCCCACCATGACCGAGGAAGAACAGCGCATTGCCGATGCCACCGCAACGGCGTCCGCAAACTGCACCAAGGATGCCCCGCAGGTGGTGGACCCAGCGCTTTGGGATGAGCGCGGCAAAGCTTGATGGAACAGCTGGCTGCCGATGAATTTTACCAGAGCGAGGGGCTGAAATACAGTGCCAAAGATGGCTGCCCCTATATGATCGCGGTCAACCGCGCGGCTTCTACCGTGACGGTACTGGCGCTGGACGATGAGGGTAACTACACCAAGCCGTATATGGCCATGGTGTGCTCCGGCGGCGCGGATACCCCGCTGGGATTCTTTGCAACGCCGGTCAATTATGACTGGCGGCTGCTGGCCGGGCCGAGCTATGGCCAGTACGCTACCCGCATCTGGGATTCCTATCTGTTCCACACTGTGCCGTATTACAGCCAGCACAAGGACGATATCGAGTACGACCAGTTCAACCAGCTGGGCACCCAGGCCAGCCTGGGCTGTATCCGGCTGTTGGTCTGTGATGTAAAGTGGATCTATGATAACTGCCCCATCGGCACCCGCGTGGTGATCTATGATAACGCCGATGACCCCCGGCCCCATGGGAAAGCCCGGCACCATTTACACCGACCCGGCGGACGAGAGCAAGCGCGGCTGGGACCCCACCGACCCGGATTCCGCCAACCCGTGGGATGCAGCATTCCGCAGCGGTACAGCTATCCGCAGCGAGGCAGCCTGGAACGAATGGAACGACGCCCAGAATGATGGCCGCTGGAACGGCTCCATCAACCCCACTGACCTGCAGGGCTGGAGCACCGATTCCAGCGTTGAGGGCACCCGCGGATAACACACCATAGGGGTTAGGGCAATACCGCATAATTCCCGCCTAGCGGCTTAAGCACCGCTTCGGCGGCTGCGGCACGGCATCTGCGTTGCCAAAATGCTCAATAAGACATCCAGTATTATCTGCGCTTTTGGCTTAGCAGCTGCCGCACCTCGCTCGCCGTATCGGCACTTAGAATTATGCGGTATTGCCTTAGGTTTTACCAGGTTTTCACCAAGAAGCACTTGTTCTGCCCGGCGAATTGGGATATAATAAAAGGGTTACAAACAGCTTTACCTGCCATGGAGGGCAATGAATGATGAAACTGGCAAAACGTGCAGCTGCACTTGTGCTGGCAGCGGTTCTGGCGCTCAGCCTGACCGCCTGCAGCCCCAAGGAAGTAGCAAGCAATCTGATTTTGAAAACGGCAGACATGCTGGGCCTGCGTGAAGAAGGTTCCGATGACGATGAGGCGGACGAAATTGTGGCGCAGCCCGGCGGTGAGGTGAACTTCCCGGATGGGCTGCAGGATACCTCGGTCCACTGGAACCAACAGGTGCAGGATGGGACGCTGTATGTTGCGTTTAACAGCATCCAGAACCGCAACACCGAGTATTTTGTGGCGGGTTCCGATACCGTGCAGGTAACGGGCTATGGCACCACCGAATCCACCGGTATTCTGGAGTTCAAGGTGGCGCTGTGGGAACTTTCGGAGGATAAGGCAACCACTTCCTATGTGGCGGGCACCACGGTGTATTTCCCGACCGGCGGGGAGTGCAGCACCTATACCATCTCCGGCTTGACCCCCGGCAGGCTGTACAAGGCCAATGTCAGCTATGACTCTGGTATGTTCTACATTACCGGCGGCGTGAAAATTGAGGGCATCGGCAGCGACGACCTGGTTGCCCCGGATGCAGAATAACCAAAAATGAAGCGTGCCCCGGCGCAGCGGTCAACGCAGACCGACGCCGGGGCATTTTGCGGATATGACTGAAACAAAAAAAGGAATCAAAAGATGAACTTTGATAAAAAACAGCTGCGCAACACCCTGCTGCTTCTGCTGGGGGCGCTGATCTGGGGCACAGCCTTTGTGGCGCAAAGTGTGGGCAGCGGCTATGTGGGGCCGTATACCTTTTTGGCGGCCCGCAGCTGGCTGGCCTGCGCATTTTTGATCGTGCTGGTTTTGCTGCGCCGCGGCAAGGCCCGCAAAGCGGATCCCGGTGTTCCGTTCTGGATCAACGGCCGGATGCTGCTGCGGGGCGGTGTGTTCTGCGGCATTGCGCTGTTTGCGGCTTCGGCGGCACAGCAGATCGGCATTGGCACCACCAGCACGGCCAAGGCGGGCTTTTTGACGGCACTGTATGTGGTGCTGGTACACTGCTGGGGGTGTTCTTTGGACGGCGGCCGGGGGTCAAACTGGGAATCTGCGCCTGCATCAGCCTGGCGGGGCTTTACCTGCTGTGCCTGGCGGGGCACGATACCCTGACCCTGACCGGCGGCGAATGGATGCTGCTACTCTGCTCGCTGCTGTTTGCGTTCCAGATTATGCTGGTGGATCATTACAGCCCCAGGCTGGACGGTGTGCAGCTGAGCTTTGCGGAATTTTTTGCAACGGCGGTCCTTTCCACTATTTTTATGTTTGTGTTTGAAACGCCGACCTTTGCCCAGATCCAGGGGGCGGCGGTATCTATTGCTTACTGCGGCATTTTGTCCAGCGGTGTGGCTTACACGCTGCAAATTGTGGGCCAGAAAGAACTTGACCCCACCATTGCCAGCATGGCCATGTGCATGGAAAGCGTGTTCAGCGCCCTGGCCGGCTGGCTGATTTTGGGCCAGACCCTTTCCGGCGTAGAACTGGCAGGGTGCGCTTTGATGTTTGCGGCAATTATTGGGGCGCAGATACCGGAGAAAGTTAGGAGTTAGGAGTTAGCAAAACGCGCACAGCGCCGATAAATATCGGGCGCTGTGCGCGTTTTTTGTATGATGACGAGGAAGAAAATGTATGGAAGGGGAAGAAAGGTAAAATTTTGCCGCGAACAGAAAAAGAGATTTGCAGGGGACGATGCTTGCATCGTCCCGTGGGGCGGGCCGTAACGTGGGCAGGTGGTACAATTTTATGATGTCTCTCTGCGGCGGGATGAGGACATCCCGCCCAACAGATATGATTTATGGTACACTCTGTAATAAAGATGGCGGGCGCACAATGTGCGCCCCCTATGGTCTCTATAAACGAAAAGGGTAATACATAGAATGCAGAACTCTGCGGTCCACCGAAATTATTCTTTATTATTTATTATTATTTATTTTTTTTCATTCAAACAAAAACGCGCCCTCCTTGCGGAAGGCGCATTTGATTTAATCGTGCCGGATGGCCTCCAGGGCGCTGATGCGAACGGCGCGGCTGGCGGGAACGATGCCGGAAAGCAGGCCCACCACCACGGCAAAGCCGATGGCAGCCAGCACCAGCCAGATAGGAATGATGGACATGACGGTTCCGCTGCCGGAATCAGACATGTACATTCCACCGCCGTAATACATCGAATCGCTGCTGCCCATCAGGGAGCTGAGGTCGATGGTGGCGTTGATGCCCAGCTTCATCAGCAGGGTGTTCAGGCCGTATACGATCATCGTCATGTTGTTCATGCCAAAGCTGATGATGTAGCTTAAAATCGTACCGGCTACGCCGCCGATAAAGCCGATCATACCGCTTTCAATCAGGAACATCCGCCGGATGTTGCCAATCTCGCAGCCCAGAACTTTCATCACACCGATCTCACGGGTACGCTCGTAAATGGCCATCGTCATGGTGTTGGCGATGTTCAGCGCGGCAACAAACAGGCTGATGGCCGCCAGACCCGCCAGGCGCAGCTGGCGCTGTGCGGTCTGCTGCTGCATCTGCTTGCGGTAATCCACCATGGAGCTGATCTGGTAGCCTTCCTCTTTTAAGGTATCGCAGATCTTATCCACATTTTTGATGTCATCGACCTTAATGTACACTTCGTTATAGGTCACCTTTTTGGGGTTAAAATCCGTTTTGGCCAGCTTGCTGTAGGCTTCGCTCAGCATCAGAAGGTCGTTCAGGCGGAAAGTAATGCCGTATTGCAGCATGTAATCCTCGGATTCTTCCGAGACAACGCCAACGATTTTGAGCTTGTAGCTCTGGGTCTTGGGGCTCTCGGTGTCACCATTGGTCAGGGTCAGGGTAAAGGTATCCTTGGTAGCATCCACAAAGGGCGGCAGCTGGTTGCCGTTGGCATCGGTTTCGCCGCTCCAGCGCTGGCGTTTGGAGCTGTTTTGGCTGCGGCGGGTATCCTCAAACTGATACAAAAACTCCTTGCCCACCACAACGGGGATCACATCCTTGCCGTAATTCACGCCGCTTTTGGGCCAGTCGCCGCTTTCCAGCTTGTTGTCCAGCAGGGGCATGGTGTCCGGGTCCAGGCCGAGAATGCTCCATACATAACTGGCGCGGTAGCGGTTGTTTTTGCCTGCTTCTACATACAGGTTCAGGTTCGGCTGGTAATAGGGGGTGACAGCCGTAACGTGGTCGATCTTGCGGAACCGCTGGACGGCTTCGTTATCCAGCTTGACCTCCTGCCCATTGATGTTCTGGCTGCCGTAGTTGTATACCTCAATCTTGGTCAGGCCGCCCATATTTTTGAGCATTTCGTCGTTGTTATGGCTTTCCGCAATGCCCATGGAGATCATAACGATAACCGCACAGATGCCCACAACGACGCCCACAACGGTCAGTGCCGTGCGGCCCTTGCGGCGGGACAGGTTGGTGACAGCCAGCCCGATCTGGTCAGATATCTTCATCGTTGCCTTCCTCCAGCTTGGCAAGTGCGGCGGCCTTCTTCTTTTTGCGTACCACCACAACGATCACAACTACCACCACGATCACAGCAGCGCCGATTGCCAGATAGGCCCACAGGGGCAGGCCGGTCTGCTGGGGCTGCATGTCATCCATGTTATTGTCCATATCGCCAGAATTGCCGTAGTCCATGGCCGGCTGAACAGAGAAGGAAAAATCTTTGCTGACGGTTTTCAGGGTGCCGTTGGCGTCCTCATAGGTCAGGGTGATGGTACCGTTGCAGGTGCCTTCCTGGGTGGGGGTCATGTCAAAATCCACGCTGTTGGAGGAACCGGCGTTCAGGTTGCCAATGTACTGCACAGTGGTGTCGGCGCCCAGGTTATCGCCGGAAAGGGTGGCTTCCAGGTTGGAAAGGGCGTTGCGGCCCTTGTTGACAAAGTTCAGGGTAACGGAAGCGGAATCGCCCAGCGTAATGCTGTCGCTGAGTTCCAGCTGGCCCAGCTCAAAGCGGTCCGGCTGAGATACCGGAACCGAGATGGTGGTGGACATACCGGTAACGGCCTTGTTGGTATCCGCGCCGGTGCCCACGCTGTTCACGGTGATGTTGGCCACGCCGCCGGTAAACCCGGCGCTGGGGGTCAGGCTGAAGCTGACATCACGGGTGGACTTGGGGGCCATGGTGCCCAGGTAGCTGCTCAGGCTGCCGCTGGTCATGGTGATGCCGTCCGGCAGGGTCAGCGAGATGACCACATCGTTCAGGTTCTCCTGGCCGCCGGTGGCGTACAGGGTCAGGGTCAGGGTAAAGGGCGTCCCGGCCACAACCGCTTCATTGCCGTAGCTGGAAGCGCGGATCATCAGGTTGGGGGTATCGGGGGTCTTCGTCTACACACTGGCCCAGGGTAACGCTGAGCTGCTGCATCGCCACGGTGGAATTCAGGTAGCTCAGGTTGATGGGCACGCTGTTGCCGCCGCCGTTGTAGATCACATCGCGGAACAGCAGTACATAGCTGTAGTAACCGGCACCGTTGGCGTCGGTTTCCTCGTACAGCTGGCCAACTTCGGCGTTGCCGGTAAAGGTGAACACGGAGGAGTTGATGCGGGCAGAGATCTGGTCCGCGGGAATGAAGTTGTTGTAAGCACCGTAATCCGCCACGCGCAGAATCAGGTTAAACCGGCTGTCCCGGTCAATGGTGGTGATCTCGCCGCCTGCGGCATCGGTCACGGTCTGAGCAATGATGTAGGCCGAGCCGCTGTTGTTGGGGGCACTCTGGCCGTTGTCCGTCGGGGCGGGGGTCACGGTAGGCTCGGCGGTTGCTGTCGGTACAGGGGTAGAGGTTACGTCTTCGGCGGCAAGGGCGGGCATGGCAGCCACGCTGCCGAAGAGCATGACGGCCGCCAGCAGGGCGGCAAAACGGGAAGCTTTTTTCACTCCGGGGTCCTCCTTAAATTGATTCCATCTTTTTCTATGGGCAACACCGCACAATTCCCGCCTTGCGGCTTAAGCACCGCTCCGGCGGCTGCGGCACAGCATCTGCGTTGCCAAAATGCTCGATAATGTCGGGTTGCGGTACCCCGCATCGTGCTTCGGGGCAAAAGCCCTCGCACTCTGCGACCGCTGCCCCTGCTTCGGTTCGCTGTTTCCGCCACTGGCGGCACTCACCTTTGCAGCATCCAGTATTATCTGCGCTTTTGGCTTAGCATCTGCCGCATCTCGCTCGCCGTATCGGCACTTAGAATTATGTGGTATTGCCTTTACTTTTTGTTCCATTATACCCGGCGGTAAGCAAGGAAGCGGAAGCCGATTTCGGTCGTCAGGCTCTGCTTTGCCGCAAGGCGGAGTGCCCCGACGTGCGGGGTTTTCCAGAAATAGGGGGTCATGGCAAACAGGTTGCGGATCTGGTCGCCCTCCACCGTGATGGTATCCGTCACGGTGCGCTCTCCGATCAGGGTAAAGCCGGAGTATTCTGTCTGCTGTTCTGCGTTTTCATACGGCTCATCGTACAGAACTTCTTTCATCCCGTACAAATGCCGTGCCGTTGGCACTGCGTACAGCAGCACACCGCCGCTGCGCAGCACCCGGCAGAACTCCTGCTCGGCAAAGGGCGAAAAGATGTTCAGCAGAACATCCGCCCAGCCATCCCGCACCGGGGCGCTGAAGCTGCCGCCCACCGCAAAAGCGGCTTCCGGCAGTAGCTTTGCCGCAAGGCGGATGGCATCCTTGGAAAGGTCGAACCCGGCCAGTACGCAGGGACGGCCCTGGGCGGCAAAGGCATCATACACCACGCGGTCATAACTGCCTTCGCCGCAGCCGGCATCCAGCAGGTGGGTCTCACCGCATTCGGGTGCGTATTCCAGGCAGAGCTCGGCCAGCGCTTTCTGGAACGGGGCATAATACCCCGCCTGCAAAAAGGCACGGCGGGCGCGCACCATGCTTTGCCGTCACCGGGGTCCGCCGCATGGCGCTTCTGGATGGCCAGCAGGTTGACATACCCTTCCTTGGCTATATCATAGTTGTGGCCCTGGGGGCAGCGCAGCGAGGTTCCCAGCGGCATCAATGCGCCGCCGCACACCGGGCAGCGCAGGGCCGCTGCCGCCTGCGGGGTCATTCGTCATCCTCCGCCGGAACCAGATTTTCCGCCGGAACGGACAGCAAGTGGAACTCTGGCACCAGCTCCGGCAGCGGACCTTCGCCCGCAATGGGGGCGGTAGCTCCGCCGTGGGCGGCCATATACTCTTCAAAGTTGGCAAACTTCTGTTTGGGCGGGCGGCGGGAAATCATCTCCAGGCCCAGATCTTCCTCTCGCGGTTCACGGTTCACCCGGCTGCGGGGGGCTGGCTGCGGGGCGCGCCGCGGGAGGCGCGGCGGTTCCGGTGCAGGGGCTGCGGAGG
>ENA-OQED01000926-OQED01000926.1-human-gut-metagenome-genome-assembly--contig:-NODE-926-length-11175-cov-1.414102_pt1 | contig 11175 bp, 10 predicted proteins | sample MGYA00242790_ERZ504625 | MGnify/ENA primary metagenome ERZ504625 (study PRJEB26092, sample SAMD00036345) | human gut metagenome | host: Homo sapiens | study: EMG produced TPA metagenomics assembly of...
GTCCCAGGAGCACAGGCAGAGTGCCGTTTCCTGCTTCTGTCTCCGAACACCTTCTGAAACCTTCTGATGGTGGTCCTGTAGCCGTTCCTTCACAGGATATGGTACTTGGTATTTACTATCTGACACAGGAAAGACCTGGAAATAAGGGAGAAGGAAAGTTCTTCAAGAGCGTAAATGAGGCAATTCTGGCATATGAGAATCAGGTAATTACTCTGCAGTCCAAGATTCTTGTCCGCTGTAGCAAGGTAATGCCGGATGGAAGCACTTTCACAGGCAACGTGCAGTCTACACTGGGACGTTTCCTGTTCAATGAGATCCTGCCACAGGATCTTGGATTTGTTGACAGAAGCATTCCGGGAAATGAGCTTCTTCTTGAGGTTGACTTCCTGGTTGGTAAGAAACAGCTGAAACAGATCCTTGAAAAAGTTATTAATACTCACGGAGCAACCAAGACTGCTGAGGTTCTGGACTCTATCAAAGCTATGGGTTACAAGTATTCTACAAGAGCTGCCATGACTGTATCTATTTCTGATATGACCGTGCCGCCGCAGAAGCCTGAGATGATCAAGGCTGCACAGGATACTGTAGATAAGATCACAAAGAACTATAAACGTGGTCTTATTACTGAGGAAGAGCGTTATAAAGAGGTTGTTGATACCTGGAAGAAGACTGACGATGAGCTTACTCATGCACTTCTTTCCGGACTTGATAAGTACAACAACATCTTCATGATGGCTGACTCTGGTGCCCGTGGATCTGATAAACAGATCAAACAGCTTGCAGGTATGCGTGGATTGATGGCCGATACAACCGGACATACAATCGAGCTTCCTATCAAGTCAAACTTCCGTGAAGGTCTGGACGTACTGGAATACTTCATGTCCGCTCATGGAGCGCGTAAAGGACTTTCTGATACCGCTCTTCGTACAGCCGATTCCGGTTACCTGACAAGACGTCTTGTTGACGTATCTCAGGATCTGATCGTACGTGAGATGGACTGCTGTGAGAACAGAGCAGAGATTTCCGGTATGTATGTAAAAGGTTTCATGGATGGCAAGGAGGAGATCGAGAGCCTTCAGGATCGTATTACAGGTCGTTTCTCCTGCGAGACCATTAAGAATAAAGAGGGCGAAGTCCTTGTAAAAGCAAACCACATGATCACTCCGAAGCGTGCTGCACGTATCATGAAAGAGGGTGTAGACAACATTACCGGAGGTGCTGTTGAGCAGGTTAAGATCCGTACCATCCTGAGCTGTAAGTGTAAGGTTGGTGTGTGTGCGAAGTGCTATGGCGCAAACATGGCTACCGGTGAGCCGGTACAGGTTGGTGAGTCCATCGGTATCATCGCTGCACAGTCTATCGGTGAGCCAGGTACACAGCTGACTATGCGTACTTTCCATACAGGTGGTGTTGCCGGTGGAGATATCACACAGGGTCTTCCTCGTGTCGAGGAGCTTTTTGAGGCAAGAAAGCCGAAAGGACTTGCTGTTATCACTGAAATCAAGGGTGTTGCTACAATCAATGACACCAAGAAGAAGAGAGAGATCATCGTAACAGATCCGGAGACTGGTGATTCCAAGACTTACCTGATCCCATACGGTTCCCGTATCAAGATCATGGACGGACAGGTTATGGAGGCTGGTGATGAGCTTACAGAAGGTAGTGTAAACCCGCATGATATTCTTCGAATCAAGGGTGTTCGTGCAGTTCAGGATTACATGATCCGTGAGGTTCAGCGTGTATATCGTCTGCAGGGTGTTGAGATCAACGATAAGCATATCGAGGTTATCGTTCATCAGATGCTGAAGAAGATCCGTATCGAGGATAACGGAGATACAGAGTTCCTGCCAGGAACACTTGTTGATGTCCTTGATGTTGAGGAAGTTAACGAGAAACTTGAGGCAGAGGCAAACAGCCGGCAGAGGGCAAACAGGTTATGCTTGGTATTACCAAAGCATCCCTTGCTACAAACTCCTTCCTGTCAGCAGCATCCTTCCAGGAAACAACAAAAGTCTTGACAGAGGCTGCTATCAAAGGTAAGATCGATCCGCTGATCGGTCTGAAAGAGAACGTTATCATCGGTAAGCTGATTCCTGCAGGTACAGGTATGAAGCGTTACAGTGAGATCAGTCTTGACACAGGAATGCCGGAGGTAAAAACAGCTTCCGAGGAGCCTGAGGATACAGAGGAAATTTCCGTAGAGGAAGAGAAGACTGAGACTGCTCCGGAGGAAGAGACCATTGCTGTTGAAGAGACAGCAGAGGAAACTGCACCGGTAGAAGAATAAGTCGATATACCTTGCTAATATAAATAAATCTCCCCCCGGAAATCCGGAGGGAGATTTCTGTTTATAAGCAGGGATTTTCTGAGAGAGGAGGGATTGCGATGGACAAGGAACTGCCAATTTCCCCGTGGCCGGAATGGAAGATCGTAAGCAAGATCGGGGAAGGCTCTTTTGGAAGAGTGTATAAAGCTCAGAGAACTGAGAAGGGACGTTCTTTTTACTCGGCAATTAAGATAATCACAATCCCCGCCAGTAAAGGGGAGCTGGACAGTGTGCGCTCAGAATCCGGTGATGAAAAATCTGTCCGCGGTTATTTTGAAAATCTGGTGGAGGAGTGCATTCAGGAAGTAAGCACCATGGAGTATTTCCGGGGAAATTCCCATATTGTATCTGTAGAAGATTACAAGGTGATGGAATATCTGGACGAGATCGGATGGGATATTTTTATCCGCATGGAATATCTCACAAGCTTCATGGAATATTATGCGGGAAAAAATCTCACAGAAAAAGAAGTGATGAAGCTGGGTATCGATCTTTGCAGATCACTGGAATACTGTGGGCAGCTTCACATCATCCACAGGGATATCAAACCTGAGAATATTTTTGTATCCAGGTTCGGGGATTTCAAGCTGGGGGACTTTGGAATCGCCAGAGAACTGGAAAAAACCATGAGTACCCTTTCCAAAAAGGGAACTTATTCCTATATGGCGCCGGAGATGTACAGGGGAGAACAGTACGACAGCAGAGTGGACATTTATGCACTTGGTTTGGTGTTATATAAACTGATGAATCATAACAGGCTTCCGTTTCTGAATCTTGAAAAACAGCTGATCACATACAGAGATAAGGAAAACGCACTTACGAGGAGGATGTCAGGCGAAACACCGCCACCACCTGTGGATGCAGGAGAGGCTTTCGGCTCCGTTATCTTAAAAGCCTGTGCTTATGATGCAAAAGAACGATATCAGACTCCTGAGAAGTTTCGGGAAGCACTGGAAGAAATCCGGTATGGAGCGGCAAACAGAGAACAGGGAGTTCATGAGAAACCGAAACCAGTGGAGGAAAGACCTGTTCCGGAGTCCATGCCGAAGTTTCTCCAGGAGGGTGCAGCCAGACAGCTGGCAAGAACGAGTCAGCTGAATACGGATGCGATCCGTCAGGCACGTAAAAATCCTGTGCCGGTATCCATACAGCCGGAGAAACCGACAGCCGGAGAAATAGCAAAAAATGCAGCCCGGAATACGCCAAAGGCTCAGAGCACAATACAGAAGCCTCAGAAATCTGCATCCGGAAAAACAGCATCCGAAAAGGATAGCCTGTCCGGTTATCCGTCAGGACGTTCCCGTCAGTCAGATCCCGGTATAAGAAAAAACGGAGCTGTAAAGCCCAGAGTTACCTCTATCACAGATCTGGAAGACGACCGTGACCAGAATCTCCAGGAGTGGGAAGGATCCGTACCAGAGAATGACGGAAATGACGATGACAGAAGGAAACGGAAAGGTATTTTCAGAATGCTTATAACAGCCGGGATCCTTGTTGTGTTGATCGGCGGGATCCTTGCGGTACGAACGATACGGAAACCTGTGGATAACGGGGAACCTCGTATACAGATTCCGATGATTCTGATGCTCTGAACAAAGGAAATTTCGGTACTGCAGACAATTCGGATAAAAGTTTCGCACAGGCAATGGAAACGATACGTGACCATGCGACAACCATAGAAAATGCTCTGGACAGCTATAGACGTGAAGGTACAGAGGGGGATCGCCTGCGCTTTTATAATGGATCAGGAGAGATCGCCAAAGTACTTGTATATCCCGGCAGTTCCGCAGATGGCGTTTATGAGGAATATTTTTACTGGGGCGAGCAGATGTTTTATACTTATGTATGGGACGGAGATGAGAAGCAGTATTTTTATTATCAGGACGGCCTTCTGATCCGATGGATCGATGCAGATGGTAAGGTTCATGATAAAGAGAGCGATAACGACAAATATGTAGAACTGGGAGACAAATACTGGAGTAATTCTGTAGTAGAGCTTCAGCAGTAATGTCGGAGGGTTTTTACGAAAGGAAAAAGAATGGCCTATCAGATTGATTATGCGTATACATGTCACACCGGAAAGGTGAGGACAAATAATGAGGATAATTTCTGGTGCTGCGGAGTGCGCCTGCCGGTGCACAACCAGGGGGTTGACGGAATCCTGGCAGGTCATACACAGCACTGGCAGCTTCCAATGCTGGCCGTTTTTGACGGCATGGGCGGAGAAAGCTGCGGTGAAATGGCAGCTTCTGCAGCTGTGGAAGCGCTGGGAGGCTTCTATGAAGAAAACAAAAAGACCCTGAAAAAGAGCCTGTGGTTTTTCTGACAGGAGCCTGCGAAAATATGAATGAGGCAGTATGTCGCTACAGCAATGAAAACTGTATCAGAAGCATGGGAACAACCATGGCACTTTTGTCTTTCAGCGAAAAGGCAATCTATGCCTGCAACCTTGGGGATAGCCGTATCTACCGTCATTTTCAGGGGAAATTCCAGCAGATTTCCACGGACCATGTGATCGGCGGAAAAATGCTGGGAAAAGCTCCGCTGACGCAGTATCTGGGCTTCCAGGAAGAAAACATGGCACTGGAGCCTTCTATCGTGGAGATCGGTTATCAGTCGGGAAGCTCGTATCTGATCTGTTCAGATGGAGTGACAGACATGCTTTCTGATGAGGAGCTTCAGAAGATCCTTGACGGGACAGAAACCGCAGAAGAAAAAGTAGGTAAGATCCTGGAACAGGCATTGGAAAGAGGCGGCAGAGATAATGTGACACTGGTCCTTGCACAGATCAGCGGCTATGAAGAAAAAAATATTCTCAAACGCTGGGCAGAGCGCCACAGTACCGGACGGTAATAAACCCGGGGAGTAAGAAAAGGGATAAGGAGAAAATTTGCGATGAGAAATCGAATGCAGGATCTTGATTTTGAACAGACAGTTGCCTTCGATTCAGTGAAGGACTTTGAATTTACAAGAAAGGCGGCACAGAAGTTCCGCCAGGTTGTCAGTCTGGATTCCTTTGAGGATGAGGATGCAGATGTTATTTTTCATTATCTTTACAAGGAGATGGAACTGGTTTCTTTTGGTGACTATCTGAAACGATATGTGTATGAGCGTGCAGAGCTTGAGGAGCCTTTTTCCCAGGTGCCGCAGGAAGTCTACAGGGAGATCGTTGTGGAATCCTTCAAGGAAACCTACACACCGAAATCCATGTCACCTACATCAGCCAAGCTGAGTTCTCTGGTGAATAACTGGCTGACTCAGGCATCTGTGAAGCGTGAAACAGTTTTTCTTCTGGGGTTCGGACTTCGGATGAGTACAGAGGATGTTTCAGATTTTCTGACCCGGGTGCTTCGTGAGCAGGATTTTGATTTTCATAATCCGGAAGAAGTGATCTACTGGTATTGTTACCGGAATCATCTTGGCTATTATAAAGCGGAGGAATATAAAGAAACTTACAAACAGATGACTCCGGTGGAAAAAAAGACCGGAGAGATCGTGTATGGCACAGGGCTTTGTCTGGACAGTGAAGAAAAGCTTCTGGAATATCTGGCTTTTCTGAAAGGAAGACATGATGATCCGAAATCAGAGAAGAGCCAGGCTTTTCAGGAATTTATGATCCTTCTGGAGCGGGCAAGGAAGATCATTGCAGCCATGTATCAGGAAGATGAGGAAGAAAACGGTGGCAAAAAGATCTGGAAGCCTGAGAATATCAGTGCTTCGGATCTGGAAAAGGCTATCTGCAGTGGGATCCCCATTAATAAAATGGGAAATCTCAAAAAGATGTCCGCATCCATTCTGGCAAAGCATTTCAGCCAGAAGCGCTTCAGCCGCCAGAGGATCAACAATATCCTGAACCATAAATTTCCGGTGGAGCGGTTCGATCTGATCACGCTGGAGTTTTTTGTGATCTCTCAGGAGATGGCAGAGGATGATCCGTATACGAGATACCGCCATTTCCTGGAGGAGATCCAGGAGATCCTGGCCCGCTGCGAAATGAGTGAGATCTACATAGTGAATCCATATGAGTGCTTTCTTCTGATGTGCCTGCTGACAGACTGTCCGCTGGCAGTATTTTCCGAGATTTGGGAAAAATCCTATGAAGAGGGAGAAGAAAAGAACTGAAAAAGGATGATGCGTTTCGGTGACGCATCATCCTTTTTTTGTCCGATCCGGTAAGTCTGTTATTTTGCTTTTCCGGTTTTTACCGCACTTGCAGGTCCGGTCTTTACCTTCTTGTTTACTGTGCGGTATGGAACCAGTCTGTAGCTATATGTAACATTTTTTGCTGTCTTAAATGTATAGCTGGTATTTTGGGAAGAAATAGTTTTTACTTTTTTGAAGGAACCATTTCCTTTTTTCTGATAGATGACATAGCCGGTTGCTCCGGAAATCTTTTTCCAGGAAAGGGTCTGTTTTCCTTTGAGGGTTTTAAGCTTTATGGACGGACGGAGCAGATTCGGTTTCACAGTCACTGCTTTGGAAACTGGACTGTAAATATAACCGGAGGATGTTTTTTTGCTTGCACGGATCACGTAAGAATATTTATTTCCGATAGTGATCTTTGTGTCTTTGTATGAAGTAGTATTTGCGTTTAAAGTTTTGATCTTTGCGTATTTTCCGGAATTTGTTTTTCTGTAGAGAATATAGTTCCGGGCATTGTTTATATGGTTCCAGCGGAGCATACAGCTGTTCCAGGAGGCAGAGGCCTTAATTGACGGTGCAGTTAATTTCGTGATCACAGGAGCCGGAGTGCCAGATGGCATTGGAGCCGGGGTAGTAGATGGCTTCGGAACTGGAGTGGCAGTAGGCTTCGGAGTCGGAGTGGCAGTCGGCTTCGGAGTTGGAGTGCTCGTTGGTGCCGGAGCGGATATTTTAAAGGTCAGGGACTGACTTGAAAAATAATTGTTGATTCCTGTAACCGTTACGGAGCCAGTGCCGGTTTTGGCGTTATCTTTCCAGGTAAGGATATAATCCGTGCCTTCCTGAAGCGTGTCCGAGCCGTATTTTACAGTAGGCTTCGGAGTTACTGCATTGCCGTTGAAGATCTGTTCCGGAATATCCGAAAGATCGCAAAGCTTTACAGATGTCATATGCCTTGAACCGGAATAATTCTGCTTATAGGAAAGTGAAAAATCCAGGATTTCATTGCTGGAGGAACAATATACAGAAGTAATGCGAAAATCATCAGAGGTCAGTTGTGTGCCATTATAGGTGATGACCAGGTTATTTCGCAGATAAGAGGTTACACTTTCACTTTTGCAGTTTGGATCTGCCAGTTGGATGGTCTCACCGGAGAGCTTCAGTGGATTGATGGTGAAATATTTGGAAAAACCGCTTCTGTAAATGCCGATACCGGTTATGTTGACACGGGGTCTGTTTGTGCCGGAACTTGCCCTGGTGTTATTGGAATAAGAAAGTGTATAGTCAATATCTTTTTTTTAAGGTAACACCATTCAGTGTGACGGTTGGCTCCGGCTTGAATTCTTTGCCCGGGGCATATTCATAATCCGGAATGTCGCTGATCTCAGCATCTGTTATCGGTGTAAGGTCAATATAGAAAGACTTGTTTTTTTCGCCGGTGAAATTACCCATACCGGAAAGCGTAACGTATGCATTGCCCTGACAGTCATTGTTATGCCAGGAAAGTATATAATCTACATTTTCAGTCAGCGTCGTACCATTCCAGGTAACCGTTGGTTTCGGAGTCAGTGCGGTTCCGGTATACAGATAGGAAGACTGGGAAAAAGTTACTTCTGACTGAGAGAGATTGATCTGCCGGATAAGGAAATCATCAGTCAGAGTTCCGGAATAAAGGCCAAGACCTGTGATCGTGAAGCTTCCCAGACCGCTGTTACGGTTATTGGAGAAAGAAATCGTATAATCTTTTCCCTCAGTCAGCGTACGACCATGGAATTTTAGTTCAGGAGAAAAAGTAATGGGACTTCCGGTATAGTTCCAGGAACTTGTATAGCGCAGAGAAGTCTCTCTGGAATTTTCCAGATCATAGTATGCATTGAGATCTGCAGACAGTGTTTTGTCCGGGCAGGATTTCAGTGTGGCAGAAACCGTAGTGGTTCCTCTGCTTTTCAGTCGGATAACACCGCTCTGATCCACAGTGGCAATGGAAGGATCTCCGGTTGACCATGTGAAAGAAGCTGGGTCAAGGCTGGAACTCATATAGCTGAATCCATTACAGGTTATATAGATAGCCAGTGTTTTCTGTTCTTCTGTGAATGTGATCGGAGAAGCTTCGTTGAAATGGATATTTATCAGCTTTGGAAGCACGGAAATAACAGGTGACACAGTCTGATTGGCAGGCTGTGTGCAGGCTTCTGTTGCGTGAGAAGAAAAGCACTGGATCCAGTAGAGATGACCGTTCTGTGAGTAGCAGCCGATTCCGGCAGAAACATTTTTGGAATTCATGATGTTCGTGTAATGTCCGGAAGATTCGATCCATGATTCCATAACTTCTTCAGGAGTTCCCTGGTTGATCGCAAGATTTTCACTTGGATTCTCAAAATAAGGAAAGGCTGAAAAACAGATGGAACCATTGGGACGGGTATGACTGGCGCAAACGGTCAGTTCTTCTGCTCTGGTCATGGCGCATTCCAGAAGGTTCTTATCCATAGTGACAGGATTCCGGTTCTTTTTGGCACGTTCCTGATTTACCAGATCAAGGACCTGGTAAGCATAATCATAGCGGCGGATACCCTGACTGAGTTTCAGCTGGACAGCAGTCTGGTCAGAGGCAGCCTGCACACGGACAATGTTGCCCGGCGCCAGCAGAAGAAGCAGAAGCAGTAGCGCAGGCCATAATAAGTATCTTGTTTTTTTCTCTTTTGTCTGATTCATGATGTTTTCCTTACCAATATAATATAAAGATATTTTCTTTTGTTATTCGTTATAGTATCCATAGATCGCACGGCTGTCCTGTGCGATGGTGTTCTGTGCAGCAGAGGTATCGTTAAGATCCTGTGACATAAAGCAGACTACCAGGTCGATCCCCTTTGCTGTGTCATAGATGATGCCGGCATCGTTTTCTACGTGATCCAGTTCACCGGTTTTGTTGGCAACCTTTACCTCGGAAGGCATCTGAGCCGGGATCTTGTTTTTCCTGGTCTGCATTTTCAGAAGACGATACATATATTCGGCTCCTGCCAGAGTATCGTTGTTATCGGTAGCAGTACCCTTGTCGATCTGATAGATGGTCTTCAGAAATTTTCCACAATCCTTTGCGGAAGTGTAGTTATCCCCATTGGAATTATCTGCAAGAAGAAGACGTCCCATGGAAGTGCTGGTGTATCCGTGATCCTGACAGAATTTATTCACACGGGCCATTCCGGCTGCGTCATCCCCGCCGCCAAGATAATTGACAAGTGTATTGGCAGCATCATTGTCGCTGACTGTGATCATGGAGTTCAGTGCATTGTCCAGCTGATCCTTGCTGTATTTGGAGGAAAGACTGTCATAATCTTCATATACGGCACCCATGATATAGAGCTTGATCAGGCTGGCAGCCTGCATCTGCTGATCGTTGATGGTACCTTCGGTATTTTTTGCAAGATTGCATACATATACGGACCAGGTTCCGTTATCGGTAGGAAGAAGAGACTGTACCTGGTTCAGAAGGTTGTCCATGCTGGAATCCGAATTGTCTGTGAAAGTGCTTCCGCTGGATGGGGAAAGTGTTCCTTCTTCCTGAGTGGAAGAAGAACTGTCCTTGCTGCCAGAAGCTTCGGAAGAATCGGAGGCTGCAGATGTATCTGTGGATTTTTCCTGTGCGGAAGGACCCTGGACCTCAGCTGAAGATGCTGCGGCAGCAGCGCTGGAAACGGTAGGATCATCAGGATAAAGAGCATCCAGCTGATCGGCTTTGCTGCTGAGCTCAGCGGCAGAATCAGAAACCTCCTGCACACTTTTCTGCAGCTTGTTAACTTTTGTCTGGAGAGATGCAAGCTTGTCCAGGGAGCGGACATTCAGTGCCCCAAGTCCTGCCAGTGCGATGACAAGCACTGCGATCACAATATATAGAAATGTATTTTTTTTCATATATAAACAAACTCCTTTTTATTATTGGAAATAAGCATCGATTCCATTGGCGATCCCTTCTGCCATAGTCTGCTGGAAGGAGGAATCCGCCATTTTCAGATCATCGCTCTGGTTGGTCATAAATCCCATTTCCACAATCGTCACCGGGGTCGTGCTCCAGTTAATACCTGTCATGGAATCTGTGTAGATGATTCCGCGGTTCTGGAAGCCGGTAGCTGCGCAGTAGGAATCCACAATGCATTTGGATAGTTTGTTGGAACTGTCATAGAGACTGGAAACATAAGGATTCTGCTGGGATGGACACATGGTCAGAGCACCGGAGACATCTGCAGAATCATCTCCGTTTGCATGGATACGGACACAGATCTCCGCACCCTGGGAAGCGACCAGCTCTGCACGCTCCTTGTTGCTGATAGCGGTATCATTGTCTGTCCTTGTCATTACTACCTGGTATCCACGTTGTTCCAGGATATCCTTAAGCAGAAGAGAAACATCCAGGTTCAGCTGATACTCCGGGAGACCGCTGAAGGAACCTCTGGTTCCGGTGGAAGCCTTGGCCTTCATGGTGGAGGAACCGGGGCCGTTCGGTTCTGTGGCACTCATATCAACATTTTCTCCCTGATGTCCGGGATCGATTCCGACGATATGGCCGTTGCTGGAAGCAGAAGAGGTATCATTACCGCCATCGGTGAATCCCTCACCACCGGCTTCACTGAAAACAGAGGGTTTGGTCGTTTTCTGACTGTTTTCGGCTTCCGGTGCCCGTTCATGTTCATCGGTGTTGTTTTTGACAGCTTTTT